>VFQQ010002469.1_pt1 | contig 20694 bp, 18 predicted proteins | sample 3512341 | NCBI WGS metagenome assembly VFQQ01 (sample SAMN10412373, study PRJNA504923) | tailings metagenome | isolation source: Relicate 2 Philex TSF1 revegetated site | place: Philippines: Tuba, Benguet | collected 2017-08-29 | reverse complement strand
TGTCGATGCTGCCGCTGAAGTCGAGCACGAAGGCGGCGTTGAAATTCTTGCCTTCGCCTTCCACAACGCTCGCGACATCATTCTTTGCGACCGGCATGTCGTCGATCACGGTGATGGACGCATTGAGTGCGACGTTGGTGTCGCCCGCCGGACCACCGGAGTCCGTGACCGTGACGCGGCCATTCAAATTGATCGCGACAGTGTTCTCGCCATTGCCGGACGGGTGATCGATGGGTGCGAGCAGCGTAAAGGTGTAGTTGCCGTTCGAGGAGTTGACGGACAGTTCGAACACCTTGGTGTCGCCGGCTCCGTATGCACCGCTGCCGCCGTCGCTGTGGGTGTAACCGATCAGGTTGGCGCCGTCCTTGGCGAAATAGACCGCCTTCCCGCCCGAGAACAGCGCGCCGTTGGCGACCGTCATAACCTGCGTGCCGGCCGCGACCGTGGGAATCGCGAACGAGAGCGTACCATCGATGCCACCGGTTACCTGCGAGCCGAAGCTGCCGGTCGACACAGTGGTGATAGAGTTTAGGTTGCCGGCGGTATCGGTATCGAGCACGGGCACGCCAGCATCATCAATGCCATTGGGGAGCTGTTCTTCTTCAACAGTTCCGGTCGTCGCGGTTCCGAGAACAAGCGGCTGGTTGACGTTCACGACCTGGATTGCATGCGTATCCGTGTCGCTGTCGCCGTCCTTGTCGGTCAGCGTGATCGAGATGTTGACGTTTGCTGTGGCGTTGACAGCTGTGGGCGTGAATGTCCACGTGCCATTGCCGTTTGCGGCGGGCGCAGAGAGCTGCAGCGTGCCGGCTGATGTGACGATGGTTTCCCCGTCGGCAAGCTGGGCCGCCGTGAACGACACGGGGTTTGCCCCGTCGACGTTCACCGTCAACCCGCCCAACAGAACCCCATCGGCGCCGGGCTGGAACTGGTAGGTTCCGTTTACCGCAGCGCCATTCTCGTTGACCGTGGTCGCACCGGCGAAATCGACGTTCGGCGCGTCGTCCTTGAACGAGATGGCGCTGCCGAGGTTGATCGTGGCCGAGTTCGTATCGCCATCCTTGTCGGTGATGGTCGCCGTGAGTTTCACCAGGTCATCCGCGGACAGCGACGTCTCCTGGTCGGGACCGCTGTTGGGCGAATGCATGATCGCGCGCTGCTGATCGAGCGTCACCACACCCGTCGAGGTGTCAATGCTGATCAGGAACGACTTGGTACCCATGGGGCCGTCGATGCGGCCAGCGACATTGGTCCCTTCCAAATAGAGGAGAATGGGTTTGCCCGTCTCGCTATCGACGAGACCCGAGTCGACACCGGCCTCGCTGACGCTCAGCGCGTAGGTGATCGCGCCGGGGCCGTCGGCGCCGAATGCCGAGGTGAAAAGCGACGCGAAATTCGCCAGTCCGTTGTTTCCGAGATCGCTCTCGTCGACCTGCAGGCTGTCGGCCGGCACCGCGCTTGCGGAGATGCTCGGGGCGTCGTCCTCGAACTTGATCGCGCCCGTGATGTTGACGCTTGCCGTGTCCGTGTCGAAGTCCCCATCGGTGATCGTGGCAACGATCGAGATCGATCCCGCGCCCGAGAGCGAGATGGATTCGTCGGTGTTGGCAGGATCGGAGTGCATGACTGCGCGCTGCTGGTCGAGCGTGATCTTTCCGCTGGAATCGACCGAGAGCGTGAAGACGACATGCTCGGTGCCGTCATTTACGACGCCATAGACGACGCCGTTGTCGACTTTCAGCGTGACATCGAGGCCGGTTGCCGAGTCCTTGAGGCCGGTTGTGCCGTCGCCGCCGATCGCAAGCGCATACGCGATGGTCGCAGCATCTGCACCCGCGACGCTTGTGAAGGCGCCAGAGAAGTCGGCCGTGGCATCGGTGCCGAGGTCGCTCTCATCGACGATCAGGCAGGGGAGCGGCTTATCGCTGGCAGCGATCGACGGCACGTCGTCCTTGATCTTGATGTCGATGGAGGCCGTGGCGCAGCTGCCATCCTTGTCAGTGACGGCGACGAGCGCACTTTCGGTGTAGCTGTCCTCGCCCGGCGCGTTGATGACGTTGTCGAGCAGCGTGTAGGTGAAGCTCACAACGCCGTTGCTGAAGCCGGTGACCGTGATCTTACCGTGCGCGGTTGCGATCTCAGTCGTCGCCGTCAGGACGCCGTTGGCGATGACGGTCACGCCGCCGATCTTGACGGTATCGAGCCCGTCCGGCGCATCGATGCTGAAGGAGCCAGTCTTGACGAGGCCCGCGGCGTCGGGCGAAGAGCCATCCGACTCGCCCTGACCGCGTGCGGCCGAGAGATCGTTCTCATTGACGCAGATCTCTGCGCCTTCCGCATCGAGGCCCGAGATCTTGACGCCGTCGTCGGTGCCGCAGATGACGATTGTGATGGTCGTGGTGGCTGTGCCGCCATGGCCGTCCGAGATCGTGACCTTATAGACCTGAGTCAGGGTCTGCCCCGGCGCCAGGAAGTCAATGTCCGCATCGTTGACCTTGAAGGTCCAGTCGACCTTGTCGTTCGATTGGTCCAGGGCGCCGAGAGCGAGGGAGCCAAGATAGCCTTGGCCGATCGCCTCGACCTTGACGGTGTGGGTATCCTTCTTATCGACGTCCTTGAAGGTGATGGTGCCACCCTGAACGTGGTCGACTTGGTTCTCACCTTCGCCACCGCAATCGGTGGGGCCGCAACCGCAATCTTCTCCGCTCTCCTTACCGTTCTGACCCTCGGTCCCTTCAATGTTCGCGGCCACGGCGGGCCCTTCGCCGCCGGACTCGCACTGCTTCGCGGGAGCGCATTCGGAGATCTCAGTGACCTTGCCGATCTGAGGACCGGAGGTGATGCACGGAGCGTCGTTGGTGCCGACAATCCTCACGGTGACGGTGGTCGTGACCTTCTTCCCGCAGCCATCGGTGATCGTGATCTTGTAGCTCTGAACCAGAGTCTCGCCGCAGGCCAGATAATCGATGTCGGCGTCGTTGACCTTGAACGTCCAGTTCAGCGTGTCCGCCGTCTGATTGATGGCGCTCAGGACGATGCTGCCGACATCGCCGGTGCCGCATGAGGTGAACGAAGCGACGTGCTTGTCGCCTGCGGAGTCCTTGAACTTCAGTATCGCCGACTTGGTATGAGTATAATTGTTCTCGTACTTGTCACCGTCCTTGAGCTCGGTGACGCATGCCGACTGGTCCGGCGTTAGCATTGTGGGGGCGGCAATCTTGCAAAGCTGAGCAAACGTAAGAATCTTCGGCTTGACCTTCTTCGCCACGGCGAACGCTCCACGAAAACTCGCAAGCCTTCGACCCGGCGGGGATAGCGGTGAGGCTCTGCGGAATAAAAAAAACGACCCCTGAATCGGGACGCTTTTATATCCCTACGTAACTTTACTGAATGACTTCGCCTATTTACCCTTAATCGCCATTCACTTTGTTTCTAATTTCATTTAATTGAGAGATTTAAATAAATAAATTTTTATCCGTAAAAACTCAGTCCACACCGCGATCCAGGCGCGTCGACGCGTCTGTGGACAGCCGGCGTCCCTTGCTATTGGATCGCGCCCGGCATCAAAGCGGACGACCGATGGCACTCTCTCCTCAGGGCGACACAGACGCCCCTCCCGTTCTTACAAGCGCCGGCTCGCTGCTCGCGCGCTACAACGTGCTTTTCTGCGACGTATGGGGTGTTGTGCATGACGGCGTACGCGCGTACCCGGGCGCAACCGATGCGCTACTGAAATTCCGCTCACGAGGCGGGGCGGTGATCCTCGTGACCAATGCGCCGGTGCCCATCCACAGGGTCGAAGCCATGCTCGAGGCGCGCCATGTGCCGCCAGAAGCCTACGACGGCATCGTATCTTCGGGAGAAATCGCGCTCGCTCATATGCACGAGAAAAAATACGGAGCCGTTTATTTCATTGGCCCACGGCAGCGAGACGCCGCGTTTTTCGAGAAAGCGGCTACAAAAGACGTTTCTCTTCAAAAAGCGGAGGCTGTCGTTTGTACGGGACTTAATGACGATGTGAATGAGACGGTCGAGAGTTACAGGGATGTTCTCTCTCAAGCCCGAGCCCGCGATTTACCCTTCGTGTGCGCCAATCCGGACCTCGTCGTCGATGTCGGGGGTCGCCTATTCCTGTGCGCGGGCGCACTTGCCGACGCTTACGCTCATATGGGCGGTAAGGTGTTCTGGGCAGGGAAACCTCATGCATCCGCCTATGACGCAGCGCGGGCGATGGCCGAGCACATCAGAGGCTCCAAAGTCGACACGCGGGAGATCCTCGTGATTGGCGACGCCGTGCGTACGGATCTCGCGGGCGCCAAGGGCGCCGGCCTCGACGCCCTTTTCATTGCAGGCGGCATCCATCGCCACGACACCATGACCGGGCCCATGCTCGATCCCGAAAAGCTTGCGAAGCTCTTTCCGGGCGACGGCCCAACGGCTATCGCCGCCATGGCCGCACTCGCCTGGTAGCTGACTGCCGGCTAGAGCTCGTGCGACATCCGGCGGCGCTTGGTGTCGAGATAGCGCTCGTTGTGCGTGCCCGGCCTGACGACGAGTGGAATGCGGTCCACCACCTCTATTCCGGCCACCTCAAGCGCCTCGACCTTGGCCGGGTTGTTCGTCATGAGGCGGATCTTCGGGAAGCCCAGATCCATCAGGATTTCCGTCGCCAGCTCGTAATCGCGCGCATCGATAGGTGCGCCGATCTCAATATTGGCATCGACGGTGTCGAGGCCTTGATCCTGCAGCGCGTAGGCCTGAATCTTCTTGAAAAGGCCAATGCCGCGGCCCTCTTGATAGGGCAAATAGACGAGGACGCCATTCGGCGTAACCGCGATGCGCTGCAGGGCACATTCGAGCTGAGCTCGACAATCGCAGCGCAGCGAATGGAATATGTCGCCCGTAACGCACCCGGAATGCACGCGGACGAGCGGAATTTCGCCCGCCTCTTTGCCCTCACCCCGATTTATGAGGGCCATGGCCTGAGTGTGTTCGTCCTTGCCCTGGTAGGCGCGGGCTTCCAGCACGATTTCCATGCCGTCGAGCTCGATCGGCAGCAACGTTCGCGCACAGCGATCGACATCGAGCTTTTTTGTTTGGACGCCGCTTGCCGGCATCTGGCACTCCTCGTTCTCTACCGGCTCTGGGCGGGATGACCGGTGGGTGTCGCCCCTACGGCCGGTGGACATGTTGTAGCACAGGGCCCTTTTCACAAGATGCGAATTGGACGCGGGCTACCCTGCCCGTATAGCATGCCGTCCTCCTTAACGGACAGAGCGGCTATTCGATGAGATTCGGCCTTTTTCTCTTTACCGTCCTTGCCTCGCTTGCACCGCTCACCGCTCATTCCACCCCATCATCGCGACCTGCTCCGGCGCGCGCCATCGAGGCCGAGATCGAGGCCAAAGTCTCGGCGCTTCTTGGCCAGATGACGCTCGAGGAGAAAATCGGGCAGCTCAATTTCCCGTCCTATGCCTTCCCCCGGGAACCGCAGATCGAAGCCGTGAAAAAGGGGCGGATCGGGGCCGTGCTGAACGTGGCGCACCCGGATCACGTGCGCCTCTTCGAAGAGGCGGCACAGGCCTCCCGGCTCAAAATTCCGATGCTGTACGCGATCGATTCCATTTACTCCTTCCATGTTGCATTTCCGACTCCCATTGCCTGGGCGGCAACCTGGCGCCCCGAGCTTGCGGAACGCGCCGCGGAGGCAATCGCCCGGGAGACGGCGCAGGTGGGTGTCAACCTGACGTTTGCGCCGATGATCGACATCTCGCGCGACCCGCGATGGGGACGCGTGATCGAAGGCGCCGGCGAAGATCCCTATCTCGCGTCCGCCTTTTCCGCGGCCCGCGTTCGCGGCTATCACAAAGGCGGGCTTGCCACCTCGGCCAAGCATTTCGTTGGGTATGGGGCTCCGGAGGGCGGGCGCGACTACAACGGCGCTCAGATCTCCATGGCGGAGCTGTTTGACCGCTACATTCCGCCCTTCCAGGCGGCAGTGGAAGCCGGGACGGAAACGGTGATGGCGTCGTTCAATACCGTCAACGGCGTGCCCGTCACGGCGAACCGACTCCTCATCACAGACGTGCTCAAGGGGCGCCTCGGTTTCGAGGGGCTCGTCATGTCGGACTTCGCCGCCATCAAGGAGCTGGTCAATCATGGCGTCGCCGGGGATCTCAGCGAAGCGGCAGCGAAGGCAATCCGCGCCGGAATAGACCTCGATATGGAGGGCAAGGCCTACGACACCCATCTGGCGGAAAACGTGCAGGCGGGCCGTGTGCCGATGGCGGACATCGACGCCGCCGTGCGCCGTGTCCTGCGCGTGAAGTATCGGATGGGACTGTTCCCGGACTCGCCGGGCGGCGTGCGCAAGGTGCCGCCGCCGATCGCGGAGGCCGCAGTTCGCAAGACCGCGCGCAGCGTTGCACGCGAGAGCTTCGTTCTTCTCAAGAACAACGGTGCAACTCTGCCGATCACGCCTCAGTCGGGCACCGTCGCTCTCATCGGCGCCGCTGCGCTCTCGACCAACGATCATTCCTGGTATGGCCCTGCGGGACTCGAGAAGCCGGTGACGGAATCGCTGCGCGACGCACTCCAGGCCCGCATCGGCAACCCGCAAAAGCTGCTGTTTGCCGAGGCATTCGCCGATCCTTGCGGCCAAGCCTTCGCCGACAAAGACAAAGCCGTCGAAACGGCGAAGTCCGCAGATCTCATCGTGCTGGTCCTGGCCGAAGACTGCGCGGTTTCCGGCGAGGGGGCTTCGCGGGCAGACCTCCGCCTCTCGGGCGTTCACACCGAAATGCTGGATGCGCTCGCAAAGGTGGGCAAGCCCATTGCGCTCGTGCTCGAGACCGGGCGCCCGCTCACTCTGACCGCCGCATCCGAGAAAGTGGCCGCGCTCCTCGTTGCGTGGCATCCCGGCACGGAGGGCCGTACTGCACTCGCAGAGGTGCTGACCGGTGAATTTGCGCCCTCCGGCAAACTGCCCATGACATTTCCGCGCTCCGTCGGACAGGTGCCGATCTCCTACAACGACCTGCCGACCAGCCGCCCCTCGACAGGCGATCGCTTCACGACGGGCTATGTCGACGAGAAGCCCACACCGCTCTACCCCTTCGGGCATGGGCTGAGCTACACGACATTCCGTTACTCGGGCCTCAAAATCAGTGCTCCGGAGATGGGGCGGGACGGCCAGGTCGAGATCCGTGTCGACGTCCAGAACACGGGTTCTCGCGGGGGACAGGAAGTCGTGCAGCTCTATACGCGCCAGCTCGTCGCGTCACGCTCGCGGCCGTTGCGGGAGCTCAAGGGGTTCAAAAAGGTCGGGCTCGCGCCGGGCGAAAAGGAGACCGTGCGCTTCACGCTGAAGGCGTCCGATCTCGTGTACCACGACGACCAAGGAAAGCCGGTCATCGAGCCCGGCCGGTTCAAGGTGTTCGTCGGCGGAAGCTCGACGGCGGAGCTGGAGGGGGCGTTTCAGATTTCCGGGCCGTGAGTAGCGCTACGCCTCGAGAAGCCGCGCGTATTCGATCTTCGGGCAGCGATTCATCACGACCGCGAGGCCTGCCGCCTGCGCTTCCGAAGCGGCTGTTTCGTTGATCACGCCAATCTGCATCCAGACTGCCTTGATGGCCAAGCGATCCCGCTCTCGAATTGCGGAGCGGACAACTTCGAGCGCCGCGTCCGGGCGGCGAAAGATGTCGACGACATCGATCGGAGCGTCGAGAGCGGAAAGATCCGGCGCGACGGGCTCGCCGAGCAGTGTGCTTCCCGCGAGGCCCGGATTTACCGGCAAGACCTGATAGCCCTTGGCTTGCAGGTACGCCATGACACCGTAACTCGGGCGACTGACGTCATCCGATGCGCCGACGACGGCGAACGTGCGTGATGTGCGCAAAATGTCTGCTATGGCAGCGTCAGTGGGTGGAGCGTACGTCATGCAGGTCCATTGGGCAGCACGATCCTTCCTGCATCGTCGAACGGAAAGAAGGGATTGTAGGCGACTTCCCAAAGGTGGCCGTCGGGATCGGCGAAGTATCCCGAATAGCCTCCCCAGAATGCGCGCTGCGCAGATTTGACGATTGTGGCTCCGGCGGATTTCGCTTCGGCCAACACGGCTTCGACGGCTTCTTCCGACTGGACATTGTGCGCCAACGCAACGCCGGAGAACCCTGGTTTGCTGTCCGGCACGTGCGCATCATCAGCAAGAGGCTTGCGGCCGAATAGCGCCAGCACCACGCCGCCAGCATCGAAGAACGTCACGTTTTCGTTCGAATCCGAAGAGGGTTTGAAGCCCAGTGCCTGGTAAAACGCGCGCGCACGGGCGATGTCAGCCACGCCAAGGGTCACAAGGGAGAGGCGCGGCTCCACGGCTCAACGGTCCTTCCACACCGGTTGGCGCTTCTCGACGAACGCGCCAATACCCTCGGCGGCGTCGCGCGCCATCATGTTCTCGACCATGACGGAGGCTGCATACGCATAGGCATCTGCCAGTGGCTGCTCGATCTGGCGGTAGAACGCTTCCTTGCCGATCGCTACCGTCACCTTCGACTTGGACGCGATGGTGCGTGCCATGGCCAGCGCCTCCTCACGCACCCGCTCGGGCGGCACGGCGCGGTTGATCAGCCCATAGGCGGCTGCGTCGTCGGCCGACAGCATCTCGCCGAGCAACAGCATCTCCATGGCCCGCTTGCGCGAGATGTTGCGGGACAGCGCGACCATGGGCGTCGAGCAGAAGAGGCCGATATTGACGCCCGGCGTGGCAAACGTCGCTGAGGCGGAGGCAACGGCCAGATCGCAGCTTGCCACGAGCTGGCAACCCGCAGCGGTCGCAACGCCTTCGACGGCTGCGATCACAGGCTTGGGTGAGCGGACAATGGCCTGCATCAGCGCGGAGCAGGCGTTCATCGTCTCTGCGAAGAATGCGCGCCCGCCATCGTCGTCGGAGCGGTGCGCCGTCAATTCCTTCAAGTCATGTCCGGACGAGAAGGCGGGGCCTTCAGCAGCCAGCACGATCGCCGCCACGTCCGGCTCCGCCGAGAGACCGGCAATCGCGGATTCGAGCGCCGCCATCATCGCCCGCGACAAACAGTTGCGCGTGCGTGGTGCGTTGAGCGTGACGAGGGCGACGTCCGGCTCGGGCCGTGCGATCAGCACGAGCTCTTGGGAGGGATCGGACCCGCGGGGCGATGCCGCCGCCGCGGAAGTCTTAGTGTGGGCAGTCACGGGGTCGATCTCCAAAGATGCCGCCCCGGCATATTGCGCCGGCTCACGGAGCCGGGCCTTCTCCGGCCGGGGCTTCGCCGTCAGCGGCTCCGCTTTCACCTGCCTCTTCCGGGATCAGCGCTTCGATCTCGGCAATGTGCTTCTTCACGACCTCGATATTGCCCTTGTGCTCAAGCGGCTTGGAGGCGGCTATTTCCTGCGTCAGGTCATCGACGGCCAGCTTCTTGTCCTCCGGCGGGATCGAGCCGTCGGCTTTGATCTCCTCCAGTTCCTTCTTCATCTTTTCGACCGGATCGGTGTAGTTGCCGGACGAGCGATCAAGGCCGTCGAGAATGATGGTGATGTTGGCGCCCACGTCCTCGAATTCAGCGAAGCTCGCGAAACCATGCTTCTTGGCGATGTCCTCGAGTTCTTTGGTCAGAGCCGCATCGGGGCTCTCGCCGCCTTCAGCGAGCTTGCCTGCCAGCGGGGCAAAATCCTTCTGGGCGGCGATGAACGAGGCCACCATCTTCTCGGTCAGCTCGATCTGCTTGAATTCCTGGGCCGATGCCGTGAGCGGTCCGGCGACCGCTACGCCCGCGCTCAAGCCCATGATCAAGGCCAGCGACTTGAGGCGTGAAATGAACGTCTTCATTAGGCGTAACCTCCCATTCCCAAAGCAGAATCGCGATCGTTGATTCCCCAGCGCATCGCGCAGACGCCGTACTTAGAGAACACAACTGAGACGGATCTAAGAACGGGTGACTGGAGCTTGATGTTCGGCTTCACATTTCCCGAACCCCCCGCCCGCCCTGAGGTACGCAAAACTCAAGACTTCCGCAGATGGGCTACACCCGTGCCCCCAACCCGGGCAAGACAGGATCACAGGCTCCGGACAGAATTCCATGCATCATTACCAGTATTATAATACCTCATGCGTGGTTTTATTTTACCACATTAACTAGTATGTTGTTTTTATTTAGTTTTATATTTCTCTCGGCAAATTGACGAACGCCGCGTCGTCGCGTAGAAGACGCGCTTCGCAACGGTGGCAATTCATGCCGCCGATCATCCAACTCTAGGCAGGAGCGCTTCCCGCCATGAAGACTTTCGTCGCCAAACCAGGCGAGGTGGACAAGAAGTGGGTGCTGATCGACGCCGAGGGCCTCGTCGTCGGCCGTCTCGCCGCGCTCATCGCCACGCGCCTCAAGGGCAAGCACAAGGCCCTTTATACGCCGCATGTCGATTGCGGCGACAACGTCATTGTCGTCAACGCTGAGAAGGCCGTGTTCTCCGGCAAGAAGTACACCGACAAGGTCTACTTCCGCCACACGGGCTATCCGGGCGGCATCAAGGAGACCACGCCCAAGCGGATCATCGAGGGCAAGTTCCCGGAGCGCGTTATCGAGCTGGCTGTTGAGCGCATGCTCGCCCGCGGACCGCTTCAGCGCAAGCTGATGAAGAATCTCAAGATCTACAAGGGTGCCGAGCATCCGCATGCGGCTCAGTCGCCGTCCACGCTCGACATCGCGAAGCTCAATCGCAAGAACTCGAGGGCATAAGCAGCCATGGTACAGGAAACGAAGACCCTGGATGATCTCGGCGCCCTCAAGGGTGCTGCCGCCGCCGAAGCTCCGGTGCATGTCCAGAAGCTCGACTCGCTCGGCCGCGCCTACGCGACGGGCAAGCGCAAGGACGCCGTCGCTCGCGTCTGGATCAAGCCCGGCCGCGGTCAGATCACCGTCAACAAGAAAGACTTCAAAGCCTATTTCGCGCGTCCCGTGCTGCAGATGCTGCTCCAGCAGCCGCTCGCAGCCGCCAACCGCGCCACGCAGTTTGACATTGTCGTGACAGTTGCGGGCGGCGGTCTTTCGGGCCAGGCCGGAGCCGTGCGTCACGGCATCTCCAAGGCGCTCACCTACTTCGAGCCGGAGCTGCGCGGCGTGCTCAAGAAGGGCGGCTTCCTGACGCGCGACAGCCGTACCGTCGAGCGCAAAAAGTACGGACGTGCGAAAGCACGTCGCAGCTTCCAGTTCTCGAAGCGCTAAAAACGCCTCACCCCTACGGAATTTCTTGCAACGGCCCGCCCTCGCGGGCCGTTGTTTTTTTTCTAGATATAGTGTTGTTCTTCGCTGCCCAAAAAAAATGGGGGGCGCCACTTCGGCGGCGCTATCCAACCCGGAAAGGCATTTTGATGCTCGAAGCTCTGTTGACCGAGATCGGCCACCTGACGAGCCCCGAATGGTGGCATCAGAACGCCATTCCGCTTTTCAACATTCTGATGATCGACCTGACGCTCGCCGGAGACAACGCGATCGTTGTCGGCATGGCCGCGTCGCGCGTTCATCCCTCCATGCGCGCCAAAGTGATCTTCTGGGGCATCGCCGGCGCGGTCGTGCTTCGAATTCTCTTCTCGGGTATCGCGCAGCAGATGCTGCAGGTCATCGGTCTGACGCTCGCGGGCGGCCTGCTGCTGCTGTTCGTCTCCTGGAAAATGTACCGCCAGATCGTGGATGGCTCCGAGCATTCGATCGAGGAAATCGAAGGCAAGCTGGCGTCGGATTCAACACCGGCCGACGAAACCAATTTCTGGTCGGCACTCTGGACGATCATTCTTGCCGACGTTTCGATGTCGCTCGACAACGTGCTCGCCGTCGCGGGTGCCGCGGGTGAATCGACGCTGGTGCTCGTCATCGGCCTCGGCATCGCAATCATCCTGATGGCCGTCGCCTCGACCTACATCGCCAAGCTGCTGGCGCGCTACCCCTGGATCGCCTGGGTCGGCTTGATCATCATCCTCTACGTCGCCCTCGACATGATCTATCGCGACAGCCACAAGATCGTCTGCGCCGCCTATGGCGTCGGCTGCTCCGAAACCATCTTCCAGGGCATCCTGCATCGGCTGGGGCTGAACTGATGGGCGCACGCGTCTTCATCGACGGCGAAGCGGGCACGACCGGACTTGAGATCCGGGAACGGCTCGCTTCCGAGCGGGCCATTCAAGTCGCCAGCATCGCGCCGGAGGCCCGCAAGGATCCCGAGGCGCGCCGTGCGCTGATGGCGGACGTCGATCTCGTCGTGCTGTGCCTTCCGGATGCCGCCGCCATCGAGGCGGTCGCCCTCGCGGATACACTTGGCGACAAGGCGCCCAAGATCGTCGACGCTTCGACGGCGCATCGCGTCGCGGAGGGTTGGGTCTATGGCTTTCCTGAGCTCGACCGCGCGCAGGCTGACGCAATCCGGACTGCAAGCCGCGTGGCGAATCCCGGGTGCTATCCGACCGGCGGCATCGCGCTCATCCGTCCTCTCGTGGATGCCGGAATTCTTCCGCGCGACTTCCCGGTGACCGTGAATGCGGTGTCCGGCTATTCGGGCGGCGGCAAGTCGATGATCGAGTCCTACGAAGTGGCGGGAACCGCCCCGGCATTCGAGCTCTACGGTCTCGGCCTCGAGCACAAGCACGTGCCGGAGCTGCAGAGGTACAGCGGCCTCTCGCGGCGGCCGATCTTCATTCCGTCGGTCGGCAACTTCCGGCAGGGGATGCTCGTCAGCGTGCCGCTCCACCTCGACGCGCTGCCCGGCAAGCCGACGGCCAGCGATCTCGAAGCGACACTTGCCGCCCACTACCAAGGGTCTCATCTGGTTCGCGTGGTGCCGCACGCGGAAACGGCCAAACTCAATGGGCGGCTCGATGCCCTGATGCTCAATGGGTCGGACAAGCTCGAGATCTATGTCTTCGCCAATGACAAACTCGGCCAAGCCGTTCTCGTCGCCCGGCTCGACAACCTCGGCAAAGGTGCGGCCGGCGCGGCCGTGCAGAACATCCGCCTGATGCTCGGCCTTTAGGCCGCCCTGTTCCACACGGAACAGCGCCCCCTTGGATCTTGTCCCAATATCGGGAAGGTCCGCGTGGGAGGTCTCGCTATGGTCCTGCTATTCTTGATTGTTTTGATCGGAGGCGCGTTCGCTATCGCAGTGCTTGCTTCCGACCTTCATTCGTCGCTGCCCGGGCAGAAGAAGGGCAAGCCGCGCAAGCCCTCCGACGATCGGGGCTGAGCGCCGCGAGATCTAGGCTCCACGCCACGTGACGTGGAGATGGCGCACGGCCAGAATGAGAAGGATGGCCGCACACGACTGATGTGCGATGCCGAGGTGGATTGGAACCGCCTCGAGAAGCGTCCAGATTCCCAGGGCAACCTGCCCGAGCACGCCGACCACCAAGAGCGCCACAGACGCCTTCGCCTTGTCGCCGGCGCCTGAGGCAAACGTGCGCCACGTTTCCAGGGCAACCAGCAAAACAACGGTGTAAGCGACGAGGCGGTGATTGAACTGCGCCATCACCGGGTTCTCGAACGGGTTGTGATACCAGGGCTCGATGGCCATCAGATCGTGCGGAAACAACGTGCCGCCCATGTTGGGCCAGGTGTTGTAGACGAGGCCGCCCTTAAGGCTTGCCACGAACGCGCCTAGCACGACTTGCAGGAAAATGGCCCCGACGATCAACCAAGCCAGCGTCGCGCTGCGGTTCTGTGGCGTGTCGCGCTCTGCGTTCCCAAGCTCAAGCGCAAGCCACACAACGAGCGCCAGAATGAGGAACGCGACGGTCAGATGAAGCGCGAGGCGGTACTGGCTCACGTCTACGCGATCGACGAGGCCGGATTTGACCATGTACCAGCCAATAACGCCCTGCAGCCCGCCGAGCGCCAGAACACCCAGGAACTTGACCCCGTAGCCCGGCCTCAGCGCCCCCGCGAGCCAGAACACGGCGAGAGGCAGCGCGAAGGCCAGGCCAATGATGCGGCCCAGGAAACGGTGCCCCCACTCCCACCAATAGATGGCCTTGAACGCCTCAAGCGACATCCCCTTGTTGACGAGGTGGTACTCCGGGATCTGCTTGTACTTGGCGAAGGCTTCGAGCCAGTGCTCCTCAGTCAGCGGCGGAATGGCGCCGAGCAGAGGCTGCCACTCGGTGATGGAGAGGCCGGAGTCCGTCAGGCGCGTCGCGCCGCCGACCGTAATCATTGCGAGGACGAGCCCAGCCACCGCGTAGAGCCAAATGCGTACGGCACGATCCCACGCGGCCGAGCCTGCGCGATCCGCCGTTTGATGCTTCATCGTTCCGATGGCCGTCATGCGCTCTAATCCCTAGACTTTTTCCAGGGTTTGATAGGCCCAAGCGGCCCTCCGATCAATGCGATGATCGGGCGCTGGACGCCTTGCCGCTTCTCGGCTCTAAGTGGCGCCAAGATCTTCAGAATTCAGGGCGAACCTATGACCCTTCGCACGCGCAAGTTCATCGGCGCCATCGTGCTTCTGGTATTTCTTACCGTCTATGCACTCGCGGCCATGATGGTTGCCGTTGTGCTTCAGGTGAGAGACAGCAAGCTTGTGGAGCTACTTTACTATCCGATCGCGGGCCTGCTTTGGGTGCTGCCTGCCATGTGGCTCGTCAAATGGATGCAGCGCCCGGACGCGTAGCCGCCGGAATGGTGGCCACGGCCTTTCCCCTGCCGCGAAGGTCTTTGAGGCGCCTGACCACAGCCTTCGCAGTGTCGAAGAGCAAGAACGGAACGCCGGTCATCATGGCGGCCACGTAGCCCGGATCCTGAAAATCCCCGTTTAGCGACACGCGCGGAAGACCGCTCATCGGATACTTGTCCCGCAGGACGTCCTTATGGGTCGTCACCGCGGTTTCGAGCCCGAGGGATTTTGCAATGGCGAAGTCCCGCTCTCCAGCGCTTCCGGCATCGCCGTACGGAAAGCTGAAATGGCGGCAGGGGCGGCCAAGCTCCCGCGCGATGCGCGCAACGCTCTCAGCTATTTCCGCGCGTGCCTCGTCCTCGGGCAACTTCGCGACCGCAAAGTGCCGACGTGTGTGTGCGCCGATGGTGACGAGCGGATCGGCAGCGAGTGCCCGAAGCTCGTCCCAATCCATGATGAGGTCGCGGCAAAGGGTCGACGAGTCGTAGCCCACCGCCGCCGCGATCTTGTGAACGGTCGCACGCAGCTCGCTCTCGGGCCGGCTCCGCAGCGGCCAATAGATTTCCGAGAATGCGCGATCCTTGGCTTCGGGCGTGCCGGTGTCGAAAACGCGCTCGACACCATCAAGCACGACTGAAAGCCGGTCGGCCTTGCGGATCGCCGCTTCGAGCACGAACCACCACAGGTCGCCCTCGCCGTCGGCGTAAGCGGTCGGCACATAGATGGCGAATGGAAGGTTGTGCTTCTTGAAGACCGGATACGCGAAGTCGCGGTTGTCGCGATAGCCGTCGTCGAACGTGAAGCAGGCGAAGGGGCGCGTTTGCTCCGAAGACTTCAAACGCCGCGCTGCTTCGTCGAGAGAGACGATATCGTAGCCTGCCTTTTGGACTGTCTCGATCGCTTCTTCGAGGAACGATGGCGTCACCTTCAAAATCCGGTTCGGCTCGAAGGCTTCGGGCGGTTCAGGCCGGACGTTGTGAAGCGTGAAGATGATGCCCTTGCCGCGCGTCAAAGGCGCCAGCAGCGCGCCGATCCCGGATCGGTGAAGCGCAGACAGCCCCTTCTGCATCAGCTTGGTGCTTGTGCCGCCCATCGTCTATCCCGGCCTGCAAAGACACGAGCTAACGCCATGGATCGTTCAGAAGGCGTTATCCCTCGTCAATTCCGCCCGGGGAAGGTAAGCAATCGATTAACAAGGGGCAGTCAACCCGCGCGCGCAATCCGGCGGCGGCCGCTTGACTCACCTTGTGACCTATCCAGGGTGAACAGAGCGATGCCTTCCACTTCGAAACCGAGGAATGACCCACCCTCGGCGAGCGTCTGCGACTTCTGGCGTTGATCCTCGACCAGCGTGACGCCGCAATCGAAACGCCCCTGGATTGCCTCGAACAGCGGTTTTGCCGCTTCCGTGCGGGCAACCACGACGATGTGCTCGTAGACATCATCCAACGCGTCGAGAACGAAACTGATGCTGTCGCTCTCCAGCTCAGCCGGCTTCGCCAGCGCGCGACCGGACGCAATGATGTGAACGTCGCTGTCGCGAAGCGAGTTTACGACGCCTTCGAAGCGGGCCTTCCCGTCGACAAGCTCCGTGAAGCCCGGCCACGAGGCTTGTCCCAAGGATTCCGCTATTCCCTTTCCGTCAAGGCTCCAATCGACCATGATGACGGTCAGCCCTTTGGACGCCAGTTGGCGGCAGACAGCGGCGGCCTCGGTGGCGAGAGAGGCCGCGCCGGCCGAACTCGTGAAAAGCGTACGCGTGCCGGAAAGCCCGACTTTGCGCAGCGCTTCGAGCTTGTCAGCCAAAGCCTCGGGCGTCGCGACATCTGAGGACGCCATGGCTTGCTGTGCGGGCGGCGACTTGGCCACGGCGGGCGCAGGCTTCGTCGCCGGCTCCGGGCGCGGCTCGTCACGCTTCAGAGGCGGGACCCAGCGCGATGGCGCAGGAGGACGCGGCGGAGCGGGCGTGGGTGCCGCCGGTCCCGTCTGGGTTGGCGGTTCCGGGAGCACCGGCACAACGATTTCTTCGCCGCCGCGCGCTTTTGCGGAGCGTTGCCGGGGCACGCGCGCGCCGGTGAGAAGGCCGCGCGTAATGACCAACGCAAGACCGATCAGGATGGACGCCACGGCGACCAGTAACGCTGTCGAGGTCTTCTTCGGAAACACGGGCGTGCTCGTGGGCCGCGCACTCGATACGATCTTCGCTTCGACGGGGATTGCGCGCGTGTCGTCGGCGCGCACGCGATTGGCCTCGTATTGCGCCCGCAGGCGATCGAGCTCGGCGCGCTTCGACTTGGCGTCGGCTTCGAGGCTCCGGAGCTTTGCTTCCTCTGGCCCCGAGGTCACGATGCGGTTCTTGATCTCGCCGACGCTCTTCTGGATGGCGTCCTCGCGCAGCGCCGCGACCTTGGCTTCCTTGCCGAGTCCGTCGACGATCTTCGCCACCTCGGCGGCGATCTGGCTTTTGAGACCTTTGAGATCCGCGTTGAGCTGGCGCATGCGCGGATGTCCCGGCAGAAGGGTCGCCGAAAGCTCCGAAAGCTGGCGCTCCACGCGGACCCGGCTCTGCACCAAGTTCTGGATCAGGGGCGACTTCTGCACATCCGCAAGCGTTTCAGCGCTGGCGAGGTCCTGCATTTCACGCGCCTGCTTTGCCCGCGCCTCGGCCTCGCTGCGCGCCGCTTTGACCTTCGAGAGTTCGGCATTCAGCTCTGCGAGCTGCTGCTCGTTCAGCCCCGTCGCTTGCTGGCCACCCTTGAAGATGTTGGCTTCACCGCGGAACTTCTCGACCTCCGCCTCAGCCGCAGCCGCTTCGTCGGCCAGCTTGGCGATCTTGGGTTCGAGCGCCTTCTGCACCTCGTCCGTCTGCGTGAGGCTCTGATGGGCAAGATTCTCGCGATAGGTCTCCGCGACGCGGTTGGCAACCGCTGCGGCCAGATCGGGATCGATCGACGTGAAGCGCACGCCAATGAAGCGGCTTTCCTTGGGGGAGTAGACCTCGAGCCGCTGGAAATATGCAGCAAGCGCCCGCGCCTCATCGGTTTCGGTCGCCCTCGGGGCTCCGATGCCGACAAGGCGCAACAGCGCGGACAGTTTGTCCGGCGACCCGCGCGCACTGTTGAACTCGGGAAGGTCGGCGAGCTTCATGTCCCGGACGATGGTCTCTCCGAGGTCCGCGGACATCAGCGCACGCACGTGCGTGTTGATCGCCTCCTTGTCCATGCGGACCGAGACACTGTCGCCGGTATCCGTGCGCGACGGGTCGGCGAAGGGATTGTTGCCGCTCTTCGATTCGATGGCGAGTTGCGTCTCCGACACGTAGCGCGGCGCGACCAATGCCAGCACGCCGTAGGTTACCGCTGCCATCGCGATCGCAATGACGACAAGGCGCGGCAAACTGCCGATCGCTGTTTGCCACAGCGAACGCAGGTCTATGTCGTCGGGGCGCTGATACCTGTCTGAAGCCATTTCGCTTTCGTGCCATCCGTGGCCAGACTTCGAGGCATACACGGACGCCCGTTAGAATTTCCTTAAGATTCCCAGAATTGGGACAGTCCCTCAGATTTTGTTAACCCGGCTTCCCTAACACTGGCCGCAACATCGGTTTGTAAGCGGCTCATCATGCGCGCAGGCGTCAAAGCTTGGGTTCGGTTTCTCTCGTGCGCCGCGGCGCTCGGGTTGGCAGGGTGTGCCCATGATCCCGAAACGGTGATTTCGGCAGCCGTTACAAATATCGAGGGCCAGTCTGGCCGCGTTGTTTACGGCACGCCGCCGGAGGCGGTGGAGCCCGGAACCTGGGGGCAAGCGATTGTTGAGCCCGCCGGTTACGGCCCGGGCATGGTTGCAGGTGCCGAAAGGCCCTACCTGCTCGACACCGGCGATCGCCTGCGCGTCTTCGTCTACGGACAGCCCAATCTTTCGCGCGCCTATACGGTCGACCAGGAAGGCAAGATCACGGTCCCGCTGATCAACGAGGTGAGGGCGCGCGGGCGCACGACGCGTGAGCTCGAAGCGACGATCCGCCATCGCCTCGGTGCCGAATTCGTGCGCGATCCGCAAGTGACCGTCGACATTCTGCAAAACCGTCCGTTCTTCATCTATGGCGAGGTCAAAACCGGCGGGCAGTACCCTTATGTCTCCGGCATGACCATCGAGACGGCCATCGCGATAGCCGGAGGCTATACCGAGCGCGCCAGCACGCGGAGCTACCGCATCACCCGCCGCATCAACGGCTTCGCCGATCAGATCGACGCGCCCGGCGACTATCCGGTGCAGCCCGGCGACATCGTCTACGTCAACGAACGCTTCTTCTAAGGGGTTGGCCGACAGGTGACCGAGACGCGCGCCGACGCCCCTCTCCGCATCCTCCACGTCATGCGCGCGCCCGTGGGCGGGCTGTTCCGGCATGTTCTCGACCTAGCAGGGGAACAGGCGCAGCGCGGGCACTATGTCGGCATCGTCGCCGACCGTACTTCGGCCGACGCACTGACGGTCCAGCGCCTGTCGGGCATAGAGCCAAAACTCAAGCTCGGTCTCTATCTCATTCCCATGAGCCGCCGCCCGGGACTGGGCGACTTGGCCGCGCTGCGCTCGGTCGTGAAGATTGCCCGCGCGCTCGACCTCGACGTGCTGCATGGGCATGGTGCCAAGGGCGGCGCCTATGCGCGTCTTGCGAAGCCCTGGCTCTCGTTCCGCGGTGAGCACGTCGCGGTCTTTTACACGCCTCATGGCGGTAGTCTGCACTACAAACCCGGAACAGCAGCGGGCACGGTGTTCATGATGCTCGAGCGCATCATGGGGAGGATGACGGACGGCCTCATCTTCGAATCCGACTTCGCACGGACAGCCTACGCGCGGCTAGCGGGGGCTGGGGGGACGCCACGGCGCGTCATTCCAAACGGGCTCAGGCCCTCGGATTTCGATGTGCAGCCGCCCAATCCCGACGCGGCGAACTTCCTGTTCATCGGCGAGCTGCGCGCACTCAAGGGCGTCGATATTCTGCTCGAGGCGCTCGCTCGTATTGTGCCGACCCATCCCGTCCGCGCCGTCATCGTCGGCGGCGGCCCGGATGCGGAGACGTTCAAGGCACAAGCGCAGTCGCTCAAGCTCGACTTTCACGTGACGTTTCCCGGCGCGATGCCGGCTCACGAGGCCTTTCCACTCGGGCATTGCCTCGTTGTGCCGTCGCGGGCCGAGAGCTTCCCCTATGTGGTGCTGGAGGCCGGTGCTGCGGGCAAACCTCTGATCGCAACGAATGTCGGGGGCATTCCCGAAATCGTTGCGGGGACGCAGACGGGGCTTGTTCCGGCCGGATCCGTTGAGGCGCTGGCCCGCGCCATGGAGGGCGTGCTTGCCGATCCGGCGGCTGCCGAGGCGCGCGCCGCAGAACTTCGGGCTGCCGTGCAGGCCAAGTTCACGGTTGCAGCGATGACCGACGGCGTCCTCGACTTCTACCGCGCAGCGCTCGCCCATCGCTCCGCTGACTGACTTAACTTATTGTTTACATTCTCTTAACCGTCGCCGAGCGACCCAACCGCGCTACAGGTCGCTGGCATAGCGGCTGCACCTTCTGGCTCATTCACCGGCACATCGCCGGTCTTCGTCTCAAAGTGAGCCAAATTCATGCTTTCGCATGCTCCGAACCCTGCTGCGTTGACCCTTTCCGGTGCGCGATCTCAAGCGCGCCTCGCCGCCATCAAGGTGGCTGCCGGCAAAGTCTCACTTCTGTCGCCCGTCGTTCTCGTGGGGCTGGTGCGGTTCGCTGACTTCGCGATTGCCGTCGTGAGCGGCTTCGCAATGGCTGTGCTCTATCATGGCGCTCCGGATGTCATGACGGACCTCTTGTACGGCGCGATGATCGTACTTGCCGGCGCGAGCACCGTCCTCGCCCTCGATCTTTTGGGGCTCTATTCGTCGCGGCAACTCTCGGCCTTCCACCTCAACATTCCCCGCCTGCTCCTCGGCTGGTCGACGGCATTCGCTGTGGTCGGTGTCATCGTATTCTTTCTC
>VFQQ010002468.1_pt1 | contig 20714 bp, 23 predicted proteins | sample 3512341 | NCBI WGS metagenome assembly VFQQ01 (sample SAMN10412373, study PRJNA504923) | tailings metagenome | isolation source: Relicate 2 Philex TSF1 revegetated site | place: Philippines: Tuba, Benguet | collected 2017-08-29 | reverse complement strand
ACCAACGTGATCTCGATCACCGACGGCCAGATCTTCCTGGAAACCGACCTGTTCTACCAAGGCATCCGTCCGGCGGTGAACGTCGGCATCTCGGTGTCGCGCGTGGGTTCGTCGGCCCAGATCAAGGCGATGAAGACCGTCGCCGGCCCGATCAAGGGCGAGCTGGCCCAGTACCGGGAAATGGCCGCCTTCGCGAAGTTCGGCTCGGACCTGGACGCCGCCACCCAGCGCCAGCTGGCCCGCGGCGAGCGCCTGACCGAGCTGCTGAAGCAACCCCAGTACAGCCCGCTGGCCGTCGAAGAGCAGGTCTGCGTGATCTACGCCGGCACCCGCGGCTACCTGGACGGCATCGCCACGGCGAACGTCGGCCGCTTCGAGCGTGAGTTCCTGAGCCGCCTGCACAGCAAGCATCAGGACCTGCTGGACGCGATCCGCGAGACCAAGACCCTGTCGAAGGATCTTGAGGACAAGCTGAAGGCCGCCCTCGAGAGCTTCACGGCGACGTTCGCTTAAGTCTGGCCAGAAGCGGGAGAGAGTAGCCCTCGATGGCCAGCCTCAAGGAAATGCGCAATCGGATCTCGAGCGTGAAAGCCACGCAGAAGATCACGAAGGCCATGCAGATGGTCGCCGCGGCCAAGCTGAAGCGCGCCCAGGACGCCGCCCAGAACGCTCGGCCCTACGCCGAGCGGATGGCGGCCGTCATCGGCAACCTCGCCGCCGGCGTGTCCGGCGACGGGGCGCCCAAGCTGCTCGCCGGCACCGGGTCCGACAAGCGTCACCTGATCGTCGTGGCCGCCGCCGACCGCGGCCTGGCCGGGGGCTTCACCTCGTCCATCGTCCGGGCCGCCCGTGAGCGCATCGCCGCGCTGCAGGCCGAAGGCAAGGACGTGAAGATCATCACGATCGGCAAGAAGTCCCTGGCGCCGCTGAAGCGGCTCTACGCGGACAAGATCGTGGAATCCTACGACCTGTCGGCCGAGCGGACCCTGACCCTGTCGGTCGCCCAGCCGATCGCCGACCGCATCATCGGCCTCTACGAGGCCGGCGAGGTGGACGTGGTCACGCTGTTCTTCAGCAAGTTCAAGTCGGTGGTCTCGCAGATCCCGACCGCGCGTCAGCTGATCCCCGCCGAGGTGGAAAGCGCCGACGGCGAGAAGCTGGATCTGAAGGGCGCCGTCTACGAGTACGAGCCTTCGGAAGAAGGCATCCTGGAGACCCTGCTGCCGCGGAACATCACGGTGCAGATCCTCTCCGCCCTGCTCGAGAACATGGCCGGCTTCTACGCCAGCCAGATGAGCGCCATGGACAACGCCACGCGCAACGCCGGCGACATGATCCGCGGCCTCACGATCCAGTACAACCGAACCCGCCAGGCGCAGATCACCAAGGAGCTGATCGAGATCATCTCCGGCGCCGAAGCCCTCTGACCGCATAAAGACCGTACGGAAGACCAGACCAATGGCCACCGCTCCGAAGAAGCCCGCCGCCGCCAAGGCCCCCAAGGCCGCCGCCGCTGCTCCGAAGGCCGCCGCCGCGGCCGCGCCGAAGGCGCCCGCCAAGAAGGCCGCGGCTCCGAAGGCCGCCGCCGTCAAGACCGTCGCGCCGAAGGCCGTCAAGCCGGCCGCCGCCGGTCCGAAGGGCCGCATCGTCCAGGTCATCGGCGCCGTCGTCGACGTCGAGTTCGACGGCCACCTGCCGGCCATCCAGAACGCTCTGGAGACGAGCAACACCGACCAGCGCTCGGGCGAGCCGTTCCGCCTCGTCCTGGAGGTCGCCCAGCACCTGGGCGAGAACACCGTCCGCACGATCGCCATGGACACCACCGAGGGCCTGACCCGCGGTCAGGACGTGGTCGACACCGGCGCCGGCATCCGCGTTCCGGTCGGCCCGGGCACGCTCGGCCGCATCATGAACGTCATCGGCGAGCCGATCGACGAAGCCGGCCCGATCGACACCCAGACCTTCAACGTCATCCACCGCGAAGCCCCGAGCTTCGAGGAGCAGTCGACCTCGGCCGAAGTGCTGGTCACGGGCATCAAGGTCATCGACCTGATGTGCCCCTACACCAAGGGCGGCAAGATCGGCCTGTTCGGCGGCGCCGGCGTCGGCAAGACCGTGACGATGCAGGAGCTGATCAACAACATCGCCAAGGCGTACGGCGGCTACTCCGTGCTGGCCGGCGTGGGTGAGCGCACCCGCGAAGGCAACGACCTGTACCACGAGATGATCGAGTCCAACGTGAACGTGGACCCGAAGGAAAACAACGGCTCGACCGCCGGCTCCAAGTGCGCCCTGGTCTACGGCCAGATGAACGAGCCTCCGGGCGCCCGCGCCCGCGTCGCCCTGACCGGCCTGACCCAGGCCGAGTACTTCCGCGACGTGGAAGGCAAGGACGTGCTGCTGTTCGTCGACAACATCTTCCGCTTCACCCAGGCCGGCGCGGAAGTGTCGGCGCTGCTGGGCCGTATCCCGTCGGCCGTGGGCTACCAGCCCACCCTGGCCACCGAGATGGGCAACCTGCAGGAGCGCATCACCTCGACCAACAAGGGTTCGATCACCTCGGTCCAGGCCATCTACGTTCCCGCCGACGACCTGACCGACCCGGCCCCGGCCGCCTCGTTCGCCCACCTGGACGCGACGACCGTTCTGAGCCGCGACATCGCCGCCCAGGCCATCTTCCCGGCCGTGGACCCGCTGGACTCCACCAGCCGGATCATGGACCCGCTGGTCATCGGCGAAGAGCACTACGCCGTCGCCCGTCAGACCCAGGAAATCCTGCAGCAGTACAAGCAGCTGAAGGACATCATCGCCATCCTGGGCATGGACGAGCTGTCGGAAGAGGACAAGCTGACCGTGGCCCGCGCCCGGAAGATCAGCCGCTTCCTGTCGCAGCCGTTCCACGTCGCCGAGCAGTTCACCAACACGCCCGGCGCCTTCGTCGAACTGAAGGACACTATCCGCTCGTTCAAGGCGATCTGCGACGGCGAGTACGATCATCTGCCGGAAGGCGCCTTCTACATGGTCGGCACGATCGAGGAAGCGGTCGCCAAGGCCGAGAAGATGGCCCTGGAAGCCGCCTAAGCCATGGCCGACAAGCTCCACTTCTCGCTGGTCGCGCCCGAGCGCGAAGTGTTCTCGGGCGAGGTCGACCGGGTTGACGCTCCGGGCGTCGAAGGCGACTTCGGCGTCCTGGCCGGCCACGCGCCGTTCATGACGGCGCTGCGCGAAGGCGTGGTGACGGTCGTCGACGGCGCCAGCACCCGCACCTTCGAAATTCACGGCGGCTTCGCCGACGTGAACGCCCAAGGCCTGACCATCCTGGCCGAGCACGCGGTCGAGGCGTAAGCCTCGGCCCCTGCCGGTCTCCATCTGCCGCAAAGCCGCGCCAAGAACGGCTTGCGAGGGAACGCCCGGCGGTTTTTAGTGCCGCCCATCGAGAAACAAGGGAAGTCCGACATGCGCCGTCTTGCGCTCCTGAGCCTCTCCGCAGCCATGGTCATGGCCTCGTCGGCCGTCGCCCAGGAACAGCCCGCGCCGGCTCCGGCGGCTGAACCGGCGCCCGCGGCGCAGGCCGCTCCGGTCCAGGACGGCGTCGCGCCGACCCCGCCGCCGGCCGAAGCTCCGGCGACCCCGCCCCCGCCCCCGCCGGCTCCGACCGACGTGACTTCCGTCGCCATTCTCGGCGCGCTCGACCGCGTCTGCCGCCCGCTCGTCGCCGGCGGCAATCTGGAGCAGCTGGCCAAGGCCAACGGCTTCAAGAAGAAGCGCGAGATGTGGTCCTGGGCCTACGCCAAGGGCTACCAGATGACCCTGCTGGCCTCGACGACCAACCCGAACGTCTGCACGCTCGAGATCGACTATCCGATCGACGGCCTGACGCCGGTCATCGTCGACCTCCACAACTGGGCCATGGCCCGCCAGTGGGCGCTGTACCGCAACGACAAGTACACCACCGACATGGAGCGTTCGACGCGGTCGTGGGAGCTGCGCGGCGAGGCGCAGGACGAGGCCGTGGTGCTGATGAGCGTCCGCAACGCCGACGGCACGCCGGTGTCGAAGAAGGCTGATCGCGCCGAAGTCCTCTACAGCCTGACCAAGCGCTGATCGATCTGATCCAGGCCTGCCCCGCGGAACCGTCGAGGCAGGCTGCAGCCTTCAGGAAGCCTGCCTCGGGACCCGGCCGGCGCCTGTCGGCCGCCTAGGCCGCCTCGCGGCGCTCCTCGGCCAGCCAGTCGAGGCACAGGGCGGCGGCGTCCTGCCAGCCCGGCTCCGCCGGCAGCCAATGGCTCATCCCAGACATCGTCACGAAGCGCGCGCCGAGCCGTTGGGCGGTCTGGCGGGCCGCGCTGGGGGGATGGATGACGTCCCGCTCTCCGGCCAGCACCAGAGCCGGGGCGGCTATTCGGCCGACCGACGTGGTCATGAACGGATCCAGCCACCAGTTCAGCGTTTGCCACAGGGCCAGGCCGCTCTCCGGAATCATGCGTTCGAAGGCGGCGTGACGGTCCTCGCGGGCCATGCGATCCAGGCTGAAGCGCTTGGCCAGGGCGTAGTCGGGATCAATGGCCTGCAGCCAGTAGGGTCCGAGGGCGTAGAGGCTGACCGCGCTGATCGCCTCCTCCATGGTGCCGCCCGACACGCCCCAGGGCGGGGAGGGGGCCAGCAGGACGAGCGACGACACCGGCGTCCGCGCCGCGGCCAACTGGGCGACCAGTCCGCCGAGGGAGTGCCCGACCAGGATCGGCGGTTCGGCCTGAGCCCGGCACAGATCCGCGATCGCGGCGGCGTATTCTTCCATGGAGCGTCCGGCGACGCCGCCGGCCGGCCCATGGCCGGGGAGATCGGGCGTCAGCACGATATGGCCGGCCGCCTCGAAGGGCCGCCGAAACTGATCGAACACCCAGCCGGCGCAGAAAGCGCCGTGCACCATGATCACCGGCGCCGGCATGGAGCCCCTTTTCCCGATCCTCGCGGCGGCGCTGCTCGGCGTCGCCTGTTCCTTCGGGACCTTACGATGATTTCGGCTTTCGAACAGTCGTTTTGGGCTTGGCCGCGGGCTTGGCCGGCGCTTTTGCCGCAGCAGCCTTGGCGGGGGTCTTCGCCGGCGTCTTGGCGGCGGCCGCCTTGGGAGCGGGCTTGGGCTTGGCGGCCGGTGCGGCCTTGACCTTCGCCGGAGACGTCGCCTTGGCCTTCGCGGCCGGAGCTTTCGACGGCGCCGCCTTCGGCTTCGAGACCTTCGCCTTGGCGACAGGCGCGGTCTTGGCCTGGGCTGGAGCCGGCGCAGCCTTCGGCTTGGCCGGCGCGGCGGTCTTGGCCGGGACCGGCTTGGCAGGCGTCAGGCCTTTCTTTTCCAGCCAGGCGGCGATGTCGGCGATGACCTGGTCGGTGCCGGGCTCATCCACGATCCAGTGGCCGTTCTCGGGATAGATGCGGAGCTCGCCGCCGATCCTGGCGTATTTCTCGCCCACCTTGCGGACGTCTGCGATCGGCGTGGCCCGGTCCCGGCCGCCGCCGATCACCAAGACGGGCGTCGTGATGCGGCTCTCGTCGATGTAGGCGGTCTTGCTGGGGTCCCGCTCGGGGTAGGCCAGGTCCTCGTAGACGCCGCCGCTGTCGTAGACCGCCGTGGCGTAGATGCCGGCATGTTTGGCTTCAGGGACGCGGTTCAGGACGCCCCATGAGAAGCCGGTCTTCCAGATCTTGTGCGAACGGGTTTCGGGTTTCCCGGTGAACAGGATGTTGGCGAAGGTGAAGGCCTGGGCCACCGACTTGCCGCTGCGCGCGCCGACGGGCGAGGCCGGCGTGATCAGGATCCCGGCGCGGCCGGCGCCGCGCTCCAACACCTTCTGGACAACCAGGCCGCCCATCGAATGGCCGAACAGCACCGGCGCCGCTCCGGTCTCCGCCTCGATCGCCCGGGCCAGCGCCTCGATGTCGTCGACGTAGTCCTTCAGCCGCAGCTTCGGCAGGTCCGCGGGCGGGTTCTCCGAAGTACGCCTGTCCGGCCGCAGGGTCGGAGTCTCGACCCGCCAGCCCTTGTCGCGGAAGGCCGGGGCCAGGCGTGAGAAGGTGTCGCCGGTGGCGCCCACGCCATGCACCATGATTATCGTCGTCATCGCTCATCCCTGATCCGCCGCCCGGCGATCCGATGCGCGCGCCCCGCGCTACGGCCCGGCGAACTTTCCGAATGCGGCCGCCACCTGTTCGTAGGCCGCTCGCTTGAAGGGTATGATCAATCCGGGCGCTTCGTCGAGGCGCCCCCAGCGCCAGGCCTCGAACTCGACCTGATGGTGCGCGTCCAGGCGGATCTCCGACTCCTCGCCGGTGAAGCGGAGGGCGAACCAGGCCTGTTTCTGGCCGACCCACTTGCCGAACCTGCGCGCCTCGGGCGGGAAGTCGTAGGCGATCCAGCCCTCGGTGCGATCCAGGTACTCGACCGAGCGGACGCCGGTCTCCTCCTCCAGTTCGCGCAGGGCCGCCGCATACAGATCCTCGCCTTTGTCGACCCCGCCTTGGGGGAACTGCCAGTTCCAGGGATCGGGCGTATGGGCGCGCTTGCCCAGCCAGACGCGGCCGTCCGGATGGAACAGCACGACGCCGACGTTCGGGCGGTGATCAGGGTAGTCGTCGCTCATGACCGGCGGGCCAGAGCCGAAGCCGGCGCGAGCTGGAAGCCGCGATCGGTCAGGCCCTGCGCCCAGCGGGCGGCCTCGTCGACGGTGACCGGATAGGCGAAGCCGGAGCCCAGCGCCTGGCCGCGCGCCCGGGCGGCGGCCTCCAGCGCGGTGAGCTGGCGATTGATGGCTTCGGCGGACAGATCCTCATCGATCACCCGGTCGGCGGAGGCTCTGCCCGGGCCGCCGCCGCGGCCGGCGCTGCCGTCGTCGACGAAGGCCAGGCCGCGCTGCCGCAGCACGCCGGTGAAGGTGTTCATGGCCGACGGCGTCTCCATGAACCGCGAGCCGAGGTAGTTGGTCAGGCCGAAATAGCCGGTCGCCCGCGACAGCAGCCATTCGAGCTTGCGGGTGGTCTCCTCAGGGCGGCCGCCCGCGAGCAGGGTCATCGGGCCGGGATCGTTCTGCGGATAGTCCGACGGCTCCATCGGCGCCTCCAGCAGAACCTCGTGGCCATTGGCGCGGGCCATGTCGATCCAGCCCTGCAGGCCCTCGGCGTAGGGGGCGAAGGACAGGGTCACTTCCGGCGGAAGGGTCTCGATGGCGCGCCGAGTGAGGGCGGCGTTGAGGCCGAGGCCGCCGACGACCAGGGCCACGCGCGGCTTGCCGTTCGGCGTGAAGGGGCGGGCGTAGGCCTCGGCCGGCGTGCGGCCGTCGGCGCCGATGATCGGCAGCGGCGCGCCGCCGGGGCCGGGGGCGATGAGGCCGGCGATAGGCGCGGCGGCGAGCGGCGAGCCTGGGCTGATCGGCGCCGCGGCCCCTCCGGGCAGGGTGATGACGGCAGAGCCCGAGATCGGCGGGGCGTCGCCGGGCGGCGCTTCCGACAGGGCGTAGACGCCGGAGGTGAGAGGCGCCTCGCCGTCGGTCGGCGGCGCCAGCCCTTCACGCCAGCCGGGCAGGGCCACGCCCTGTTCGGCGGCCTGGGTCAGGGAGATGCGGACCATCGGCGCGCCCGCCTTCGGGTCGCCGGTCAGCAGGACCAGGGTGGTCAGGGTCAGCAGGAACAGCAGGCCGGCCCCGCCCGCGCCGACGTAGGGGTTCTTGACCGCCGTGAACGCAAGGGCGCGCGCCTGCTCGAGCCGGCTGGTCGCAGCGGCGGCGGCAGGGGCGGCGTTGGCGGCGATGGGCTTCTTGGAAAACATCGGCGAGGTCGGCGGAACAGTCCCCGCCAACCTCGCCGTTTATGGTTAACGAAGCCCTATTTGGACTCCTCGCGCGGCTGCACCTTGCCGTCGACGACGGCGACGCGCGGGGCCGGCTTGGGCAGCTTCGGCGTGGCCGCGACGGACCCGTTGCGCAGCACGTCGAGGGCGCGCTGCAGCTGGAAGTCGCACTTCAGCTCGAGCGTCCGGGTCGTGCGCTTCTTGCAGCCGTCCTCGTCGAAGGTCGCCGGCGGCGCTTCCGCCGGGATGTGGGCGCCGCGCCGGGTCTTGCCCTCGGCCGAGTCGAGCGCGTTGCGCAGCGAGGCCTCGCTGAACTGGATCGACTTGGTGGCGATGAACTCGGCCTGTTCCCGAGACGAGGCGACCTCCAGGTCCGGCTCGATGCCGGTGCGCTGGATCGACTTGCCGGACGGCGTGTAGTAGCGCGCCGTGGTCAGCTTGATCGCCCCGTCCTGGCCGCCGCGCAGCGGGATCACCGTCTGCACCGAGCCCTTGCCGAAGCTGGTCAGGCCGACGATCTCGGCGCGCTTGCGGTCCTGCAGGGCGCCGGCGACGATCTCGGCCGCCGAGGCCGAGCCGTTGTTGACCAGAACCACCACCGGCAGGCCGTTCAGCATGTCGCCCGGGCGGGCGTTGTAGCGTTCGATGTCGCGCGGATCGCGGCCGCGCTGGCTGACCACCTCGCCGCCGTCCAGGAAGATGTCGGACACGCCGACCGCCTGGTCGAGCAGGCCGCCCGGGTTGTTGCGCAGATCGAAGACCAGGCCCTTCATCTTCGGGTTCTTGGACTGCAGATCCTTGATCGCCGCGGTGACGTCCTCGGTGGCCTTCTCGTTGAAGCCCGACAGGCGCACGTAGCCGTAGTCGCCTTCCATGCGCGCCGTGACCGACTTGGGCTTGATCACCTCGCGGACCAGGGGGACGTCGAACGGGTCGGCCTTTTCACGGGCGATGGTCAGCGTCACCTTCTCGCCGGGCTTGCCGCGCATGAGCTTGACGGCGTCGTTGCTCGACATGCCGATGATGCTCTCGCCGTTGACGCCGGTGATGTAGTCGCCGGCCTGCAGGCCCGCGCGATCGGCCGGCGTGCCGTCCATCGGGGCGACGATCTTCACGACGCCGTCCTCGCTGACGATCTCGATGCCCAGCCCGCCGTACTCGCCGCGGGTGGTGTCCTGCATGTCTTCGAAGCTGTCGGGCGCCAGATAGCCGGAGTGCGGGTCCAGCGAGCTGACCATGCCGTCGAGGGCGGCCTCGATCAGCTTCTTGTCGTCGACGGGCACCACGTACTGGCGCTGGACGATCTCGACCACGTCGCCGAACAGCTCGAGCATGCGATAGGTCTGGGCGCGCGGCTGCGGCACCGCCTCGGCCCGCTGGCTGACGTAGGCCATGGCCCCGGCGCCAAGGACGAAGGCGCACGCGCCGATCAGCAGGTTCTTCTTCATCATCGCCCGTCTGGGCTCCTTAAGCGGCATGGAAGCGCCGTTCTCGATACAAAGACCCGCCAGGGCCGAAATTAAGGCGTCGCCGCCTGCCTGCTCGCGCCGTCGCCCAGCCACGGGGTCGGATCGATCGGCGCGCCGGAGCGACGAAGCTCCAAGTAGAGCTCGGGTTCCGACCTTCCGCCATCCGACATCTTCCCGACAGGCGCGTCGGTTGCGACGGATTGTCCGGGGGAGACCGAAACCTCGCTCATGCCCGCCAGCACCAGATGGTAGGCGCCCGTGGTCCGCAAGATCAAGATGACGCCCCAGCCGGTGACGGGGCCGGCGAACTCCACCACGCCCTGAGCCGGCGCCAGGACCCGGCTGCCGGGTTCGGCGCGGAAGGCAAGGCCGTCGGACGCCCCGCCGCCCGGCGCCGGAGCCCGGAATCGGCGGACCAGCGCGCCCGTCGGGCGGGTGATCGAGCCGGGTCCGGCGTCGGGACCCGCGACCCGGGGGAAACTGTCGGCCAGCTGGCCGGGGCTGCCGGCGGCGCGGCCGGCCAGGAAGGCTTCGTCGGCGTAGCGCCGCTCGATGGCGGCCTGCTCGGCCATCAGTCTTTCGATCTCGCTCCAGCGGTCGGCGGCCACGCTCTCGGCGGTCAGGCGTTCGGCGTCGGCGGCCGCGGCCTGCCTGCGCAAGGCGGCGATCTCGCGCGCCTCGGCGGCGTAGCCCTTGGCGCGTGCTTCCAGCGCGGGGGTCATGGCGCGGATCAGGATCGCGGCCCGGACGGCGTCGCGGGCGTCCTGCGGGCTGACCAGCAGGGCCGGCGGCGGCTGGCGGCGGAACAGCTGCAGGGCGCCGAGAAGCCGCGCCAGGCGGTTGCGGTCACGACCCAGTTCGGCGGTCAGGGCGCTCTCGCGGACATTCAGGGCGTCCAGCCGGGCCCGGGCGCCGGCGACGTCGCGGCTGCTCTGGGCCTGCCGGCCCGCAAGGGTCTTCAGTTCCTCGCGCAGAGCCTGGATCTGCTGGCGGGCCTCTTCCTGTCCCGGCGGCGGCGCGATCCGGACCACCTGCGGCTGCTGGGCGGGCTCCTGCGCGACGCTGCCCGCGCCTCCGGCGGCGGCGAGGATGATGATGAGCGGCAGGGCGATGCGGCGGCGCATGCGCCAGGGATAGCTCAATCGCGGTGATACGGCGAGCCGGCCAGGATGGTCGCGGCGCGATAGACCTGTTCGGCCAGCATGGCGCGCGCCAGGGCGTGCGGCCAGGTCTGGGGGCCGAAGGCCAGGGTCTCCTGGGCGGCGGCGAGGATCGACGGATCCAGCCCGTCCGCGCCGCCGATGATCAGCACCAGCCGCCGAACGCCGTCGTCGCGCAGGCGGCCGATCTTCTCGGCGAAGGCGCGCGAGGTCCGCACCGCGCCGTGCTCGTCGCAGGCGATGACGTGCGCGTCCTTGAGGTGGGGCAGCAGCACCTCGGCTTCGGCGGCCTTGCCGGGCTTGCGGGCCTCGACCTCGACGACCTCGACCGGACCCAGGCCCAGCGAGCGGCCGGCCGCGGTGGCGCGCTCGGCATAGTCCTTCGCCAGCAGGGCTTCGGGCGCCCTGCCGAGACGATGGACGGTGAGGAGGGTGATCTTCACGCTCTAACCCGAAAGCCCCCGCGAAGCCGGGGGTCCAAGCTGAGTCTACCGCGCGGACAGGCCGCTTGGGTCCCCGCGTTCGCGGGGACGCTCGGAAAAGGGATGGATCAGTTCTTCGCCGCGGTGATGTGCGGGGAGTCGACCGACCAGATCTTCTCGATGTTGTAGAAGCTGCGCACTTCGGGGCGGAACAGGTGGACCACCACGTCGCCGGCGTCGATCAGGACCCAGTCGCAATGCGGCAGGCCTTCGACCCGCGCCTTGCCGTGGCCGGCTTCCTTCAGCGTCCGCAGCACGTGATCGGCCAGCGCGCCGACGTGACGATGCGAACGACCGGACGCCACGATCATGGTGTCGGCCATCGGGCTCTTGCCCTTGAGATCGATGAGAACGATGTCCTGCGCCTTGTCGTCGTCCAGGCGCGTCAGAATCAGATCTTCGAGCGACCCCACCTGTCGGGGTTCGTCGGTGGAAGCCCCGGACTGGGCTTCGTGCGCCATGGGCGCCAACTCGCGGTTCAGCGGAGTGCTCCTTGTTAGCCTCGCAAGCACCACCTCATAGCACGTCCGAGCGGGTTCGTCAGCGAATCAGAATCTCACGCCTTGCGGAGGCGCTCGCGCAGGGCCGTGGAGGACTGGAAATTGAACGGGCCGGGCAGATAGACCCAGGCCGGGGTCTTGGCCCCCGGCAGCAGTTTGGCTTCCCGCGCCGGCCGCCGTGCGGCGGCGAAACGGCGGGCCGTGGGCGAGGTCTGACTTTTCAGCCCGGCCCAGGGACGCGAGATCACCGCCACCGGCACCTCGTGCATCAACTGGGTCCAGCCCTTCCAGCGGTGGAACGAGGCCAGGCTGTCGGCCCCCATGATCCAGACGAAATGCACGCCCGGGAACCGCTGCTTGAGGATCCGGACGGTGTCGATCGTGTACTGGGAGCCCATCCGGGTCTCGGCGTCGGAGATGATCATCCCAGGACCGCGCGCCAGGGCGCGGGCGCCGGCCATCCGCTCGGCGAGCGGGGCGGTCTCCTTCGAGGACTTCAGCGGATTCTGCGGCGAGACCAGCCAGATGACGTGGTCCAGATGCAGGCGCGTCATCGCCGTCTCGGCGACGTGGGCGTGCCCGTCGTGCGCCGGGTTGAACGACCCGCCGTACAGGCCGACCCGCATGCCCGGCTTCAGGTCGAAGCCGAGCCGCAGGGCCCCCGGACGGCCGGCTTCAGGGACGAGTCTGGCCGGTCCCGCGAACCACATACTTGAACGTCGTGAGTTGCTCGGCCCCCACCGGGCCGCGGGCGTGGAGTTTGTCGGTGGCGATGCCGATTTCGGCCCCGAAGCCGAACTCGCCGCCGTCGGCGAACTGGGTCGAGGCGTTGATCAGGACGATCGCCGAATCGACCAGGGCGGTGAAGCGCTCGGCCGTGGCGGCGTTCTCGGTGACGATGGCGTCGGTGTGGCCCGAGCCGTAGGAGGCGATGTGGGCGGCGGCGCCCTCGACACCGTCGACCACGGCCACGGCGATGGTCGGGGCCAGGTATTCGGTGGTCCAGTCCTCGGCCGTGGCGACGGTCATCGTCGGCTCGATGGCGCGGGCGCGGGCGTCCCCGCGAAGCTCGCAGCCGGCCTTGATCAGGGCGTCGGCGATCCGCGGCAGCAGGCGCTCGGCGGCCTTGGCGTCGACCAGCAGGGTCTCGGCCGCGCCACACACCGACACCCGGCGCATCTTGGCGTTCAGCACGATGTCGCGAGCCTTGGCGACATCGGCCTCGGCGTCGACATAGACATGGTTCAGGCCCTCGAGGTGACCCAGCACCGGCGCGCGGGCCTCGGCCTGGACGCGGGCGACCAGGCTCTTGCCGCCGCGCGGGATGATCAGGTCGATCGTGCGGTCCAGGCCCGACAGGATGTGGCCCACGGCGGCGCGGTCGCTGGTCCTGACCACCTGCACGCAGGACGCCGGCAGGCCGGCGGCGGCCAGGCCCCTGGCGACGGCGGCGTGGATCGCCTGGTTGGTGTGCAGGCATTCCGACCCGCCGCGCAGGATCGCCGCATTGCCCGAGCGCAGGCACAGGGCGGCGGCGTCGGCGGTCACGTTCGGGCGGCTCTCGTAGATGATGGCGATGACGCCGATCGGCGTCCGCACCCTGGCGATGTCCAGGCCGTTGGGCCGGGTCCAGCGGGCGGTCTCGACGCCGAGGGGATCGGGAATGTCGGCCACGGCCTCGACGCCCTGGGCCACGCCTTCCAGGCGTCCGGCGTCCAGCATCATGCGATCGATCATCGGCGCGGCCAGGCCGGCGTCGCGGGCGGTCGCCTGGTCGCGCTGATTGGCGGCCAGGATCGCCTGGGCGTCGTCGCGGATGGCCCCGGCCATGGCGCGGATCGCCGCGGTGCGCTGTTCCGGCGTCGACAGGCGCAGGGCGCGCGCGCCCTCGCGGGCCGCCTGGCCCATCGCCGTCATCGTCGCCTGCAGGCTGACCGCTCCGTCGTCCATCGCTCCGTCCCCGGATATGCTCAGGATGAGCCTTAGCCCCTTTTCCCCTTCGACCGCAAACGCCTTGCGATCAGCGGTCGGCCATCGCCAGGTCGTCGGCGTGAATCATCGGGCCTTCGGAATAGCCCAGCGCGGCCTCGATCGCATCGCTGCGCAGACCCAGGATGCGTTCCGCGTCGGCGGCGTCGTAGCGCACCAGGCCGCGGCCCAGCGCCCGGCCGTCCTCGCCGCGCACCAGGACCGCGTCGCCCTTGCCGAAACGGCCCTCGACCGCGCGGACGCCTGCAGCGAGCAAGCTCTTGCCGGCCAGCAGCGCCGTGGCGGCGCCGGCGTCGACGACCAGCGCGCCCTGCGGCGCCAGCGAGCCGGCGATCCACCCCTTGTAGGCCGCCGCCGCGGTGGTGGCGGGGGCGAAGACCGTCGCGGGCGCGCCGTCCTCGACCGCCTGCAGCGGCTGCGGGCGGCTGCCCAGGGTCACGATGGTGGCGCAGCCGGCGGCCCGGGCGATGCCTGCGGCGGCCAGCTTCGTGGCCATGCCGCCCGTGCCCACGCCCGCGCTGGCGTTGGCCCCGCCCGCCATCTCGATGATCTCGGGCGTCAGGGCCTCGACCCGGTCCAGCCGCTTCGCCGCGGGATCGCGGCGCGGGTCGGCGGTGTAGAGGCCGTCGATGTCGCTGAGCAGCACCAGGGCGTCGGCGCCGATCATCTGGGCGACGCGGGCGGCCAGGCGGTCGTTGTCGCCGTAGCGGATCTCCTCGGTGACGACGGTGTCGTTCTCGTTGACCACCGGCACCACGCCCAGCGACAGCAGGGTCTCGACCGTCGCCCGGCCGTTCAGCCAGCGGCGGCGGACCTCGGTGTCGTCGCGGGTCATCAGCACCTGGGCGACGCCCACCCCGTGCGGCTCGAAGGCTTCCTCCCAGGCGCGCATGAGCAGGGACTGCCCGGCGGCGGCGGCGGCCTGCTTCTCGGGCAGTGTCAGGGCCTTCCTGGTCAGGCCCAGGCGTCGGCGGCCCAGGGCCACGGCGCCGGACGACACCACCAGCATCTGCTGGCCGCGCGCGCGCAGCCGGGCGGCGTCGGCGGCGAAGGCCCGCAGCCAGGCATGGGCCGGGGCGCCCGCCTGGGCGTCGACGACCAGGGCCGATCCGACCTTGACCACGACCCGCCGGGCGCGGGTCAGTTCGCTGTCTGCGGCCATGGTCAGGAGGGCGTGAGTTCGTCGACGAACATCTGGCAGGCCATCGGCGCGCCCGAGATGCGCCAGGTCTTGACCTTGCCGTCCTTGTCGAAGCCGATCGCCAGCACGCAGACGGCGTCTGCGCCGGCCGTCAGGCAGCGCATCTGGCCCGAAGCATCGATGCCGCAGCCGACCGCTTCGGCGCGGCGCAGCCAGAAGACGGCCTCGCCGTCTGCGGCCGTCTTGCTGCTCTGAGACAGGCCGAGCTTGCCGCGCAGAGGATCGCCGGACTTGCCGCGCCAGGTCTCCATCAGCGCTTCCAGCCGAGCGATCACCGGATCGGTCGCCGCGGGCGCCGGCGCCGTCGTTGGGGCGGCCGCAGGGACGGAAGGCGGAACGGCCGCCGGCGCGGGGTCAGCCAGAAGCAGCAGTGCAGCGAACGTGGCCAGGAGCATGGCGGCTTCCCCCAAAAACGTCAGAGCGGCGACCAGTCGGACGACGGCTCGTCGTCGACCTCGGCCGCGGCTTCTTCTCCGCGATGGCGTCGAATTTCGGCATAGGCGGCGCGGAGCAGGTCCTGGACGCCTTCGCCGGAGACCCCGGAGATCAGTCGCGGCTTCCTGCCCGCGGCCGCTTCCAGTTCGTCCGACTTCCACTGGCGCAGCTCTTCGTCCAGGGCGTCGACCTTGTTCAGCGCCAGGATCTCGGCCCGGTCCGCCAGGCCTTCGCCATAGGCTTCCAGTTCGCCGCGGATCGTCCGATAGGCGCCGGCGATGTCGTCCTGGGTGGCGTCGACGAGGTGGATCAGCACGCCCGCGCGTTCGACGTGGCCCAGGAAGCGCGTGCCCAGGCCGGCGCCTTCCGACGCGCCTTCGATGAGCCCCGGGATGTCGGCGATGACGAAGCGCTCCTCGCTGGTCAGATCGACGATGCCCAGGTTGGGGACCAGCGTCGTGAAGGGGTAGTCGGCGATCTTCGGCTTGGCGGCGCTGACCGCGGCCAGGAAGGTCGACTTGCCGGCGTTGGGCAGCCCGACCAGGCCGGCGTCGGCGATCAGCTTCAGCCGCAGCCAGATCCACTTCTCTTCGCCAGGCTGGCCGGGATTGGCGTGCTTGGGCGCCTGGTTGATCGGCCCCTTGAAGCGGTCGTTGCCCCAGCCGCCGTTGCCGCCCTTGGCCAGCAGATAGCGCATGCCGGCATGGTCGAGGTCGACGATCAGGGTCTCCTTGTCCTCCTCCAGCACCTGGGTGCCGACGGGAACCTTCAGGACCATGTCGGCGCCGGCCGCGCCGTGGCGGTTGCGACCCATGCCGTGAATGCCGGTCTCGGCCTTGAAGTGCTGCTGGTAGCGGTAGTCGATCAGGGTGTTCAGCCCCTCCACCGCTTCGATCCAGACATCGCCGCCCGAGCCGCCGTCGCCGCCGTCGGGACCGCCGTACTCGATGTACTTCTCACGCCGGAACGACACAGCGCCGCCGCCGCCGTTTCCGGAGCGGATGAAGATCTTGCACTGGTCGAGGAATTTCATCGCGTCCTTATGAGGCAAGGGGGGGCGTCAGGAAAGGCCCGGCTCTTCCCTCCATGGTGGAAACCGGCCTAGATGCGGTCGGAACGGCTACCGATGGTCGAGGGGAAGTGAGCATGGCGTCGCGGCGTACGTATCTGGCGGGTCTGACGGCCTTGGCCCTGCTTCCGGCCGGGGCGGCCCTGGCCCAGGCCAAGTCGCCCGTCCGCCCCGACGACATGACCCTGGGCAATCCGAAAGCCAAGGTCGTGGTCGTGGAGTACGCCTCGCTCTCCTGCCCGCACTGCGCGGCGTTCCACAAGGACGTCTTCCCGGCCTTCCGCAAGAAGTACATCGACAGCGGCAAGGTGCTGTTCGTGTTCCGGGAATTCGTCACCCCGCCGCCCCAGCTGGCGATTCCGGCGACGATGCTGGCCCGCTGCGCCGGCAAGCCGAACTACTTCACCGTGGTCGAGCGCGTGTTCGCCGCCCAGGACGGCATCTACAAGGACGGGACGATCGAGGGGCTGCAGAAGACCCTCAAGGGTATCGGCGCCGGGGTCGGCGTCGATGAGAAGCGCTACGACGCCTGCATGAACGACCAGGCCGCGTTCGACGCCCTCAAGGGGCGTATCGAAACCGCCTCCAATCTGGACGGCGTCCGCGGGACGCCGACCTTCTACGTCAACGGCGTGCTGGTGAAGCAGACCGCGTCGGAACTCGACCTGGCCACGCTGGACAAGGCGATCGCCGCCGCGGCCAAGCGGAAATAGGCCTTCTCAGGCGAGCCAGACCATCATCCGGGACGGCGCGGTCTCGCCCCGCGCCCGCGAGGCCAGCGGACGGACCTCTCCGGTATAGAGGAAGCCGGCCTTGATCAGAACGCTGCCCGAGGCCGGATTGTCGGCGAAGTGGCCGGCGACGACCATCCGCTTGCGCCACTCCCGACCGGCCCAGGCCAGCCCGCCCTGCAGGGCTTCCGTGGCGATCCCGCGACCCCACCAGGCCTTGCCCACCGAATAGCCGACCTCGGCGTATCCCTCGGCCGACCGGAAGAAGTGGAGGTTGCCGACCACGCCCTGGTCCTCCAGCTCGATCAGGAACACCCGCTCCGTCCGAGGATCGGCGGCCATGGCGCGGACGACGAAATCCTCTGCGTCGGCCGGGGTGTAGGGGTGAGGCATCCGGGCCGTCATCCTGGCGACGTCGAAGTCGTTCAGCAGGGCCGCGATACGGGGCGCATCCTCGATGGCCGGCGCGCGCAGCGCCAGCCGCCGTGTCTCGATGGTCGGGGAAACCTCGATCATGCACATGGTCGACCTCCCTGGCCGTCCCCCATGTCTTTCCTGTGTCCGGGGGCAGGGCCTGAAATGCAAAGCGGGGAGCCCGGCGTCCGGACTCCCCGCTAGGAATTTCATGTCCGGATCGCCTGATGTCGGGCGATCCGGGAAGTCCCAGGATCGCCTATTCGGCGGCCTGGAGCTGGGCCGGAACGACCGTCGCGTAGGTACGGTTGTTGCGCTTGGTTACGAACTTCACGGCGCCGTTCACCAGAGCGAACAGGGTATGGTCCTTGCCCATGCCCACGTTGTCGCCCGGCCAGAACTTCGTGCCGCGCTGACGGATGATGATGTTGCCGGCGTCGACGGCTTCGCCGCCGAACTTCTTCACGCCGAGACGGCGGCCGGCCGAATCGCGACCGTTGCGCGAGGAGCCGCCAGATTTTTTGTGAGCCATGGTGCTCTCCTATCCTCTAGAGGCGCCGCCCTTAGGCTTCGCCGTCTTCCTTCTTGGCGGCGGCCTTCTTCGGCGCGGCCTTCTTGGCGGGGGCGGCTTCGCCCTCGGCCTTGGCTTCGGCCTTCTTCGGCGCAGCCTTCTTGGCCGGAGCGGCCTTGGCTTCCGGAGCCGGAGCGGCTTCGGCGGCGACCGGCGCGGCGATCTTCAGGTTGCGCGAGCGGGCGTTCAGCTCGGCCTTCGTGGTCAGGGAGACCGTGCCGTCCCACTTCTCGGTCTTGCCGGCGCCGGCGATCGAGGTCACGCGCAGGACCGTCTCGGTCTGGCGATGACCGCGCGTGCGGCGGTAGCCCTGGCGACGGATCTTCTTGAAGATCTTCACCTTCTCGCCCTTGCGGGTCTCGATCAGGGTCGCGTTGACCGAAGCGCCGTCCACGAGGGGAGCGCCCACGGTGACCGCGTCGCCGTCGCCCAGCATCAGGACTTCGCCGAACGCGACGTCCGCACCCGGCTCACCGGCCAGCTTTTCGACAACGAGCACGTCGCCCGGTTGAACCCGGTATTGCTTGCCGCCGGTCTTGATCACCGCGTACATCGGTTATCGCCTTGAAATTCTGTGTGTTCGCAAAATAGGCCGCGCCCGCGGGACGGGCCTGCGGGCGAGGGGCCGGACTTATACAGCCGAGCGGTCATGAGTCAACGGCGCTCTGGCGCCTTTCAACCCTGATGCAGTGGTTGGCCGCGTGTGCGGGGTCTATATCGTCTCATACAGTTGTCCTGATGAGTTGATCGGCGCGCCGATCGCTCCGGGGGGACGCGCCGGTCGACCTTCGCAAGAAGGAGACATCCATGAGCGCGACCAACGGCCTCCATCCCGCTCCGCCCGATCCTGAAAAGCTCGAAGCCTTCATGGGCAAGATGGTCGGCGACATGGGGGCGGCCATTTCCGCCGCCCTCGTCCTGATCGGCGACCGCACGGGACTGTATCGAGGATTGGCGGAACGCGGCCCCTCGACGTCAGCCGATCTGGCGGCCCATACCGGCACGGCCGAACGCTATGTCCGCGAATGGCTCGCGGCCCAGGCGGCGGCCGGCTACATCGAGTACGACAAGGCCGGCGGCCGCTTCTTCATGACGCCCGAACAGGCCATGGTCTTCGCCGACGAGGGCGGTCCGGCCTTCATGGCCGGCGGCTTCGAGGTCCTGCAGTCCGTTTTTCTCGACGAGCCGAAGGTGACGGCGGCGTTCCAAACCGGAAAGGGCGTCGGCTGGCACGAGCACAGCCAGTGCCTGTTCCGCGGCACCGAGCGTTTCTTCCGGCCCGGCTACAACGCCAACCTGGTGTCGTCCTGGATCCCGGCGCTGGACGGCGTGGAGGACCGTCTCAAGGCCGGCGCCCGGGTCGCGGACGTCGGCTGCGGCCACGGCGCCTCGACGGTCCTGATGGCTCAGGCCTATCCGCGCTCGCGCTTCTACGGGTTCGACTACCATGCGCCCTCGATCGAGCGGGCCAGGGCCGCGGCGGAAGAGGCCGGCGTCGCCGACCGCTGCGAGTTCGCGGTCGCCTCGGCCCAGGACTTCCCGGGGGCGGACTACGACATGGCGGCCATCTTCGACGCCCTGCACGACATGGGCGACCCCGTCGGCGCTTCGCGGCATATCCGCGAGACTCTCAAGCCCGGCGGGACCTGGCTGCTGGTCGAGCCCTTCGCCAACGACGACCTGGGCGACAACCTCAATCCGGTGGGACGGCTGTTCTATTCCGCCTCGACGATGATCTGCACGCCGGCCTCGCTGAGCCAGGAGGTCGGGCTGGGTCTCGGCGCCCAGGCCGGCGAGGCTCGCCTGCGCAAGGTTGCGGAGGAGGCGGGGTTCACCCACTTTCGCCGGGCCGCGGAGACGCCCTTCAACCTGGTGTTCGAGGTTCGCGCCTAGAGTTTCGTCGCCGGACGGACGATTCGGCTCGACTGTTACAATATAACATGCCATAGAGCCTTCGTGACCTGGACGCTCTTCGCCTCTATCGCCGCCACCGGTTTCGCCGTGGCCTTCCTGCATGCGGCGCTGCCCACGCACTGGCTGCCGTTCGTGCTGGTCGGACGGGGGCAGAACTGGTCGGCGGGCAAAACCCTGGGCGTCACCGCCTTGGCCGGGATCGGCCACGTGGCCTTCACCATCGTCCTGGGCCTGCTCGTGGTCACCGCCGGCCTGGTCGCCCTTCCGACGCTGGGCGAGTGGTTCCACTGGATCGTCGGCGGCCTGCTGGTCGCGCTGGGCCTCTTCTATCTGTTCCGGCACCACCAGCACCGCAAGAGCGCCCAGCCGCGCAAGTACGTCTCCGACAAGGCCGCCATGGCGGGGCTCTTCGTCCTGCTGGCCCTGTCGCCCTGCGAGGCCTTCCTGCCGGTCTATCTGGCCGGGGTGAAGCATGGCTGGGGCGCCTTCGCCCTGCTCAGCCTGATCCTGCTGCTGGCGACGGCCGCGGGCATGCTGATCTTCACCGGCCTGAGCCTGGCCGGCGCCAACCGCCTGAAGCTCGAGGCGCTGGAGAAGTACGAGCAGGCGATCCTCGGAGGGGCGCTGATCCTGCTCGGCGTGGCGGTGACGGTGTTCGAGGCCTGACGCGCCGTTTGTCAGGACCCGTCGCCGACACTATCTAGGCGGCCATGACCGATACCGCTTCCGTCGCCAAGACGCCCGTCACCGTCCTCACCGGCTACCTCGGCGCCGGCAAGACCACGCTGCTGAACCGCATCCTCACCGAGGACCACGGCAAGCGCTACGCCGTGATCGTCAACGAGTTCGGCGAGGTCGGCATCGACAACGACCTCGTCGTCGGCGCGGACGAGGAAGTGTTCGAGATGAACAACGGCTGCGTCTGCTGCACGGTGCGCGGCG
>VFQQ010002466.1_pt1 | contig 20732 bp, 36 predicted proteins | sample 3512341 | NCBI WGS metagenome assembly VFQQ01 (sample SAMN10412373, study PRJNA504923) | tailings metagenome | isolation source: Relicate 2 Philex TSF1 revegetated site | place: Philippines: Tuba, Benguet | collected 2017-08-29 | reverse complement strand
CGGGAGTCGCAGCCGGCGCGTGGGTCGCGGCACCCGCCTGCGTGTACAGCAGGCGCAGCTTCAGCAAAAGCAACAAAGCTTTTGCGCTTGCACCTCACGCTGCGCTTGTTGCGCTGTTTCGGGTCTGCACGTGGCTCTTACCTGAGTGTGTAGACCGCGAGGCGCAATCCGAGCTCGCACGTGGGTCTCGGCAACTGTGACAAGCATCTGGCACTGGGCAAGAGCGAGGGTGAGCCAGCCCTCAGTGCAGCGGCCCCTGGCTCGCTCTAGCCAGTTGTGCACTTCTTCAGCGGTCAAGGGAGCCTCTGTGGTCAGGGCACCCTCTGTTGCTGCGGCCTGCGCCTGCGTGGCCTCATTCACTGTCTCCTGCTCTGCAGGCTGGACAACTGGCTCTGGTTGCACTGGGCTGGCAATCGGAGGTGTTTGGGCTGCAGGGGCCTCGCTGTCAAGCGTCTGAGGAAGGACCGGTGATGCGCTTGTGGAGCCATCTGCGGACTGGGCTGGCGACCCCGTCCTTCGGCCAAACGTAGACTTCACAAAGTCTATATAGGACGTCATCTCATTTGGATGAACAGACTCAGAGCAAGCAGGGGACAGCAAAGGACCCCGCTGCGATGAAACGCCCATCAGAATGTGTGCTTCTTCCCATCCCCACCACCCAGCTCAGACGGCTGGCTATCCTTGCACCCACGTGCCTCGTTGCACATCTTATGCTGGATCTGGGGCAAGCTGGGAGCAGAGAAGGGCTCAGGCGCGTGCGGGCGTACGTATAGAGAGCAGTGTTACGTAAGCACTCCCTACGCATCCACTTGCCCGCTACCCTCACTGCCGTGAGCACAGTGCTACTAACATCCCACTAACTGTTCTGAAGTTTGACAGCGCGTAAGAACACTCGTGAAGTACAGAACCGCACTACCTGAACCCGCGACTTTTCAAAACTTCGGCTGTCCTCTCTGGCCTCTCCTGCTTCATCCCTAGCATCCAGTGACAGTGCTTATGTGTTGCTAATTAGCATAGAGGACGGTGTGCCGAGATGCCCACCTTTGACATCCCCCGGGTCCCCACGGACCTGGAGGGCGGGGAGTGCTCCTACCCTCTCGTGGACTTGGTGGCAGCAGGCGGTGCAGATGTCAAGTCAGCCTGCAGTGGTAAGCCATGCTTTGTGGCAGGCTCAGCCCGCGCTCGCTACTGCCAGGAGCCACACCGCACGCAGCACGGTCCAGGTTGTCGTGTGCCCTGGTCGCCACGCAGAGGTCCTCCTCAGCATCAAGAACTCAGAGGCTTGGGGTATTGACGAGCAGGACATCCTGGACGCAGTCTACACCAGCATCAAGTGAGTTGCGGGGGAGACCTGCGCGCACCTGTCTCCGCCCGGCGCAGCAGCGCGTGCAAACGCAGGGGTCTTCCCTTGCTCTCTGCAGGCACTTCAAGGACTTGCCAGGCCCCACCCGTATCCAGCTCGCCCGATGCCTGGGCACCAAAGCCGCGGAGCTGGCAAGCACGCTGAAGAGTATGGGCAGAGACGTGGCGCCAGACCCAGACACACAGCTGCGCATCCGCAACGCCATCGCACAGTCAGTCTTCTTCCTCTCCTGGGCACTGCGGACGTGCGTGGAGACGCAGAAGGCCGAGGAACAGGAGGCAGGAGGTGCGCACGCGCAGTCTGTCTGCACCCACTTCAAAACCCCACAGCCCCATCCCCCAGCTCTCGCAGCTGAGCAAGATAGCCAGGCAAACAGAGCGTGATGGAAGCTGTATGACACGCCCCTGCAGGGCCGCGCAAGGGCCGCAAGGCTGCGGACAGCACGACATCACGAACCAGCGCAAAGGGCAAGGCAGCGAAGGGTGGTGCGTCTGATGTGTGGAGCTGCGAGACGAGTATGGAGGTCGTGATCTGTGGGCTGGCCAAGATCGTGACTGACGTGGATCTCAGCCAGCGCTACACGGACCCAGAGGCGCTACGCGTGCTTAGCGTCTGCTCAGAAGCGGTAGGAACCGTGCAGCGTATGCTCGTGTATGTTTCGCTGTATGCCGGCTACTGCTGCTCAACGTGCCATGTAGAGTGCGCCATGCTATAACAAGCTGCTCTAGCGCCCTTTCCAAGTCAGGCTTGTATGTGTCTGTACGCTGCAGGCTATTCAGTTGCTCGGCCATGCCTCCGCCAGCAAGTCTAAGCAGGCGCGTGCAGGGGCATATGCCATTGTCAGCGCACTGGCAGGGAGGAAGGACATGACGGTACGTGACTTGCCAACGTCCACACGCAGCATCTCTACCGCTGTGCATTGCAGCACATACTGCAGTCAACACACACGCACAAGAGGCGAACGCAAGTCCGCACGGCTGGTCTGCTTCCGATGCTTGCATGTGTGTGTAAGGGCAGTATGTGTGTGCCTGTGTGTGTGACTGTGTACTCACTTACAGGAGAGTGTGCCACGTGATCTAATTGAGTTGGCTCGTAGATGTGTAGACAGACTAGATGAGTGCGTGTACGTGTGTGTATGTGTGTGTCATACCCTACAGGATAGTGTGTCACGTGATCTGTTCGAGCTGGCACGTAAAGAGGACCACACGGTGGCGCTGGTGGTGGAGGCCGCAGTGTATGATGCAGCCAGGGCCAGGGCTGAGACTAGGAACCAGAAGGCAGCACCCCTCGTAAGTGATGACACACACATACACACACATGCGCGCGCGCGCACACACACACACACACACGCACACACACACACGCACACACACACACACATACACACACAGAACGCAATCTCACCATATACACGTTCTCAGAAATCATGGTGGGGCGCTCACGCAATCGTGCTCCCCCATAAGCATACAACAGACACCCAAACTAAGTCATGGTCATTTCATCTGCTTTGTGTCCGTTTCTGCAGGCGATTGGTCTGTTAACTGCGTTTCTGTCCACACACCCCAGTGCGTATGACGAGGAGAAGGAGACCACAGCCACCAGTGTGAAGCAGGCAGGCGAGCTGATAGCCGGTATGACAGACACAGAGGCGCTCGCACAGGTGAGGCATCAAGCACCGTCGTAGTGCCATGTGACAACTGGTAGCGAGCATGACAGACGCAGAGGCAAGACAAGACACAGACATTTGGTATTCGTGCAGTCCGTACTCGCTCCTTGCGTTGCCCATCCGTACACATGCATGCCGCGACTGTCATCCCAAGACACACAGCGAGCCGGGGTGTTTGCTCATTAAAGGGTTCACGAGTAGTGCCATGCAGGGTGGCTGTATACTGTCGGTCTGTGCCAGGACCTGTGTGCAGTGTGTCATCTTGTGTGTGTGTGTGTGTGTGTGTGTGTGTGTGTGTGTGTGTGTGTGTGCGCAGGTCGTTGACGGTTGTCTACCCCAGTTGATGCCATACCTAGACTGTAATGCTTCGTCCATACGCTCCTGTATGATACAGACCGTAGGGGCGCTCATAAGACGACTATTCGCGCACGCGGTGAGTGCATGTGTGCACGAACAAGCAGCTCTCCAAGCCGTTCCTGTAACAAGTTCCAGACGATGCGCGCGTGCACTGACATTGCATGGCTACAACTCGGCATTGCACCAATGGCAAGAACAACACCAGCGTGGATGTGTGTGTGTGTGTGTCGCGTCACAGGGCACGGGTACCACCACTGAGACGCATGAGAAGACTAGGATTGCCTCCAAGGCAGCTCTGTTAGGCGTATTGGAGGAGCGCCTGTTGGACAAGGCAGCGCACACACGGTACGTGCGCACACACACTCAGAGCCAGCACTGTGCTCACACAGATATGCTGGCCCCACACGTATCTGTGTACACACATACAGAGACACTGACGGCATGTGCAGAGAGCTGTCTGCCTACTCTTGTCTGCCTATGTATGCGTGTGCGTATGTACGCGTGTACCGTTATGTGTGTGTGTGTGTGTGTGTGTGTGTGTGTGTGTGTGTGTGTGCATGTGTGTGCAGAGTGCGTGTGCTCAAGGAGCTGGGTCAGCTGTTCACAATCGACGCAGTCAACCTACCTAACTGGCCCCGCATCACAAGACAGGTGAGTCACACATGCACACACATTTTTGCCATACAACCTGCACACAGCATGTGCGCAGCAGAAGGGCCTTGCTCATAGTTGCCCACTTCACGTGTGTGTGTGTGTGTGTGTGTGTAGGTTTTTGATCGTCTGTCAGACTCCAGCACACTGGTACAGAAGGAGGCCCTGAAAACACTGATCATCATCATTGAGTGAGTGACAGTACACGCACACACACACACACACACGAAACACGCGCTACATCCACACATATGCAGGCAGATGTCTTGTCCACTGCTTGCTTGGAATGCTGTATGTGTACAGAAGACCAGGGAGGGAACAGGAATATATGTGTGTGTGTGTGTGTATGCATACAGGCAGCAGAGATGGAGTCACTCTGTCGAGCTTGACTCGCGCTCCTTCCACGCTACACTCACCAAGCTAGAGCAGGAGTTCCAGGTGTGTACCTATGTACGACCCACTCTGCCAGGCACACGCTGCACACACTACATGCACATGGATACGACGTCTTGTAAGACCCAAAGCTTTGTACCATAGCACGTCTTGGACCCTTTGCAAGCCACACTCTGCCAGGCACACGCTCCTCACACGACAGGCATGCTTGTAGGATATCGTGCTAGACACAGACTACATACCATAGCCCATCTTTGCATAATCTTGTCGGTGGCCGACCGAGAGTATTAGTAGGAAAGGAGCTCTTGTGCTGAAGCTGCGTCCCTGTGTGTGTGTGTGTGTGCGCGCGTGTAGGAGCTGTACGGTGATAAGCTGGCTCTGGCACCAGACGTGGCCAATGACCAGCGTGACGCCCTTGAAGCAGGGAAGGCCTGGGCAGCCGAGCAGCAGCGGAGGATAAAGAAGTCAGCGCGTGGCAAGGGTCGTAAGAAGGACACTGATGCGGGGACATGTTCTGATGAAGAGGCAGACGGCAGCCAGGTAAGGATTGTGTTGACATGTTTGTGCACATGCGGGCATGGCCACTACCACACCCAGCATCACTTGATACATCAAGCCCACACAGAATGTGTGCATGCTAGTTGCTATATGGTCAAGTACTGTGCCTGTGTGTGTGTGTGTGTGTGTGTGTGTACAGGCTGACGATGACGCCATGGACACAGACACAGGTGGCCCTGAGGACGAGCCAGCAGAAGGGCGTGATGTGGTCGGCACTGAGACGCAGATCGAGCAGATCCTGCAGCCCACACAGGCCGAAGCACAAGCAGACGGTGGGTGGGTTGGAACACTCCGCATGGCCGCCACGACGCGAAGGCTACATAAGTTCTGGGTAACCACGCAGGCAAAGGCACAAGCACACCTTAGCTCACACTATGCAGGCCATGTTTCTTTTGTGTAGGCCACGGTGCTGTGCGCTCACTGTGGGACGTGACAAGTGTTTTGTTTTTATGTTGTGTCCCATGCAGACTTCTCAGAGGTGCAACTACGTGACATCATTGCTAAGTTCAAGACAGGACTGGAGTTCACAAGGTGTGTTGCTAGACACGCCCTGCACCACTCATGAATTCCTGTAAACCTGTGTGCCTGACTCAGCGTACTTTGACATGGGCCTGCTGACCGCGCATATGGTCATGTGTGTGCATGTGTGTGTGTGTGTGTGTGGTACAGGTGCATAGACGAGCAGTTGCCAGCCCTGGAGACACTACTGCGTGTGGGCAGTGCAGATGTGATTCAGGAGTCAATCAACCTCATTGTCAACCTGAAACAAGTGAGAGGCCCTTGCATACACACACACACACACAACACACACACACACAGACGCATACACACAGAAACACGCACACACAGCCAAATGTCGGGACAGGCGTGTTGGGCTAGTTATGCACGGGATGCATCCATACTTGGATGCCTCATTGCTTTGTGTTATCTTGCGTACCTGGTTCCTCGTGTTATCGTGCGTGCCTCGTGTCATCTTGCGTGCAGCGTGGTGTGCCCGACACAGACAGGATGTTCCTGTCTATCCTGTCGTGTGTGTTCTCAAGTGACACGAATGTGGTGAACACAGTGCTGGACGCGTTCTACAACCTGCTGCTCAATGAGAAGAGCCGTGAGTTGACAGACACACACCCCGCCACACACACGCACACACGCACCCGCACACCCGCGGCGCAGGTACATGCATTCCTTTATCTTTACGCCTTTCGGTCGGTGCTCTAGTCACACCCCTACATGATCAGCATACCTACAAAATGACAAGCATGGCATCCGGCCACCCGTATCCATTTATTTATGGCATATATACATATACATATGCACCTCGAGTTGAATGGTGTTGTTGTGTTGCAGTTGGCAAGGACTACCAGAAGCACGCCACGGGTCTCATTGAGCTGTTGGCCAGTGCTCATCTGAACCACTACACATCCTTGGAGGCTGTGATGGCCAAGCTGTGTAACCCACCTGCTGACGTGGACTTTGAGCTGAAGCCTGAGGTGGTCGCACACATTATCAGGTGAGGGGCGGGTGGTGACACACACACACACACATAGACAAACACCTGGGCATGTTGGGCTGTGACAGACATCCGGTTCGTGTTGACGTCTTCCATGTGGGAATACGCACCATACAGACATACAGCACGGACACTGCAGCAGACAATGCATGTGAGCGGTATACATCAAGATTGTGATCGCGTGCGCCTCTGTGCCTTGCATGTTCTTCAATGTGTGTGTAGGCTTGTGGACAACAGCATGCGTACACTGATGGGCTCAGACGCCGCTGCAGACGCCGCTGCAGCCAGCCCGCACGGCGCAGCCGCGCAAGCTGACAGGCTGGCTGCAGACACGGACGCGTGCTGGCGCACACTGCACGGTGGTCTGTACTACCTTGCCATCATTGCAGCACACATGCCACTGGCTATCGTGCCACACAAGGTGTCCATTGTTATCGGCTGGATCAGGATGTGCTTCGTGAAACTCAAGGTAAGAAGGCGCCGTGCCACCCTAGCATGGCATACACCATAGCTATGCACACTTGCATTCATTAAGGGTACCATCATATATGAAACTCTATATGAAAAATCATCATATATGAAACTCTATATGAAAAAGGTAAGAAGGCACAGCTCATGCATGCCTCCCTAGCCCGCACACTTGCATTCATGCTGAAGCGGTCATCAGCAGGGGTAACACAGTCAGGCACTTGCGCGTTTGACTCTGTAGCACAGGGGATGCTATCTGGTCTCAACAACACCACGCGTTTCTGTGATGTGTGTGTGTGTGTGTGTGATTTGCCTTCGCAGGACGCCACCAGCGTGCGCCTCTGCTGTGTTGTGCTTCGTGCCATCGCCCCCACACTCACCACGTACCGTACCTCAGGCAATGCCACCACAGCAACGTGTGACCGAAGCGTGCAGGACGCGTGCGAGGCGGTGCTCAGTGTCATGAGCAACAATGTGCTGGGACGAGACTGGTACGTGCGTATGCATGTGCATGTGTTTTGTATGTGCCGTGTGCGAATTGTATGTGCGCATGCGTGTATGTGCATGTGTCCCCAGGGGTCCTTCCCTGGCTGAAAGTGAACGCCTATCTATACATATGTGCATGTGTGTGCCCACATGTAGGGGCTGTCAACCATGGCTTGATGTGTGTGTGCGTGTGTGTGTGTGTGCGTGTGTGTGTGTGTGTGTGTGTGTTCACACAGGTACGGTCCAGCTCAGGCGGCCCTAGACGCCTTCTACGCCCTCCACCCCGCGCCTGAGCGCGTCTTACCCCCCTTCCTGCAAGGCCTGCTCGCTGCCTCAGCCCCTCACACCACTGCCTCTCACACTGAGGGCAACACAGGTCATACTGCCACGTCAGCGGTGTCATGGGGTACATTGGAGGGTCTGGGACGTGTCTGCTTCCTGGCTGCGCACACAGCTGTCAACCAACTGGTACGAGGCTACATTACAGGGCCTTGAATGGTGATCAGCCCTGCATGCGTGACTCAAGTGCGTGGGCTTGTGTGTGCTCGTATGGGCTATTACGCACGTGTGTGTGTGTGTGTGTGTGTGTGTGTGTGTGTGTGTGTGTGTGTGTGTTGTGCAGGCATCAACAGATACCACAGTCAAGCGCATCCAATCAGAGCGGGCTGTCAAAGAGCGCCAGTTGCTTGAGGCACGTGAGGCCCTGTCTAGCGCTGGAGGGTCCACTACTGGGGCTGCTGGTGGTGGCAGGGGCAGCAAGGCTGCTGCTGCTGCAGCAGTGGCCAGTGCTGAGGATGAAATCGCTGCTGTGGCAGGACAGGGCGCGGGCGCAGCGGTGAGTGCTGGCTCTTGATTCACTGTCCCATGCTTGCCGGTGCATTGCTAAGACTGAGATTGCTTTTGTGGCTGGACAGGACTCTTCTATTTTGGGGAGCGCAGGCTTCCTGCACTTTCGCATTCATGTTACTTGTTGTTACTTTCCAACTCAGCCTCTTTTCCGAATGATCTATGCCTTCACAGTCATTGTTGGGTGATCATGCACGTTTGCTCATTACAGGACGCTGCTTTGGACACCCTGAGAGACAGAGTGGACTTGGAGATCCTAGAGCCTGGCAGTGTGCTGCACGGCATCGCACAGCTTAACGCGCAGCTCTGCAAGCCAGAGTCGTCAGCGTACCTACAGGTCCGTGTGGACTCTGGGTCAGCATGCTTTGTGCACATAGATGCAAACAGTGCCTGCACTGACAACACAGCGTGCATTTCCCCGCTATGTGACCAGCTGCATTCGCAGCTTATGCCAGTCCAGTCAAAGTTTCCGTGTGTCTTGCTGCGTGTGTATTGTGCTGTGTGCTGCTCAGGCTGACAGTGCCCTGTGTGCAAACCTGTTGCTGTCCCTTGGCAAGTTCATGATGGTAGACCTAGCCTTCTGTAGAGACAACATGAACACCATGGCAGCATGGCTAGCCAACACGTGCGTAGTCTGCTGTTATACTCACTTGGAAACTGTGAATCATAGGGGCATGCCTGCCATTCTGAGTCAGCTAGCCAACACGCGAGTACCCTACTGATTTATGCATGTTGAGTTGTAGACCTCACACAGCATATGCACACACACACACACACATACACATCTGCTTTGTGGTGCGCAACGTTGCGCGTCCATGCACTGTGTAGCATGGCAAGGAAGCGGCAACATAGGGGCATGCCTGCCCATGTGTGTGTGTGTGTGTGTGTGTGTGTGTGAACAGTGCGCTGCCCCCTGGTGCGCGTTGTAACGTTATCATTGCGTTTGGTGACCTGGCGCGCCGCTGGCCCAACGAGGTGCAGCCCATCGCCCACCAACTGCAACAGCCCCTCTACGATGCAAGCATACGTGAGTTCATCACACACTGAACTTCAGGAGCAGGGCACAGCACACACTGGCAATTACAGGTTGAGGCACTGCTCCTCGTTGCCAGTTTGAGTCATGCTTGTCAATGCGTGTGTGGGGGGGTCGGACTCTCACTCAAAGCACTTTGCTGACGGTGTGATTGTGTGTGTGCATGTATGTGTGTGTAGGTGTGCGGAGGACGTGCTTTACTGTACTAGCACATCTCATCCTCAATGACGTAATCAAGGTACGAAGAGCCACATGTGACACACACACACACACACACAGGTCCCCTGCGCATACACACGCACACCTGGCAACACTGCCAAGCTAGTTTTGGGCCGACAGGCATAAACCCAAATGCTTGCGAGAGTGTCTGTGTGTGTGTGTCGTCCACACAGGTCAAGTCTGTCATTGTATCCTTGGCGCGTTGCCTGGTTGACACCGAGCGTGAAATGTCAGAGCTGGCCCTAGGCCTGTTCACCACCCTAGCTCAACGCACCACCACTAAGGAGAAGGGCAGTGGCAACCCACTGGTCAGGCTCCTACCTGACATGCTGAGCTCCCTGTACGCAGACGAACAGTTTGAGCGCATCATGGAGGTACGTGTGTGTGTGTGTTTCTAGAGGCCTTACACTGTGTGTGGCCTTACACTGTGTGTGGCCATACACTGTGTGGCCTTACACTGTGTGTGTATGTGTGTGCGTGTGTGAGCCCTGCTTGAACAAGAACTTGCCTACGGGCCCAGAGTTGTGAGTCCTGGTACAGTGCAGCAAGACCATTGTGTGCCCTGTTGGTGTCAAACACGTGTCCCTTGCTCGCAGCTGCTCCTTCCCTTCGTCAAGGACAGCAAGCAGTGCGAATCTGTCAAAGAGAAGCTCTGTCAGCGATTCGAGGCGCTCTACGAGGCGCAGGCGGCAAGCGCGTCGGAGCTCGCCGCCGCGACCGCCGCGGACCGCGCGCAGCGCCGCGCCGCGGCGTCTGAGACGACCAGCGCTATGGATACAGACGCCACCACTGCTGCCGCCACACAGCCTGATGGCACCACACAGGACAATCATCAGTCACCTGATGACAATGACGCTATGGATGTGGATCCAATGGACGTCGATGAAGATGACGGGTGTGACACACACAACACACAGCAGGACGGTGGCGACAAGACCACGGCCCAGCCTGCGGCGAGTGGCACAGGTGTTCAAGTGAAGGCGGAGGCGTGCGAGGACACGGGTGCTACCACTGGGCCTGTCACAGGTACGCTACTTTCGATCTAGCACACGCACGCATTATCACTGCTACGTATACACGGAACCGGTCAGGTAGCGGTAGCCGGTAGCATGCATGCTGCTCGCAGTCGTTTGTGCAGAGAGTAGCCTGCTTTGCTGGGCCTAATCCTGCGCCTATGCCCATCTCCCTGCTATTGCACGTGTTGATGCAGCTGCTGGTCAGGACGGCGCTGCTCAAGACACAACCGGCGAGGACGCGGCAGTTAAGCCCGCCAAGAGGACTGTCTCGCCTATCGTGAAACAGTGGCGGGCGCTGGCTCATTGCCTCAAGCAGTTGCCACACACTGCAGCCGGCAGCAAGTCAATCATGGACAGCCTGCCTAAGTACAAACACGCGCTGGGAGACACCAAGGTCTATGTGACGTTCCTGGTAAGCGGATTGGCATACTGCGTACGCACTGCATACAGAAAGTACACGCATGTGGTCAAAATGTGTGTCAGATGCTCCTACCCTTTCCTTGACTCTGGCGCGTATATGTCATCAAAGTGTGCTGATGGTGGCAAGGAAAGCCTGCACTTGCTTTGCATCCGGCACGTATCTATTGCCGCTCTGACTGAAGGTAAATTGTGTGCGTATGTGTGTGTGTCTGTGTGTGTATGGCACATACAGAGTATGGCTGAGCACACGCGCAAGTCCTCTGACAAGAAAGGAGAGCTACACGCACAAGCAAAGAAGTACATGGTGCGTTGAATCTCCCTGTTCACCCATGTCTAGTGCATCGCGCTGGCATTGTTGATCAAGCTAAGGAATGGCATGCGCCATAGTGCGTGTGCATGCCTGTGTGTCACTGTGGAATAGAACACACTTGATTGCTGGCTTGTGTGCCCTGTTGTGTGTGTGCAGCAAGGGATCGCAAAAACTAAGTGCGCATTGGACCTGTTTGCACGTGTGTCGATGTGTGTGTGTGTGTGTCTGTGTGTGTGCCCTGTTGTGTGTGTGCAGCAAGAGATCGCAGACATCTATGTGCGCATTGGACCTGTTTGCACGTGTGTCGATGTGTGTGTGTGTGTGTGTGTGTGTGTGTGTGTGTGTGCAGCAAGAGATCACAGAGATCTACCAGACCATGCGTATGGGCCTCGCAGACGATGACGCCTTGTGTGAGGACTCTGACGGGGCTGGCGAGTGTGACCAGGCCACTGATGGGGACGCGGCGACAGCGGCCACAGACACACAGGGGCAGGCCGAGCAGCCACAGGGCTCAGCTGCGGGGACGGGTGCTGCTGCCAGCGGTGGGCGACGCAGCACACGCCAACAGGGCGCTACAAGCGGTAAGGGCGCTCATGTGGCACACGTGCTGCACGTCTGCTTGGTAGTGCTCAGGTGCTTATCCTGTTGTGGCCTGTTGTTGTGGCCGATGAAGGTATGTGTGTCTGTGTGTGTATGTGGTGCTGTAGGGGCGACAAGCAGTGCAACGCGGGGTCGCGGGCGCGGCGCGCGCGGCGGTGCCAGCCGTGCCACCGCCCGCGGCGGGCGCGCCAAGAAGGCAGCAGACAGCGACGCCGAAGAAGACAGCATCAGCGACAGCGAGCCATCCGGTGGCGAGTCCGCAGACGACGCACCCGCCGCACCAGCCGCGCGCGGGGCTCGCGGCGGCCGCGCTGCTGCGCGCCCGGCCAGCAGCAGCGGCGCTGTGTCACAGACGCGTGGGAGCTCAGGTGCTGGCAGGGCCGGCGTGGCGCGCGCGAGCGGCAAGGCCGCACCAGCTGCAGGTCGCCGTGCTACAACTAAGGTCAAGAAGGAGCCTGGGCTTGAGGATGACAGTGAGGATGATGACGCCCAGGGGGGTCGTGATCAAGAAGGTGACTCTGGTAAGCCTCTAAACATCGCAAGCATAGCCGTACCTTGGTAGCCCACGGACTTTGGTGCATGTGCTTCTTGTGCATGTGGTGGTTCTTGCGGGCAGAGTTTGTGCACATGGTACAGCTTACGCTCATACGTGTGTATCTGTCAGTGTTGCTCATGTGTCTGTGCGTGTGTGTGTGTGTGTGTGTGTGTGTGTGTGTGTGTGTGTGTGTGTGTGTGTGCCTGTTTACAGGCGATGATGCTGAAGGCCCCACAGTCTCGCAGCAAGCGCGCAAGATGCAACAGATGCGCCTGTCATCGTCCGGCAGTACATCGCAGCGACCGCCCAGGGCAGCGCGGGGCAGGGCCCTACAGAGCCTGGCAGAGGACAGCGATTGATGCGCGCATGTGTGGCGTCTAAACACAATTTCTGTCTGAGTTTGCATTGGGTCGGTAATGTTTCGACGTTTGTCTCGCACTGAGCCAGCGCTGCGGCTTGGTAGCCCCAGAACTTCTACTAGTATGCTGTAAAGCTTGCCACGTGTGCTGTTGGCATGGCGTCTGAAGAGGACAGTGGAGGCAGCACATCAGCGGCTCAGCCCACTGAGCTCTATCCACCTGCAGAGGCGTACCAGACCGCGTGGGCGCTCTATCAGAGCAAGGAGCAACAGCAGAGTTCCGCAAGCAGGTACTGCATAGAGCAGATGCACGTGGTGTCAGAGCTGGCAGCAGAACCCTTGCACGCACCTTGACCGAGTCAGCGCTGGGTGTCCGCGTGGCCGCAGGGCGCCCACCAACACTGCAGCAGCTACTGCCGCAACACAGGGAAGCAGCAGTGCAGCTACAGCACTACAGCCTCGCAGTGATGGGCCGCAGCAAGCAGTGGGCACGTCCGGGCGCGAGGGCAACTCGTCAGCCCACGTACCCTCACCCCACAGACCCATCCTAGCCCCCTGGCCCCTGCGGATACTGCGCAGCTCGCAGCTAGATGCCTTACGCCTGGACGTCGAGCTGCAGACCCTGCTCAAGGAGCAGCTGCTCAGGTCACTGGCCTTCTTCGACCCAGTGAGTCGCCAGCGCGCGAGTGCTTCACCGCTCCACGCCACTACGCGCACTCAGCCCACCGACAGGCAGCACACAGCGTCAAGGGCGTGGTTGGCGGCCGGCTTGCGGTGGTGATGAGCTTACAAGCTTGTGTTGGTGTGTGCAGGGGCGCATATCGGAATGGGAGCCCGAACTGATGGCAGCACTTCGCCTTCTGGTATGTACACTGTGCACACGCCGCACCCACACCCTATAGCCGCGAGCGCTGAGGCAGCACTGCCACTGGGAACGAGCCTGTACAGTACCTGTTCGCGTTTGCTTGTGTGCGTGATCAGGTGTTTGCCTTCTCAGTGCTCCGCGGTCACGCCACCCCAGGCAGTCAGCTGCTGAACCTCCGCTACCGATCCGAGCCCTCCTACACTCCTCTCAGACCCTCCAACCCCGCCCCTCCCAGCACCCAGCTCACCTCACCTCAACCACACGCAACACCCGCTGCTGCCGCTTCAGCTAGCCCTAGTATAAGCAGCAAGGTTGACACAGGGCCAAGCAGCACAGCAAGTGTGGCGTATGGGGGCCGCACAGGGGTAGAGGGGCCAGGGTTGAGCGTGGGACAGAAGGTCGTCCTAGGCCTGGGAATGGTCATTGTTCCGTACGTGTGGTCAAGGGTGGGCACTGCACTGGCCCGGTCAGCCACGCAGCAGACAGTCAGCTGGGCGGAGCAGCTCGCGCAGGAGCGGCAAGAGACAGCCGCAGAAACAGCCGCGACAGGGACGCGAGCACGTGATCACGTGAGCACCACAGACGATAGCAAGGGTAGTGATACTACAGGAGTACAGGGATCTACAGGGACACAGGCAGGGACACAGGCAGCATTAGGAGTGTCAGACGGGGGTCAGGGGGCCCAAGCAGGTGTGGGTGCGGGTGGTGGCATCCTGCGGTTGGCCTTGCGTCGTGCCTACCGGGTATGGGCAAGGGTCTGGGCAAGGGTGATGGCCGTGTACAGGACAGTACGCGAGGGAACGTGGCGCAGACCGTCAGCGCAGCAGGTGTGGTTGCAAGCACACATACACAGCCACGCGCGCGCACACACACACACACACACACACAGCCACACACACACGCATACACACACACACACACAGTGATGAGGAGTGGAAGGACGAGCCTGAGGGAACTAACTTAGAGGTGTGTGTGTGCGTGCGTGCGTGTGTGTGTGTGTGTGTGTGCTTATTTGCAGATATGGCGAGTCATGCAGTCAGTGGAGGGAGTGTACAGGGGACTGGCATTCGCAAACCTATTGGTCTTCCTGTCTGGTGGTCGATACAGGTGCGCAGCTGTGCCTGTGCATGAAAACACTCAAACACGGCAACGAGCGCATGCGTTCGATCGCATTAGTCTGGTGGTGTGGCGCAGCACAGTCAAGCATTCACCACTCAGGCTCGCAAGTCAGGAAGGCTGGCCATGTTCAATGAACGCCCTGGCAACGTCTGTGTGCGTGTATGCGTGTTCTGATGGTGGTTTGTGCCCTCTTTGCCCACAGGAGCCTGCTGGAGCGTCTCGTAGGCGCGCGCCTTGTCTACCTGCAGCCTGTCATGACCCGCATCATCAGTTTTGAATATCTCAACCGACAGCTGGTCTGGCAGGAGATCTCAGAGCTGTTACTCTTTCTCCTACCCCTCCTAGACACCCTCCGATTGCGACGTGGTGCGATCACTAGGCTGTTGCCACGCCTACCAGACCCACGGACATTGCTTGGTCTGGGCGGCGCTGCCGCCGCACGCGCCGCGGCCGCCGCACCCGCCGCGCAGCCCGCGACGCCGCCGCGCACCGCGCGGGCGGCGCAGGGGACGTCGCCGGCGACGCCGACCCAGCCGCCGAGCGCGGCGCGTGACGGGGGAGCGGGGATGGGTGGTGACGCGTCGCTGCGGGCGTCGCGGCGGTCATTGGTGTCTGTGCGCACACGTGGAGCGCTGGGTGAGGAGGGTGGGGAGCACTCGCCCATAGCTCAATCTGTGAGCAGTGTAGGCAGCCCTGAGCGTGACGACCCAGACACAACTAAAGCACAAACAAGCCAGCCACAGCAGCAGCAAGGGCAGGGAGGCAGTGAAGCAGTGACGCCGACCGCAGCCGCCGCGAGCGCATCCGCGACGGCCGTGGCGGCCGCGGCGGGCGTGCTGCTCAGCGGGTCCCCGGCGCGGTGTCGCGCGCTGGGCGCGTGCCCTGTGTGTGGGCAGACGGACATGCTGACGCCGGTGGTGGCTGTGCCGTGTGGCCACTGCTTCTGTTACTATTGTTTGGCGTCGAATACTGCGGCTGATAAGAGGTTTGAGTGCCCAAAGGATGGCGTGCGTGTTGCTGCGTACGAGAGGTGGAGGCCAGGGCTGAGGCTGGCCACGCCCACACCAGCTGTAGCGTGATGACAGTGATGTGTGCGTGCGTGACAGAATGGGCTTGACCATTATGTATAGCTTGACACCGAAACTGGTGTACAGACTGCCTGTGTTGCTATGTATAGGAGGTCGGCTTTGCTTGTACGTTCATTGTAACCTGCATCGTGTCAGGGCGTCAATGCCGTATCAGTAGTGCCAGTAGACAAGGCTCAACTGAACGAGGAGACTAGATCGCACAAGAGCGCAAGTGCACAGCTGCAGTCTATGAGTCATAACTGAACAGCCATGAAGCACGTTTTGGCCGCCACGTTTGCCCCTGGCGCTCTTCTTACCTTGCATTTTTCGCGACTCCAGAAAGCACAGCAATCACGATGTTCAGGTGAGCAGCAGTGCGGTCGACGCGCAACAGGAGGCATCAGTCGCTCAGCCCGCGCATCAAAACGTGACCAGCGAATTGAGACGCTCGCTTTCCCAGCGCAGCAGCTCGATATTGGCCCCTTCCTTGTGTCCATACCGCTCGCAGACCACACCACCACAGCCATGATGCCTCGCGCTTCGGCGCCAGAGACCCTTGTGAGTGGCCTAGGGTTTTGCGCGCTGATTTCTGCTGCTTCCCTGATAGATACAACACCCTGGCACAGCAGTAGCTTGCCCGCAGCGAGCAGTGCAGCTCAAACAGCAGAGAAGCGTTGGCCAGGCCATCACTGTGACACGCCACGCCTGCCACATCAGCGGCGTCCTCCCTCTGCCGCTGCGTTCCTTGCCTGCAGACATTTGGGTCGCTCTGCTGGCCGAGTTTGTTGGTAAGGACAGCAGCAGGATTTGCACAGACACCGCACTCGCCAGCACGCTTGCCGGCGTGATCACGTTGTGGGACTCCACGCATCGCCCTTCCCTGTATGCGCATCGCACGTCCCTATACACATCCACACGCCCCTCTGTTTAACGTGTGTGCAATGTATGTGCCTGTGTATGCGATGTATGTGCGCAGGCGTGGCCCTGTTTCAGCTCCTCAGCGGCAGCGGCACGGACCCCCTGCAGACCGCGTTTACTTTCTCAGCCATCATGTACGCCACAAAGTACCTGAGCGGCGGCCACCTCAACCCCGCTGTCAGCCTGGCTGCTCTGCTCTCTGGCCACATTGACTACATCCGCGGCTTCATGTACATCGGCGCTCAGGTACGCGAAGCACACTGCCACGGCCACTCCGCAGGCCTGGCCAGAGCGCGTGATCGCGCACTCCTCGCCTCAGTACCCCCGCCGCCTCCGCGCAAAGCTACAAGTGTCGCGCGCTGTATCCTGTCTTGCGTTGCGTTGCGTCGTGTGCAGTTCCTGGGCGCTATCGCTGGCGCGCTCATCCAGGCGTTCATCAATCCTGACAGTGACTTTGGTCACACTGGACCTGGCTGCTATGAGCCTGACAAGCTCATGGGCAACTGGTAAGCTATATGACACACACGCACACACGCACACAGCTATCTTACAGCTGTAGGTCACGCAAATGGACGCCCAAGTTGACCTTCTGGGGACAAAGCAGGTGAAGAACATGTGTGTGTGTGTGTGTGTGTGTGTGTGTGTGTGTACAGGGGTCTGTTAAGCTGGGAGACACTGCTCACGTTCCTGTTCATTCAGGTCATGTACGCGTCAATCTTCATCCGACCAGGTCACGGGGACGCCGCGCCGCTCGCTGCGGGCCTCGCGCTGTTCGCGGCGCTCAGCACAGGTGCGGCACACGGGATTACACCCACACGACACTGCGAGGGGCCTGCATGTCCGACGCAGCAGGCTCCCTGTGTTCGTGTTGTGTTTGTGTCAGCCCCATTTGCATGTCATGAAAGCCTGCGAGGGGCGCATGCACCGGCATGTCTTGACCAGTAGCATTGACCTGGCGACGCACTACAGGTGTGTGTGTGTGTATGTGTGTGTGTGCAGGCGGTGTGTACACCGGCTTCTCCCCACTCAACCCCGCACGCAACTTTGCTGGTAGTCTGGTGTTCAAGTGCTTCTGGCGCTGGACCTTCGTGTGAGTACAACAACATGTATACATGCAAAAACACACATGTACACATGCACCAAGCATGCGTGCATGCATTTCATCACAACATACAGACATGCATGCATGTGTGCTTTGCTAGAACGTACATGTACACGTGCATGCCTCATGGTCTCTGCATCACGCATGCGTAGGACAGATGCACAGAAGCACGGTGCCGCGAAGCTAGTTCACACACGTGCGCTGACATACGGTGCATACACGCATGTGTCTTGCGCTCTACTATCGCAGGTACATCTCTGCTCAGTTGACCGCATCGCTCATCGCTGCTGGCTGGGCTCTCATGGTGTACGGAAAGGGAGACTACTACAAGCGTAAGTGCAATACTGCGCTACTATGCACTGTGCACACACACACCTGGCCTTCGTTGTGCGCAGGCCCGCATCCAGCATCAGGGAGTTGCAGTCTTGCAGAACATGCTCACGAGCATGTACTGCACGTGCCCCGGAAACGATTGAACTCGGGGCGTGCGGAGTACAGGCTAGTGAGCACGTCAGGCAAGAGCAAGGTCAGCATGAAGCTGTGTGTGTGTGTGTGTGTGTGTGTGTGTGTGTGTATGTGTGTGCAGGCGGCTCTGCCACCGAGGCCCTACGTGAGACGCTGCTAGGCGGAGATGCCATTGCTGGCGAGCCCGCAGGACTGCCTGTGCACCCTACGTTCGCCCCCACTGGCTTCCACTACGCAGGTGCGACCCAGCACACACATACTAGCTAATGGCTGCAGCGGGACCACAGGGCACCCCCCTACGGGGTGCATACGCTAGACTCTGCTGCTGCTACAGTCCACTCGTACTGCATTGCTCTTAGCTCCGTGCGGGTGCAGTGAACAGTGGCTGTAGTGCGAAGGTACCGTTTTGACGAATGGATGGTCTGTTGTTGCTGTGTGCCTGTGCTGGTGTACGCAGGTAGCCTGGTGACGCACCAGCCCCCACAGGCGGCCACGGGCACCACAACAAGCGCTGCGTAAAGACATGCACTGCCTTCGCTCCTCCGCGGACGCGGGCTACCTGCGCGTTTGCTCTCTTTTTTAGGCTGGGTTCTAGCACAGGCTCTTCATTGCATTGCAGGGTAGAGTTGTGCGTGTTGTGTTGCTGAGAAGCAAGGGTTGTGTGCTGTCGTGTGCTGAGTTGGGATGAGGTGCGTGGCGGCTACGACAGTCTGAGTGTTGTGCTTTGTGTTCCACCTTCCTGTTCCGCGCCTGCGTTGCTCTTGCCTTTGTTGATGCGCGAGTAAGCTGCAGTTGTGCGGACGCGTTCCTGTAAGCAATCTGTGAATGTGCGTGTGTGTCACTCATCACTCCCGCGGCCCTCTTGGCTGACACAGCGCGCAGCCTCAGCGCCAGTGTTCTGTTTGCAGCACGCCGCATCAGTAAGCAAAGAGAAAAGGGCAGCGCACTGTGCTTCCTTGCCCGCGGCTTGCACGATGAAGGCGGCCGCGCAAGGATGCGGCACGAGACGCGTCAGGGCGCAGCCCTGTCTCCAGCCACCGCACACTGCCTTATGCCTTCCCGTGCTCCATCCCACCATACCCAGTCAGCTTGCAGTGTGCTCAGCGCGGCCAAAGGCAGCAGCCCTGTGGACCGCAAGGCAGGGTCTCGGCTTGCAGCGCCGCACTCCGCAGCAGGCACAGCTGGTGTGCCACTCGGCCAGCACGATGGCCCAGGACCCTGCGGACGTCATCCCTGACGCCTACGAAGACGAGGATGAGGAGGGGTAGGTGCGCAGTGCTGCAAGGCCCACGCAGCACCTCTTCAGCAACAGCCGGCAGTATGGGACAGGCGTGCGCAGCCCGGCTACGTACAGAATCCTGCCGCCAGTCACGCAGACCCGCTAGACCAGACCGCTCGCTATACACACCCGCGCAGAAAACGCAGCGCAGAAGCAGAGTTCCGCGAGTGCGTGATGCCCTGTGTTCTGTGTCTGCTGGCATAGATTGAGACTGCCTTCCCCGTGTGTCTCTGCCCCTGCTGTTGCAGCAAGCCCGCGGAGACGCCCGTGCTCGTGGTCGGCGCAGGGCCAGTCGGCATCATCACGGCTATGTACCTCGCGCGGAGGGGCTACACGGTGCAGATTGTGGAGCGAAACGCAGACCCCTCGGAGACAGAGTCCCTGGGTACACCTGACTGTGACGTGCCTGTGATTCTGTCTAGCAGGTGGGGTGTGGACACACAAACACACACACACACATGCACTGACACATGCACACACACACACACACACGCGCGCGCGCGCGCGCGCGCGCACATGCAGAGGTTTGCCAGTAACTGCGACAAGAGAGTGTCCATAACTGCACACGCTTATCGCTAGTCTGTGTATGTGTGTGTGCGTGTGTCACACCTCAGACACCACTCACGTCTCCCTTGTGTATCATATAATATGTGTGTGTATGTGTGTGTGTGTGTGTGTGTGCACAGGTGTTTGTTGGCATTTGAAGAGCTGGGTGCAACCGACCTCCTTAACGGTCTCCTGTCCGTGTCCATGCGCGGGCGGTGGTGGGTGGCGGGCGCGCCGCCCGACATTGTCGCCACTCCCGCCGCCACTGTCGCGGCGACCGTAGATGAAACCGCCACTACCAGCAACAGCACCAGTACGACAGACTCAGCTACAACGTCTACCAGCGCATCTGCAGCGCCCACCACAGCGCCCACCACTGCGCCCGCCACTGGTGGGCGGTGGGCGCAGTCAAAGGCCGTGCTGGAAGAATACCCTGGTTGGAACAGGCGGTATCAGCGGCGTGTGTTAGTGTCTAAGGCTCAGCTCGTTAGTGCGCTGCTGGTCGAGGCAGAGTGAGTGGCTTGAGGCACACGTGCACACACACACACACACACACACACACACACACACACACACACACAC
>VFQQ010002465.1_pt1 | contig 20736 bp, 37 predicted proteins | sample 3512341 | NCBI WGS metagenome assembly VFQQ01 (sample SAMN10412373, study PRJNA504923) | tailings metagenome | isolation source: Relicate 2 Philex TSF1 revegetated site | place: Philippines: Tuba, Benguet | collected 2017-08-29 | reverse complement strand
TGGGAGCTTACAGGGAGGTTGCCGTTCAGCAGGGCGAGCGAGAGGGGAAATGGGTGTGGAGGCAGGCAGAACAGGGCTTATATAGGCGCGGCATGGGTGGCGCCTCAAGCGAGGCGCCACCGTGGTAGGGTGTGCACACGCATGCATGCGGGTGGATAAGGATAAGGGTCAAAGGCATGAAAGTTCCGCTAGGGCGGGAACGGAGGAGAGGAGGGGCCCAGCCATCTCATGACAGCTGCCCAGCTCTGCCCTTGAGAGCAAGGTCACTCGCGTCCTCCGGCTGCTCTTGGGCTGCAGGCCATCCAAAGGTACGCAATGCACCAGCATTCATCAAGTAGATGGTGTGCCTCTGCTGCAAGCGTCACGTCAGATCTTGGCCACCACGGCGGCCAAGGTGCGGCAGCATGCCGCCACTTACCCGCTGGCGCAGGTGGCGCCACCAGATCACTTATGCCGCCTGATGATCAGTCCCTCTCAGTCTACGGCCTGCTTTCAGAACGTCATCTGCGACCCCACACTCGATTCCATTCAATGCGTGAGAGTTTCGACACCTCCTCGCAGCCCCGGGGCTGACTGCCGATTGCAGAAACAGACGGGACTGGAGCAGCGAGGTGCGTGACGCCGCTCCGCAGCGCCTCGAGAGCAGCGCCACTCCCTGTGGCGGCGCTAGCGCCGCCGCCGCCGCAAAGCATGCTGTCCTCAAGAGCGCCTGCTCAACCACCAACCGCTAATGCAACCCCTGTCCCTGCAGCCTGCTCTCACTCAGCCCCCCGCCCCAGCAGCAGCCATGGACGCGCTGCCGGGAGCGGCGGCCGCCGCGGTTGTGGCGCACCTGCTGGACGAGCGTGACCTGGCGGCCCTGCAATGCAGCTGCCGCTTTTGGAGGGGCGTCCTTGCAGACAATGCTGCCCTGTGGAGAACGCTGCTGGAGCGGCGCTTTGGCGGTTCCGCTGCGGCGGCTGTGCCTGGGGCCGGCGAGGCAGCGGCCGGCGGCGAGGCGGCGGCGGCGCGTGCCCTACGCCTGCGCTTTGCTGAGCTGGCTCAACTGGAGCGGCCCGCACCCCAGCTGGACCGCATCATTCACCTGGACGGCACGCACCTGCAGGTGGGGTGCTGTGCATGGTTGATGGCAGTGCTTGCCATGCCATCCTGCCTGCCTGCCGCTCTCCAGCACAGCTTGCCCTGCTGCAGCTTCCACCCAACCCTGTGCACTGCATGCATACTGTCTTGCAGGAGGTGTCTGAGCCTGGAAGCCGCAGCGCAATCAAAGTGCACAGCGTCAGCTGGCTGGAGCTGGCCTGCCGCTTTGTGGGTGTGCTGCCGGGTCGGTACCGCGCCTGCTGGCGCATGCGCCTGTGCGGCCACTTTCACTTCACGGGGGGCCGCCTGGTGGTGCGACACCTGCCTGCCACCTGCCCAGCGGCGCTAGAGGCGGTGGCGGCTGGCGCCGCGGACCCGCTGCTGCCCATCCTGCAAGAGGACGGCGTGCGAGGGCAGCTGCGCGCCAACGCCGCCCCGGAGCCACGAGAGGCTCGCACCCAGCTCACTGTGGTCACTCGGGCGCACCTGGACGAAGCGTTCCAGCAGGTGGGTGGGCGGGGCCTGATGCGCCCTCTTGCGCCCTGCTGCGCTGGCCCACACCGTCAGCAGGGGAATGCGTGGCGGCCAGCCATGGGGGCCAGCTTTGAGCGTGGCCAGGGCATGCTCCCGGTGACGTGATGCCGCTCCTGTCGGCCACGCTGCTGCCGTGCAGGAGGGCTCCGACTGGTTTGAGCAGTGCTCCGCGCCCTTTGAGGCGCCCTGCATCTCAGTGGTCTATGCTAAGTTCCACTCGCCCCAGGGCAAGTGGGGCATGAGCAGCTGGGCGGCGTACGGGAGCTGGGCTGCGGGCTGCATTGTGGGAGCGATGCGCCGTTCCTGATGCTGTACATGTGGCGTCTCTGAAGTCCCGATGCAGCACACAGTGCTTATCTGCCAAGTTGTGCCACATTGTGACGTGCCGTGCGCAGTGCGGCATTCTGTGGCATTCTGTGAGGCTGAGCCATGCTGCCCTGCACTGCCGCCTGCTGCTCGCAGGCAGCACCGTGGGCATGCTGTTTGACTCAGTGCGCTTGGAGCGCCTGTGACAGCCAGTGGCGCTTGTCCAGCACAGCACGGGCTTCTTGGCATCGATCAACCAAATGTAAAGATGGCTGGATTTTGTGGAGGCTGATTTTTCCACTCAGCACTGCAGGCCCACATCAAGGCTGGCAGGGTGGCAGCAGCAGTCGGCACCTTTGCAACTGATTGTCAGGGCGTTTCAGAGCCATGGTGTACCATGCCGCACCATGCCACATGCTGCAGCGAGCCCAGCCATGCTTCCAGCCGAGGCGCATCCACTGCTGCATGGAGCCGCCGCCCATCACCCTTACCAGGAGGCCCAACAGCCGATCGTTCCACTGCTTAGCCTCACGATCGCTCAGCTTCTCCTTTCTATCCGTGGCAGCGCCAGCAACGATGCAGAGGGCCGTGCAGTCTGTGAAGCACGCTCCCGCGGCGCGCTGCACCGCGCGGCGGCCGCTGGCAGCCTCCAGCAGCAGGGTGGTGGCTGTGCGGCGGGTGCAGCGGCTGCAGGCAGCGCAGGTGAGCGCTCTAGCAGGTTCTCGGCGCGCAGCGGCTCCCCCTGGCATGGCGCATTGTGCTCAATTGGCCTGGTCGCCCGCTGCAGGAGAGCGTGGAGACGGCAGAGGCCGAGACCTCGGACACCGAGCTCCAGTCTATGGCGGCCTCGCTGGTGGAGCGGGCCAAGCTGGTGGTGGAGACGCAGCACGTGGACGACGCGTTCACTGTGAGCGCCTCGTGCCGGCGATGGCGCGGCAGGGCACGGGATGGCGGCGCCGCCGCTCGCTCCGCCAGCCCCGCCTGCTCGCCGCCGGGTTGTAAGTTGGCTTGGCACTGCACCTCTGGATGCCCTGCTCACTGCTGCTGCTGCTGCTACCGCCGTTGCAGGACACGTTTGTGCCTGAGCTGGAGGCCGAGCTGGCAGCGCTGCGCACGCGGGCGGAGCAGGCCGAGGCATCTGCCAGCCAGATGGAGGAGACGCTCAAGGTGGGGGAGTGCGAAGCGTGCGCCTGCAGCATTTTATGTATAGCTTGTACAGTGCTGTGCTCCGCTGCCATACATTCGCACCACCTGCAGGAGTTGCTCTGGTTGCGGATGTCCTATAAGACCTCTACATTGGCTCATCATGCACTTTCTATGCTGCTGCTGCTCATGGGTCTGGTACCGCCGCTGGATAGCCGCGTTGCAAAGCACCCAAAGCCGCGCCCTCCTCAAGCGACCCCTTTGCAGGACGTCAAGGACAAGTACGTGCGGCTGCAGGCCGACTTTGAGAACTACCGCAAGCGCAATGAGTCGGAGAAGGTGGCGCTGCGCTCCACTGTGCGCGGCGACACCGTGGCCGAGCTGCTGCCGCTGGTGAGGCGGATGTGGGGGGGGGTGGAAGCGCCTTGCCTGGCTACCCGTGAATGCAGCTTTTGATGTAGTGAGACATGCGTCAGCCTGGGGTGCTGCAGCCGTGTGCTGCCTGCCCCCAGATGAGCTGATGCCACTGCACTGGCTTCTATCGATCGCCTGCCTCGCATGGGCCAGCGTCGCTGCCTCCATGTTGCTGCTGAGCCGGTCGCACTGCTGCCGCTTCTCTGTCCCGCCCCAGGTGGACAACTTTGAGCTGGCCAAGCAGCAGCTGAAGCTGGAGACGGAGGGGGAGAAGCGCGTGGATGCGGCGTACCAGGTGGGCTGGTGTGGGCAGGCTTGCATGGGCGCACTCCTTGCAGGTGTGCACGGCTCATGTGTGGTCGAACGGCCTGCCAGCTCTGCAGCGTCTTGTGCAGTGCGCCGGGTGGCACTGTTTGCTTTCTTTTGCACATGCTCCTGGGCAGCCAGCTGAATCTCAATGCCCTGGGTTCCTCCCCCTCCCCTGGCTGCGCAGGGCCTGTACAAGCAGATGGTGGAGCTGTTCCGCGGCCTGGGCCTGGAGGCCACGCCAGGTAGGGGCCAGCGGGCAGCAGGCGCGGCAGCTGGTTCCTACACAACAGCATCCTCCTGTCTGCAGCACTGTGGCCTCCAGCTGTTTGATGTGCATTGCCTGGACCTGCACACGAATCCTTTTGATGCTCCTTCAGCGCCTCGCCCTCCAACTGCCCTTCTCACCCCTGCTGGCCCTGGCTCCTCCCCCTGCCGCAGGCGTGGGCTCCCCCTTTGACCCCAACCTGCACGACGGCGTGATGCGGGAGCTGAACAACGACGTGCCCGACGGCACGGTGCTGGAGGAGTTCCGCAAGGTGGGCGGGGGCGTGCCTTCGTGTGTGGAGGTGATGGCTGAGTTGAGCAGATGAGGTCGACATGCCACAGCAGGGCTGTGCCACACTGCCACCTTCCTGGCCCTCGTGCTGGCTCGCATCCTGCTCACCATGCTTACCACACTCGTCCACGTCCCCCCTTCCACGCTGCAGGGCTTCATGTTTGGCGAGAAGCTGCTGCGGCCCGCCATGGTCAAGGTGTCCTACTCGGACGCCCCGGCAGCCGCCGCCGACAGCTCTGCCGACGATGCCGCCGCCTCCGGCTCCAGCGACTGAGCCGTGAACTGACCCCCAGCACCTGGCACCCGCGCTGCTCACTGTACAGAACCTCCCCTGCTTTTGCTGCCCTCTCTCATGCTGCCGCCTGCTCTTGTTGTGTGATGGAAAGCCTTCCTGCCGCCGCCTCTCTTCCCGCCCGTCCCCTTCTCAACCCACCCCATACACCTGCCAGTCAGTTGCATCCGCCTTGCATTGGAGGCTATTCGAAGCATTTGTTTGAAAGAACAAAATAAGCTGTTTGCGCAAGGTGGCATCGAGCGGTTTGAGGGTTGAGTTCTACCTACTCTGGCTGGAGCGTGGCTAGATCACATGAGCTGCACAAGCCAAGCCCGCGACTTGTTCTTTGCTATCCTGTGCTGCCTGCTGGCGGCGCGGCCGCCGTCACCAAAAGGTGGCCTTCAGCGGCAGCACGGGGCGGCCTGCCGCAAAAGCACGCTGCGCCGCGGCAGGGCGACGGTGGTGGCGTGGCTGCCGCCGCCCGCCCTCACTGCATGGGCGTGGGACGAAAGGTCAGGCTGCAGTCTGCAGAGATGGTGGTGCCGCTGCTGCTGCCACCCGCCTTCTTGCCGCCCGCCTTGGGCTCAGGCCGCGGGCTGCTGTACTCGTTCTGGGCGGCGGCGGCGCCCAGCGCGCGACCCACCACCGACTTAGGCTTGAGCTGCAGGAACCCCTGCAGTGGGGAAAGGGGGAGGCAGGGGTTGGTGCCTGCCAACGGCTCAACATGCCAAGCCACCAACACCGTTCTGGCTGCCCAGGCAACTCAGGGGCCCTGCACCTGCTGCTCCCTGCACGCCAGCGGGCACCACCAGGCGGCCTGCTTCACCTGCCTGCAGGTGCATGTCGTACGGCGCCGCAAACTCCTTGCCCGCGCACAGCTCCTCCAGCCCCTCCCCAGCGTACGACACCAGGGGGGACACCTCCACGCCCTCTGCCGCCGTCACCCGCCCGCCCGCCGCCTCCACCCAGCTGCGGCAGGCAGGTGGGCAGGCAAGATGGCGGGGATGGGCGTGGGGTGTGTACCAGCTGCTGCGGCAGCAGCTTTCAATGCTGTCCATGCGACACCTGCACAAGCCCAGCAGCAGCCCAGCAGCAGCAGCAGAAGCCCAGCTGCGCACCGGCGGTGCAGCGCAAGGATGGCGTCGCGCGCCGTGTCGGGCGAGTCTGGCAGGCCCTGCCCCGGCGCGTTCTTCACGGGCGCAAACTCCTCCTCCCGCCGCACCTGCGCAGAAGGGGGTGCAGGCAGGGCAGATGCGCCCAGGTGCGATTGGCTGGTGTGTGGTGTTGGCCTACTGCAGCCCCCTTGCTGGCTTGACGCAGCAGGCACAGCACCAGCTGCATGGATTGTGACAGCACATCTCGGCTCATTCCCAGGCGCACCTCCAGCAGCGCGGTGCTGGTGGCCAGCGGGAAGGTGTCAAAGATGAACAGCTCCAGCTTGACGCCCTGCGGCAGGGCAGCAGCGAGGCGGGCTTATGACTCAGTGTGATGGCCGCCGCCGCCGTTCTTAGGCATCTCCCACAGCCACCAGCAGCAGCACCAAAACCTGCGTGACCAGCTCCACCAGCCGCCACTTGCGGCTCCGCTCACCGCCACGGGGCCGTCCTTGGAGGGGATCTTCTTGCGCGCGATGTGGTAGCGCCCCATGTCGGCCAGCCGCCCGCTGACCGCCTCCAGCCAGTCGCGGCGGAAGTAGTGCAGGCAGATGTTGGACCAGCCGTACTTGAGCTCGCCGGTGGCGGGGTCGGAGGCGGCCGCCTCGGCGGGGTCCAGCTCTGTGGCGCAGTGGGGAAGGGGGCAGCACGTGGCATAGGTGAGCAGAATGGTAAGGAGGGCATGCAGGCACAGCACGCGGCAAGCTTGCAGTGCCTGCTGGCTGCTCCTTTCCCCCACGCACACGACACGTCGAATAAAGCAAGCGCTCAAACAGGGGCTGCTCCTGCCTGCCTGATGCACTGCACTTGGGCTACACTTGTCATCCCACTGCGCACGCTCCCTACAACCTAGCCACCCCACCCGCCAGCGCACCCGAGTACTCGACGACCTCCAGGGCGCCGCCGCGGCGCGCAAACACGCCCACCTTCTCCTCGGGGTACGCCTTGGCCACCACGCGCGCGCCTGTGAGGGGGGAGGGGGGAGGAGAGCGGGTTGTGAAGCGGTGGGACTGCTGGGCACAAGTATGTTAGATTTGAAGGCACAGCATGGGGTGCTGTTATGATGTCACTGGCAAGCCAAGTGGGGATACTGGAACCTGGAGGCCTTGTGGCAGGCACCGCTTGTCCCGCGCAACCCAGCAAGCTCTCACCGCACTCAATGCCACGCGAGTGGCAGAAGCCCACCCACGTGGGGTCGGCCAGCCGCACCTGCAGCGGGCAGGCGGGCAGGGGGGACAAACTGAGCAGCAGGCGGTGGGCAAGATGCAGTGTAGTTCCCAACCAGCACAGCAGCGACCAGGCTGCAAAACTGCCCAAAAGCAGCGTCCGCACCAGTGCATTGTCCACGCAGTAGCAGTCCACGGCCTCGATGCCGTGGGCCGCCATGTCAGCCAGCACGCCTGGGGCGGGGTGCGATGCAAGGGGCGGCTGTGTCTACATGCAGCGCAGGTTGGGTGGGGTGTGCGGCAAGCACCACGCGAAGGAGTGTCCATTCAAGTGCCACCTGCAGCACACACCACTTGAAACACGCATCCACCAACAGATAGTACAGCCTAGGGCGGTTGCAGGCGCACCCTCGGCACGCAGCGCCACGTACACGCCGCCGTTGCCGTCGGGCGCCATGGCCAGGCGGGTGGGCCCCTCCATGATGATGCGCCCGCTCTCACTCAGCGCTGGCAGCGCGCCCTGGCTGAAGAACACCACCTGCGGTCAGTGAGGATGGGGGCACCCAGGAGATCACATGCATGGTCAGATGCGGGCAACCAGACAAAGCAAGGCATGGCTGTGGCGGGGTGGCATAAACTAACACGTCTCTCTACCAGCGGCCTGGTGATACCCAAAACCTCGATTCAGCGCCCTGCATCCTCATGTGGCCCCACGACCGCCCTTAAACTCGCCTGCGACTCCTTGAGGCCGAAGAAGCCGTTGGAGCGGAAGTGCTTCTTCGTCTCCGCATCAGTGGCGGGGCTGGTCATGATGTACCACCGCAGCGGCTTCACCCTGGTGATGTGTGGCAGGGACAGCACCAGAGAGGGTGTGGTAATGCGCACCGCCTGAGGCTGCACCAACCAGGGGAGGGCGGGAGGCAGGAGAGGAGCGGGCAGCGGCAACTCCCCAGCCAAGCCAAGCTTGAGTGCACATGCCGCCTTGCCGCCTTGCCACCATGCCGCCCAACCAGCCGGGACGCACTCACTCGGTACTGCTGCCCTCGCCCGCCGCCTGCTGCCCCGCCAGGGCTTGCAGGCGCAGCAGGCGCTCGGCCTGCAGCTGGAACAGGCTCTTTTTGGAGGGCAGGCCGATGTTGTAGCAGCCCTTGGGCGCAGAGGAGCCCAGCCGCGTGCCCTGCCCGCCCGCCAGCAGCAGCACGCCCAGCTTGCCGCCCGCAATCAGGCGCAGGCCCTCAGCACGCCAGGCGGCGCGCTGCGCATCGGTGGACGCCGCCAGCGTGGCAACGTCAGTGACGGGGGCAGCGGGCGCGGCAGGCGTGTCGGCCGCCGCCATTGAGGCGCGGAAGATGTGGTTCACGTACTCAAAGTCGATGGCCTGGGAAGGAAAAGGTGAGCAGGGTGAGACAGCACTTGGCGGGTGTAAAGGGACCGGGGAACTGGTGGCAGTAGAGCTGTGGCCGCTGCGCCAGCCTGACCTATCCAGTGCTCAAGGCTGGCAGGCAGCGAGTGTGCAGCAGCACTTTAGGACAGTAAAACAGTGCCAACAAGTTGAACAGGCTGCAGTCCGACAGATCACTTGTGCACTGACAGGCGACTCGCAACAACGTGCGTCTGGTCCTTCATGCACCGCCCCGTCCACCCACCTTGAGCTGGGTCAGCAGCTCCGCCTGCTGCTCCGGCGTCAGCGCTTCATAGCCCTCCAGCAGGTGCTGCTGCCCGCACTTGTCCAGCCGGGCACGCAGCTCGCCCAGCTCGTCTGCGGCCGTCATGCTGCTGCAGCAGTGGTGCCGAGACGAGGCGATGGCCCAAGCACTCGGCAGCGGCAGCAGCCCTGCACGGGCAGAGGCGAGCGAGCCGGCACATGAGGGAGGCAAGTGGACGCGTGTAAGTTATCCCACAACAACATCAGCACCAGCAGCCATTGCACGCAGTGCATTCAGCCGCCGTGCCAGGGCGGTGGGGGAAAGCGCGGCGGTTGGGCGGCGGGGCATCCCGGTGCCCCCACGGGCCATGCAGGCCGACAGATGACATGCCAAGCAGGACCCCACCTCGATGCCACGCGCGGAGGGGCGCCGGAGGCCGCTGGACAGGCTTTCCTAAGCCCGTTGCACCTGCGAAGCAGACGGCCCGATCCCAGGACCCCACAAGTAATGCTGGTTAAGTGGAGTAACTGCAGCAATGACTGCGGCAGCAACAGAGGCCAGCAAGGAGTGCATGAAAGATGCCGCGCGGGCGGGGTGCTCTGATCGGCCGTATGGGTGGCTTATTGAAAGAACATCAGAGTTGAAATACTTGGAAAGCAGCTGGGCACGGCTAAACCGCGGCACAGGCGAAGGGCGCGCCCGGCTTTCCTGCCACAGGCTGTAAACAGCGCAGTCGGGCTGCCTGAAACACTCGTGAGTGCCTCTTATACAAATTAAGCCGCAGCAGGGCGGGTGCAAGGCGCTCTGCGAGCGGTCGGCCCGGGCCTGGGGCCCTGGCATGCTTTACGCGAGCCTCCGCAGCCTAGAAAACGCGCACCGTTGCTCCCTGCATGTAATGCCGGCCTTGCATTCCCCTGTCTGCACGGGTAGGCTCAGGGCTTTTTTGCAGGGCTTGAATGCTCGCCCCCAGGCTGCACTGGCTTGCCCCAGCCTTCACCATTTGCATGCCAGCAGTGGGCTGCTGCCGGATGCTGCCCGAGCGGCCTGCAGGCTGGCGCCGCCCCTTCGTGCCGTCGCTGCCGCCAGGGTTCTCGCTGCCGTCTTCCTCCTGCCACCTTACTTTCCCGACCCCTCTGTGATCGTCCCCCTGCCTGTCACTGGATCTCCTGCAGGCAGCCGCCAGCGGCGCGCAGCGCCATGGGCACACCGCCCGCCGAGGCAGCGGGCGAGCCGCCGGCTGAGGCGGGGCACAAGGCGGGAGGCGAGGCTGCAGGCGCACCGCGCAGCAGGGAAGCCTCGCAGCAGCCGCAGCAGGGCAGCCGCGAGGCGTCCCAGCAGCCGCAGACAGCGGCGGCCGCCGCCGCGCAGCAGCCCGCCTCCTCCTCGCAGCTCGCGGGCGGCTCCAAGCTGTCGGCCGGCAGCGGCGGCAGCCTGAAGCGGCCGCGTGGCAGCGGCGCCAAGGGCGGCGAGGAGAACAAGGTGGTGGTGTATGGCAAGGAGGTGGTGGGGCGCCAGGTGGGGGTGTGGAGCGCCAAGGCTGCCGACTGGCCCAAGGCGGCGGTGGCGCAGTACAACGCCGGCACCGGCCAGCACCTGCTGCGCTACCTGGAGCGCCCGCCCGGCTCCATCAAGCACCACGAGGAGTGGGTGTGCCTGGCGCGCACACGCTTCCAGTGGCTGGCGGGGCCGCCGCCGCAGGCCAAGCCCAACCCCAGCTGGGACGGCGCGCCGCGCGGCGACGAGGCGGTGGGATACAAGGTGCGCTGCCCATGCTGCGTGCGCTGCTGCCGGACAGTGGGCTGCTGCTGCCGGCTGCTGCTTCAGCTCAGGGAGGTCAGCTGCTGGTGTCTGTTGCTGGTCCCACTACTGCGATTGCTGCTGTTGCACACTGAAGCCATGGCCACCTGCCTGCGTGTCTGCGCAGGTCAAGGTGTTCTGGCCCGGCATGTCCAAGTGGTACGTGGGCAAGGTGAGCACAGCGCAGCTGTGGCGCAGCTTGCCATCTTGTTCACATGGTCACAAAGCTGGCTGCTGCTGCTGCCCTTGCACTCTGCCTGTTTTGCACCCCATGTAGGGCCTCTTGCTGGCCCCCAGTGATCCTGTGGACTCCCCACTCTCTGCCTCTGCACCTGGCTGCCACACGCAGATCATGTCATTCGACCCCAAGACCAAGCTGCACAGCGTCAAGTACCGCGATGGAGACACAGCCGAGCTGGAGCTGCGGCACGAGGCGGTGCAGGTGCGTCCACTGCATGGCTGCCACTCCATTTGAAACTTGTGGTTGCAGGTTGGCTTTGGTCAGCTGAGTGCTTGCAGCCCCTGCCACCACCATTCAGCTGTGCTCCCATTGAAGCATACTGCCACCTCCGCCTCTCTGGCCGCAGTACATTGAGAAGGAGGGCACCCCTCGGGTGCGGCCCGACGCCAAGAGCCGCCCCGAGCGGCGGCAGGCGTCCAAGGAGCAGCAGGCAGGGCCCAACAAGAGCAGCAGCGGCGCCCCCGGCAGTGCCAAGAAGGCTGGGGCCGCCGGCGGTGCGGGGGCAGCCAACGGCAAGGGCGGCGCCAAGCGCCAGCGGGAGGAGAGCGTGGAGCCTGTAGACTCGTGGGACCGCAAAATCAAGGCGGCCAGGAGCAACAGCACTCAGGACACCGCCAGCCATGCGGGGCGGGCGGCCGGCGGCGGTGGCCCGGCAGCTGCGGCACCCGAGGCGCCGGCAGCGGGCGGCGGCGCGCCGGGCATTGCCCCGCCCACCGCTTCGCCGCCCAAGGATGCGGTGGCGGGCAGCCTGCACCACCACGAGGTGTCTGCAGCCATGGGTGACAGTGAGGAGGGGCACGGCTTTAGCGGCATGGGCAACTTTGACGACGAGCTGCCCTCCTCATCTGGTGGGTTGGTTTGCGTGTGCTAGGCAAATGCCGCACCAAAACATTGTATCGTTGCCTGGGCAGAGAATGTCGGCGCCTGTAGAGGTGGCTGCACCCTGACGAGTGCTGCGGCATGCAGGCCTGCCTCCCCACTTGGCTGCACCTGCTGCTTCCCTGCTCCTGGCTGCTGCCCTCTCAACCTGGTGCTGCTCGCCTTGCTGCAGGCGGCGGGGAGGATGACTTTGGCAGCGAGGTGTTCATTTCAGACGGGGAGATGGGTGCTGAGGAGGAGGAGGAGGACAGCGATTTCGAGGTGGAGTCGTACCGGCGCGGGCGGCGCGGCGCCACCGTTAGCGCCCGCTCTGCTCGCTCCGCCGGCACGCGCTCTCAGCGCCGCGGAGGAGGCGTGCGGTCTGTGGGCACCCGCCGCGACCGGCGCGGCGGCGGCTCCGGCCGGCGCGGCCGCCCCTCGCAGTCGGGGCTGCGGTCGGCGGGCGGCACGCCCCGCTTTGCACGCCGCGACTCGGCGCCAGCACTGCGCGGCGGCGCCGCCGCTGCCACAGCAATGCGCAAGGTGCTGCAGGCAGATGAGGAGACAGTCAAGGCGGCGGGGGCAGGCATTGTGGGAGCTCGGGTGGCTGTGTGCCGCCACGACGACGACGTGTTTGCCAAGGTGAGATACATGGCTGGTTGGAGGGGCAAATGGGTGGAATGGCAGCCGCCATGCGATGATGCGCCGAGCCAGCTCAGCTGGACGTCCACAGATTGCGCTTGAGCGCGGCCCCACCCCACCCTGACACTCCCCCTGTCCGCCTCCCTGCCTGCCCCAGGGCCGCCTGGTCCAATTTGACAGCTACCACAAGCGGCACAAGGTGTGCTATGATGACGGCGAGGAGGAGTGGGTGTCTCTGGCGCGGGAGCCCTTCCGCTGGCTCACACCCCGCGCCCGCTCCGCCGGCTGCGCCCCCGAGTTCCGCACGCTCATGCAGCAGCTGGGTGCTGAGGACTGCGGCGTGCCGGGGGTGGCCACGCGGCGGGCGGCCGCTTCAGGCGGCGGCGTGGCGGTGCCGGGGGAGGGAGTGGCGCCGCCGGCTGCCGACGCCTGCCTGGGCTGGCAGGTGCGGGGGGTGGGGGGGGAGGGGAGGTGGAGAGGTGCAGCCGGGGGTTTGGCAGCCAGCCTGCTTTCAGCATGTGGCCAGCATATGCTGTGATGGGTGATCTGCAGGACATGCGCCTCCTGCCAGTCTCACCCACACTTGCTGAGCTGGCCACCTCTGTTTTGCTGCATGCAGGTGTCGCTGCTGTTTGATGGGGATGGCCAGTGGTACCGCGGAGAGGTGGGTGTGGCAGGCATGATAGCCCCCAACAGCCTGCAACTGAAGTGATGAAACGTCCAGACCTGCCTTCAGCAAGCTTGGCCGCTGTTGCCAGCTCCCCAGCCCCTCTTCTCTTGCATCCTCCCTGCCAACCTGCTTGCCTCTGCCCCAACCGCTGCCTCAGATCGTGGGCTACGACCCCCGTCGGGGCAAGGCGCTGCTGCTGTACGATGATGGCGAGGACGAGTGGATTGCGGTGGAGGCTGAGGAGCTGACGTGGCACTGCCAGCTGGCGGGGCCCTCGGGCGTCTACCCAGGCCTGGGCAGGGGTAAGCTGAGAGAGGTGCCAGGGGGACTTGGGTTGCTGGGCAGGGGGTGAGAAGCAGCCAGGGGCTGCAGGTGCTTGTGGCGTGCCATGCGTGCTCACGCAGCAGCTTGCGGCTTCCGTTGCACAGAAGCAGCTGCTGCCACTGCATGCAGCTCACCAGCCTTCTTTTTTGCATCCCGCCCGCTTTATTTCTGTGCAGGGCTTGAGCCGCCGGTGGGGCGCTCTGCGGTGGGCTGGCGTGTCTGCGTGTACTGGCCCGCCGACCAGGCCTTCTATTCTGGGGAGGTGCGCAGCGCCCGCGCTGCTGGGCATTGTAACGGCCACGTGCCACAGTGTGTGCCGCAAGCCACTTGGACACTGCCTTGCAGCCAGCTATATGTGGTTTGACTCGGGCAGCAAGCTCTGCATTATACCCTGAGCATACCACCCCCAGCCGTTGAGCGCTGCCCGGCAACCCTTGCTGCGCGCAGGTGGTTGGCTTTGACAGTGCCAACGGGCGGCACGAGGTGGCATATGACGATGGGGAGGAGGGCCCGCTGGACCTGCGCACAGACAAGGTCAAGTGGGTGCTGCCGCCCGGCGCCATAGGTGAGGAGCAGAGCAGCCCTGGGTTGTGAAGTTGGGTGAAGGTGTTGGGATCAGGTGGGTGCAGCTCAAGTGGGCCTTCCAGTAGCCTCTGCAGGCTTGCATGCATATGTGCTTGGCTGGCTGGATGCAGCCGTCCCCGGCCCTCCATGGCCTCAAACAAGCCTGCCTGGCCTGCCTCCCTGCCTCGCCAGTGGACCGCGAGAAGCTGGAGGCCGCAGAGGCGCACCATCGGCACCACCGGCGGCGGGCGGGCGACGAGAGCGACCCCGACTTTGAGGTGGTGCGTGCCGCTGTGCCTGCTGTGCTCCTTGGTAGCTGTGCTGAAATGCGCCTTGCAGCTGTGCTTGCATTAAATCGTTGGGTCGCAGGGCACAGCTGCATCAGTGCAGTGTCGCACAGTCGGTGCCATCCAATTGGGACAGGCCTAGAACCTGCTGGCGCCTGCACCCTGATCGCACACTCACCGCCTGCCGCTCAGCCAACCCTGCGCCGCCTGCCCTGCCTCTGCAGCTGGAGTATCGGCCACGGGCGCAGGCGCGCCGCCCCTTTGCGCTGTCCCCTGCGCCCACCCCACTGGCGGGTGTTGCAGCCTCTGCCGGGCGGCAGTGGGATGCGGCAGAGGGGATGGAGGCCAGCCTAGTGGATGTGGGGGTGGTGCAGCCGCTGCGGCACATCAACCTGAGGCCTGTGCGGCACCCAGGCGGGGTGAGTGAGGCAGGCAGGCTGAGCAAGGCGGGCACGGCCAAACTGCTGCTGCTCAGCAGAGAAGTGCACACATGCTCCACAGCTTACTATGCTGCATGCTGGTGTGGCATCCCGTGCCTTGTCTCAGCCTCTGACCCGCCCCTCCTCTTATCATCCTGCCCGCAGGCGCCCGACCCCGCGGCCGCTGGGCTGGGGCCGCCCCTGTTGGTGCGCCAGCTGACTCGCGTCACCGGCCTGGCCAGCCTCAGCGGGGGCGGCGAGGGCAGCGTGCCGCTACCCATGCCCATCACTGTGCGCATCTACATGTCCAGCAGCAGCGGCAGTGCAGCCTCCGCAGACACAGCGGCTGCCGACCCTGCTGCGGCCGGTGGCGCTGCGGCCCAGGGCGGCGAGGTGGCGCGCCTGCAGGCCCGGCTGGCGGCGCTGGAGCGCATGTCGCGCCGCGTGGCCAAGGCGCAGCAGACGATTGTCAAGGGCGTGCCGACGCCCATGCCCTCCCGCAGCCAGGCGGCGGCCGAGGGCGATGCCACCCGCCTGGCCCGCCCCGGCAGCGCCGCTGCTGCCGGCGCGGGTGCCGCGCCAGTGACGTCCCCCACAGCGGCGCAGCGTGCGGCCGCGCTGCTGGCCTCCAGCCACGCCTCAGGGCTGCACCGCCTGGCCCACGGCTCCACCAGCTTCTCTCCCTTCCGCCACAAGCGGCCGCACCCCGCGGACAGCGAGGCCTCCTCCTCCTCCGGCTCCTCGGGTGGGTGGGTGGGTGGGTGGGTGAAATTAAGGACGGGTGGGTGGGTGTGCTGCTGGTGTGCAGGTGTGAGGCAAAGGTTTAAGGTGCTGTGGGTGGTGCTGAGCCTGCCTGCTGCTTGGCGCTTGCTGGTGGCACAGACATCTGGTGCTGCTGCGGGTGTGTTTCCCCTGTCTGCCTCTCCTGGCCATCCCACCGCATCCAAGTCCCCTCTCCCTACTCTATTTTTGTGCAGATGAGGAGGGCGAGGAGGGGGACACAGGCGCCGACTCTGCTGACGCACGCCTGCGGCGCAGCGGCGGGCACGACCCCAGCGACGGCCCAGATGCCATGCCGCTGTCCCCCCGCCTCAACGGCGCCAAAATCAAGCCGCTGACAGAGGGGGACGAGGGCGGCGAGGGCAGCGCAGCATCAGATGCCATGCTAACAGCACCCCCGTCAGCGCTGGGTGCACAGAGCCCCGCACTCTTCTCCACGCTCAGACCCGCGCCAGCCATCCCTCCCGTCCCTGGCGGCCTGGGCGGCAGCTCTGTGGTCCTGCGCGCAGCAGCAGCACGCGGCGACCATGGCCTGCTGGGCAGCGGCCTGGGCGAGGCGGCTCTAGGGGTCGGCGGCGGGGCGGGTCTGCCCCACAGCGCCAGCATGGAGGGCCTGATGCTGCCGCTGCCGCTGCACCCACCTGCGCTGGAGGGCCTGCCGCAGCCGGATTCCATGGCCAACTTGATGGCTCTGGGTGGCGGCGGCGGGGGGCTGGGCAGCGCGCCCGGATCGCGCAACACTAGCGCCATGCTGGGTGTCGGGTGCGTGGGGGTGGGGATGTGTGTTGGCCAGGTGTTTGCTGCAGATGCATGTTGAAGTAAGGGGTCATTCTTGTGTGACTTGTGTGACTTGTAGGTATGTTTGCACCAGAGATTTCCGTGGCAACTGCTGCCTCCATCTACCGACCTTCCTGCTCCCCGCCACCAGCCCCAAACTGACGCTCATCCATACTCCCGCTCCGTCTCCTTTCCGCAGCAACTCGGAGCTGCTTGCCCTGGGCCAGCCGCACGACGACGCTCTGGCAGACACGGGAGCCGGCGGCAGCGCGGCAGCGGCGGTGGCTGCTGACCTGCTCAGCGAGCCTCTGGCTGAGGCAGCACCCAGGGAAAGCATGGACCTGGATGCGCTGCCGGACGCTGGCGAGGCGCCCTAAGGGGCGGGTGCCTGCCAGGAGCTGCCTCTGTTGTTGTAGTTCGTTGTTGCTCGTCTTTCTGACTACCATTTCTACCAATAAGACCTGCGTTGCGCACAAAATTCTGCACCCCTGCTTGCCATCCCATTCTCATTTGGTGTCACAGCCTTGCGCGTGGTGGGCCATTTTGGTAATGCATCAGCTGGCTGAACCCAAGGACTCCGCAATCACCACAACATCAACCACCATGCAGCCCTCAGGCAACGTCAGGGTTCTGGGCCGCCACCCGCTCCTGCTGCTCCTCATCCAGCTGGTCGCTGCGGTTGCTGAAGTGCCAGGAGCGGGGCGCGGTGATGGCATCCGAGCCAGCCACATCGGGTAGGGCATACCTGCATGGAGGTGGGCAGCAGGTCAGAATGATTGAGAGTGCCTCTTTGGGTGGGTTCTGCAGTGCAGCTGCCTGCAAGCTGCCGTGCACTGCAGGCCAGCCTTACATGGCCTCCAATGTGGGCTGCCCCTTCCCGCTCTCCAGCTGCTCAGCCACCACCGCCCGTGCTGAATCTTCAGCATAGTGGTAGGCGTGGGGGCGGGCCTCGTGGGGCCGGAACACGTTCTGACGGCACAGGGGGAGGAATAAGGAAGGTGGGCGGGCAAGCGGTTGCAGTTCAAGCAACAAGCAACTCCACCCGCTTTGACTCAAAGCATCCCCTTCTGAGCATTTTGACCACACCTGTTCCATCTCAGTGATGCGCTGCAGCACGCCGCTGGGCTGCTCGGCAGGGTCGGCCAGCGACTGGTGCGGCTGCGGCGCCTGCACCACGGACCGCGGGCCTCGAGCCAGGCTGCCCGCAGCGTCTCGTGGCTCCTCCCCGCTGCTCGACCTGCCTGCGGAAGAGCTGGTGGAAGCACTGGCGGCCAGGGCAGTGGCCACAGCCGTCCCTGCGGCCAGGCAAGAGCCAGCTGCCAAGGCGGCGGCCGCGGTGGCCCTGGGGCCCGCCCGCAGGCGCAAGGCTGCTGCTGCCGAGGTCACCATGTTTAAGGACTGCAGAAAAGAGAGCGAGAAGCAAAAGGTCCCATGCAAAAGATGCTCGGCCACCTGGCCAACCACCGCTCACTTGCCAGCACTTGATATATTCTCCTGCTCTCCACAGTGCACACAGCACTTGAGACCCCAGTCCAAGGCCAGGGACCAGCCATCATGGAGGTGGGTCGGTGGGTTTCAGCCCCACTGTGGGAGCCCTGTCAGTTGCAGGCTGGTGATAGGGTGGGCAGCAGCATAGCTGGCTGCCCATCGTCTAGATCGTCTGCCGCCAGGCACAGCCGCCACCGCCGCCACTGCTGGCTTCAGGCCGGGTGCAAGCCAGCACGCACACAAGCCTCAGTTCTCTGCGGGCCCTCTAAACTTGTGTTGCCTACTTGCCATCTCACAGGGGGCAAAGGCGTTTGCGCAGCAGCTCATGCACAGCCGCGGCCAGGAGGAGGAGCACCTCGCCGGGGATAAGCAGGCGGGCGGCGGCGGGCTGATGGGCGCCGCCGCTCAGTTCCTGGGAGGGCAGGGCGAGCGGGCCGAGGAGGCGGGGGTGGCAGACAAGCCCCACGAGCCGGCGGCTGGCGCCCCGATGATGGGCATGGCTCAGCGCTTCCTAGGCGGGGAGGAGGCTGGGGCGGGGGACAAGGGCGGCGCTGGCTGGGGTGCCATGGCCGGGGCGGCTCAGTCCTTCCTGGGGCACGGCGGCGAGGGCGGGGTGGTGGGCGGTGCTACCGCCGAGGGCGCGGGCAAGAGCGATGCCGGGCTGGTGGACAAGCTGCTGGGGCTGTACGCTCAGCACCAGGGCAAGCAGGTGGGCAGGGGAGTGGGGTGGGATGGCGCGGGGCACTGTGTCGCTGATGGAGGGCAGGCGGTGGGTGTGAGCAGAAGCCTGTGTGCTGACCGCTGGACTTTGCAGCTGTACACCTGCTCATGATGTTGCCCTGTCGGTCTAACCTTCCGCCGTTGCGCACTGCTGGCCCCACTGCGCAGTTTGAGGGGAAGTCGGAGGGCGAATATGACCAGCTGGCGGGTCTGGCCAACAATGTGCTTGGCAACGTGGGCAAGGTGGGCGGGGTTGTGTTGGTGTGAATCAAAGAAAGAGGGCATGCTACAAGCATGACACATGGGCTCTGCGGTCGTCCAGAGTGTTGCAAAGGCGCAACATGAAGACACGTGCCAACGCGAGCGCGTGCTGAGCAGGGCCACTGGATGAGTTGCCACTTACTGTCTCTCTGCTTGCCCTTCCTCCCTGGCAGGAGCTCCTGAAGGTGTGCGCCTGCTCGTCTACTTGCGGGCCTCCAGGGTGCTGGTTGCTGTCCAACCCAACCTGCATGGCAGTCTGGTTTGTCTGTCTTTGTCTGGGTGGGTTTGCCTACCTGCATGTGCAGCACTGTGCCCACCGAGTACATCCACTGGCCAGACAGTGCCACGCGCCGGTCCTTGCTGCCCCACCACGTGGCTGCAGGTCTGGGTGAAGCAGCGCCTCGGCATCTAGAGCCGGCTTCAACCTGCGTGCTGCGTGCTATGGTCGCACACCGCATCCCCCCCCACAAAGCGCATGCGGCAGTGGAGGACCCTGCTTGCACCCACACATTTACATCTCTGCAGAATGCTCTCGCTGCACATTTGTTGCCCAGTGCATGTAAACGTACATTGTGCTCAGAATGCTGCATCAATGTGCAGGAGTGAGGTCGCCGCAAGGACACTACCAAGCAGCCCTGATTGAACTAACCCGCAACTCTAACAGTTGGACGAGCCGCCACAGCCAGTTCCCCGCGTCTGGGTACCAACGAATCTAATTTACAAGACGTCATTACGCATTGAGAGGGGGGTACAGAGCGCGGGGTCAGAAGCAGGAAAGGCCAGCACACGAAAGCAGCAGCAGCATCCAGCAGCGGGGAGTTGTGTCGAAGGGACGGTGAAAACACTGCTTCGTGTCGGTCAAAAGGTCAATTAGGGGGCGCAGAAGGGGCAAGGAGGCTGGCTGGCTGAGGCTAGAGGGGCAGGCAGGGTGCAAGAGCCACAGACAGCGGCACGGCGCAGGGCGGGCGCCTGCCGCTGCTGAGAAAAATGGCTGCCGCACCGGCCACCTCAGCCTGACAAGAAGCTCAGCCACACGCCAGCCCCGCCCAGTCGGTACGCCCTCGGTCAAGCAGCCCGGGGGCTGCGCCTGCACTAGGTGCGCTATGCCACAGCTGCCTGCGGCACCTCGTCCTTGCCGCCGCCCGCAGCAGCCGCCACCTGGGGGCCCATGCAGCTGCGGGGTGGAGAGGGGGGAGCAAGAAGGGGGTGCTGGTGGGTATTGGGGAATGTGCAGCAACCCAGCCTGGGCAGGCACATCCTGCAGACAGGTACCACCAACTAGGCATGAGGAGGCAGGAGGCAGGCAGCCCTACCTGCGTGCCACGCTCTCAAAGAGGCGCTCAATCTCTGGGGCCACGCGCGTGAAGGCGTGCGACCTGTTGGGGGAACGCAGCATCGGGAATGAGCGGTGAGCAACCAATACACACCAATGCAGCAACGTATGCACATGCAGCATGTCAGGCTGAGCCTCAGCCGAAGGGCGGATGCACAGCCATCACGGCCAGCCACTACTGACCAGAATGAGTAGCGCGGGTTCTTGATGAGCTCGATGAAGGTGATGAGCAGGCCCCAGGGGTGCGGCCTGCACGAGGGTTGCAGATGGAGCAACGGGTGTGGGCGAGAGAGCGGCAGCAGGAAACGGAGCAGGAGCAGAGGACGGGCCTGGCAGGGTGGCTGTCGTGAGAAAGCACAGTTCTAGGCTGCTGCGGCCTCCACAGCCTGCTGCCTGCTGCCGCGCCCACCTGTTCACAATCAGCCGCTCCAGGAGCACCCGTGTGATCTGCTCCTGGATCAGCTCAGAGCCCGCCTGCGGGGAGAGGGTGAGGCAGGGGGTGGACACAGTCCTTGAAAAAGCAGGCCTCCATGGTACAGCTCTGAACCAGCAGGCCTCCAGCTATTGTTCAAAAATGCACGCAAAAGAGTGGTCGACGCTGCAGACCAACCCAGTGGCACACGTCAGGCGCAGCGGCACCCCACCCGCCGCACCTCGGTGAAGAGGAAGAGGATGGCGCAGGAGAAGTAATGGGTGTGTGCGTTGGGGAAGCGCAGGTGGTTGGCCAGCGCGTTGATGAACAGGTAGCGGCCCTCTGCGTGATAGGCGTGGGTGAGGAAGACATGGTGCACAGGTTAAAGGGCAGGAGAGGGCGTGCAGTGGCGAGAGGCAGGGTGTTGAGGTGCTGCGGTGACGCAGCACGCTGCGCTGCACCCCAAGGCCCCTAACAAGTCGGTTCAGTGACCAGCATGCTGCCCCGCCCACCTGTGTCCAGGTCCCGCAGCAGGTGCTGGAACACCTCCATGTGCGGCGTGTTCATGGCGGGGGAGGGGC
>VFQQ010002464.1_pt1 | contig 20741 bp, 16 predicted proteins | sample 3512341 | NCBI WGS metagenome assembly VFQQ01 (sample SAMN10412373, study PRJNA504923) | tailings metagenome | isolation source: Relicate 2 Philex TSF1 revegetated site | place: Philippines: Tuba, Benguet | collected 2017-08-29 | reverse complement strand
TAAGCATTAATTTGCAATTGCATCAATTCATCAACTTTACCATCGGCATTAACCAGTTGTTGGCTACTTACAAAACCTAAAACTTTTTGCTGATCTACTATCGGAAGGTGCTTTACGCAGAAATCTTCCATCATTAGCAAGGCCGCATCAGCCGAATCGCTTTTCTTTAAAGCAAAAACATTGTTTGATATTAATTCGGCAGCAATCATTAACGATTTAAAATACGTTTATAAAAATTATCGGCTAATTCATTAAACACCAAAGGTTGTTCCATCATGGGCGCATGGCCGCATTTATCAATAAAATGTAACTCAGAATTGGGCATTAGTTGATTAAATTCAACTGCCACTTCGGGGGGTGTAACATTATCTTGTTTGCCCCAAATTAAACAAACCGGCAGTTTAAAATTTGGCAAATCTTTGCGCATATTGTGTCTGATTGCACTTTTTGCCATGGTTAAAATGCGTAGCAATTTTCCTTTATCTTGAATGGTTTCATAAACTTCATCAACCAATTCATCGGTTGTAGATTTGGGGTCATAAAAAGTTAAAGCAATACGTTCGCGCAGGTATTCTTTATCGCCTTTTCGCGGATAGCTGGCACCAAAGGCATTCTCGTACAAACCCGAGCTTCCTGTAAGCAATAAAGAATTTACCCTTTGGGGATATTTTTTAAGAAATACCAAAGCAACATGGCCACCCAAAGAATTGCCTAAAATATTAATTCTTTCAAACTTTTTATATTCTATAAAATCGTTAACAAAATTGGCAAGCCCTTCAACACTTAACTTTAAGATATTCATTTCAAAAATGGGCATAAGCGGAATCACCACCCTGTGGTTTTGCTTAAAGTGATTGAGCACATCTTTCCAGTTGCTAAGTGCACCAAACAAACCATGCAACAGTATAAGTACCTCACCCTCACCCTCGTCTATATAATTAAAATTGCCTTCCTTGCGAATATTGTACTCCATCTATCGTTGTTAAAATTAGTCAAATATATAAAAAACTTAACACTTAATTGTTTTAACCAATGCCACAAAGTTATAAATTATATCTATGCCTTGCAGGGTTTGGCAGCTTTCGGGGTGAAACTGAATGCCCCAAATTGGTAAATAGCTATGAACCAGAGCCATTAACTCGCCATTACAAAAGGCAGTGGGCAATAAACAACTGGGTAAATCCTGTAAAACCAAACTATGGTAGCGTGTTGCCATAAAGTTTTTAGGCACATTGTTAAACATGGCATGGTTATTATGCAGTAACATATCTACTTTGCCATGGCGCGGAATATTGGCATTAACCAACTTGGCACCAAAATGCACACCAATAGCCTGATGGCCTAAACAAATTCCTAGAATTGGCATTTTTAAGTCAATAGCTTTTTGCAGCACATTCATAAGAATACCGGCTTTTTCTGGCGTTTCCGGTCCGGGAGAAATAACCAAGGCATTGTACATTGGCAATTTACTTAAAACATCGGCATGGTTATTTCTAAAAACATCGCAGCCAATGCCACATTGCTCAATATAATCTTTAAGCATAAATGTAAACGAATCGAAATTATCTAATAATAAAAATCTCATGCCAACAGCTGTTTATATATTTCAAACGTTTTATCAATGTGTTTTTGCCAGCTAAAATATTGCAAACGTTTGTTTCCCCCGGCAACCAAATCTTGTTTAAGATTATCATCATGTAACAGGCGCAATAATTTCTCAGCCAAATCATTTGCTTGTGTGGGTTCAAAAAGTAGCGCAGCATTGCCTGCTACTTCCGGCAAGCTTGAAGAGTTGCTGGCAACAACCGGTGTTTGACAAGCAAACGCTTCTAAAATAGGTATTCCAAAACCTTCATACAACGAAGGAAACACAAAAGCAGCAGCATTGCTATATGCAGTTTTTAGCTGATTTACAGATAATGTTTGCTTTATTACGCGGTGTAGTAAGCCATAATCGCTAATTTGTTTTTGATGCAATGCACTTAATGCCGAATTACCTGTACAAAACAATTTTAAATTGGGGAAACTGCCGGCTATTATTGAAAAGGCCTGTAACAAAACAGAAAAATTCTTGTAACCATCTCGCTCGCCTACAAATAAAATATACTGCTCGGGCAAACTTGGAATTTCAGCTGCCTGAATGTTAGAAATCGATTCTGCCAAATGGTTAACAATTACCATATTGGGGTTAACAAATGGATATATGTTTAGCAAATCGTTTTTGGTATGTTCAGATACCGTAATGATGGCATGCGCACGTTTTAAATTTTCGGCTTTAACATTTGCAATATTTCTATAATGCTTGTTGTAAGCAAATTTTTCGTGAATTAAGTCGTGCATTGTAAAAACCAGCTTAGTTTGATTTGCTTTTTGCAATGCGTTAAAAAAATAATTGCTATAAAATGTTGGGTGAAAAACGGCCGGTTTGTTTTGCGAGATAACTTTATTTACATAAGCGTGACTTACAGTTCCTGCTGCAAAGCGAACCATCTTGCCTTTTAATGGGAAATTTTTTCCTTTAAGATAAGGCGGCAGTGTGTTTAGGTTAAGGTTTAAAAGGTATTCGTTTTCTGTATAATAATTTTTAAAGCACAAGTCTATTTGGGCAGTACTTTTTGCGGCCTTAATAAGCGTTGCAAATATTTTACTTACGCCACCAAAAGGCTGTCGAAAAAATATTTCATCATCGTAAATTACCCGCATGTATTGGTTATTTTTTATAAGCCGGAACTAAAAATCTGTCTAATATAGCCAATAATGGCGCAATTAAAAAAAGTATATTTTGCGAACCTTGCGGCAAATGTTGGTTCAGCACAAAATACAAAACATAATAAAGCAACAAACTGCATAAACAAATTACAGCACCTGTGCGGTAATACATAAACATTAGCAAACAGCCGGAAAACAATGCTACCGGAAAAATTAAAAACAATACCAATTCTTTTGCAGAAAGATGGTATATGTTTTCGAGGTTTAGGTTAGCCGCCAGCAAAAAAACACAAATGGCATTAACAACGAAAACAATTGGTTTAAGTGAGATTTTCATGGTTTTACTGTTTAATGGTTAAAAAATACCCCTTCTTTTAGGGCATATTCCGAAGCAATTAATTGTTCAATATTACAATTTGTAATAACAAATTGCATCATTACAGCTGCAATCGGAATGGTATCTACTCTAAAATCTATGAGGCCTCTTAATTTTTGACGTTGCGCTTTGGAAGATGTTGTCATTAACTCATAAAAAATATCGAACAAATTCATTTCGATTTTGTAGGCATGTTTACTTAATGCCACAGGAATGGTATGTAAATCGCGCAGTACAATATCGGTTAACGAATCAAAACTACCGGCCGTACCCACCAAAATGCGAACCGGATTTTCGTAAATAAAATCAAACAGCGGTTTAAATGAGTTGGCTAAATATGCCTCGATTAATTGTATTTGATCGTCGGTAATTTTATCGTTTACGCCAAAAAGTTCTAACAACCTTACGGCACCTGTTTCAAAGCTTTGTGCAAATTTAATTTCAGCATTTTTAGCCACAATAAACTCAACACTACCACCACCAATATCCATTATCAGCACATTTTCTTCAGGGAATTTAAAAGCATTAATTGCACCTTTAAAAATAAGCGCTGCTTCTTGCAAACCGTTTATGGTATTAATGGTAACAGCATATTTTTCTTTAACACTATTTACAAATTCTTGTCCGTTTGTTGCATTTCTAATAGCAGAAGTTGCAAAAGCAAAAACATCTGTAATATGAAATTCGTCTATGTAATGTTTAAACTTTTCAAATGCAAGTAAACCCCTGCTCATGGCATCAGGTGTTATGGTATTGGAATTAATACCATCCATACCTAACCTAACCGGAACCTCCATGTTTAATGCAATTTGCAATTCGTTATTCTTTACCTCGCCAATGGTAATATTAAACGTGTTGGTTCCCAAATCAATAACTGCTTTCATGCGCTGTAATTACAGCATAAAACTACTCAAATAATTTAAAATTCAAATCCTTACCGTTATTTTTATTATTTGTTTGTAAAACCGGAGGTTTTAAAGGTGCTTCTTTTTCGGTGCGTCGAGATGTAAATTTTCTTAACACCGATTTATTGTGTTGTTTGGCTTCGCTGCTCTTTTTTACTTCCCACAATTTGGCAGAAACCACCTTAGTTGTTTCTTGTAAGTTTATTATAGGAAAAGGGTAATCCACACCTAATTTGCACTTATATGCGGCTTGCTCTGCATTGGTTAATAACCAGGGCTGATGTACTTGTTTAGCCGGAATATTTTTAAGAACCGGCAGCCACTGTTTTATAAATAATCCTTCCGAGTCGTGATCAATACTTTGCTTTACAGGATTATATGTTCTAATGGTATTTACACCAGATGTAGCCGCCTGCATCTGTAATTGCGGGTAATGTATACCAGGCTCATAATCTAAAAACCAGCGCGCTAAAATTGGCGCGGCAGACTGCCAGGGCTGCCATAAATGGTGGGTAAAAAAACTTACCACCATAGCGCGCATTCTAAAATTAATAAAACCCGTTTCTTTTAAACAAATCATACAGGCATCTACCAGTGGGTAGCCGGTTTGTGCATTTTGCCACTTATTTACCAAATCGCTGTCTATCTCGCTTCTTATGGCATTAAATGCAGGATTTATATTGTTAAATTCAATGCTACAGTCGGTTTCAAATTTTTGAATAAAATGGCAATGCCAATGCAAACGCGATAAAAAAAATTTTAAACCTGCATGCCGAGGTGTTTTTAATTTTATTTGATGCAATGTTTGCTGATAGACTTCGCGTATACTTATATTACCATAGGCCAGGTAAGGCGATAACCGACTGCACGAACGGCGACTTAACAATGGTTTACTAATATGTTTGGCATAAAATACAGCCCTGTAATTTAAAAATGTTTTTAAATATTTATGGGCATTACCTGCACCTCCGGGTTGAAAATTTGGATGCGGTTGCGTAATTTCTTTTGGTAAATCTTTATCATTAAAAATCTGGCTAACTATATTATCTACATAGGGCATTTTTACACTTTTCAGGTTTGGCTGAACCAACGGTAAACTCATATACTGATGCCATAACTTTGGCCATTGCTGATGGTTTTTTAACCTTCTAATTACACCATTGCACTGAAACTCCTGCCATTGAATTTGGTTTTGTTTAAACCAATTTGCCATTTCCTTATCTCGGTTAAAAGTAAGGTTATTACCGGTTTCTTCATGACTAAAAACCTTGTGAATTTGAAAGTACTTAGCCAGATTTTTAAAGGTAAATAACGCATCGGCATATGCAAAATAGAGTTTTAGCTGAAACGGATTCAATTGTGCATTTAAATCGGAAATGCTTTCGTAAACGAATCGCCAGTGCCTTACATCACTTGTTTTGTGTTGCATAATGCTGGGTTCAAATAAATAAAGCAACAAAACCGGCATATTGGCATTTGCAGCCGCTGCCAATGGAGCATGATCGGTAAGGCGCAAATCGCGTTTAAACCAAACTATATTTATTTTCTGTTTTTGCAATATGCTTTAAACAAAGTAGCGCTAGGTAATGTTTAAAATGCGTGCAAGAATTTAATCAGGTAGAAACAGACCGTATTATAGAAATGGCTTGGGAAGACCGCACCCCGTTTGAAGCCATTAAAATGCAATTTGGCATAAGCGAATCGGAAGTAATTAACTTAATGCGACGTAATTTAAAGCCATCGAGTTGGCGTTTATGGCGTAAACGCGTAAACAGCGGCGTAAGCAGCAAACATTTAAAAAAGCGTAGCAATGAAATTACTCGATTTAAATGCAGTTTGCAAAAGCAAATTACACTTAATAAAATAAGCAAAAGAAGCAGAAATAGTTAGTTAAACTATTTTGTCAATGCAGCCTTGTAAACCTCTAAGCAGCGTTTACGAGCCATATCGTGCAACACAATGGGTTTTAAGTAGGCCATAGTACCAAACTCGGGCACCCACTGTTTTATATATTTATTTTCTTTATCGAACTTATCGGTTTGTAAAGCAGGGTTAAATACCCTAAAATAGGGTGCGGCATCGGTACCGCAACCTGCAGCCCATTGCCAACCACCGTTATTTGCGCTTAAATCAAAATCCAATAATTTTTTTGCAAAATAGGCTTCGCCCCAACGCCAATCTATTAGCAAATGTTTGGTTAAAAAGCTGGCCACAATCATGCGTACACGATTATGCATATAACCTGTTGCATTTAGCTGGCGCATGCCGGCATCTACAATTGGATAACCTGTTTTTCCGTTACACCACGCTTCAAACTCGCTTTCGTTATTGCGCCAAGCTATTGTATTATATTCTGGTCTGAATGCACCTTGTGCCACATGCGGAAAGTTTGCAAGGATCTGCATGTAGAAATCGCGCCAAATTAATTCGTTTATCCATGTATTACTTAGCGCTAATGCTTTTCTGGCTTTTTCACGTATGCTTATGGTACCAAACCTAAAATGAATTCCCAAACGCGATGTGGCATCCATAGCAGGAAAATCGCGTTTATTGGCATATTCAGAAATAACTTTTTGTGTGGTTTCTATTTGTGGAAAAGAAATTGATGTTGGTTCAAAACCAATAGATGCCAAACTTGGCATAGGCTGTGGTTTACAATTAAAAAACCGGCTAAAGTACTTGTGGTTAGGGTACGATTTAAGGTAAAAATCATTTAACTTTATACGCCATTTTTTGCTGTAAGGTGTAAATACGGTGTAGGGCTTTCCGTCGTCTTTAAGTACTTCATTATACTCGAAAATACAATGGTCTTTATAATGTTTAAAGTCAATATTTTTTATGTTTAAGAGGTTTTCAATTTCACCATCGCGCTGCTTGGCATACGGCTCGTAATCGTGGTTGGTATATACAGCAGCAATTGAATAGCTTTGAAGTAACTCGTTAAATATTTCAAGCGGTTTGCCATAAAACACTTTAATGTCTGAACCCAATTGCTGCAACTGTTGCTTGATTTGTGCCACATATTTATGAATAAAACTTACCCGTGCATCTGCTTTATTATCGAGTTTAGAAAGAATATCAACATCAAAAATAAAAATTGGTAAAACAGGCAAGCCGCTTTTAAGTGCGTGGTACAGGCCTGCATTATCGTTTAAGCGTAAATCTCTGCGGTGCCAAAAAATGGCAATTTGTTGCTGCATAAAAATAAAAGCAAATTAAGCCTGCAAAGGTTTTAAAACAATTTTAACAGGCCGGATTTTTAAAAATTATACTGATTTTGCTTTTTAAAAATCTCCAGAAAGCTATCAAATTCTTTGCGGTAATACAAACCTATACCCGATGTGGTAATGTTTCGGTTATAAATAGGATCGAGCCCACTGCGGTTAAACACCCTACCTTTTAAACGACCTGATTTAATAATATTATAGCTGGCGGTAAAATTATTTTGAGAGTTATCTGTTGCATAGCTGCCTTGCACTTCTAACCTATTGTCTAAAAATCGCTTCGATGCCGATAGCAAATAAGCTCTACCTCTTGTAGGGTCGGTAGCATTAAGCATGTCTATGCTAACATCAAAATCCGGAATAAACTTATTCAACAACCCCGAGGCGCTGCTGGTAAACAAATCGCTTACTGTTTGCGATCCAATATTTACACCCTGATTGGCCACATTGTTATTGTTAAGCGGAATAAACTTTCCGGAAATAAGTAAAAACAAAATTTGCTGATTCATTAAATCAGGTTCTCTTCTAAAGTTAGCAATTACGGCATTTAACTCGTTGCTGGCAGTACCGGTAACGTAATTGTCTAACTCAGGAAAATTTAAATCAAAACCAATAACAGGTTTTTCAACTGTTCCTTTAATATTAATTACGCACTCTACCGGAATTCTATTTTGTGCATTGGTGCCTTCGGGCAATCTAACTATTTCGTTAATGGTTGTACGCAATCGGTACAAACCAGAAATATCTAACCTTCCACCCATAGGATCGCCACTCCAAACAATGGTGCCACCTTGTTTAAGGCTAAAACGTTTACTTACAACATTGGCAGCAGTTAAATGATAATTTCCACTGGTTAATGTATAATTTCCATTCATTAAAAAATCTCCGTTTGGCGTAAGCTCTAAAGTAAGGTTACCTTGTCCAACTGCTTTTATATTATCTTCTGCATTGGCATCAAAAATCATTTTAACTTCTGCATCTGGAGTAACACGCATGTTTAACTTTATACCAAATCCCATTGGAACAGCTTTAGATGCGGCAATTTCTCCGGGTAAAGTATCTGCATAATTTATAAAGCTTACAATGCTGGTAGCTTCGGTTTCGGTATAAGCAAATGGATTAATAATTATGTTAGTACCTTTATTTGTAGCAGCTGTTATTTCCATAAGTACCTTACTACCCGAACCCTTAATAGAGGCGCTACCTGATGCAAAAGCATTGCCATAAAACAAGCTGTTGTCTTTGGCTTTTGTATTTAACACTTCCAGGTTGGTAAATTTCTCAACGTTTATATTATATAAAAAATCAGAAAAGTTTTTATGGTTTATTGTACCGCTAACCGTTGCTACATTCCGGTTTGCATCAAACATTCTAAACGGCTCAATAGCTATTACATCTTTATTAAAATTTATGCTGCTACTAAGGTTATAAGTTGTTTTTAAATACTCAACCCTTGCCCTAATGTTCGATAAATTTAAGTTGCCATACATTTCCGGATTATCTATTTTACCTTTTACATTAAGCAACATCGATACCTGGCCATCAAATAATGTTACATATTCCTTTAAAAATGCCTGAAAAGAGTTGGCATCCGACCGGGCAAAACTCACTTCCAAATCTAACTTATTACCAATAAAATCTATTGTACCATTTGCAATTAAATTTTGTATCTTTCCGGCAGTAGATTTAATATCAAGCAATATCCCACGCTCGTTTTCGGTAAAATCAGATTTTATCAAATAACTCCCAATAATATCGTTATCCAACGCAAAATCTGTTAATTCAATATTGCTAATTAATGCATACCTGCCGCCTAAATTCTTAAGCTGAACGCCACCTACAGCTATGCCACCAAATTTTACATTTAAATCGGGCACAAAAGCATTAATAACACCAAGACTTAAACGTTGCAAATCTGCCTTGATATTAGTAGTTTGCATATTCTTATCTAAATGATGGTGGCCAGTTACATAAACATTATTATCAGCGTTAAATAAATGTCCGTTATTAACATAAACTTGGTTATGCGCAAAAATAACTTGTGTACCTGTATCAATAACTAGTTTAAGTTGTTTTGAACCAACAAAACTACTACCAATAAAATCGGCAATAATACTATCGTGATAGAATAAAATTACGTTATTGAGTTGTGTGGTAAACCAACCTGTAGAATCGGCAAGTTTAATGTTAGAAGTAAGCTTACCCGATTGGCCTTCAATTTTAAAAATGGCATCGCCTAATTGCAGTGTATCGTTTTGTTTTAAAGATTCAAGACTTCCAAGAGATAGTAATTTACCATCGTTTATTTCAATTTTTACTTTAGGCAAAACCAATTGTTGTTCTTTAACTTTAAATCTATCGGCAACAAGCATAATGCTACACTCATTAAGTGCACTATTAACATTACCTTCTGCGCGTAAATTTACAATATCTGCATCAGGATAAAAAAGTGGCGCAAGATGTGTAGTATTCTTTAAACGCAGCTTAAAATTAAAATCTTGCTTAAAGTTTTGCTTAAGCGTTTCGGGCATAAAATAATCCGGTACAACCCTAGCGGCGTAATTCCTAACTTGATCGAATAAACCTTCGAAAGCGTAAATACCATTCATAGAAAAACTTAAGAAATCCGAGTTAATGGATATAGATTTTTGCTCTCCCTCTCCATTTGATTTTAACGAAATATTCTGCAATCGATGTACAAAACCATCTTTATCGTATATTGTATTTGTTACATCAATGGTGCCGTAGTTATCGCTTAAGTTTGCAAAGTTAAAATTTGCATTTATTTGTGTACTTAACTTAATATCATAAGGTAAAAGATTAAGTTGCTTTAAATCTGCTTGCTCAACAACAATTCCTGCATTAAACTTTGTATACTTACCACTTAAATCGGCACTACCTTTACCAAAAACCAAAAGATTATCATCATCAATACTAAATTCTCCGGTTAAAGATTTTTGAACAGCGGCCATATCAAACGATATGTTTTTATAAGCGTGGCCATTAAAATCAACCGATGCAACTTCAGCTAAGAAATCACCCTTTAATTTATCCAAATCAAAGCCTTTTCCAATGGCTTTAGCATTTCCAGTAATATAGCCCAATGATTTTTGCTGCAAAAACCCGCCCAAATTAAAATTAGTAAATGCCACATGCCCACTGTATTCACTATTCATTACATCATCGGCCAATTTCATGTTTAAATCGGTAAATACTTTGCCATAAGCACTTTCAAAAGTTCCATAACTTACAAAGTCATTTATAAATCCGGTATATTTACCCTTAAAACTTACTAATCCAAAGGATTCTATTAATGCAGGCAATTCAACACCTGCAACTTGCTCTAATTCCGATTTTACGGTTTGGGCATAATCGGCAGTAACTTCAATTAATGTTTCATCAATATTTGGTAAACCTGTAATATTTGCTGCACCTTTAAAAATGGTATGTTTACCTGTAAATGCCTCTAAGTTTCTAAATCTCATGCGACTTAACGGGCCATTTAGCCTGCCATTAACCATTGCTGTGTAATGATAAGTTTTTAAAGCCGGGGCAAATAAAGCAACGTCTTGTATATCGGCTTTAGTATTAACAATATTAGCACGCATCAATACATTATCTTCGAAATTGCTAAAATCATCCCAGCTATTGTATTGCATGGAAAAATAATTTTTAACATGCGAATTATTAATATATGCATCAAGCTTACTAAACTCCATTAAGTGACTGCAAATAACAGCATGCCCGTTAATTGATTTTATTACCAAACCACTTTTTTCATAACCACGTAAATGCCTAATATCAAAATTTAACGAATCCTCAACAATTACAAAATTTTTGCTTCTAACATTTACGTTGGTTACATGCATGTTTAATGCATCAAAACCTTCATTTTCAAAAACACTTGTAGAGTCAATTAAATAAAACCTAGAATCCATTGCTTCTACATTTCTCAAAATCAATTGAAATGGAGGCCCATCAGAAACAGTTGTATCCGTTGGATCGGTAAAATAGTCTAACACATCCAAACTGCTAGAACCATCTTTATAAGTTATAATCTTGCATAAACCTTCATCAACTGTAACATTTGAAAGGGTAAACTTAATGCTATCTATATTTATGCCGGTAATATCAAATTGTACCCTGCCTGCATAAAAAAGTGTATCGCTGTTATGTGTTGCAATACCGGCATTGCGCAACGAAAAATAACTCCAACCATCGTAAGAAATTTCTTTAAGCATAATGGTTACATTAAACTCTTTTTTAACAAATTCTATAATGCGCCCGGCCAGGTAATTCTGAAAAGAATAGGTATTAAAAAGCAGGTATATTAAAAACAATAGCGATAGAAAAACCGCCACTATTACATATCCTATTTTTATTATCCGTTTTAACACCTTAGTTTTGCTCAAATATACAGCCATAACTCCATGCAGGCAAATAACGCTGCCATAAATATTTTAGCTATAGAAAGCAGCTGCGACGAAACAGCTGCTGCCATATACAGTAACGGCAAAATTCTTGCCAATATTATTGCCGGTCAGGCAGTTCACCAACAATATGGTGGGGTTGTACCCGAATTAGCCAGCAGGGCACACCAACAAAACATTTTACCAGTTGTTGAAATTGCCTTGCAAAAAGCAGGTATTTTAAAAACCGATTTAACGGCAATAGCCTACACACAAGGCCCCGGATTAATTGGGGCGCTTATGGTGGCAAGCAGTTTTGCCAAATCAATGGCCATGGCATTAGAAATACCTCTGTTGGGAATACACCACATGCAAGCCCATATTTTGGCACATTTTATTGATGAACCCAGGCCTCTTTTCCCGTTTTTATGCCTTACTGTTAGTGGCGGACATACACAATTGGTTGTAGTTAAAGACTATTTTGAACATGAAGTTATTGGCAAAACCATTGATGATGCAGCCGGCGAAGCTTTTGATAAAGCTGCCAAAATATTAGGCATTCCTTATCCCGGTGGCCCATTAATTGATACTTACGCAAAAACCGGAAATCCCGATGCTTTTAAATTTAGCGATACTAAATTGCCTGAATTGAATTACAGCTTTAGCGGTTTAAAAACTTCCATATTGTATTTTGTCCAAAAACAAATGGCACAAAATCCGGATTTTATAAAAGATAATTTAAACGATTTATGCGCGTCGGTTCAAAAAGCCATTGTTAAACAATTAATGCATAAATTTATAAAAGCAGCCAAACAAACAGGCATCAATCAAATTGCTTTGGCTGGTGGCGTAAGTGCAAATAGCAATTTACGCAATGAATTAGCACTTGCCGGGAAAACTAACAATTGGGATGTATATATTCCTAAATTCGAATATTGTACAGACAACGCTGCAATGATTGCAATTGCCGGATACCACAAATACCTAAAAGGCTTGTTTGAACCGATTACCTCTGCTCCGTTTGCTCGTTAATAAAAGCTACACCGGGTAATCTTTTGTAAAAAACAAAACCACCTTTTCTAAACATTTCTACCATGGTTGGATTTATATGGCTTTCTGTATTTCCTTCTTTTAATACCAAATAAGCAGGCTTGTCTAAAATGCCTGTTAACAACCATTCCGTAGTAATTTTACTTTGGTTTGGCACAGGCATAACCTTTGCATAAAAATACTGCGCATAACTTTTAAAACCAACTGTTTCTACATAGCAATCTTCGCCTTGCAGCGACTTATAAAAATCTATTGCACTGCGCTGACTGTATGCTTCAACGTGAGGAACAACTATGCGTAAAAAAACAGGTATAAGTAAACTAATATAAAGCAATAACAATAAAATGCCTTGCAATACTTTCTGTTTTAACATTTGCACAAAAGCTACCATTAAAACTGCAAGAAAAAACAATCCGGGAAACACCTCATACCCCCGCCATTCGCCACTTACCGATAAATTACCCACTGCAAATGCATCGTTGATATACGGAATTAAATTTTCTTTGTATAAATCAATTAATGCAATGGCTGTAAACAAAAATGCAATAATAAATCCTATTGTAAGCAACAATATCTTTTGCCAAATTTTAAACGTAAAGCCTGCAACAAACAACCCATTTATAAAATAAGCCGCCATAAACGTAAGTGGCAAGTAACATAACGAACTGTAATGTACAATTTTTGTTTCTACAATACTAAACAATATTAGAGTTACCCAAAACAAAACTTGCATCATAGTAAACATGCTTTTTTGTTGATCTGGCAGTTGCCATTGCTTTTTAAATAAAACAGGCATTGCAATTATCGAAGATGGAAATGCACCCACCAACAATACCAACGGATGATACCAAAATGGTTGTCCGTGTCCTGCAACCGGATTTAAAAACAAATCGGCCTGGTATTTAATAAATTCAATTAAAAAATAAGGACCATTTTGTATGGTTTCTATGCCAAACCATGCAAAGCTAACAACAAAAGCAGCAGCAATAGCAAGCAATACATCTTTCCAATTAAAAAACAGTTTAAATTTTTGTTGAACCCACAATACTATAAAACATAAGGTAAGAATAATTACAGCAACCGGGCCTTTGGTTATTATGGCTAAACCCAAGAATAAACCTAGCAAAGTGGCGTTCAACCATTTTTTATTGCTTATGGTATAAAAAAACAACTGGTAAACTGATAGGAAAATAAATAAATTATACAATGGGTCGATAATGCCACTTTTAAAATACAAATGTGGTGTAAACGAACCTGTAATGCATAGCACCCATATAAAGGCCATGCGTTTTCCAAAATGCTTTTTAGCCAAATAAAAAGCAATAAGTAATGTAGCAATACCAATAATAGCATTTGGAAAACGTGCTGCAAACTCATTGATGCCAAACAATTTCATGCTTAGCACTTGTAACCAAAAAAACAGAGGGGGTTTCTCTATAAATGGTTTATAATTAATTTGCACCTGTTGATAGTTGCCTGTAACCAACATTTCGCGTGCACTTTCAGCAAAATTTATTTCATCCCAATCAAATAAATGTACTGCACCTAAAAAAGGCACAAATAGCAAAACGCCCCATAACAACACAAACCAAATACTGTATTTTCTTATTAAGTTATCCATGCTTTTTCGAAAAAAAATCAATGATGCTTTGCGCTTTATTTCTTTCACAAAAATAGTGGTAATTAATAAATCCAAACAATACACCAATTACCGACCCCAAAATTACATCGCGTAAAAAATGCTGAAATAAATAAACCCTGCTATAAGCAATTAATACTGCAATTAATAACCAAAACAAACTTCTATTATATAACAATGCAAGTAATGCAGCCAATACAAATGCCGTTGTTGTGTGTCCCGATGGAAAACTATTGTGGTAATGTATTTCTGTTTGAAAAACTAAATGAAACTCGCTTACGTTATCTAAAAAATAAGCAGGTCTGTTAAATCCCGAAAATACTACTCGTTTTAAGAATTGCGCAAACAAAGCACTAGATGTATAACCTGCTAATAATGCAATGGCATGTGTTTTGTTGAAGTAAAATACAACAATTGCCAAAGCTACTGCAAAAACACCATCGCCCAAATAGGTAGCGTAATACATTATATAGTCTAACCACAAGGCATTATAGCTATTTATTGATAAAGAAACCTGCAATTGCGTGTAGTAAAGACTTATGGCAACTGCCATTAAAACAACCGGCAAATACCACTTTAAAAAGTTTATATATTGCTTATAAGTTGTATAAATTTTAGGCATGTTGCTGCATGTGAAAATCTACCAAATTGTTTAATGGAGATTGAATAATTTCGCCCAATTGCATGTGCCATTCGGCTGCAACCTGCTCTAAAATATCTTTATAAATATAAGCAATAGAGCCAACACAATTTAGTGTATAGCTGGCATAATTTGGATACCTGCTTACCAGGTTTTTAAAAAAATCTTCGAAACCTTCTTTTACTAAATTTCTAATGTATGGATTAGATTTATTATCGCTTGCAAACCTGCAAAACGAGGCCAAATACCTGTTTTTAAATTCGTGTTCGTAAAGCGTTTTAAAAACCTGCTCGTTATTGGTAATATTAAAATACTTGGCAAAAGCATCTTGTAAATTGTTTGGTAGTTGATGGCGCATAAACTCCCGTAATAATCTACGGCCCAAGTTACTTCCGCTACCTTCATCACCAAGTAAATAACCCAACGAGTCGATATTATGCACAATATCTTTGCCATTGTATATGCAGGTATTGGTACCGGTTCCTAAAATGGCTGCAAAACCAGGTTTATTACCTAAAAGTGCATGTGCGGCTGCCAATAAATCATGATCAACACTAATGGTTTTGGTATATACAAAGCAAGATTCAAGTGCTTTTTTAACGGTATTTTTATGCTCGTTTGTGCTGCAACCTGCTCCATAATAATAAATTTCTTCAACCAATGCAGGGTTTAATTCCGGCAACAGCGAGTCCGTTAACGCATTTATTATTCCTTGTGTATCTATAAAGTAGGGATTAAAACCTACAGTATGTATAACATGTCGCTTTAAGCCATCGTTACTAACAAGGCACCAATCGGTTTTTGTTGAACCACTATCGGCAATTAATTTCATAAAAGTTATTTTAAGTGAGTTATTCCAGTTCTAGTAAAATAGCATTTTTTTCAACAGCCTGTTTTTCGGCAATATTTACTTTCTTTATAATGCCATCCGCTTCAGCTTTAATTATATTTTCCATTTTCATGGCTTCAAGTACCAATAGGCCATCGCCTTTTTTAACAACCATACCGGGCTCTGCCATGATTCGTAAAACCAAACCGGGCATAGGTGCTTTAACCAGATTATTTTTTTTGCCCATTAGTTTATCCATGCCTAACTGTTGCAACAAATTATCGTATTTATCTTTAATTTTAACGGTTTGCTTTGTGCCGTTAACCATTATTTGCAGGTTTTTTCCGGTTTCGTCCTTTTCTAACAACTCAATGGTATATGAGGCATTATTAAGCAAAATATGGTATTTATTTAAACCCAATTTTACCACATCAGCATTAGCAGGTTTTCCGTTTACAAGCACTGTATTGCTTTTGGTTTCAAGCACAAACGCAGTATTGTTGATATTTATTTGAAGCATAAGTTTGTTTTTTACTTTATTGCAGCCATGTATAAAAACAAAGGCATATTTATAAGTTTATTTTTGTTAACTATTGTGGGGTGCAAAATAAACAAAAACCAGCACAGCCAAAACATAATAAAAGAAGTTGTATTAAATGATATTAAAATTTCGGCCAAACTTGCAGAAAAACCGCCTTATCAGCCGGCAGCCGAACGATTAACAGATTTGCTGCATACCAAATTAGACCTTAGCTTTAATTGGAATCAACAGTTGGTATATGGCAAAGCCTTACTAAAGTGTAAACCGTACACTTTTAAACAGTTATCATCCGTTACCTTAGATGCTAAAGCTTTTATTCTTCATCGCGTTGGGTTGGTTCAAGGCAAAGACACGATAAATTTAAATTATAACTACAACCGGCAAGTTATAACTATAAACCTTCCTAAAACTTACCAGCACACCGATACATTTAATATATACATTCATTACACCGCCCAACCTAATACCATTAAAAATCTGGCCGGAAAAGCCATTACCGATAGCAAGGGGCTGTATTTTATAAACCCAACCGGTAAAGACCCCAACAAACCTCGTCAAATATGGACACAAGGCGAAACCCAATACAATAGTGGCTGGTTTCCAACCATTGATGAGCCCAATGAAAAGCATACACAAGAAATTGCCTTAACCATTGATGATAATTTTACCACACTAAGCAACGGTGAATTATTATACAGCAATTACAACAAAAATGGCACACGTACCGATTATTGGCAACAACTAAAGCCACATGCACCCTATCTTACCATGATTGCCATTGGGGAATTTGCCGTAATTAAAGACAAATGGCGCAAAACCACGGAGGTTAATTATTATGTTGAACCTAAATACAAAGATTTTGCAAAACTAATATTTGGTGTTACCCCAGAAATGATTGAATTTTTCAGTGAAATTACAGGGGTAGATTATCCTTGGGATAAATACAGCCAGGTTGCAGTTAGAGATTTTGTTAGTGGTGCCATGGAAAACACATCGGCAGTAATACACTTTGAAGGTGTAGCACATACCGATAGAGAACATTTAGACTATAATGCAGAAGACATTATTGCACATGAATTATTTCACCACTGGTTTGGCGACCTGGTAACTTGTAAAAGCTGGTCGCAATTGCCCCTTAACGAAAGTTTTGCAACATATGGCGAATACCTTTGGGATACCTACAAACATGGCAAACCAACTGCCGATTTAGAGTTATCTAAAAACTTAGATGCCTATTTAAGAAGCAAAAGTAAATATGATGCCACGCCTATTAGAATGCATTACCACCAACCCGATGAACTTTTTGACGTGGTGAGCTATCAAAAAGGCTCTTATATTTTACATATGCTAAGAAACCAAATTGGCGATGAGGCATTTTTTAATGGCATAAAACTTTATTTAACAAATAACAGGTTTGGCATTACAGATATTCACCACCTTCGTCATGCCATGGAAACAGCAAGCGGAACAGACCTTCACGTGTTTTTTGAACAGTGGTTTATGCGTGCAGGACATCCAAACATTAAGGTAAACTACCAATACCACAACAACCAATTAATAGCCATTGTAAAACAATTTCCTTCGGATAGCAGTAACCTTGCCTATTACATACCAACACAAATACAGTATGGTATTGCACAAAATGGTTCAAGCGTAAAACTAATAAACGAACCTATTGTATTGCAAAACTTAATTGATACTTTTATTATTAAAACAACAGCAGATCCTGTATTTGTTACCATTGACCCCGATGCTGCTTTGGTTGCAAATATTTTTGAGCAAAAACCAACTATTTATTGGTTATTCCAATTGCTGCATGCACCTAATTATGTAGTTAAAAAACGTACCATTAAAAATCTGGCCGGCAGCAACGATAGTAGCTTTATTAAACAAGCTGTTTTATACTGCCTTAACGACTCCATTCCGGGTTTAAATTTATTTGGCTATGGATTGCTTAGCAACAATAAAATGTTGTCGGCACAAGTAAAACCAATACTGGCACAACATGCATTAACACATAAAGACACCAAATGTCGCGGCAATGCCATAAATGCTTTGTGTGCAGCGTTTGAACCAACCGATACAACACTTTTATTAAATGCTTTAAATGATAAAGCATATTCTGTAATTGCAACAGCTTTATACCGACTTAGTGAAGCTTATCCTAGCCGTGCTATTACCGCTGCAACTGCTTTTGAAAAAGAACCATCGGGTATGATGCAAAACGAACTTGCCGAATTATATGCTGATTCTGAATGTGGCGATAAACTTTACTTTTTTACTGAAAATTTAGGCAAACAAGGTTTATACCGCCATGCCTTTATTAACCACTTTTTTGCCTATTTAAACAAACAGCAAGCGCCACAAATTATTAGAGCAGCTGCTGCTTTTAAAAATCATTTCGAAACCACATCAGACCCCATTGGATTTAGCATGCAACGCAGTTTAGAACGTTTAAAAAAACATGTGCTTACCCTTAACGATGACGAAAACAAACAAATAGCACTTGAAAAAATTGAGCAATTATTAATCCAAATTAAGACTAATGAATAGACTATCAAGGCATTTACGGCAAGATTTTTAAAGGTAAATGTGGGTTCAAACAAAATTAAAGGCGTGTATAGCTAAAATAAACGCTAAATGTATATTTGCAACTGTTAAAAACACATAAAACATGTACGTAATTAAATTTGGAACAGATGGTTGGAGAGGCATAATTGCCGATGAATTTACCGTAGAAAACATAAAACGCGTTGCACAAGGCACCGCAGATTATATTAAAGCCAATTTTGCCGATAACTTAAATGTAGTTATTGGCCACGATTGCCGCTTTGCCGGCGAACTTTTTGCAAATACAACCGCACAGGTAATGTGTGCCAATGGTATTAAAGTAAAAATGGCAAAAGGTTTTGTTAGCACACCAATGGTTAGTTTAGGCGCTGTAAAACACAATGCTGCATTAGGCATTATTATAACGGCTAGTCACAACCCTCCTGCTTACAATGGTTATAAATTAAAAGCGCACTATGGCGGACCAAGCAGTCCGGCTACTATTGATGCTGTTGAAAAAGCCATACCAAACCAGGTAAGTTTAAACTTATTGCCAATTGCTACTTTAGCCGAAAATGGCATGATAAGCTATGTTGACCTTGAAACTTTATACGTAAAAGAAGTTGAAGCCTGCTTTGATTTAAACGCAATAAAATCATCTAAATTTAATTTTGCTTACGATGCCATGTATGGTGCCGGACAAAATGTAATGAAACGTTTGTTTCCGGAAATTACCATGTTGCATTGCGAGCATAATCCTAGCTTTTATAGTCAAGCTCCCGAACCAATTGACAAAAATTTATCGGAGTTTAGAAACCTAATTAAATCTACAGAAAATATTGATTGTGGCTTGGTTACCGATGGCGATGCAGATAGAATTGGCTTGTACAATAAAAATGGCGACTTTGTAGATTCACATCATATTATTATGTTGTTGGTGCATTACCTGCATAAATACAAAGGACTTAGCGGCAAAGTAATAACTACGTTTAGCGCAACCAGCAAAATAACCGACTTATGTAAAGCATACGGGCTAGATATTGAAATTACCAAAATTGGTTTTAAATACATCTGCGAAAAAATGGTTACAGAAAATGTTTTGGTTGGTGGAGAAGAAAGTGGTGGTATTGCCATTAAAGGCTTTATTCCTGAACGCGACGGTATTTGGATTGGTTTAACCTTATGGGAATTTATGGCCAAAAGCGGTAAAAGCCTTGACGATTTAATTAAAGAAGTTTACGACGTAACCGGATCGTTTGCCATGGGCCGCATCGACCTACATATTACTGAAGAAATTAAACAACAGGTTTTAAGCAATTGCAAAGCAGGCAAATACACACAGTTTGGCAACTACCAAATAGAAAAAACAGAAGATTTAGATGGCTATAAATTTCATTTATGCAACAAAGAATGGGTTATGATAAGGGCCAGCGGCACCGAGCCTGTACTTAGGGTATACAGCGAAAGCAGTACCAACCAAAAAGCATCCGAAATATTAGAAGCTACTAAAAATGCTATTTTGGCCTAATGCCAAATGGTTTATCTAAATAGGGCTTGCTGTTAAATTCAGATCTGTATTAGATTCGAGGAAAAGTCTGGCGGATTGCAATGTAGTACAGCCGTCCGGGCTTTGACGAAGAAGATGATGTAGAGCTGAATTAGCGAAAACATAAAAACTTCTGCTAAACAAAAACAATTTAAACCCAATAGAATTGTTTTTATTCCTTGCAGAAGAAATAAGTTTTATAATAGTTAAATGCCAAAATATTAATGATTTGAGCGTTAATCAGCAAGCCCTAAATACTTAATTAGTTGTTCCTTAAAAAGCTTTTTCAACATACAGCAGCAAAAGACTTTTAGTTGTTTTAA
>VFQQ010002463.1_pt1 | contig 20743 bp, 37 predicted proteins | sample 3512341 | NCBI WGS metagenome assembly VFQQ01 (sample SAMN10412373, study PRJNA504923) | tailings metagenome | isolation source: Relicate 2 Philex TSF1 revegetated site | place: Philippines: Tuba, Benguet | collected 2017-08-29 | reverse complement strand
ATTGACACCCTGGCCCAGCTGGTGAGGGCGGGTACTTTGGGTTTGTCCCCCGCCCTGCTCGGCGCCGCCCGCTTTTCAGGCACGATGTACGTTGCTGCTTCCCCCACGCAGATCTGCGCCGACTTCCAGGCAGCCGGCGCGCAGCTGTTTGACCAGATCCAAGCAGGTAAGTGTGAAAACACTCTAAAAGTATCGATTGGGCTGGCTGCCGGTTCTGCGCACTACTGGACGTCTAGCCCAGCGGGTCTCCTCTCTCCCCTGCTCCTCCCCAGGCGGTGACCAGGCCAAGGCGGCGGCACAGGCAGTGAAGCAGGCCTCCTGCAGTGACCCCAACTTCGTGCCTAATGCTGTAACGGTGGCCAGCATCCGTGCGTGGAGCAGGGGTGGCGCAGGGGTTGCGTGTCGGGAAGCAAAGCCTGCAATGCCATGCAGGTGGTGGACGGCGTCAAGGGCATAGGGGATATTATGCGCTTCCCCACCATCTTCCCTTGCTTGCCATTGTTCCTGCAGAGGCGCAGCAGACGCTGGGCAGCCTGTCTGAGGTGGAGGGCTACTTCCAGAAGTGGATCGAGGCCCTGCAGGCGGTGGGCGTGCCCGGTGAGCAGCAGCACGGCTGGGCCTGCCTCCCGCTGTTGCCAAAAGCAAGGCATCATGCCAGTGTGCCGTACTCATGTAGGACTTTGCTTCAGGTGTACTCAGTGCAGTTGGCGGCTGGCGCCTCAGTAACTAATGGCCACAAACGCCCAAACTGGCCCTGCAGCCTGCATCACCGTGGTGGAGAGCGACTCAAGCGGGGAGCGGGTGGCGGATGAGAAGTGTGAGCAGGCGGGGGCGGGTGCGGGTTGGCCACAGGCTGGTGCGGCCACCAAGGAAGGACGGCTGGTGCCCCACTCGCGGGCAAGGGTGTTGTGCCAGCCCAGCTGGTGGCGGTATGTGCTAATTGCATGGGCTCTTTGCCAAACCCTCACGTGCCTCAGCCTTCCCGTGCGTGCATGTAGACTTCAAGACGACATGAGTGCACATGGAAGAGTGACACCACAACGCCGGGCAGGCAGCCAGCCTCCTGCAAGCATCTTTGAATTGCTCCTTTGCCACCCAAGATCCACGACAAACTTGAAGACCAAAGCACATGGTTTGCTTGCAATCCGCGGCTCGTGCCGCAACTTCATAAGCATGCCACAGCGGCTGTACAGCTAACTAGCAGTGTCAAGCAAAGAGTTCATTCGAAACGGCAGATACTGAGACAGGCAGGGTACAGGGAACTGCAAACAATTGGAAGGGGGTGAATGACGCCAGTGCATGTGGCCGCAGGCCTCTTGCTGGTGCAGGATGCGATTCGTTGCGTCAAGTTGTGGTACGTGCAGCGCAGGGTGCTGCAACAAGCTTATCTATCATGCGTGGGGAGAAGCATGCAAGGCTGCTGAGGGACCGCAGCAGCCCCTTCGGTTGCCAGCCTGAGACGCCTAAAGGTCAAGGCCCCAAGGCTTGAGCGCCCGCTCCACAGCCGCTGGCGAGTGCGCATACGACAGCAGCAGGCCGTAATTGGTGACGGGGACGCCCGCCTCCTGCGAGGGCGGAGTTGGGTGGGGCAAGGCCAGGCACTGCCATCGGTGGCGGGCGGGTGGGTGCAGCATGCCAGCTGGGCAACATGGCCAGGTCTGGCGAGCCTCCATATCACACGACACCAAAAGCAGCATCTCAGCAGGCCTATTGTCAACCCCCACAGCACCTGCAGCCCCCAGCGCCGCACCTGCAGGTCAAGGATGCGCGCCCGTATCTTCTGCTGGTCGATCATGCAGCCGCCGCAGTGGATGGCCAGCGCGTAGCTGCCCAGGCCGCCGCCCTCTGCAGCAGTACCAGTGCAGTGCAGGGCGGGCAAGGGGGCGAGCTTTGTATGGCCAACACTGGCCAGCGGCTGTAGCTCATCCGCGGCAATCAGTTCCAGCTTCAAAGTGGCATGCAATGCAGCACCAACCGCTCCACAAGCAGGCAGCGGCCCACCCTCACCAGGGGCGTCCAGCTCCGGGAACTCTCGGCCAAAGGCGTGCTCCACCGTCACTCCCCGCCCGCCCTGCGCCGCCACCTTGGCGGGGATCTGGGCAGAGGGCGGCAGGGGGCGGCAGGGGACGGAGGGAGGTGTGTGTGGGACATCTGGCAGGTGCTAGGTGCAAAGGGATGGAGATGGGCAGGCAGCCAAGGCAAGGCCTGCCTGCTGCAAGGGCACACGCACGCTGGAACCCGGCCTGCCCCACTTCCTCGACTCCCTCCCCCCACCTGCACCATGCCGATGTCGTTGCACACGTCGGTGATGCGGTTGTGGTTGCAGGCCTCTGCCACCAGCACCTTGTCGCCCGCCTGGGGGGGATGAATAATGATGACGCCATGATGAGCGGCAGAATGGCAGCGTGTTGCAGCTGCATAACAGACCTGGAACAGGCTGCTGCAAACCAGAACCATGACAACTCGCACCAGCCCCTCCCACCGCCCCACCTTGAGGCGCTTGAACGCCTCCAGCCCCTGCACAAACAGCGGCAGCTGGCCGCGGCTCTGGCGGTGGATCATGGCGATGCTGCGGGGCAGAGGGGAATGATGGCAGGGGAACGTGAGCAGGCCGGCTCCATGTGCCACCTGCTCTGGGGCCATGCCACGCATGCTCACGTCCCGCTTTGCCTCCTGCCTCAATTGGCTTGCTCCCATGCCCGCCACACACTCACTCCTGCCCTCCCTCCCTGCCCCTGCTCACCTGAAGGTGGTGAAGGGCACCAGCTCCTCCCCGGTGGCTGGGTCCAGGGTCCAGGGGTGCAGGATGTCAACCGCCTGGCAGCAGGGGGTGGGCGGAGGAGGCAGAATCAGCACAACGCTGACCTTCATGAGCGGCTGTGCTGCCCAGCCGCTTGTGCCACCACATTCCAGAGTCAATGCAGGCAAGCGACTGAAACAATTGGGGAGCTACATACTCGGCAAAGGCCTCTCAACACCCACCTGCGAGTCGGTGACAATCAGCTTGGGCCCCGGGTGCGCCAGCACCGGCTGCAGGGCGCGCAGGAAGCGGGCGCGCTCCGCCTCCACCAGCGAGGGGTCGGAGCTGCGGTGAAGCGGGGGTTGAGGCGGGTTGGCACAGGTGTGGGCTGGGATGTGTACATTGGAGCAGTAGGCAGTGAGGAGGACCAGGCTCGTCCTTGCAGAGCGGCCTCAGCTTATTACGTGGCCCAACATGCGTCCCCCAAACCAACACAACCCCCCTACCTGCGTGCGTGCGCCAGGTTCATGCGGTAGGCCAGGGTGGAGGCCCAGTGGCGGATGGCCTCCTCCTGCACCAGCGCCTGCGCAGCCGAAATGGGGGTGAAGTGTGGGAGGGTGAGTGCACAGGTCTCATGCCCGGCTGGCTGCAGGGTTGCTTTGAAGCAGCCAGTAAACAACAGCTGCAGCAGCTGCTCAACTGCAAACAAGCACAAACAAAGCCATCAGCAAGCGCTGCACACCTGGGGGCGCAGCAGGCGCAGGGACGGCGTCTCCGCATCCATTGGGATGTTGAGGAAAACCATGGCATCCTCTGGGGCAGTGGGAAGACAGGGCAGGGCACAGGGTTTGCGGGCTGGAACAGGCATGGGCTGCACAGCAGGCCACACGGCTTTGTGCAACAGCATGGCTCCACCAGGCGGCAATACCCACCCATGCAGCCTCCGCCCAGCACCACCCCAAGCGACCTCACCCGACAGAAACTGCTGCGGCAGGCTGTGCGGCACCTCATGCTGCGCTGCCGCTGCGGCCGCCGCCTGCAGGAAGGTGGCCAGCTGGTCGCTGGAGGCCTCGTGGCTCAGCTCCAGCTGGCAGCTGGGGATGACACCGCCGGGATTAAGCACCGCCTGCAGGCGCGGCAGAGCCGCCGCCACCGCCTCTGCACTGGCGGCCGCCCCTCCGCCGGACAGCTTGGTATTGTAGACGAGCACGGGCGTGGACCCGGCGGCGGCCGCCTTCTCCAGCAGCAGCGCCTCCCAGCGCAGCGCGTGTGGCAGCTGCTCCGCCGGCGTGCTGCAGGCAAGTGGAGTGCAGAGGAGGGCGAGCATGCGATGATTCAAGCAAGCAATCTACCATAGAGCCCTGCTTGAGGGTGCAATTGCACCAAAAGCCCACCCATCCGCCCGCCGCCAGCAATGCCTGCCCCACCTGGCCAGGCGTGCGGCGTCCAGCACCACCACCGCCACGTCCGTCTCCTTGAGCACGCTCAGCACCTTGCGCCGCTTCTTCTCGCCCAGCAGCCCCTCCTCGTCGATGCCGGCTGAAGGGAGCGGAAGGAGCCATGAGCAAGTGACAGGAGGGGCTGGAACAGGAGCAATGGCTGCCGCGCCATGGCCGCTCCACTCCCGGCCTTCCAGGCTCCTTTCAACACGCTGCTGCCTCCCAACTAGCCACCTAGCAAGGGCTGCTGCCCTCCCGCCCCAACGCATAACGCACCCGTGTCGAACAGCTTGGCGGGCCCCACATCGTGGAGCTCCATGAGCACCACCTTGGTGTCGGCGGTGTCTCGCTGTGAGGGGCAAGACCAAGTGTGGGGAGGGGGGACACAAGGTTGGTCCGCTGGGAGGTTCCAGGATGTGGGCTTGGGTCTGGACACCGGCCACCCGACAAATGTGCACACTAGCTGCCTCTCTCGCCTCAATCTGGTATCACGCGTCACATGCTGAGCACTCAGCTACAGTGCACCACTCTATATTTATCAAGCATCAAAACGAATGGCATGCAAAAAAATGGCAGATGACTCCTTTCAGCAAAGAAAACTAGCACAGGGCGCTGCTGAGCATGGCTGTGGACAGGGGTGGCCTCTAACCAGCTGCCTGCTTTGCTGGCCCCGCCGCCCCGCCTCACCTGCGGGTGATGCGGTTCATGAGGCTGCTCTTGCCCGCGTTCATGCATCCAAAGATGCCAATGTTGGTGCGCGGCACATCGCTGCCCTTGGCGGGCCCGCCACCAAACAGAGCGCCCGCCTTGGCCGCCGCCGCGGGCGCCGCCTGCTGCGCCGCCGCACATGCAGTGTGCAGGCCGCGGCGCTGGCCGCCGCTGCCGCGGTCGGATGAAGCCGCCGCTGAAACGGGCGCCCAGGTGGCCGCGCCGCGAGCGCCGCTGCCCACTGCCTGCTGCTGCTGCTGCTGCTCCTCCCCGTGCTGCATGGGCACCGGGTTGAGGCGGTCGCGGTAGGAGGGCGGGTCGCCCCACACCCCCGGCTTGAGCCGCTTGTCCACCATGGACAGCCGCGCGTTCAGGCACTTCTGGCACTCCTCCGCCGTGTCGGTGATGCACGGCTTGCCTGGGGGAAGGGCAGGAGGGGTGGCAGGGATGGCAGGGTCAGAGCAGAGTGGTGCAGGGAGGCAGAGGGCTCACTGGCTGGAGGAACAAGCATGCCAAGCAGCAGGTGCTACCCCGCAACCGTTCCTTGCAATATCCCCACTGCCTACCTATCCCAAACCCAGCCAGCCCTCCCCCCTCAATGCCTCACCCTCATACAGCGTGTAGTGCTCGCGGTACTTGGTGGGCGTGAGGATGGGCATCAGCACGTTGGCGCCCCGCCGCAGCGCCACCTCGCGGCCCACCGCGTCAATGGCCTGCGGGGGCGGGGAGGCAGGCAGAAGGATGGGAGCAGGGCTGGGGGGCAGGCTATGGTGCGAGTCCTCCAGTTCAGCGGGCAGCAAAACCCTCACCATGTCGGTCTCCTCAGCCTGCCCTGCAGCGGTGCCCTGGACCCCAAGCAAGCACAGTGTGTGCGCACCTGCAGCGCGGTGGTGGCCGCGATGTTCACGTTGCCCAGCGTGACGCGTGCTAGGGCGTTCATGCGGGTGGTCAGGGTCAGCATGTCCATCATGTGCTGCGGGGGCGGGGTGTCGGAAGGGTGGACAGTTGGTGGTGAGTTTTGGACACTCCTGTGCTGTGCGCTTTGCCACAAGGGGCCCAACAGATCCGGTGCAAGTCCACATTTCAACAGCACCCCAGCAGCCCCGGCTGGTGCTGACACACATGCAACTCCCACCGCTCCCCTGCCCACCTTCTTCTTGTCCAGGTGCCCAAACTCAGCCTCCCACATGTCCGCCACCGGGGTGCCCGCCTCGGTGATGTAGGGGCCCTGCAGGGGGCACACGGTGAGCTGAGTCAACAAATGCTGCATGCAGGCCAGCAGAAAGCTACAGTTGCTCTGCAACTGCACAACATGCTGCTGCTGGCGCCTAGCAAACTGCCTTCACCGCAGGCCCTGGGCTTGAAGGGATTGTTGCATGACGGGCAGCCAGGCGCATGCAGACCACTGAAAGCTCGTGAGCAAGCGCAAAGAGAGCACCCACCATGCCAATCATGTCGGCCCCCAGGTCCCGGAAGAACAGGACGTCGCCAGCCAGGTCGCGCAGTGTCTGGCCCGGCAGCCCCACCATCACGCCCGTGCCGATCTGGGGGGCGGGGCGGGGCGGGGCGGGGATGGGGGATGCCGTGCAATGAGGGCCAGGCAGACCAGAACAAGTTCTTGTGTCCAATGCAAGCAGCCGAAGAGTGCAGCTGGCTCAACACATGCAGGACCTGCCTGCCACACACAGCCCACTGAAACTGCCCTGCCCTGCCCCACCCTGCCCCACCCAATACCCCCCTCACCATGAAGCCCAGGTCCTTGAGGTCCCGCAGGCAGCGCACGCGGTTCTCCCACTTCTGTGCGGGCGGGTGGATGCTGGCGTACAGCTCGGGGTTGGAGCTCTCGATGCGCAGCAGGTAGCGGTCGGCACCCGCGGCACGCAGCCGTGCATAGTGCTCCCGCGGCAGCTCGCCCACTGCAGGTGGCGGGGTAGTTTGGTAGATGGGTTGGGTTGGGAGCCTGGGGGGCATGACACAGCCTTGCAGGCAAGGCAGGCTGCACAGCGGGAGCACCAGCACCGTGCTCGACTGCCCACCAGCCATGCCATGCCAGCCGTACGACCTGCAGCACCCACCTGACAGCGCGACACAGAGGCCCAGACCCGTGACGTCAGCGGGGCGCCGTGCCTCAGGGTTGGCTGCCCGCTCCTCCAGGTCCAGTGCAATGGTGCGCTCCTTCACCGACTTGACCTGCGGCAAAGTGCGAGGCAAGCAAAAGGCGGTGAGCAGAGCACTTGCCACGGTATGCTACTTAGCCCTTGCCTGCAGGTTGGGCATGCCCAGGCAGTGCCAACTGCTGCGCACAGTCCCGTGTTGCTGCTCAGCCTCCAGCAGTCCTGCCACCCAGCTGCCTCACACCCCTGCACTCCACCCCACCCCTGCACCCACCCCAACCCACCACGTCTTCCAGGTAGTCCATGCGCTGCGGCGTGTTGAGCTCGCCGGACTGCAGCATGAGCGTGCCCATGCGGTGCTTGAACGCCCACTCCGCCACCTCCACCACCTCCTCCCGCGGCATTGTGTACCGCCGCGCCCGCCGCTGGTGCTTGCGGATGCCGCAGTAGCCGCAGTCGTTCTCGCACACCTGGCAGGGTGGGTGTGGGGGCAGCAGTGGGGCATGGTGGGACGGCTGGTTGGTCCTGCAGCGCCGCATCCTCGCAATAGCGCCAGAACAGCAGCTTTGTGCAGCGAGCCTGGCACAGCAGCAGCCAGTCACATTCCAGCAGTCGAGCACAGTCCAGCAGCAAGATGCATCACCACCCCATGCCACTGCCGCCAGGGCTGCCAAGTACCAACCTCGGGGCTTCAGAGCTTCAGCAAGTCAACGTCACCATGCAAAGCACCTTGCACCAGCATCAGCGCCACCCCTGCCCGCTCACGTTGCTGAACTCCACAATGCCACGGTAGTACACGTCCTTGCCAAAGAAGCGGGAGGAGACCGACTCGGCATGCGCAAACAGCGCGTTGTCCAGCACCTGGATGGAGGCAAATGGGTGGCACGAATGGCTAAAGGACGCGGTGGGAAGTAGCACAAGGCCGAGAGGAGTGCGAAACAAGAAAGTTTGGCGATTGCGAGACATGAGCGCCAGCCTGGGAGCCGAACAATCTGGCTGCACACCGACCCCACCCACCGCTGGCCTGGCAGTCCCGCGCAGCCCCGCTGCCCAGCCTCGCTCACCTTGCTGCCCTCTCCTGTGCTGGTCGCCTTGAGCAGCGCCTCCATCTGGTCCACGGTTAGGTCCAGCACGTCCCCGGGGCGGAAGGTGGTGCCCCAGAAGCTGCCTGCACACACAGGGGGCGTGCAAGGTAGGCGCTGCCGTTGACCAGGACTTGTGCATGTTTGGGGCAGAGCTAGTGAGGCATGAGTGGGCCCAGCATTCTTTGTGTTGGATTTTGAAAAGTGGGTCGAGAAGAAGCTACTGGCGCATACGATGTGCGCCCCAACTGCTCAGCGCCCATTCCAACCGACGCGCAGCCCGCCGGCGCCCAGACGGGCGGGCACCACGCACCCAGCACTTTGACGGCCTCCTCTGCTGTCACGGCATTCTCCCATGGAAGCGCCTTCCTGCGCTCAACACAGGTCGATAAGCCAAGGGTTGCACTCAACAAACTGGCATGCATTGCAGGGCCGGGATTCCCGCTCGCAAGCCCGGTCATGGCGGGACCAGGCACCGAACAAATGCAGACTGTTGGGACACGATCCACTATACACACGGGCTTGCCCACCTGCCCTCCATCTCCTTGAACAGCTTCTGCACTGCCGCAAGGCTGAGGCGCGGCGCAGCGGTGTGCAGCAGGCGGGCGGCGGCGAGCGCCGCCGCCGGCACTACCTGCTGCAGCGCGCCCTGCAGCGCGGGCCGGCTGCCCGCCAGCATGATGCGGGGGGCTGCCTGCTGCGCGGGGCCGGTTCAGAGAGACACGAGGGCAAGGGGCGGTCGGTCGCGGTCCTCTGGGGTGGCCAGCGGGGCTGCAGGCGCTGCTACAAAGTGCCGGAGGACGGGCGGGATCGCCAGCAGCGTGACCGGCCCGCTGACCTGTCGATTGTGAATCGCCGGCCCGCATCTTAACGAGGGCCACTCCGACGGCCCCCAGTCTTGCTTCTTTCTCCCTCAGATCGCCAGTGCCGCAGCCCGCGCTCCTCCCTCTGTGGGTTCTCCGTGCCTGCTTGCAGCCGCCCCCTCGAAACTGGCCCTTTCCTTCTCCCCGAGCCTCCTAGCCCTCCGCTCCCCGCGATCAGCGCCATGCTGAGCGGCATGGCCACTGCAGGCGGCCTCGCCGCCGCCGCCAGCGCCGCCGCCAGCGGCTTGGCGGCCCAGCTGCTGCCGGCCGCGGCAACCGCAGCCAGCCGCCTGCTGCAGCGCCGTGGCGTGGCATGGTCTGTGGAGCGCGAGCCACAGGTGCGAGACACTTGGGGGATGCCGCTTGCCGCTTGCCCGCCCCCTCAACTCACCATGTCGGTTGGGACGGGTTGACCGCACGCACGCTCCCGCCACGCTCGTTAGCCGCCGATCCGCCTGCCCCCTGCCCCTCCGGCCCTGCACCCCTGCTGCCCCGCAGAAGTACAAGAGCGTGGACGACATCATCCAGGACCGCGTGATTGTGGAGAGCCTGGAGAAGACGCGGGAGGCGGCCAAGGACCCGGCGCGCATCCACGACATCCTGGCCGCAGCCAAGGAGCGCTCATTCCTCACCGACCACAAGCCGGGTGCGGCAGGGGCGGGTTGGGCTGATCTGGCTTGCAGACTGGCTGGTCTAGTGGCTCGTTAACTGCAGCTGTTGTGAGCTGTTACATGCATGCAAGCGGCAGACGGGGCTGGCAGGCAGGCGGTGCCGCCGGCAATCCGGCGCCGGCTGGGGTTGCGCCTTGCATGGGCTCTGCTGGCATGCTGTGAGGGTTGCCAGCCGCCCCGCTGCCGTGCAATGCCCCTTGCACGTGGCGCTTGCCCATCATGTCTCGGCTGTTGCGATTGCAGCCTTTGCTTGCCATGCACGCACCGCCCCATGAGCCCTGCAACCTCCCTGCCGCCTGCCCACACGCTCCGCTCCCACTCGCCCCCTCCCTCCCACCCTACGCTCGAAGCAGGCCCCTCGGAGTACGTGCAGGGCCTGACATACGAGGAGTGTGCCACGCTGCTCAACGTGGACGTGGAGAATGAGGCCATCATGGGGGACATCTTTGACACAGGTGCGGGCACGTGGAGGCATGTGCCGGTTGTGGCTGCGCCTTTGCCTTGAGCGCAGGTTTGACCGACATCTGAAAGGTGCGAACATTGGTGATTGGCTGGCATGAGTGCAGCAGTGTAATTGCAGCCGCCCCTCCTGCTGCTGCTGCTGTTCACTGCCCCCCTGCCACCTATGCAAGCTGAGGTGCCGCGCCTCCTGCCCTCCCTCCACCCGCCTCCGCCCCGCAGCCTTTGCCATCAAGCAGCGCATCTACGGCAACCGCATCGTGCTCTTTGCGCCGCTGTACATCGCCAACTACTGCGTCAACAACTGCCGCTACTGCGCCTTCCGCCAGGGCAACAAGAACCTGGAGGTGCGGAGGGTTGGGGAGAGCGGCAGGGCTGGGGGCGTTAGCCAGGTGTCGTAAATCGCCTGACTGCTAGCTAGCATGTGGAAATGAAGTGCCGTCTCGTTAAGCCAGGCTGGCCGCTCCTTGCCTGCTTGCACAACACCCCTGCACCCACACGTGCACACGAGCCTGCCCCCCTGCGCAGCGCTCCGCGCTGTCCGAGGCGCAGCTGCGCGAGGAGGTGGCGGCGCTGCAGCAGCAGGGCCACCGCCGCCTGCTGGTGCTGACGGGGGAGCATCCCAAGTACACCTATGACCAGTTCCTGCAGGCCATCGATGTCATCTCCTCGGGTGGGTGGGCAGCTTGATAGGGTTGGTGGGGTGGTGGTGCTGTGGCAGTTGGCCTTGCAGGCGGTGCAGAGCCGAGGCACCCCGTTGGCCGGCTGGATGTGTGATGTTGGCGTTCGCCGTGCCCTCCTTGCAGTGCGCACCGAGCCGTGCGGCAACATCCGGCGCATCAATGTGGAGATCCCCTCGCTGTCCCTCTCCGACATGCGCCGCCTCAAGGCCACCGACAAGGTGCGGGGGCGACGGACAGCAGAGGAGCAAGGGCGCTCATGCATGCGTGCGGGTGGTTGCAGAGAGACGCTGCGCTTGTGGCCAAACTCCGCCTGCTCCCTGGCCACTGCCAATGCTGGCCCCTCCTCCCCTCCCTGCCGCAGATCGGCACCTACACGCTGTTCCAGGAGACGTACCACCGCCCCACCTTCAAGCACATGCACATCGCGGGGCCCAAGTCGGGTGCGGGGGCTGCAGGGGTGGGCGCCTGCATGTGCGAGTGCTGACTGGTCCAGCATGCCGGCATGCCCCAGCCAACCGCAAGCCGGCTGCGCCATGCGCATGTCCCACCTTGCTATTCGCTCCCCCTGCATCCCCCCTGCAACAGACTACGACAACCGTGTGCTGACGCACGACCGCGCGATGCGTGCGGGGCTGGACGACGTGGGGCTGGGCACCCTGTTTGGCCTGTACGACTACAAGTACGAGGTGAGGAGCGAGTGGGATGGGCAGGGGAGGGAAGCTTGTGATGTTGCAGTGGGTACATGAGCATGTGTGAGATTGCAGGTGCACAGGCTTTGCGCTTGGGCTGCTTCATGCATCGCGCAAACCCACGACCAACGCATGCATGTCCCCGCCCACGTCATGCCCCCCCGTGCGCAGGTGCTGGCCACCCTGATGCACGCCAACCACCTGGAGGCCGAGTACGGCGCAGGGCCGCACACCCTGTCCGTGCCCCGCATGCGCCCCGCAGACGGCTCCGATGTGAGGGCTGCTGCGGTCATCTCACTGTTGGGGGAGGGGCTGCTGAAGCTGAGCTGCTCGACGCATGCTGCAGCTGGAGGGCAGCTCGCAGCAGCAACGACTGTGATGGCCAGCCTCTGCAGGCCAGCCAACGTGCCTGCCTGACAACCCACCTGCCCTGCTGTGTCCACCCACCAACCCCTCTTGTGCAGGTGTCGCTGGCGCCGCCGTACGCCGTGGACGACGCCACCTTCAAGAAGCTGGTGGCCATCCTGCGCATTGCTGTGCCCTACACCGGCATGATCCTCAGGTGCGGCGCAGCGGGACGGCAGGGTGGGCGGGATGACGGGCAGAGGAAAGGGTTTGAAGCAGGAAGGCAGAGCTGACGGTCTGTCCCTGCACCGCACACCCTGCCCCACGTCGCCATCTCAAGAGCCGCAACCCGCCGCCCTCCCCTGCCTCCTCCCCCCGCAGCACCCGCGAGTCGCCCGAGATGCGGCGCGAGCTGCTGCGTGTGGGCATGAGCCAGGTGCGGCAGGCATCCACCCGTTGGGTGTGTGTTGGGAATGTACGAGGCAGTTGTGGCAGATGTGGCAGCTGCCTCCTGCCCGGCAGGCAGGCTTTGAACCACCGCACCACCTGATGGCCTGCATGCATTTCATCAAGCCCTGCTGCGCTCCCCATCTGTGCAGATGAGCGCGGGCAGCAAGACGGACGTGGGCGCCTACCACCGCGACGACTCGGCGGCCACGGAGGAGAACCTGGCGGACCTGCAGGCGCGCTGGGGCTGGCCCTGGGTGTGGTGGAGGCAGTGGCAGTGGGGCTGGCCAGTGTGGCATGGAGATAAAGCGGCGCAAGGCCTCACCAAACCTTACATTCACCGCTATCTTCTAGCCCAGGCTTCATCTGCCCAACACTGGCCCAAACCCCTGTCTTCTCCCCCCCTGCAGGGCCAGTTCTCGCTGATGGACCACCGCCCCGTGCAGGACATTGTGGTGGACCTGATGAAGGAGGGGTACGTGCCCTCCTGGTGCACCGCCTGCTACCGCAAGGGTGAGTGAGACAGCGCTGGGGTTCAGCTAGTTGCAGGCAGCAGGGTGGCAATTGCAGGCATGGTGTTATTTGCCGGCGCTCACCTGTGTGCGCCCCTCCACCTCCCCCTGCCCTGCTCAGGCCGCACCGGCGAGCACTTTATGAAGATTGCCAAGGCGGGCAACATCCACAACTTCTGGTGAGGCTGCAGGGCATGGCTGGGCGGTGTGCCAGGAGGAAGGAAGCAGGGTGAAGGTGCATTGCAGCTCACCATCGTTGGGCTTGGATGACGACGTTGCTGGGCCCGCTGTTCCTCACTGCTGCTGCTATCCAACACCATGAGCCGACATTCTTCCGCCCCGCCCTTTCCCCATGTTGCAGCCACCCCAACAGCCTGTTCACGCTCCAGGTGGGTCCTTGCAGCGGCTGAGCACCGCATGCACTGCGGGCAGGCTTGCCGCCCGGCCTCAACCACCGCACAGCCTCCATAGCCTCGGCTGTCATGTCCTCAATGGCACCCGCAACAGCATCCTTGCAGTACACCAATCTACCCTTCTCTTTCTCTCCCCTCTGCAGGAGTACCTGAACGACTATGGCAGCGAGGAGGCCAAGCGCGTGGGCGAGGAGCTGATTGAGCGGGAGCGCGTCATCGGCCTCAGCGACAGCGCGCAGGTGCGGGGGGCAGTCCTTGGGGTCGGCAGGCCACGCATGGCTACCCCCAGCTATGTGCATGGCTGCGGATGGACGGGCAGTGAGCATGCCGCTAGCGATGACTTCATGTTTTGGCAGCAATGAGCTCCCTCAGTTCACCCCTCTGCTGCCGGCGCCGCATTGTGCGCAGGACCTGACCAAGCGCAAGCTGCAGAAGGTCAACGAGGGCGAGCACGATGTGGTGAGCAGGGCGCTGCAAGTGGACCGCAATGGGGGGGCAGAAGTGCAACGATGCCCTGCTGTTGAACACTCGCAACAGTTGCATGCACACGCGCTGCTCCAGTGGTGCTTAGTGCACTGCCCCTCCTGCCTCCCCTCCTGCAGTACATCTGAGCATGCCTTAGCAAGCGCGCCGCACCAGCGAGCGGCACGCGATGCCACGTGTCGGCCCCAATAAGCTGGACCTGCGGTCCGGCCTGCTGACTGCCTTGTCTGTGCCATTGCCCACCCCCAGCCGTATTCATCAACCTGCGTCAATCTCTTCCTTCCGTGTACCCTCAACAACCCTGACCGCTGCACCTGCACTTGATACCTGCGCGTTACGTCTGCATTTTACGTCTGTGTTGTCTGCTAATCACACACAACTAGTGGAATGAGGCTTTGCCATGCCCGCTGCACTCGCAATCGCAGCTTGAATACATGCATTGCATTTGGCACGTAGAGTGTAAACCATGCAATCTCAGCTGCCGCGCACGCATTTCCCAAAGCCGTCTGCACCATCCGCGGTGAAGCCGTCGGGAGGCGCGCCGCCTGCGAGGTGGGGCGTGGAATATGTCGGCGTGTCGATTCCGCCCCATGCTCACTGAGCTTGCAGAACCACACACAACAATACGCCGGGTTGCATGCACACTTGTCTCACCCTGGAGACGCAGGAAGGAGGCATAGGAGGTGTTCACCCCCGTGGCGCCAGTGCACTTGAAGCCAGCATCGCAGGAGAAGTCTCCGGCTCCAGCCGATGGCGGCGGGCAGCAAGGGCTGCCCTCTGACTTGCCACACCCCTGTATGAGGTCAGGCAGGCAGTTCAAGGCTCTCGTGATGAGGGAACATGCGATTGCAGGTGGCCTAATGCAGGTGCAGATCAAGGGAGGGAAGTGGGGCGGGCACCTCTCACCTCGGGCACGGGCAAGCACAGAGAGGGCTGCGGGCAGGCCCCAGGGATGCCGGGCTCCACAAATGAGAACGTCTGGCAAAACAGGCTGGCGTTGCGGCAGCACTGCTGGTAGGAGGGGATGCCTGCAAGTTGAAAGGCAGCGTGCACTGATTGATGGACAAGCGGCAAGTGCGGCGGCGGCAGCTGCAAAGCTCTCTCGACACGCTTGCCTAGCATGGGGGCGCAACAACAAGACTCCATAGGCTGCCCACATCCCAGCAGGCGTCTGCGGGCGGGCAAGCGGTCCCGGGCTGGGGCCGACGGGCCCGTGGCCAGTGCCAGCAGGAGCAGGGCGATCGTGTAGAGCTTCATGAGTACTCAGTTGGTTCAACAATGAAGAGGGAATGCGGGTTTGGGCCACCGCCGCAGAAGCCAAGTCGACGCCGCAGCACCGCAAGCGCCGTGCTGTGCAGGGCCCGCCTGGCCATGGCTTCGCCAATCCCCTGCCCTTTTGTGTAAACTGTTACAATACAATCAACAGACGTGGACTTATTCGGTGGAAATGTACAACAAGTTGCACAGACATGTCAGAAGGTCCGGATCAAATGTGCATCACACCACCACGATGAATGCCTGCGGCTCACAACGGGCGCAGCCCGCCAACGCCGCTTCACTGCTTGGCAAAGCGCTGCGCGCGGTCGTGCGGCTCGCGCCACCACTCTGGCCCTCCCACGGGCACAATCGCGTAGTAGTTCAGCTTGGGGTGGCTGGTGTGATAGTGCACCTGCGAGGAGGCGATGGAGATGCACTATTTGGCACCGTTGTTGGGCCTGCACTGGCTCGTGTGCTTACTTGGCATGGGCAGAGTGTGCCCCACCGCACAATCTGCCTTCACCACATGACCCCCTGCGCCACACACCTTGATGTGGTCCAGGTTGACTGAGGCCGCCACGCCGGGCGTCTGGAACAGGTCAGACACATAGCCGCGCAGGTTGGGCATCTCGCGGCTGCGGCAAGGAGGAAGGGGGCGTCCAACAGCAGATGGATGCAAGGCACATGGTGAGGGGCGGAGCAGGCCAACGGACTGCAGGCAAAGAGCATGTGATGCAGCCAGCCTCCAGTTTGTTGCTGATAAACGCACTGACGGCTTGGCAGCAGCTGCTGGTGCACCCACATGAAGTTGCGGTTGGTCTTGAAGTAGGAGACATAGACGTGGTCGAAACGGATCAGCGTGTGGAACAGGCGGACTGCAGGTGGCGGGCAGAGCGAGGGGGGGCGCGAAAATGGGTGAGCAGGCGTGCTTGGCAGCCGCCAGCTGGATACACAGCACGCACAGCGCTGCCCCATGGCAGATTGGCAACCCCACCTCTCGCCCATACCAGCTGCCCCACACCCCGGCAGCTCCAATCGCTCACTGTCGGCCTCGGTGAGGCGGTTGCCCACGATGTAGCGCTGCCGCCCCAGGATCTCCTCGCACTTGTCCAGCGCGGAAAACAGCTCGCCAAACGCTGCGACCGGCAGGAGGGTGCCAGATGTGGATGCAGGGTGAGAAGTCTCTTGCCGCACGGTGAAAAGTCGGTGGATTGAATGGTGGGCCGGCGGGCCTGCCGTATGACGGAAAGGCAAGCACCTTGGGGGGGCCATTACAAGCTGCACCTCACCCTGCTCGTACGCCTCTTGGCTGGTTGCAAAGCCGCAGCGGTACACGCCTGCAGTGGGGGAGAGAGGTGGCACGCGAACCCAAGTCACACAAAGCCAGCACTCTGGCAAGTCTGGACGCATGTCTGCCTCCTGTGCACTGCACAGCAGGAGCCTTTGGCAGTGCACATCCATGCGGTGGCGCCTGCCTAGCTCTGTGATCTCTCCGCACCGTTGTTGATGTTTGGGTACACCCAGTCGTTCACTGCATCAATCTGGGCCCGCAGCTCCTCGGGGTACCTGCAGGGTTGGCAGGGCCATGCCAGGAAGGGCCGAGTGGGAATCAAAGCGCGGCTGCCAGAACCCGCAGCATCGCCCCACCAGGTGGTCGCTGCACACAGCGGTGCAGTCAAAATCGAACAACACGCGCATGCACCCGCCGCTCACAGGTCCAGGCCCGGGTTGCCCGCCAGATCGTTGAACTCGGCATTGAACATGCGCAGGATCTCGCTGCTCTCGTTGTTGACAATGCAGCCCTGCAGGCAGCACAGGCCAGCCAGCAGCGACAGAGGGTGAGAGGGCAGAGAGGGCTGGCAGCAAGCAGGGCAGCGAGGGTGCAAGGCGCTACACCGGGCTTGTGCAGCAGGTCGGAAGCGGTTTCTCCTACCACTAGTCGCAGGGCATCCTGCCGCACCAAGCGGCCCCCCTCATCGCCAAGCCACCCGCATCGGCTCGCCTTCTTCTTGTCCCACAGGATGGGCACCGTGTACTTGCCAAACGTGTCGCCGCTCTTCTCGTACAGGTCCCGCACAAACTTGGCGCCGTTGACTGCAGCGCCAGGGACACAACAGGTCCTTTTAGGGAAGCAGGTACAGAAGCCGTGGTGGCGGCCGCTGGGACCACCTGGCACTCTCATTACCCATCCAGCTAATCGCTCCTCATATGCATCCACCCCGCCGCCCCACCTGTGTCTGGGATGCAGTCGTCGCAGCCAAAGGAGCCGTGGCCGGTGGGGCTGGAGAATGGCGCATCGCCAGGGGCCGCAAATGCCCAGCCGCAGTGCTCGTCTTGGTCCGGCCGCGTGCGCTGCAGCAAGGAGGCACGCATAGGAGGTTGAGCCATTGTACTTCACTAGAATACACACGCGACAGGTGGAGCACGTCTTCACAGAGAAGCAACAGTCCAACAGCATGCGCGATGTGGATTGCCAGCTATGCACAGCCGGCACAAAGTGCAACAGGCCGCACACACCTGCCATGTGGGGTGAGTCACCGACAGCCCAACGACATCGGTCAGGCCCTGCAGCACAAAGGCGAAGCCAAGTCAGCATTGACAGCCCAGTCAAACAGGCTGCTAATGAGCAGACCAACACACATCAACAAGCCTCCACTCCACAGCAGCAAGCACTGCACCACAGGCGCTGCGCATGTCAGCGGAGCATTAGGGCGAACCACTTGCCTTCATGTTGAGCGCCGCCACGCAGCGGGAGGCCCAGGGGCAGGCCAGCGACACGTACAGGTGGTAGCGCCCCGCTGCAATGGGCACGGTGTGGGAACGGTTGGTGACGTACTGTGCCGGCCAGGGTGGCAATGCAGCAGCAGCCTGTGCAGTGCAACCCAGTGCTGCTGGAATGCGAACCCCGTCCCCCAGCTGCCCCACAGCCTGTGTCCCCTCACCCTCTGGCTCAAACTCGCTGCCCTTGCGGATCCACTGTCGGTACACGCTCTCCTTGCGCGCGAATTCGCCTTTGTTGCCCATCTCGTCCAGCGCGGTGCGCGCCTGGGTGGCAGCAGCAGGTGCAGCAGCCTCCTGCGATGCCACAGGGCAGGGCAGGAGCAGATCAAAGCAGCTCAGCTCAAGTGGCTGATGTTGTGAGGTGGAGCGCTTGGCAGGGCCGTTCGTGGGCTGCACGGTCTTCTCTCAGCAACCACGGCGGCTGACATCATCCGGCGGCGGCGGCGACGGCGGCGGCGCTCTTCCTCCTCCATAGTGCCCCGCTCCGCCCCTCCCAGGCGCCTCCAGCTCACCTTACTCATGAGACGCACGCTGAGGGACTTCCGCTGGGGCCGGCAGCTGTGCGGGGAGAGGCGCAGGGCGCGGAGGGTGGCCACTGGGAGGCTGGAGACCAAGACGCGCATCAATTGAGCGTGCAGGGAGTGTGTGAAGTAAGCGATCGGCAAGCAAGCAAGGGCCCAATTGTTGCGGCAAGGCAGGAATGCCACACATCAGGACCCCAAGCCCCGGCTCACCCAATGCTTCCAATCACCCATCAAGCCGCACAATGTGCTGATCAGGCCAAGGACAGGCGCACAAAGAAATATGAGGATGGACCATGATGCCGCCGGCACAGCATCACTCGTGCAAACATGCGTGCCCAGCTGGTTGTGCTACTTGCTGTGCTCCAGCGCAAACGGCTGCAAGGTCAACGTTACATCAAAGCTGGGTTATGTGTTTGCGTGGGAAGCCTACACCTACTTGAAACGAATGGAGCGGAGGGGAGAAAGGAAGCGGAAGGGGCGGCGGGGTGTGCCCATGGTGGAGGAAAAGTGGGTGGGGTCGCCCCGGCGGGCTGGGGCTTGAGGGCCCACCCGCCGCTGCGGCCTGGAGCGCGTATCCGCTCCGTGGCTGCGCCTGCTTCCAGCGGAGGCGCCCCGGCTCCACCCCGCCGTGGCTGCTGCTGCTGCTGCTGCTGCTGCTGCTGCCGGCGGCGGCGGCTGTGGCGCGTTGCGGCGCGCCTGGCACCGCCGCCTGGCTGCTGCCGCCCGCTCACTCCATCACCATCGCCTTCTTCAGCAGCGCGCCCACGGTGTCGCTGGGCTGAGCACCCACTGCACATAACGTCAGGGGCACAGCAGGCCGGCAGCTGGGTCAGCAGACAGGCCGGCAACCGCAAGGGACGCGCTTGCACGAACACCGCTGGCCGGCCCGCGGGCACACAAGTGAGGCTGCAGCGGCAGGCATGGCGCTGCTCTGCGGCTCCGCGCACCAGACAGCCACTTCTTGATGGCGGGGGCGTTGAGGTTGGCCTCCTTCTGCGGCAGACACAGGGGAGGGGGGCAGACAGGCCGCGGCGCGTGAGGCGGGCATGCAACGCCAGCACAGTTGCACCTCGTGTCACCACATCACGCCGCTGCACCGCTGGTGCCATTCATACTTGACATCAGGGGCTGCAGCGCAGCCTGCCAGCTGCGTGCCCGGCTGCATCGCTGCCGCAGGAATGCTGCTGGCTGGCCGCTGCACACCCCTCTCCCCGCTGCTGCGCCACCACGAACCTTCAGCGGGTCGTACCTGCAGCACAGCAAGAGGGAGGGCAGCAGCAGGTCAGGCAAGCGCAACTGCGGCAGCAGACACTGCAGCAGGCTGCTGCTAAGCCGCCAGCTGCGAACATGCCTCACAGCAGCGGACAGACCATGGCTAGAGATTGCTGCCGCCACACTGCACCGCAATGCTGCACCGCCCAGCGCTGCGCGGCGCTCACCAGCCCAGGTACTCCAGCGGGGCGCCATCTCGCCGCACACGCGAGTCCACCGCCACGATACGGTAGAAGGGCAGCTTCTTGCGGCCCATGCGCGTGAACCGGATCTGCGGGCAGTCACGTGCGCACATGAGTGGCAGTCGACACGCCGCCCTCGCTTGACGCGGCAGCAAAGCTGGGGGCGCCAGCGAGCTTTGGTGCGAAGCAGTGTCATCAATCAGTGCTGGCGCGGCTGTGGCGCGCCGTTGCGGCAGCAGCGCAAGCGCCATGCGTGGCGCAGCAGTGCCTCCAGGCAGCAGCCAGAGTGCCATGCATGGTGCGAGCGGGCCAGAGGTCCAGCGCAGTTTGCTGCTCTGCTACAGCAACTGCGCTGCGCGTGGACTGACACGTATGTCTAGCAGCAGCACGGCGGCAGCAGCAAGCAGCAGACAATAGCACAACAACGCCAGCAGGGGCCGGGCCGGGCTGCTGCCGCCGCCGCCGCCCGCCTCACCCGCACGGCGTTCTCCACCACCAGCGGGGCTGCCGCGCAGCGGGGCTGCACGCTCACGGGCTGCGGGATGGACAGCGGTGGAGGGGGGCGCGTTTGTGGCGCATTCGGCTGGCGCAGGCGGGAAGCATGGGCGTGGGATAAGGGCGGGGCCTCCTCACCGCCGCACGCAGCGCCTGGTTGGTGGCCACGGCGCTCTTGAAGGCGATGCTGCTGCTGCGGGCCGTCATGGAGCCCTGGAGAGCGGCCATGGTTGCTGCAGTCGTGTCCCGACGCGCGATGGACCCGCTGCGTGGCTCTCGGCGGTGCTGGACGCGTGCAGAAGCGGCGGGCGGGCCGCATTGGCACTGCAAAGGCGCCTCCCGCCCATGCTGTGCTCATGCAGGCTGCCATTCGTTTGCAGCCGGTGCACAGCGCCTGGCAGCCACCAGCGACACCACACCTCGCAATTGAGATCGCGGCAGCCGCGGCACAGGCGCACTTGCCGCGCCCAGGGCTCTGTCTGAGCAGCTCCCGCGCCCTGCGGCCTTGCAAGGCTCACGAGGGATGCACACAAGCAGGGCAGCGGGCATCTCCTACCAGCCTTTCAAAGCATTCTAACGTCGTC
>VFQQ010002462.1_pt1 | contig 20747 bp, 15 predicted proteins | sample 3512341 | NCBI WGS metagenome assembly VFQQ01 (sample SAMN10412373, study PRJNA504923) | tailings metagenome | isolation source: Relicate 2 Philex TSF1 revegetated site | place: Philippines: Tuba, Benguet | collected 2017-08-29 | reverse complement strand
TCATCGACAGCGGCTCTGGAGGCTCCGGAAATCCTGGTGGGCCAGGTGGTTCTGGCGGCACAGACAGCCCAGGCAATCCTAATCTCCCGCGTAATACTCCGGAGATGATCGCTGGCATTAGGGTACAGATATCCAATGTCGTCTATTGGAGCCGCGTTAGTGGTGATACAATGGGATGGGGGTGGGCCCATGGCTGGAAACTTCCAGGGGATGAATTTCAGCAAGTCGCCGCTGGTCCAGGCGAGGCTCCGGACAACCTGCCACAGCCCGAGTCAGGCGATCCCTGGCCCGAATTTGGAACATGGGGGGACGGTGCCAGCACACTATATTTAGACACGCCAATCTGGGCAAGATCAGTACATCATTATTTTGAGTATTACGACATGGCAGAAAGCCCGTTTGACCGCGATTGGTCTTGCGAGTGGCGTCGAATTCGCCTGCGCAGCGCGGTGCCTTTACCCGAAGGCTTTAAGCAGACGTACCTTTGCATTGAGAAGCATAGCTTGCAAATTGGTGATCCTTCGGGGAACTCATGGAGCGAGCCTGAGACCACCACCGTAGTGGGCGTGTTCGAACTCATCATCCCGCCTGGAGGCACGATCAGCGACCCACTCAGGCCACTGGAACTCATGCCGCGGAGCAACTTTCAACCCAACGGCATGGGCGAGAGGCGTTGGCTTTACCTCCTCCCGGTGGAGATAAGGGATATTTCGAATAACCAGATCATTGCAGACACAGCCTGGATCAAGGGGCACAAGACCGATGGCAGTGGCGAAGGTCCTGAGTGGCCGAAATTGGAGACGCGAATTGTTGGGTTGCCGTCGTCCATGCAAGTGGAGTGGAAGCTTGAAAACAAATATCCGCGGCGCAATGGAAGGGACGATCTTGAAGTTCCTGCAGGAATTGGAGAAGAACCTGCCGTGTTCACAACTGGTGATGAACCTTGGAGGATCTGGCAGGATGTAGCGAACTCGCAGGTGAAATTTTTCGGCGGCGATGTGAAGGTCAAGTTCCGGCTCCACAGCAATGCTGGTCCAAATGGCTGGAATGAAGTAAACTTCAAAATCAGGGGAGAAAATCCAGATGATGCCCGCTGCAAAGCGCACATCATTGCGAACCAAGGTAATGTCTGGTATGCTTGGGCCATTGCTAAACATGAGTCTAAAATTGCTCTGAGTTCTGGTGCGGTTCACTATTACTGCCAATTCAATCCGCCTGCAGCCAACTATCCCAATGAGCCAAACTTTTCGAATTATCAGGGAGATGATGGCTGGGGTCTCTTTCAAAGGGACTCTTCAAGTGGCCACCCGGTTACAACAGAGGAAACATGGAGTTGGGACGGCAATATGCGCGGATTTCTTAACGATGAATATCCTGAGCATCTGGGCATCGCCAATTCCTATGTTAACAACATAAAGAACAACAATCCGAACACTTTTGAAGAGCCTGCTTTCACCATTAAGGGTCGTGACATTTCTGGGCGAGATGTCTTGGCGTTAACTTGGTACAACGGACGCCAAGGAAGGACGAATCCCCAACTTCTGCCTTTCGATGGAAGTAAACCATCAGGTCAGCGGTGGTCTCACAACTTGCCCAACGCGCCAAGGAAGGGGCAGCCTTACGTGCATGAAATTATAGATCAATACAACGGAGACTAATCATGCAGATTATAACATTGTTTCTCTTGTTTGTTATTTGCGCTTTTATTCAAGGGGTATCAGCGCAAGTAATCATAGATGATCCAGAAATCGATTTTATTCAGACCCCGGAGAGTGTCTGCGCGGAATTCGGGATCAGTAAAAAGGATCAAATACTACGACTTGAATTAGATATTTCCGGAGATGGTGGACCCGCTGTGTTCTTGACCTATAGAGGCACAGGATCATCGAGAGCAGGCGCAAACTGGACTGCCTACGTTCCATCGACAAACGGTTACAAGCGAACCGATGGTATTGAGTTTCGGGAAGACTCAGTTCGTGCGGGTAAAGTAGAAGGCTTCAACGACAGTGGAGGACTCGTGAGCTTCCTTCCTGGCAGAGGAGGTGGTATTTTGTTTCGTCACAGGTTGCTCGAACACGACGGCGTTCTCGTTACTGAGGAGATCATGGAGATGAATTGGGAAGATCCAGAGCATGTTCAAATCTTCGAGCAAGTTTTTCGCCGCAAACTGGATGAACCAATGCCAGATGAGTTCTTCAAGAAGCCCTCACATCAGGTGATTGAAGTGAAATCTATCGAAGCCCGAGCAGCTTCAAAGCCAAATAGCGACACCGCGGAAACAGCTACGAACGAAACATCTCAAAAAGTGAATTCCCCGCAATTCGCGCAACCCCCACTGAAGATTGCACCCGAAGCAAAGCCGACGGCATCTACACCGAGCCAGGAACCCGCATCATCAACGCCGTGGTCAGTGATCGCCGTGCTGATCTTCGCAGCGATTGGCCTGCTGTGGCTGTTGCTCAAGCGGCAAACGAAGTGATGCGGCCTGCAACGTGCAGCGAGCCAACTCCAGCGCTTCGCAAAGCTCACCAGCTCCGCACCGTTGCCAACCGCCGAAGTGCTCCGCCCTCTCCAACCCCTGCCACAAAGAACAGTGCGGCTTTCCGTAACGCCGCAGCTCCGCACCGGTTGGAACCCGCCGCCGTTCAGTGTGGCTCGTGCAACTCGCCAGCTCCGCACCCAAAGCGGTAACCACGACACAATGCGGAGTAATGCGCAGCAGGCCGCCACCCGGCCGGAGCGCCGGGACCCGGCGTCCTGCTGTGTGCTCGCAAAGCCTCGCCGCATTACACGCCATTGTGTGATAGTTACCTCCTTCCCGGAGAGTGGCGGCGACGTTCGGCCCCCGCCTCACTTTGCCGCGTGGCGGGCTCAGGCCGCATGGCCGTCAGGCGCCGCCAACCAGAAGCATGAGTCACGCCAGCGGCCAACCACCTTCGCCCATCCGCTGTCATGCCTCATGCTCCCGCCGCCCGGCGCAAGCCACAACCCGCCCCCAATCCCCGGCGTCGTGTGCCAGGCAAGGGCCGCCTCCCCGGCTCGCGCTCCGCGCGACTTGGCACACCACGCCGCCAGTCCGCCAACCCTTGAACGCTCCGCACCCCGGCGGCACCAGGCGCAAAGCGCCCCGTGCCGCCCAGCCATCCCACGGCCTCGATTGCTGCGCACCGTTGCGGCTCGGGGAGATCGGGGTGTGCAAAAACTCGACAGCAAGAAAGGTCCAGGAGTCAATACTTGACAAAATGAATTAAACGTCACGCCCAGCCTCCTATGAAGTAGATGGCTTCATATATGCGAGCGCTCGACAAGTATCGCTTCTATGAACAGCGAAGCGATGATCTTGAAGCGGGACGCGGGCGGGCGCGTGGTGGTTCCTCTGGCTCGGCAGATTGAACTGGAGAGCAACGGTGTCATAAACTCATTTTTCAAAATCGGGCAAGAAAGGACCAGGGGACGAAAATTCACCAATTGCCCGCGCGCGCCTTACTGATCGCCAATCGGCGTCGTCTCATGCTTCGAAGGAGGGCGAAATGCCCCGGCGCCTTGACCTCATGACCCGTCTCGACTCCTTGACAACTCCGCCCCTCCTCACACCGCGATCTCCGCCTTGATCGCCGGCCAGGGATCGTAGCCCTCCAGGGTAAAATCCTCGAAGCGGAAGCCATCGATGTCCCGCACCGCCGGGTTCAGACGCATCACCGGCAGCGGCCGTGGCGCACGGGTGAGTTGCAGGCGCGCCTGCTCCAGGTGGTTGGCGTAGAGATGCAGGTCGCCAAAGGTGTGCACGAACTCGCCCGGTTGCAAATCGCAGACCTGCGCCACCATCAGCGTCAGCAGGCTGTAGGAGGCGATGTTGAAGGGCACGCCAAGAAACAGATCGGCGCTGCGCTGGTAGAGTTGGCAGCTCAGGCGGCCTCGATCGACAAAAAATTGAAACAGGCAGTGGCAGGGCGGCAGCGCCATTTCATCGATGCGCGCCGCGTTCCAGGCGCTGACGATGTGGCGGCGGCTGTGCGGATTGGTTTTCAGGCCCGCGATCAAGCGCGTGATCTGATCCACCGGCGCCGCCTCCGGCGCGCCCTGCCAGCGCCGCCACTGCGCGCCATAGACCGGACCCAGATCCCCGTTTTCATCCGCCCACTCATCCCAGATGGTGACCTTGTTCTCCCGCAGGTATTGGACGTTGGTGTCGCCCTTGAGGAACCAGAGCAGCTCATGGATGATCGAGCGCAGATGCAGCTTTTTGGTGGTCACCAGCGGAAAAGTCGCGCCCAGATCGTAGCGGCTCTGCTCCCCGAACACCGAATACGCCCCCACCCCGGTGCGATCCTCACGGTAGCTCCCGTGCTCCAGCACCTTGCGCAGCAGACGATGATATTCCTCCATGGCGCGACCCTAGACCGGGTTTGCAGACTGGCAAGAGGGGGTGCAGACCGGGCATGAATTCATAAAAACTGGAAAGATGCCGGCGTCTGGATTCATATTTTGTGGCTTCTCCTCCCGCAATGAGACCGATCCTTTCCGCCCTCCTCGTTTTCGCAGTCATCGCCGCGCGCGCAGTCGATCCGGTGCCGCTGGATTACTACCTGCCAGTGAAGCAGGCGGACTATGACCCGGCGGTGCCGACTCCCCAGCAGGCGCTTGGTTTTCAAATCGGCGAGTGGCATGTGCATCATCATGAGATCGTCGATTATGCCAAGGCGCTCGCCGCCGCCTCTGACCGTGTCACCCTGCACGAGTATGCGCGCTCCCACGGGCGGCGGCCTTTGCTTTCCCTGATCATCACCGCGCCGGAAAACCACGCGCGGCTGGAGGCGATCCGCAAGGCGCATGTGGCGCGTGTCACCACGCCGGAAAAAGAGGCGGACCTCAAAGACGCCCCGATCGTCGCCTGGATGGGTTACAGCATCCACGGCAACGAGCCCAGCGCCGCCAACTGCGCCCTGCTGCTGGCCTACCACCTCGCCGCCGCGCGCGACGCGGCCACGCTGGAGCAGCTCAAGAGCACCGTCGTGCTGCTCGATCCCTGTTTGAACCCGGATGGGCTGGAGCGTTTTGCCGACTGGACCAACAGCCATCGTGGCCGCTTCCCGAGCGCCAGCCGCGCCGACCGCGAGCACAAGGAGGGCTGGCCCAGCGGCCGTTCGAACTACTACTGGTTCGACCTCAACCGTGACTGGCTGCCCGCCGTGCATCCCGAGTCCCAGGGCCGCCTCAAATGGTTTCACCACTGGCAGCCGAACATCGTGACCGACTACCACGAGATGGGCAATGTCAACCGCAGCTACTTCTTCCAGCCGGGCATCGCCAAGATGGTGCACCCGCTGACGCCGAAACAAAATCAGACCCTCACCGCCAAAATGGCGCGCGGCCACGCCAAGGCGCTCGACGCCATCGGCTCCCTTTATTACACCGGCGAGTCCTATGACGACTTTTATATCGGCAAAGGCTCCACCTATCCCGATGTCAACGGCTCCGTTGGCGTGCTGTTTGAGCAGGCGAGCTCGCGCGGTTATCATCAGGCCACCGAGCACGGCCTGCTGACTTTCCCCTTCACCATTCGCAACCAGCTCACCACCTCCCTCTCCACGCTGCGCTCCGCGCACACGCTGCGCGAGGAGTTTCTCGGCTACCAGCAGACCTTCTACCGCGACGCGCTGGAGGAGGCTACCGCCTCGAAGACCCAGGCTTATGTCTTCTCCGCGCAGGGCGACACCGCGCGTCTGCAAGCGTTTCAGGAACTGCTGAAGCTTCATCAGGTCGAGTCCTACCGGCCCGCCGCGGATGTGACCGCCGGCGAGCAAACCTTCACCGCCGCCGACTCCCTGGTGGTGCCGGTGAGGCAGCGCCAGTTCCGCCTGATTGAGGCCATGTTCGAGACCCGCACCGAGTTCCCGAGCAACATCTTTTACGATGTCTCCGCCTGGCATCTGCCGTCCGCATTCGGGTTGGATCATGCCGAAGTGGAGGAAGTGCCCGCCGCCGCCGCGGAGCCGGTCATCGCCGCCAAAGGCGCGCTCACCGGCCCTGAGAAAGCTTACGCCTATGTCTTCTCCTGGGAGCCGCGCCACGCGCCGCGCGCTTTGTTCCGCCTGCTCAACGCCAAGGCCCGCTGCTGGGTTGCCACCCGCGCCTTCACTGTGCCCGGTCCCGGCAAAAACAAGGCCAAGTATCCGCACGGCAGCATCGTGGTGCCTGTCGGCGTGCAGGACGAGATCGATGCCGCCGGCCTGCGCGCCCTGATGCAAACCATCGCCAAAGAAGACCACATCGAGGTGCGCGCCCTCAGCACCGGCTACCACGGCAGCGTGCCCGACCTCGGCAGCCCCACCTTCCAGCCGGTCGATCCCGGCGAGGTCCTGCTCATCGCTGGAGAAGGCGCCGGCTCCACCTCCGTCGGCGAGGTCTGGCATCACTTCGATCAAGTCTGGCAGACACCCGTGACGATGGGCGATCCCGCCGGCCTCAGCACCGCCCTGCTCAACCGCTTCGGCGTCGTCATTCTCACTGGCACTTCCTTCACCACCCTCTCCACCAGCAGCCGCAGCGCCTTGCAGGGCTGGGTCACGCGCGGCGGCGTCTTGATCGCCATCGGTTCCTCCGCGAAATCGATGGCCGATCAAACCTGGAGCAAACTCACACTGGCCACCACCGCCGCCGCGGACGACGTGAAGGAAGGCGTGCCGACGCAGCAGGCGCTGCCTTATGACCAGGCCGACGAGCGCCGCACCGGCAAGGAAGTCAACGGCGTCGTCGTGCGCGCCGTTTTTGATCCCACCCACCCGCTCGCCTATGGTCTCGGCAAACGCGCGCACCTGCACCTGTTCCGCGACGGCACCACCTTCTTGAAGCCCGCCAGCAGCAGCTACCTCAACCCCGTGCAGTACACCGGCGACCCGCTCGTCTCCGGCTCCGCTTCCAAGGCCAACCAGGACGCCATGAAAAACACCACGCCTGTGCAGGTGAAGGTGGTGGACTCCGGCCGCGTCATCTTCTTCACCGACGACCCCGTCTTCCGCGGCCACTGGCTCGGTACTGAAAAATTGCTGGCCAACGCCATCTTCTTCGGCGGCCAAGTGAAATCCACCGGCGGCGAGGAGGAAGATGAGGACCACGAACACGCGCAAGAGTGAGGCGGCGGCGAACTTTTCGCACGCGCTCCCAGTTGCGGGTTGAGCGGGTGCGGAAATGACGCTAGGGCGGAGGGCATGACGCCCCCCGTTTTCACCCTGCTTTTACAGACCGCTCTTCACGGCGCTGACAGGGCGAAAGGGCGGCACGGAGAGCCCGCGCTTGAGGCGCGTTTTCAAACCCGCCGACAGTCAAGGAGGGGCGCGCCATGAGCGACGAGACGTTCATCGACGAACTCGGCCTGATCGTGGTGGGAGCGACGCTTTTCGCCTTTCTGGCGCGCCGCATCGGCATGCCCTCCATCGTGGCCTACCTGATCGCGGGGCTGGCGCTGGGGCCGGTGACGGGGCTGGTGGGCCAGTCGGCGGCGCTGGAGTTGATTTCGGAGATCGGCATCGCGCTGCTGCTTTTCCTGGTGGGGCTGGAGCTGAGCTTTCATAAGATCAAGGATGTGGGCCGGGTGGCGGTGGTGGCGGGCATCGGCCAGGTGGTGTTCACGGCGCTGGGCGGTCTGCTGCTGTGCTGGGCGCTCGGCTTCGGCTGGATGGAAGCCGTCTTTCTGGCCGTCGGCCTGACCTTCAGCAGCACGGTGGTGGTGGTGAAGTTGCTGGATGAAAAAGGCGAGCTGGACAGTCTTTATGGACGCATTGCGGTGGGCATTTTTTTGGTGCAGGATTTGGTGGCGATCATCATCCTGACCTTCCTGGCGGGCCTGGGCGGCGGTGCGGGCGGCGGGGAGGAAGTGAGCATGGACCTGACTGCGGTCGCCGGCGGCTTGGGGCGCGCCTTTGGCGGCATGATCCTGCTGCTGGCGGTGGCGCTGCTGGCGGCGCGTTACGTTTTGCCGAAGCCCTTCGCCTGGTCCGCGCGACGGCCGGAGGTGCTGCTCATCTGGAGTCTGTCATGGTGTTTCGCTCTGGTGCTGGGGGCGCACGCGCTGCATTTGTCCCTGGAGATCGGAGCCTTTCTGGCGGGCATCAGCCTGGCGCAACTGCCTTACAACGAGGATCTGCACCGCCGGGTGCATCCGCTGATGAACTTCTGCATCGCGGTCTTCTTTGTTTTGCTTGGGGTAAAGATGGAAATTGGCGCGGCAGTGGCGGAGTGGCCGACGGTGACGGTGCTCTCGCTCTTCGTGCTGCTGGGCAACCCGGCCATCTTCATCTGGATCATCGGGCGCATGGGCTACGGATTGCGCACGACGTTTTTCACCAGCGTGACGGTGGCGCAGATCAGCGAGTTCTCATTCATCGTGGTGGCGCTGGGAGTGAACTCGGGTCTGGTGGGGGAAAGTGTGATGTCCTTGACCGCGCTGGTGGGCCTGGTGACGATCACGGTGTCCGCCTACATGATCCGCTTCAACCGTCCGCTCTACGAGTGGTGCCGCCGCCTGGGTCTGCTGCGGCCTTTTGTGCCGCGCCGGACCATGGAGATGCCGGAGGATGAGAGCGGCAGCGATCCGGCGCACGGCATGGAGGACCACATCATCGTGGTCGGCATGAACTCGCTGGGCCGCCGCTTGGCGCGCGCGCTGACGGAAACAGGCGCGCTCGTGGTGGCGGTGGACACCGACCCGCACAAGCTGCACGGCCTGCCCTGCCGCACTTTGCTGGGCAACGCGGCCTACAAGTCGGTGCTGGATCATTTGCACCTGCGCCGCGCCCGGCTGCTGGTTTCCACCCTGCGCATCGACGCCACCAACGACCTGCTGGCCTATCGCAGCCGGGAGGCGGGCGTGCCCTGCGCGGTGCATGTGCATGACCTGCGGGAAATGGAGAACCTGCTGGCCGTCGGCACCGATTATTTGATGATCTCGAAGGTGGACGGGGTGAAGAGATTGAACGCGAAACTGAGGGAGCTGGGCTGCCTGCCTGTCAAAAACGCATGACGGAACTGGCGCTGCTGCTCTTGATTGCCGCCCTCGGCTACGGCCTGTCCCGCTGGACGGGGCTGCCGGTGATCCCGATCCTGCTTGGGCTCGGCATGACGGTTTCCTTCAGCGGCTTGGTGGAAACGCCCGCCGCCACCGCCGGTGCCGACCTCCAGGATGACCCGCTTTTTTTCGTGCTGGAGATGGGACTGACGGTGCTGGTCTTCGTGTCCGGGGTGGAGTTGAACCCGCAGCGTTTCCGCCGGCAGCGCCGCTCGGTGCTGTGGGTGGGGCTGGTGCAGTTCACGCTGATGGGACTGGTCGGATACGCCGGCGCGCGCGCGCTGGGTTTCGAGCCGCTGACGGCGGTCTATCTCGGCTTCGCGGTGTCAGCCAGTTCGACGGTGGTGGTGCTACGGCAGTTGCAGAGCAGCCAGCAGGCCTTCGAGCCGCACGGGCGCATGGTGGTGGGGGTGCTGCTGCTGCAGGACGGGCTGACTTTCGCCATCCTGGTGGCGCTGACCCACACCGACGGCCCGGCGGACCTGGCGCGCGGCTACGGCATGGCGGCCTTGATGGCGGGCGCGGCCTGGCTGCTGCAACGCGGCGCCGCGCGCTGGCTGCTCGAGCGCTGCAAGGGCGACGAGGAATCCATGCTGCTGAGCGTGCTGACGCTGCTTTTCCTGTTTCTCGGCGCGGCTTACTTCGCGGAACTGCCGCTGGTAATCGGCGCTTTCCTGGCGGGCTACAGCCTCTCCAGCTTCCCCGTCAACGGCCTGGTGGGCGGCCTGCTGCAATCCCTGGCGGACTTCTTCCGCGCCATCTTCTTCGTGGCGCTCGGCGTGCTGGTGGCGGTGCCGGAGACTGGCACCGTGCTGTCCGCGGCGGCGCTGGCTTTGCTGGTGCTGGTCGTGACTCCTCCATTGGTGGCGGCGGTGGCGGAATGGACCGGCCTGACCAGCCGCCCCGCCATCGAGAGCGGCCTGCTGCTGGCGCAGACCAGCGAGTACTCGCTCATCCTCGGCCTGGTCGGCATGCGCCTTGGCCATCTGAGCACAGAGACTTTCGCGCTCATGGCCATGATGGCGGTGGCGACGATGACCTGCACGCCGCTGCTGGCGCGCGAGGCGGTGACCAACCGCCTGCTGCGCCTGCACCCGCTGCGGCGCCGCCGCCGGCTGCCGCGTTTGGAGCATGAGAACCATGTGCTCATCCTCGGCTACGGCTCCGCGGGCAACTACGTGCTCAAGCCCCTGCGCGCCGCCGGCCTGCCCCTGCTGGTGGTCGATGATGATCCGGCCGTGATCGCGGAGATGGACAAGCTCGGCATTCCCAGCCTGCGCGGCGACGGCGCCGACGAGCACACCCTGGAGCGCGCTGGCGCCGACCAAGCCCGTCTCATCATCGCCTCCATGCGCCGGGCGGCGGACGCGAAAAAGGTGCTGGCCTATGCCAAAGGCGTGCCCGTGCTGGTGCGCGTGTTTGAGGACGCCGATGCCGACGCCATCGAGAAACTCGGCGGCATCCCCGTCTCCAACGCCGGCGCGGCGGTGGATGAGTTCATGAAGTGGTTTGAGGCCAGCACAAGCAAAGCCACCTGAGAGAGGGCACGCCTATGACGGGATCACCCGCGCGCCGCGCTGCCAGGTGAAGTAGGCCCACACCCAGTGCAGAAACACGGAGACGCGGTTGCGCATGCCCATGAGAAAGATCAGATGCACGAACAGCCACAGCAGCCAGGCCGGGAAGCCGCGCACCTGCATGCCCGCCAAACTGGCCACCGCCGCGCTGCGGCCAATGGTGGCCATGCTGCCTTTGTCCAGGTAGGTGTAAGCGGGGCGCGCGGACTCTGGCGTCTCCGCACGCAGTTGCCGCGCGATGAACCGCCCCATCTGAATCGCCGCCGGACTCACCCCCGGCACCCTCACACCTTTCGCATCGGTGAGGCTGACGATGTCGCCTGCGGCAAACACCTCGGGATGCCCAGGCAGGCTCAAGTCCGGTCGCACCTCAATGCGACCCGCGCGATCCAGCGGCACGCCCGCCAGCGTGCGGGTCACCGCGCTGGCCTCCACGCCAGCACCCCACACCACCAGGGAACTTTCCAGGCGCTCCTCCCCGGCGATCACAAAGCCCGCGCCCACGTCCTGCACCGGGCAGTTCAGATGCACCGTCACGCCCATGCGTTCCAATCGCCGCCGCGTGTAGTCAGCAAGCGCCTCGGGAAACATCGGCAGCAAACGCGGTCCGGCCTCGATCAAATGCACCCGCGTGCGCGCCGGGTTGATGCGGCGGAAATCCTCCTTCAACACACCGTGTGCCAACTCCGCCAGCGAGCCCGCCATCTCCACGCCCGTCGGCCCGCCGCCCACGACGACGAAGGTCAGCAGCCTCTCCACCTCGACGGGATCGTCGCAGCTTTCCGCTTTTTCAAATGCCAGCAGCACCCGTTTGCGAATCGCCATCGCATCCTCAAGGCTCTTCAGCCCGAGCGTGTGCCGCGCCCACTCCGCGCGACCAAAGAAACTCGTCCGCGCTCCCAAAGCGATCACCAGATGATCGTAGTCGAGCACATGCTCCCGCAGATGCACGCGACGCGCCTGCAAATCGACGCGGCTCACCTCATCCATCAGCGTGGTCACGTTTTTCTGCCGCGCCAGGATCGAGCGCAGCGGCTGCGCGATCTCGGCCATCGTGAGCCCCGCCGTCGCCACTTGGTAAAGCAGGGGTTGAAACAAATGATGGTTCCAGCGGTCCACCAGTGTCACCCGGAAACACTCGTCCCGCAGTTCCTTGGCGCAGGCTAGGCCCGCGAAACCACCACCCAAAATCACAACGTGTTTTGCGCCCATGCAGCATCTTCGGCGAAATGGCGGCTTCCTCAAGCGTTTCGCCGTTGTAGCGGCGCGTCTCTGACCGCCGCATTTTTACCTCCGCTCACTCATTCCCGCTTTTGGGTGAAACCGGCGATGGGGGACAAGCGGGGTTATTTTGGGACAGGATGAACAGGATTTCTGCGTCGCTCCCGCAATGCTGCGTCTCCCCCAATCGCAGCCACCCTTCAATATTCGGACTTCGATTTTCGATTTTCGATTTTCAATCTTCCCCAGCAAACTTGCGCTGCCCTCAAAACCCGCTAGTTTCCCGCCCCCTTCTTTGTAAATCATGTGGAAAGGCCGTTTCTCCCAGCCCACCAGCCTGCTCGTCCAGGCTTTTGGGGAGTCCGTGTCGTTTGACTGGCGGCTCTACGCGCATGACATCCGCGGCTCCATCGCTCACGCCAAGGGCTTGGAAAAAGCCGGCATCCTGACCGCCGACGAACGCGCCGCCATCGAGGGGGGGTTGCTGGCCATCCAGCACGAGATCGAGCACGGCGACTTCGAGTGGCAGACGTCCCTGGAGGACGTGCACATGAACATCGAGTCGGCGCTCACCGCCCGCATCGGCCCCGCCGGCGCCAAGCTGCACACCGCGCGCAGCCGCAACGACCAAGTCGCCACCGATGTCCGTCTCTATTGCCGCGACGAGGCCGCCCGTCTGCTTGCCGGCCTCCGCCAGTTGCAGCGCGCGCTGGTCGAGGCCGCCGAGCGCGCAGGCGGTGCCGTGGCGCCCGGGTACACCCATTTGCAGCGCGGCCAGCCCGTGCTCTTCGCCCATCACCTGCTCGCCTACGTCGAGATGCTGGCGCGCGACGCCGGACGCCTGACCGACGCCCGCGCGCGCCTCGATGTGATGCCGCTCGGCTCCGGCGCGCTGGCCGGCTCCACCCTGCTGCTCGACCGCGAGTTCATCGCCCGCGAACTCGGCTTCGCCGCCGTCTCCCAAAACAGCATGGACGCGGTGAGCGACCGCGATTTCATCGCTGAGCTGCTTTTCGCCATCGCCCTCTGCGGCGTGCATTTGTCGCGTCTCAGCGAGGACCTCATCCTCTGGTGCAGCGCCGAGTTCGGTTTCGTCACCCTCAGTGATGCGCACACCACCGGCTCCAGTTTGATGCCGCAGAAAAAAAACCCGGACGTGGCGGAGCTGACGCGCGGCAAGACCGGGCGCCTCATCGGCAATCTGATGGGCCTGCTCACCTTGTTGAAGGGCCTGCCGATGACGTACAATCGTGACTTGCAGGAGGACAAGGAACCGCTCTTCGACTCCCTCGACACCCTGCGCACCACGCTTGAAGTGGTGGCGGAAATGATCTCCGGCATGGAAGTCAACGCCGCCCGCAGCGCCGCCGCCACCGCCGACCCGCTGCTGCTGGCCACCGATCTGGCCGACTACCTGGTGCAGCGCGGCGTGCCCTTCCGGCAGGCGCACGAGGTCATTGGCAGACTCGTCGCTTTTTCGCTGGAGCAAGGGCGCGGTTTTGCAAAGCTCACATTGGAGGAGTATCGGCAGTTCTCCGCGGCTTTTGAGCCGGATCTCTTTGACCGCCTCAGCGTCGAGGCCGCCTTGCGCGCCCGCGACGGCATCGGCATGCCCGGCCCGGATCAGGTCGCCACCCAACTCGCGCGCTGGCGCGCCGCCCTCAACGACTCTGATACGACCGCATGATACGGCCTGAAGACAGCGAGTTTCCCCTCTTTCAGGTGCGCGAGGGCGGCGGCTGGCAAAAGATCGCCGCGCGCCAGGTCTATGCCGATCCCTACATTCAAATCGAGCGCGCCGACTACCTCACCCCTGGCCGTCCGGCCCGGCCGGTGCCCTGGACCATCGCCCACCGCAAGTCCGCCGTCGCCGTCGCGCCGGTGCTCGAGGACGGACGCTTTTTGCTGATCGCCCAGGAGCGGCTGCCGGTGCAGGACACTTTGTGGGAGTTTCCCGCCGGGCAGATCGACAGCGAGGACACCCCCGATCCTCGTCAAACCATCATCGACACCGCGCTCGCCGAACTGCGTGAGGAGGCGGGCGTCGCGCTTCACCCCGACAAGGGCCGGCTCCAACCGCTGGGCTTTTTCCTGCCCTCGCAAGGTTTCACCACCGAGCACGTATATTTGTTCAGAGCGGAGCCCGTGTGCGTCGTCAGTCAGCCGGAGCCGGAGGACAGCGAGCACATCAGCGCCGTGCGACCCGTGAGCGCGGGGGAACTGCGTCGGATGATCGCTGCCAATGAGATCACCAACGCCCTGACGCTTGCCTTGTTCGCGCGGATGGCAGCCAAGGGGCAGGTCTGAACTCCGAAACCGCGACCCCCAACCCTTTTTCACGTCATGTGGCAGGCAGCCCTCAACAAACTCTTCAAAGTCCGCGAGAAAGTCGCCCTCAACCTCAACAAAGAGGACGAGGAGAAACCCTTTCTCGATCACCTCGAGGACTTGCGGAAGATGCTCGTGCGCATCGCGGTGACGCTGATTGTCACGGTCTTGTGCACCTTTGGCTTCAACAAGTCTCTCACCGATCTCATCCTCAAGCCTTACGTCTGGGCCATGAACGGCGCCTCGCTGTCCATCAACGGCTACCTCATTTCCGCAGACGAACTCACCGACAAAAAAACCGAAAAAGGAACCTCCACCGAGGAGAAACCGTCCGCCGAGTCTGATACTGCGGCTTCCGATTCGGACGAAAAGAAACCCGATCTCGATTCCCGCCCGCCTTTCACCTGGAAAATGCCGGGCACCCGCACCCCGCAGGAAGGCTTCATGGCCTCCGTCAATGTTTCCCTGGTCTCGGCGGTCATCATCTCCTTCCCTTTCCTGTTGCTGTTCGTGCTGCAGTTCGTCCTTCCCGGCCTTCGCGCCAATGAGCGGCGCATCCTCTGGCCGGCCCTTGGCATCGGCTTTGGCCTGTTCATCACGGGCGTTGTCTTCTCCTACTTTTTCGTCCTTCCCCGGGCGCTCCAATTCTTCGTGGAATGGAATTACGACCACGGCTTCGAGAACATCTGGATGCTGGGCGACTACATCACCTTTGCCACCCGCTTCATCTTGATCTTCGGCATTTCCTTCGAGCTGCCGGTCATCGTCATGGCCTTGGTGAAGCTGGATTTCCTCAGCTACAAAGTGATGACCGGCACCCGCAAGCACGCCATCATCGCCATTGCCATTTTCTCCGCCGTCATCACCCCCACCCAGGACGTGCTGACCCTGCTGCTGCTCGCCGGCCCGCTTTACGTGCTCTACGAGATCTGCATCTGGCTGGCCTGGTTCCTGGAGAAAAAAGAGCGCCAGGCCTACCCCGAGTTCTACGCCGAGCGCGACAAGGACGAGGCGGAGCTGGAAAAAGAAACCGACGAGTGGGACAAGGACGACTACACCCCCTGGTTCTCCGACGAAGAGGACGACGACATCGAGGACGAATACCAGCAGCGCGCCAAAGCCGGCGAGCCCGCGTCCGGCAAGCCTCCCGAGTCGGCACCCGCCCCCGCCGGGGAGAAAACCCTGGAGGAACTCGCACGCGAGGACGAGCAAAGCGGCGCCCCCACCCCGGAGCCGCCCCCGGCCGAACGCCGCCCCGAGGACTCCCCCAGGGACCCCGCCCGCAACGACGATTGAACCTCCGCGACCCAAAAAAATGCGCCGCTTCCCGCCAGGGAAGCGGTTTCACGCTTTACTCGCGCGTGGAAAATCGCTAACAATCGCATTCTTTCGGTCCCTTTTTCGATTCCCCCCCTGACAAACCCACCGACATCCATGCTCATCCGCAAACTCACCCTGCTGGCTTTTCTCGCCGCCGCCACCCTCTGCCCCGCCGACATCATGGTACTCAAGGACGGCAAGCGCCTTGAGGGCAACATCCTCAACGAAGCGCCCGACACCGTGCGCATGCGCTACCGCCTCACCGAAAAAATCTGGGATGAAAAAGATTTCTCCCGCGCCGACATCGCCGAGATCATCCGCCAGACCCCTTCCGAGGTCGCCCTCAAAGAGCAAAAGCTGAAGGAACTGCTGCCGACCAAGGACCTGATGGGCGCGGACGAATACGAGCGCCTGATTCAGGACCGCCTGCGGCCCTTTGTGAACCAGTTTGCCGGCACCCCGGAAGCCGCCGAAGTCGAGCAAATCATCAAGGAACTGCAAGGCGAGAAGGAAAAAGTCGTCTCCGGCCAGCTCAAGATGGACGGCAATTGGCTCACCGCCGAGGAAGTCAAGCGCGACGACTACAACATCCGCGCCCTGCGCCTGCGCAACGAAATCAAGGTGCTGGCGGAATCGAAAAAGTGGGAGGAATGGATCGCCGCGCTTCGTTTGTATGATCGTTTCATTGACCCGGCGGCCGGGTTCATCGCCTCCACCCATTATCCCTTGTTGCTCAATGAAATCAAAGAGCTGCTCACCAAGTATGAGGGCGAATTGAATCGCATGGCACGGGAACAACCCATTCTGCTCAAGAACCAGCAGGAGGGAGTGGCCAAAATGATCGAGCCTGACAAGTCCCGCACGGAAGCCGACATCAAAAACAAATACGACTCCTGGAAAGCCAATTACGAAGGGGAAAAGCGCAACCGCATACGCTGGCTCACCCCTTACCGGCTGGATGCGGCCAGTTTGACGGAAGCCCAGAAAGTGGTGTCCGCTGAGCGCTCCAAACTGAACCTGCTCGATCTGGCAGCTTTGACGGCCCAGAATGAGGCGCTGGTCACCGTCTTCCGCTACTTGGCGGATGAAAATGTGGCTGAAGCCAAGGCCGCCTTGGAGAAGGCCAAGACAGCGATCACCGTCAACAAGAACGAGTACACCAACATCACGAACACGCTGAACACCAAAATCTCCGCCCTCGAAAGGGACATCAATGCCAAACGAGCCAATCAGAGCAAATTGAACCAAGGCACCGGCGCCATCGGCGGCAGCAGCGGCCCCATCGTGGACGAGCGCGTAGCCAAAGCCATGGCTGATGCGCAAGCACCCAAGCAGCCGGAACCCGCCGCCGCGGATCCCAACGCCCCTGCCGGCGCCGCCCCGGCTCCTGCCGCACCCGCGGCAGCGCCGGCTCCCGCCGCCACCCCTGCCCCGGTGGTTGCAGAGGAGGAAGGTTTTCCCATCTACATCCTCATCGGCGGCCTGGCCCTGCTTGCCGTGCTGGTGATCGCCATGATGGCGCAGAAGAAGAAAAAGCAGGCGGAATAACCCCGGCCGCCTTTCCCCCGCTCGCGCCCCGCACCCGCGGTCCCCCACCGCGCGCGCCCGCCGCTCACTGACTACTGATTACTGGTCGCTCCTCACTCAGATCACTCCCCCTCCACATGCCCCACGTCACCACCAACGGAATCCAGATGTATTATGAAGAGCGCGGCAGCGGCGATCCGCTGGTCTGCATCATGGGCGTCACCGCCCCCGGCGCCGTCTGGGACGCCCACGCGCAGGCCTGGGAGAAGCACTTCCGCTGCATCCTCGGCGACAACCGCGGCGTCGGCCAGACCGACAAACCCGAGGGCCCCTACACCACCGCCATGATGGCGGATGATTACGCCGGCCTGATGGACGCGCTCGGCATCAGCCAGGCCCGCGTCGTCGGTTGCTCGCTCGGCTCGGCCGTCGCCCAGCAGCTCGCCCTGCGCCATCCGGCCAAAGTCAAAAGCATGATCCTCATGTGCACCTGGGCGCGGCAGGACCGCTTCGGCCTGTACACCTGGCAGCACCTCATGAAGTGCAAGGCCGCCATGCGTCCCGAGGACTTCATGCACTACGTGCAGATGCTCATCTTCACCAAGCCCTGGTTCGACAACGACGACTGCTGGGACAACCTGCAGCAAGGCCTCAAGGACGCCGCCATCAACGCCGCGCCCCAGCCCGTGCACGCCATGGAGGCCCAGTGTGCCGCCGCCATCAGCCACAACACCCTCAGCGAGCTCAAAAACATCACCTGCCCCGCCCTCGTCATCGGCGGCAAGGACGACATCTTCACCCCGCGCTGGATGAGCGAGGAAACCGCCGCCGCCATTCCCGGCGCCGACCTCCATCTCTACGACGGCGCCGGCCATGCCTTTCATTGGGAAAAAATGGACGACTTCAATCCCCGCACCACCCAGTGGCTGCTGGATCATTGAAGGCAGGGCCATCACCCACCGTGCCCATGCATGATTTCCTGCGGGTGCGCGCAGCCGCGCTCCAGTCCGCCGGAGGCGCCCGCCCGTCACCACCTCTGTGACTTGACAAGCCCGGCGGAGACTGGAAAGGGAGGGGTTCCCCCCTACCCTTCTTCATGATTTTGCTCCCGAGTCTCGCTGCCAGTGCCGCCGCCACGGCGGATGCCGCCGAACACGCCGCGCACGGCCTGCCCCCGCTATGGATGGTCGCCCCCTTTGCCGTCCTGCTGCTTTGCATCGCCGTGATGCCCTTGTTTGCCGGGCATTTTTGGGAGCATCACTATCCCAAGGTCGCCATCGGTCTCGGACTGGTCACCGGCTGCTACTATTTCTTCGTCCGTCATGACAGTCATGCCCTGCTGCACGCCGGACACGAGTACGTCAGCTTCATGGCGCTGGTCGGCTCCCTCTTCGTCATCTCCGGCGGCATCAACATCCAGGTCAAGGGCGAGGCCACCCCCTTCATCAACACCCTCTTCCTCGCCATCGGCGCCGTGCTCGCCAACGTCATCGGCACCACCGGCGCCTCCATGCTCATGATCCGGCCCTGGATCCGCATGAACAAGTACCGCATCACCTCCCTGCATGTCGTCTTCTTCATCTTCATCGTCAGCAACGTCGGCGGCTGCCTCACCCCGATTGGCGATCCCCCGCTCTTTCTCGGATTCCTGCGCGGCGTCCCCTTCTGGTGGGTCATCCAGCACTGCTGGTCCGGCTGGGCGCTCGCCTGCGGCATCCTGCTCGCCGTCTTTTATGTGATGGACACCCTCAACTTCCGCAAGGCCCCCAAAGAAATCCGGGACAAAGAGACCGCGCACGAGGAATGGGTCTTCCGCGGCCTGCGCAACCTCGTCTTCCTCGGCATCGTGCTCGGCGCCGTCTTCCTGCCGAAAAACCTTCAGGAAACCACCCTCGCCGGCGTCCTCACCGTGCCCGCCCTCATCATGCTGCTCGCCGCCGCCGGCTCCTACTTTGCCACGCCCAAGAACGTGCACCACGCCAACGACTTCAACTTCGGTCCGGTCAAGGAAGTCGGCTACCTCTTCATCGGCATCTTCCTCACCATGATCCCCGCCTTGCAAATTCTGCAAAGCGGCGAGCTGGTCAAGATCGACACCCCCATGCAGTACTACTTCGCCACCGGCGTGCTCTCCGCCTTCCTCGACAACGCCCCCACTTACCTCTCCTTCCTCGCCGCCGCCATGGGCGCCGCCGGTCTCTCCGTGGACAGCGTCCCGGACGTGCTGAAATTCACCGACCAGGGCGCCATGCTGCTCATGGCCATCTCACTCGGCGCCGTCTTCTTCGGCGCCGGCAGCTACATCGGCAACGGCCCCAACTTCATGGTCAAAGCCATCGCCGAGAAAGCCAAAGTCAGCACCCCCTCCTTCCTCGGATACATCCTGCGTTTCTCCATCCCCATTCTGCTGCCCATCCTCATTGTGGTCGGCTACGTCGTCTTGAAATTCAGCCAGTGACGGATTCCCCCGGCCATGCCTGAGCATCGTTTCACTTACAGCGACCGCGTCCAGTTCTCGGACACCGACATGGCCGGCATCGTCCACTTCGCCAACTTCTTCCGCTTCATGGAGCGCGCCGAGCACGCCTTCTTCCGCTCCGTCGGCCTCTCCATCTGGGAGGACCCCGCCGACTTCCCCGACCATGAGCGCGTCGGCTGGCCCCGCGTCCACGCCTCGTGCGACTTCCACGCCCCCCTCCGTTTCCAGGAGACGTTCGAGCTCGAGCTGCTCGTCGAGGAAATCCGCGGCAAAGCCATCCGCTACCTCGTCCGCTGCTGGAAGGAGGACGGCACCCTCGCCGCCGAAGGTCGCATGGCCGCCGCCTGCGTGCGCAAAGACCCCGGCACCGGTCGCATGAAAGCCGTCCCCATCCCCCCCCGCATCCTGGAGAAAATCGACGCCGCCCCCGAGGCAGCCCTGCGCCGCCACGCGCCCGGCCAGGCTTGACCGTCAGGGGAAAACAACGCGGCAGAGCCTCACAGAGGCGGACATCTTTTTGCAGCCTCCACCCATTCGGAATGGAGGAGGCCATAAAGCTCCAAATCCTGGAACTTCCCCCATTTCCTGGCGTGCTGCCTGCGCACACCTTCATGCTTCATGCCGAGCTTTTGCATGACGCGCCCCGAAGCGGGATTGCGGCTGAGATGGCAGGAGTGGACCCGCATCAGACCGAGATCAGAGAACGCATAGCGCAGGATCGCCCCGCCCGCCTCCGTGCAAAAGCCTTGATTCCAGTGGGGTCGGCCGATCCAATAACCCAGCTCCGCCTGGTGACCGGGCACCAACCCCAGCAAGCTCACTGCCCCGATCAACGAACCGTCGCTGTTGAGGGTGATGGCAAAGGTCACGTCCTTGCCCTCGTCGAAGAGTGGTTGATGCCCCGAGATCCAAGCCAGCGCCATCCCGTCCTCGTAGGGATGGGGAATGTTAAGCGTCGTGTCCGCGAGGGACCGGTCCCCGGCCAGCCGCTGTACCTCTGCCGCATCGCCCGGCTCAAAGGGACGAAGTCGCAAGCGTTCGGTTTTGAGGGTGGGAATGGTCGGTTTCATGTCTCACTGCAGCACAAGACCAAAAATGCCTGGCATTATTTCCTTGGCATTATTTCCTCGCCCGCTACGTGAGCAAGACCGCGCTCAGCGAGCAGCGCCTGCTCGATTACGACAGCCACGGCAACCTCCGCCTCAACTGCCAGAGCAGCGCCACCGGCCAG
>VFQQ010002460.1_pt1 | contig 20781 bp, 32 predicted proteins | sample 3512341 | NCBI WGS metagenome assembly VFQQ01 (sample SAMN10412373, study PRJNA504923) | tailings metagenome | isolation source: Relicate 2 Philex TSF1 revegetated site | place: Philippines: Tuba, Benguet | collected 2017-08-29 | reverse complement strand
GGCGCGGCAGCGGATGGCAGCCTCGTACCGCGCCCAGCATGACTACGTCAGCCAGTACATCCAGCAGGTGGGACCAGGGAGGGGTGCAGCGCTGCAGCTTGCTGGCCAGTGCGCCTGCCTGCCTTCCCCCACCCACTTGCATGGTGAATTTGCAGCACTGCTGCCCTGTGCTTGGCCACGTGCGCTACATCCCCCGCCTGCTCACACAGCCGTGCCCTGCCCCGGGCCCCTACCGCAGTTGAATGAGGAGTATGCAGCGGCACAGGCGCGGCGCCGGGCTGCCCTGGTGGCCCAGCCCACCCTGCGCCTCAACCTGCCCGAAGCGCTGCAGCACCCGCCGCCCCGGCTTGACTTGTGCAGCGAGTGCGCCGGGAAGATAGAGCAGGTGAGGCGGATGGGGGCGTCGATGCTGCCGGCTGCGATGGTGTGGCGGGCATGTGGCAGCGGCTTGGTCGTGCAGCCGCGTGTGCAGCTTGATTTGCTGGTGCGCTGCAGGCAAGGCAGCTGCTGTGCTTGCCGCTATTTCTGGCTACGCTGGTAGCCGGGCCAACAGACCCGCCTGCTCGCCTGCCTGCCCGCCCACCCGCTCCATGCAGGTAGAGAGGGAAGAGATGAGCTGGACACTGCATGCCGAGCACCTGAGGCAGAATTACCAGCAGCGGGGTCTGCAGCCTGCCGCTGTGGCTGCCCGCCCGCGGTTGGCAGAGGCGCAGCCAGCAGGGGAGACCTCGCAGGCTGGGCAGCAGCAGCAGCAGGGAAGCGCTGGCAGTGGTGATAAAGAGCCGGCCACGCCCACACAGCAGCAGGAGGCGCAGCAGCAGCCGGAGCAGCCGGAGCAGCAGCAGCAGGCACAGCAGGCACAGCAGGCACAGCAGCGCACCTCAGAACAGGAGCCATAGGCGCAGTAGCAGCAACCCGCCTGAGAAGTTTAGCAGGAGCAGGAGCGGCATGAATGAGACGCAGCGGGATGGCGCGCATCAAGCACGTGCGTTCTGCTGGAGTAATGCCTGTTGTTGCCGTGCTATGCCATGCTGTGCTGCCGTGCTAGGTCATGTTGTGCTGTACATGCATGCTTGCAAGCGCTCAGAGAGCTGGGCCTGGCATTGCGACCACTCAACAGAGGCGGTGTGTGCTGCGTTGCGTTGCGTTGCGTTGCGCTGTGTTCTTTTCAGGGAGAGCTGCGACACAGAAGTGGCTAGTCGGCGCGCTGCAGAGGTTGCTCCGGAGCCGGAGAGAAGGTGTGAACTGACATTCACTCTTTCTGTGCCCCTGCTTCCTCCCCGCAGGTGCGCCCCGTTGATGCCGCCGACTTTGCCACCGCAGCAGCAGCCGTCAAGCCATCGGTGGGGTGAGAGCAGCTGCGGCAGTTGGAGGCGTGGACGAAAGAGCATGGCATGGCAGCATAGGCGGCGGAAGCTGAGCGGGACATCACAGCAGCATGCAAGCGTGTGCATTTGAAGCGCAGTACCACATGTCACTTGCAATATCCTTTGCATCTGCACGTGTGACGGCTGTGCACACACAGAAGGTTCTTGGCTTGGAAAGGGCGGCCAACTGCAGCTGACTGTGCACAAACAGCTGGCTGGGCACTCGTTGCGCATGCGGCTGCACTGCCACTTCGTGCTAAGAGGTCTGACGCATGGCAGCAGCCAGTTTACTTTGGCAGGCCCTTTGACTTTGATCACTTTACATTCGTGTGTCCGGCGGCAGCTGCGTCGGCAGGCTCACGTCACCGCCGCTGCGCCGCTGCATGCATGAGCCTCGAGTCCAGCCGCCCGACACGCGTCTTTGCTTCTGATCAACAACTGCAAAGCTAACCGAATGCACGTAAGGGTCTAGCACGTTCGCTTCTGGGGTAAGTGGCTTCCGCTGCGGCGCCGCGTCGCAGCTGTGGCAGCTCCGCGGCCTGGGCGGCGGTGGATAGCTTCCAGTGGACAGCCCGGACGCGGCACCCGCTCCAAGGCCTCGCCGGGGTGGGGCCAGCTGCCGCCGCTCACGCCGCCGCTCTTACCTCCCGCGCAGGCACCAATGAGCGGCCGCCAACGGCCGCCACCAGGCGGCCGGGGTCCCTCCTTCTTCGACAGCTTCTTCGGAGGCGATCCGTTTGCACAGATGGACAGCATGTTCCGATCCATGGGAATGGGTGGAGATCTGTTTGGCGGCTTCGCTGCTGCCGGCAGCGGCGGCGGCACAGCTGGAACCTTCCAGGCGCGTTGCTCAACCTGCATGCCGCCTGGCTGCCGACCTGTCCTGCAACTTGCAAGCTGGCTGTTCGTTGCTGCAGGGGCCATCACCTCCTCTCATGTTGTGCCACGCCTGTTGTGCCATGCGGCAGCATGAGTGAGCATGGCATGACCAGCTTCCCTGCCGTTGCAGGCGCGCCAGCCCAGCAGCACGGCGCGAGAGATACCCATAGAGGGCCCAGAGGATGAGGGCTCCCTACCAGCGCAGCACAGGCACGTTTCAGGCGGCAGCCGGGTGGTGCATGGGGGAAGCCATGCCATGCTGGGTGCCAAGTTGCCGTGCCGTCTTGCCATTTGAAGTGCACTCGCTGCCCAAAGCTTGCATCAGCGAGCTGGTGCTGAGCTTCCGCAGCTGAGCTTTCATCACCCCCTACCTCGCAGCCCGCCGTCTGCCCGCCTCTGCTTCTCTCCGTCTCTCCCACCCTTTGCAGGCTGCCCCACCCAGTCATCTTGAGCCTCCTGACCACAAGCAGTAATTCTCTCCCCAGACCGTCAGTTTTCACCCAGGAACGCTCAACCACCCTTGTCCTACATGCAGGTTCACTGGACCGGTCATTGATGAGCTGCCTGAGCACGAGCAGCAGGGGCCCGGGCACCTGTTCTTCTCGAGCCCAGACCATGTGGAGGAGCCTGAGGAGGGTGAGCAGACTCTTCATCAGCGGGCAGGTGCCATGTGTGCGGCATGTCTGCAGCCTGCAAGATGCAAGGCGCTGTTCGTTGGCGGAAAGCTGTTGAGGCTGCACAGGCTGATGTAGTCCGCCAAATGGGCCGTCTGTGGGCGTTGCTCATGCCGAACTCCATTTCAACCCTTCGCCCTGCAGACGAGCCGGGCCACAGGTTTGAGCCCCATCCTCCTTACCATGAGCCCCAGCAGCAGCAAGAGCAGCCGACCCCGCAGCGCCCTACCGAGCCCAGCCAGCCGCAGGCGGCGCCCGTGCCGCCGCCGCCATGGCAGCCGCAGCAGCCGCCGTGGCAGACTCAGCAGCGCCACAACAGCTCCAGCTCATCTGGAGGCGGGCGGCAGCACTCAGCAGAGGATCTGCTGGCAGCCATGGGGTCCCTGCCCCTAGGCACTCAGCACTCAGAGCCGCCCCACCGTCCGGCGGACAGGCCGGCGGGCTGGGCTGCTGGGCCAGGCGGCGGCGGCAGCGGGGCGGGCTGGACAGCAGGCATGGGCGGCAGCGGCGGCGGGGCGGGCGAGTCAGAGGGACCGGGGTCGCCGCTGCTGGTGCACATGGTGAGAGGCAATGGCATGAGCGGAGGTTTGACAAGCTTGGGTGTTGGGTTTTGGCATTTCGATTCGGCATGGGTGGAGATGGTGCCACATGACGCCTCATGCCATGATGCGGCATGGGCAGGCATGCCAGCGGGCTGTTGCCACATCGCATGACCTGGCATGTCATGTCATGGCGCGGCATAGCATGGCATGGCAGGGCTTGGCATGGCGCGGCATGGCATGGCAGGGCTTGGCAGGGCCCGCCATGGCGTGTGGCGTGGCATGTCGTGGCATGTGGTGCCGCAGCTTCTAGGCGCCATGCCAGGCCATGCCATGCCATGCCATGCCATGCCATGCCGCCATGCCATGCCCCAGACCATGCTCCATCAATGCATGGGGCCATGAATGGCAAACCCTAACCAACATGCACATTGCACTGCCCTCATCCCCCACATCTGCAGAACAGCAGCGCCAGCCCCTTCAGCCCCCAGCGCGGCGCCCACCTGCTGGATGCAGACCACCTGCCGCCCCACCTGCCGCCCTTCGGCAGCCTGGGCGGCGGCGGCAGCAGCGGCGGCGGCATGGCGGGTGGCGGCTCGCCTCCCATGCCCCAGGAGCATGCTCGCATGAGCCAGCAGCAGGCAGCTGCAGCCGATCTCCCTGCCGATTGGCTAGCAGCAGCGTTTGGGGCGGGCGCGCCCGTGCAGCAGGCACAGCAGGCGCAGCAGGCGGCAGCCGGCCGGCCGGTCAGCTGGGACGAGCATGCCGGCATGTTTGTGGCCACCCCAGTCTCCTCATCCCAGCCGCCAGCAACGCTGCAGCTGCCTGGAGGCTCACCGGGCCAAGTGGCTTCCAGGCCAGCTAACCCGCAGCAGAAAGACCCAGGCGGCGGTGGCGGCAGGAGCGGGGCACCGTCCGGCCTGTTCAGGTGGGCATTGCTGGTGCCTGCCATTGTCTGTTCTTGTTCATGGCTTGAGAACCAGCCCGCATGCGTGTGTGTGCCCTTTGGGATGCTTTGTCTGAAGTGCTCATGCCGCATGCATACCCGGCCGCAGGCGCCTGCTGCTGGCCTTGCAGAGCTGCATGCTGCTCTGCCGGCCGGCCGGCCGGCAAGGCCGCAACCGATGACAGCAGTCAGCCTGCTGCTCCTGCGCTCCCCTCGCCCCAGCAGGCGCATGCCTGTGCTGTGAGCCGGGCTGTGGCCGGCTGGGCACTCGGGTGGCCCACCCTGCCCTCCCACTCACACACACTGCATGCCCTGCTATCGGCAGGAGCGCTGGAGCTGGCGCCGAGGCTGGGCCGGAGGCGGCGGGCGCTGCACAGCGGCAGCAGCAGCACCAGCAGCTGGACGACGGTGCGACGGATGCTGAGCTGCCGCAGCAGCGGCAGCGCCGCCTGCCTGCCAAGCTACGGGAGGCAGTTGAGGCGCAGCTGCAGAGTGCGCAGCCGGCGGCACCAGGCACGGCAGGGCGGCAGCGGCGGGCGGCGGCGGGCCGCAAGCGGCGGCGGGGCAGCTCAGAGGAAGAGGAGGCGGAGGAGGCAGCTGCCCTCGAGGAAGAAGACCCTGATTGGGCGGTGCCGCGCCGCCCCAGGCCTGCTTCAGCCGCCAGCGGGCGCACGCCCAAGCGCGGCCGGCGGGGCAGCCAGGGCGGGCGGAGCAGCCGCGGCCGGCGCCGCTGAGGCGCGCTTTGCGTTTGCGTGCCTTGAGAGCTACCATCGGCCCTGCCTAAGGACCAAGCCCGTGCATGCCTTGTTGCTGTCTGCGCAGCCTGCTTGCATTTGATGGCTGTTGTAAATGATAGGCGCTGTGAATGCGCGGCTTGTACTCGTGAGCTGCCTTGTAGCACCTCTGTAACATAGCATGTGGATGCAGTTGACACGCCAGCCAAGCGCCGAACGGACGCCTCGTGCTGCCAGGCATGCCGTTGCATTGCAGGATGGACATGCTCCTGCATGCAATAACCCTAGTGCTGCTTACGCCCGAAACCCTGGATTTGTCTTAATGATGGCATTTAGGTGCTACTTTCAATTACTTGCGCCTGGCTGCTGCTGCTGCTGCTGGGTGGCTTGGGGAGGCGGGGTAGAGGAGGGCAGGAGCCAGGCAGGCGGCGGCGGCGGTGCCAGCGACGGAGGGCCTGCAAGCTGCCCCCTGGGCGCTTGATCGCAGGGATCGCACCATGAGAGCTGTCTGATCGCGCCGAAACCGCCAGAGGTGCTCTGCAGCCGCGCATTGGGTGTGGCACTTGCCTGTGAACACAAGCTGGGCCTCCCAGCCCTCCGCCCTGCAGCCCTTGCCGGGCGCAGCGCTCGCCCATCATGCAGGGCAAACCAGTGATCAAGCTAAAGCTGAAGACGGGCGGCGGGGCGGCGCCGCAGCCCTCCGCCTCGCTGCCGGGCAGCAGAGCGGTGCAGCAGGGATGGGCGCCGCAGGGCGCACCGCCAGCGGGCCTGCACCCCGCCCCCAGCGGCAGCCAGCAGGTGCAGGCGAGCAGCGGCGCGCCGGCGGCCGCCAAGCAGCCCTTCAAGTTCAAGGTGAAGGTGGCAGCTGTAGCAGAGCAGCAGCAGCAGCCGGCGCAGCAGCATTGGGCGCCGCCGCCGGCGGTGGCGCCACTGCCGCCCGCACGGCCCAAGCGGGAGGCGCCGCCAGAGGCCGCCGTGGGCCCCGACCCAGCCTTCTACGCAGCGATGGCGCCCAAGGTGGAGCCAGCAGCAGCGCCGGGGCCGCCGCTGGTCAAAAAGATCAAGCTGGCCACCGGCAAAGCAGCGGCAGGCGGCGGCGGCGGCGGCGCGGCGGCAGCAGCCCCCGGCAGCGGCCCCAAGCCAGCCAAGAAGCCCATCATCAAGTTCAAGCCGCCGCCCAAGCAGCCGCGGGATGCAGCAGCAGCGGCGGCGGTGGATGCGGCAGCAGTGGGCGGCGGCGGCGGTGGCGGCGGCGGGCTGGCGCGGCAGAGCACGCTGCCCATTGTGCGCCTCACGCTGCCGGTGGTGGCGGGTGCTCCTGCGGGCGCTCCCCGCCGCCTCAAGTCCATCAAGCCCAAGGGGCCCAAGGTGGGCGCCGGCGCGCCGCGGCCCAAGGTCAAAGTGGGTGCTGGCCGGCCCAAGGTGGGTGCTGGCGCCGCCGCCGCCGGCGCCGCCGCCCGCAAGGGCAAGCCCGGCCGCAAGAAGCGCGCGATCGACGAGTTTGACTTTGACTTTGACTCGGATGAGGACTATGCTGGCTCCCCAGAGGCCCGCCCCTCCCGCCGCGCCTCCAAGCGCTCGCGAGCCGACCTCAAGGAGCTGCGGTGAGCGGTTGGTGCTGCTGGTGCTGTGCTAAGCTGTTGCTTTCCGAGCAGAGCTTTGCAGCTGGCAGTTGGCTGGCGATGTGGATTTGGACTCGTGTGGCAGCTCAGTTGGCCGCTGTGCAGCCATGCGCTCGCTGCCAGGCGTGCAGCGCTGGGGTTTGCAGGGAAGCAGGCACGTGCAGCAGGTTTGCCGGCTGGCATGCCGCGGCTGCTCCCTCCCTCCAGCTGCTGCCGCCTGCAGTGGACTGACGCGCCTGTTGCTGCCTTGGTTGCAGGGACCTGGGGATTGGGGATGCGGACCTGGACGAGTGGGATCCCGAGGAGCCGCTGGTACCGCGCACCTGGGGCCTGCGCAGGTGGGCACCGCCTGGGTTGCGGCGCAGATGCAGTAGGGTTGGCTCCCATGTGGCTGTCTCTCAGCGGCAGGCAGGCAGCCTGCAGTAGCTTATGTTGCTCAACAGCTGTCCATGCGTGCCATTCGCACAGAATGGAATGGCTGACTCTCTCCATCCATGCTTCCCCCTCGTGCAGCAAGCACGCCGCCGACAAGGCAGTCGCTGCCCCCTCCTCCACCGGCCTCGGCCTGTCAGCCGGCGGCCCCGCCCCCTCAGATGCCCGCACCGGCGCTGCTGCAGGCGCAGAGGCAGCAGACACAGCCGGCACCGACCAGCTGTGGGGCGGGCTGGGCGACGGCGGCGGCGGCGAGGGGCGGCGGCGCATGCCTGCTGTGCCCGCTTTGTCCACCGGGCCGCCCAAGCGGGAGGATTTCGAGCGCCTGCTGGTGCGCTGCCAGAAGAAGGACATCCACTCGATGTTCAAGGAGCCGGTGACGGAGGCCATCGTGAGCTGGGGCTGGTTTCCCTGTTGTTGGCGGGGTTGGCTTGCGGCCGGGCTGGCGTGCGGTTGGCAGCCAAGCAGCCCATGCTTGTACCACTTCACCACCCCACTGTCTTTACCGGTCCGTGTTTCACTTGTTCCCGCTCGCAGGCCCCCGGCTACTTCTCGGTCATCAAGCAGCCCATGGACTTCTCCGCCATGAAGACCAAGGCCTCCAAGGGCCAGTACAGCACGTGGGACGAGCTGCGCGCAGACATGAAGTGAGCTGCTGTGGACTGCATTGCCCGCTGCTTGGTTGGATGGTGGATCTGCGGTTAGCCAAGTTGGAGGGGCAGCCAGCATCGCCAGAGCAGCTGATGGTTGCCCTGCAGGCTTCGCCTGATACAACCTCAGCCCCCGCAGCAGCAGCTGCTCCTGCCTTTCCGCCTCAGCCGCTCACACATGCTTAACCATTTCCCTAATTCCACCCCCGCAGGCTCATGCTTGACAACGCGCTCACCTACAACTTCCGCCTCACCTCTCACAGCTTGCTCTCCACACAATTCTCTGCCCTATCCACCCACATGAACACCTTTCAAACCCCACCCCTGCAGGCTCATGTTTGACAACGCGCTGACCTACAACGCCCAGGGCGGCACGGTGTGGAACTACGCCAAGCTGCTGGCGGGGCAGTGCGACCGCATCGTGGAGCTGGCCATGTGAGATTTCTGTGCGGTGGGGTGGGAAGCTGTGCTTGCTGGTTTTTGTGAGGCAGTTCGACCACATCGCACCGCTGGCAATGTGAGGTTTCCTCGGGGGTGCACCCCTGCCTCCACACAGGCAAGGCAAGACCGACCTGCGCACCGTCCCCCCACCTTGCTTGCGCTCTCTGTTTCACTGGCATTGCTGCCCCTGTCTTCTCCTCTCCACGCAGGCAAGGCAAGACCAACCTGCGGGCCAGCGCGATGATGACGCGCAAGCACAATGCGGCGGTCAAGGCGCAGCAGAAGGCAGAGCGCGACAAGCTGCGCGGCCAGATGCGGTGTGTTAGGCTGCACTGCCGAGGGTTGCTCTGGGCTGGTTTTGGCTCCTGTGAGGGTTGCAGCTGTTGTGTTCAACTCTGCTACATGTTGCCCTCGTGATCAGCACAACTCTAATAACTCTGCATGCGCCTCACCGTTTCTTTTGCCAACCTGCAGCGCGAAGCAGCGCGCGGCGCAGGCCAGGGTGCTCAAAAGGCGGGGCTGGTTTCTGCACTCCATCTAGTTAATCCCATTGCTTCCCCTAACCTGTTGCTGCAGCGCGGAGCAGCGTGCGGCGCAAGAGGCCAAGGTGCTGAAAAAGGCGGGGCTGGCCAGCGCGTACGATGAGCACGACGACGAAAACATCCGTGCCTCGTACATGTGAGGCGGGCTGCCGTTGCTGCTGTGCTGCTGCGTGTTGCTACTTATTACTGCCTAATGCTGCGGTGTGCTGCTAGCCTGGCCACCCACGATGGCGAAACATCCGCGCCTCGTACATGTGAGGCGGGCTGCTGCTGCGACGACTCATGCAGTGTGCTGCTGCTGCCACTACCGCTGATGGCCATGCATCTATGCTCATGCCTGTTCAGTGCTGCAGACAGTGGGCTGAGTCTGGACATGATTTGCGTGGGTGGGGCCTAGCGTGGCGCCTGCCCACTGCTGCATGCCATCCACACGCTGCCCACACCTGTATCATGCCTTCTATGTCCGCCCGCCCCCCGCAGGCGGCCGGTGCGCGATGCCAATGTGCGTGCGTGGCGCGGCCTGGGCGCAGGCACCACGTCGGAGGGAGTGGCCTGGGGCAACGGCCGGCAGGTGCGGGGTGTTTCCAGTGTGCCGATCCTTGGGCTGGCTTGCTCCAGGGGTGAAACATGGAAGCCTTGCACTCTTACGTCAGCAGGCGGGACTGCGCAGCATGCATACAGTGCACTGCTTGTGCTGCTCTGCTGAATGCCAGGCCATGAGCAACCAGCACTCCAGCCAACCCGCTGCCGCCGCTGCTGCTCACGCTGCGCAACTCTGCATGCCAAACCCATCTGCAGGTGCTGCGCCCCGTCAACCCCTGGCTCCCCCCCGGCATGTATGCCCTGTCGCTGGCGCGCTTTGCCGCGCGGCTGCCGCCGGGGCGGGCGCGAGAGCTGGTGATGGCGCGGGCCCGGGCCAGCACGGGTGAGAGGCTGGGGGGTCTGTGCGGCCCAGACTGTGCCTCGCCATGCTTTGCTGTGTGTTGCTGTTGCTGCTTTGGTTCGCCCAGGCTCAGCTGTGGTAGTTTGATGCAATCTGGCATGTAACGCCTGGATGTTCTGATGTGCGCACCGTCCTCAAACAGCCCCACCGTCCCTTAACCAGCCCCAATCACCCCCTCCCGCCCCCGCAGCCTCGGATGCAGTGGCCGAGCGCCTGCTGCAGCAGCAGCTGGCCAAGAAGGTTCCCCTTCCGCCGCCCATGCCCACGCCCACGGCAGCAGCAGTGCAAGCGCCGGCGGGCGTCGTGCCGGGCGCAGCAGCTGCGGCAGCCCTGCCGGGGGCCGCGGCGCGCCTGCCAATGGCGGGGGCCGCGGCGATGCCCAATGCCGCGGCCATCATGCAGGCACAGCAGCAGCTGCAGGCGCAGCTCTTAGCGCAGCAGGCCCGGCCTGGAGGCATGCTGCCAGCTGGCATGGTGCCGGGTGCGGCCGGCATGGTGCGGCCGGGCCAGCCAGCAGGCCTGCCTCCGGGTGCCACAGTCCAGCTGATCAACACCCCGCAGGGCCTGCTGCCCTTCCTTATACAGCCCGGCCAGCCGCCCATGCTGCTGCCCACGGCGCAGGCAGCGGCGGCAGCGGCGGCGGCTGCCGGCAAGCCTGGCATGCCCGGACTGCCGGCAGGCATGCAGGCACTGGCTACGGGTTCGCTGATGCCTGGCATGCCAGGCATGGTTGCACCTGGCATGGTGCAGCCGCGCCCGGCCGGCAAGTAGTGCAGCTTGCTGGTTGCAGTGCTGCTTGAAATCTCAGACCGAGCGTGGTTGGGGTGGTCCACCCCATACCCTTCCACGCTCAACTCTGCTTGCTCTGATCTGCTCTTGCTCTTGCTCTCGGTTCGTCCCTGCTCACACTGACCCCTGCTTCGCCCACGTTTCCGTTCCACCCCTACCGTTGACTCTCCCTGAGCACACAAACATGTACCTATCTGTAACCTGTTGACCGGATCATGGTAAAAGAGAGCCTAAGGACTGAGTGGAGGCAGCCCAGTTGCAGCTCCCAAGGCGTCGCGCCCGCTGGCGGTGCCACCTCGGCGGCGGGTTGGCCAACAGGCTCTGCGCGCTAAACCGCGGCACATCTGACGCGCCTGGGCCTCGCTCAAGTTATTGCAGCGCTTGCACTTGAACCGCAGCAACGGATGGGGCCTTGCTGAACCGCGAGCGCTATGAGCGTCGCGGAGCTCGCCGATCGGCGCCGCAAACGAACGCACGCGGTTGAGGGAGACGCTCAGCCCGCCTCCGTGCAGCTGCACTACCTCAACCTGCCGCCGTGAGCGTCGCCGCCGCTGCCGCCTGCCGCGCCGCCGCTGCCCGCCGCAATGTTTCCAAACAGCCAGCTCCACCAAACAAAGCTTTCACCTCTCCTGCAGCGAGTCCCGGCAGCAGCTGGATGCGGCGCTGCGTTCTTGGGCCGACTGGCATGTAGCTAAATACCCGGTTGGCTATGTGCCGCCCAGCCTGCTTAGCGGCTCACTCAGCTATGCGCCTGGCGCCATGGAGGTGTGTTGAGTGGTCCTGACTGCTCATCGGCTCTGTGTGCATCCAGATTAAATAGCAGCAATCTGTGCATTGAACAAAGGCAGCTGGTTTTGGATGTGCACCCCCCGCCCATCGACGCATCTGTGCAGACGCTGGGCCCTGCCATGGGTGTATGCTGCACGGTTCTGTATCCTCCAAGCACACACTCGTCATGCAAACGCATGCAACATGTTGTTTCCTTTGATGGTGCACCGACTGGCGCGCAGGTGGGGCCAGGCGCGGCGCCTGTGATGGAAGACGTGCCGGCCGCACCCGAGCGCAGCGGCGCAGCCACCATGTGGTTCAACATCTCGTATGAACGGGTGAGAGCTTCAGTGGGGAGGTTTGTGATTGATAAATTGGTGCCGCTGAGCGCAGCCGCACAGCCGCCATGTGGTTCAATACTTTCTACGAGCGGGTGCGCTCCAACACTGAAGGAGCATCTGGCAAGCTGTGATTGGCGATCTTCCTTTCTCTTGCGCATGAGGCTGTTACTGTGTGCTGCCTGCCAACCCGCTCTGATGCTCCGTTCCCCCATAGGTGGGCGACGTCCCCCGGTACGACCGCAGCACAGATGCGCAGCTGCACTTTTCGACCCGCAAGCGCCCGGCTGCCAGCGCTCTGGTGGCGGCTGACGCAGCAGCGGCAAGCGCGGCGGGCAGGCCTGTCAAACGCCTGCGCAACAGCGGCCGGTGGGTGGTGGATGACGGGGTTGCAACCTTTGTTTATTGAGAGCGGGAGTGAGTTGCAGAGAACAGGGTGTTTCCAAAGGTACTGGGGCATATGCAGATGAGCAAGAGGAACAAGGCACATCGCGCACCGAGGCCTATTTCTATGTGCGGCTGCTGGGTGCGCAGCTCAGTACTGTTTGAATATCACTATGCTGGGCACAACTGCCCTTGCTTGCCGCCCGCAGGTGCTTCAACTGCGGCAGCTACGCCCACAACCTGCGGGACTGCTGGAAGGAGCTGGACAGGCAGCTGGTGGAGGAGAGCAAGCGGTGAGGGGGGGAGTGAGGGGTGCACCTGGGTGAGGGGGAGCGGGTGCTGCACCTGGGGTGCTCTGCCTTGCCTGGCAGGCGGGCAGGCGGGCTGGCAGGCAGCTGTGGTTGAGCAAGCGGGGAAGGTCAGTCAGTGACCATGTGACAAGCAAGTGGAGCGATTGAAGGTGCGGCACGGCGCTGCCTTACAGGCAGGCAGCCAGGCAGGCAGGCGGTGAGCTAGTTTGGATGTTGCAATCCTGCCTTGCACGGCAGGCAGGCATCTGGCTGCCCTCCCCATTGTCATATACTCACACATGTGTGCAAACTGGGCTGCGCACCAAGCCGTCAAATTGACTAGTAAGGCACTGGCTGCCCTGGGGTTCATTTCCACATGTTCCCTACTGCCCAACACTTCCCTCGCCACTGCAGGGAGCAGGCGGAGCGATCTGGGGCCGCCTACCGCTCAGCAGCCAAGCGCTATTACCTGCAGGTGTGAAGGGCTTTGCCTCTGTCTGGCGCTACATTTCTTTTGCAAAGTTGGAGTGCCTGCAAGGCATGCCATTACCTGCAGGTGTGGGGCCCTTTGTCTTTGCCTTTGTCTGCCACTGCATCTCGCTATTTATCTCGTTTGTGGAAGTTTGCACGTCTCACGGCAAGCTACTGCCTGCAGACATCAGGCCTGTCTCAGGTACCAGCTGCAGCGCTGGGTGCTGCTTACGCGCATGGGTGTGGCTTACGGGCATGAGCTGCCTCGCCAGCCTTTTTTACTTGCCAGCAGGGCTGCTTCCCCTGCATCCTTACCTCCCTGTCACTCTGCGATGCACCTGTGCTGTGCAGGGCGCAGAGGGCGGCAGTGAGCGCAACCCAGCTGAGCAGACGCCTGGGGAGCTTGCGGGCCTCGAGCCTGGGCAGCTGAGCGAGGGCCTGCGAAGAGCCCTGGGCATAGGTGCGGTTGCGGTCGCATGGGCTGAACAGCGGGAGTTGCAGCAGCAGCAGTAGTGTAGCGGTGCGGCCGCAGGGGTGTTGCCTGGCTTGGGTAAGGCATGGATGCAGCAGGCAGCGCTGCCGGAAATCCAGCGGCACTGCCTTGGGGATCCCCTTGCTGATGCGCTGGACAACATGGCCGCGCGCTTGCAGGGCGGCAGCACTGGGTGTCCAGCGCGTGTGCCTGATTGCTTCCCCTGCAGGGCCGCTGGCGCCGCCGCCCTGGCTGCACCGCATGCGAGAGCTTGGCATGCCCCCTGGCTACCTAACAGAGGCTGGTCAGCCACCGGCAGCAAACGGAGGTGCAGCAGCAGCGGCGAAGGCGGTGGGGACGGCAGAGGCAGACGGCGCAGCAGCGGCAAGGGAGGCGTCGGCAGCCCTGGGGGGCAGCAACGCACCGGCAGCAGCAGCGGCAGCGGCAGGTAGCCAAGCAGAGACGTCAACAGAAGCAGCGGCAAGGCGGCAAGCTGCAGATGAGCTGCTGGAGGACTTCATACCCTTGGGGGGCGGCAGCAGCAGCGCCTCATCTGATGCAGAGGAGGATGGTGATGCAGTGCCAGCTCAGCTGGAGTGCTGTGTGCAGTATCCAGGCCTGAACGCACCCCTGCCAGAGGGCGCCGACGAGCATGCTTGGGCGCCGCGCCAGCAGCAGCATCAGCAGGCGGCTACAGCCGCGCCGCTGCCTCCTGGCTTCGGCACGCCGGGCAGCATGGGAGGCACGCCTGCGACCAGCGGGCGGCAGCACCCGCTGGGGTCAGCTGACCGCAGTCACAGTGCCGGGCGATGGGCGCCGCTGCGGGGGCTGCACCCATCTCAGCACGCTGCCTCTGAAGGCAGCGCTCCAGCTGCGGCAGGAGGGCAGGGGCAGCACCAGGGAGGGCCTACACCGCCCCGCCTGCTGCACCATGGGACATCAGCGCCGGCGCTGTATGTGGCACACCAGCAGGCACCGCCGCTGCCCCCAGACGAGCCGCCTGCTCGGCGGCCCATGCCCAGCTACGAGCCGCCGCCGCCGCTGCCGGGCCACCAGCCCCCACCAGCAGCAGGCGGTGGCGGGCAAATGCTGCCGCCTGGCTTTGGCGGCGCAGCGCAGCAGGCGTTGTACAGTCAGCAGCAGCATCAGCAGCAGGGTCAGGGGCCGGCTCGAGAAGATGTGTACAGCGTGTCTCGAGCCGACCCCGGCCACATGCTGGTGTTTGACCAGCGCACGGCCGGTGGAGCAGCAGCCGCGGCGCCACAGCAGTACCAGCAGTATCCAGGGGCAGCCGCGGCGCAGGGTTGGGGCGGGGCATATGGCGGCATGCTGCCACAGGGCAGCGCGTACCAGGCGGGTGGCGCGGTCGATGGCCAGGGCGGCCACGCCAGCGGGGATTGGGGGCAGCAAGGGGCAGGCGGCTACTGGGCGGCGCAGCAGGCGGGAGGCGGGCAGTGGGCGCAGCAGCAGCGGGGCGATGGCGCCACCCAAGTGCCGGCAGCGCAGCCCGACCCGCAGGCCGCGGCCGCTTACCAGCAGCGGCTGTGGCAGTCCAGCGGGCGCGGCTATTGACGTTCATTTGCTGCTACTTGGGTGCAAAGCCACGCCACCTGGAAAGGCACGTTGGGGCGACCACAGCAGGCATGGCGGTCTTGCATGTGGGTGCTTGCGCCTGTTTGTTCAGCAGCAGCATTGGGGTTTCAAGTGGCCCCGGGGGTGTTTCTCAAGCAACAAAGGCAAAGAAGGAGCGTTGAGAATGGCAGGTCCACAGTGGCGTGTAGCCGCCGGGCGGCATGGCCCATGCGGCGGCCGCCACTTTAGCCGTTTGCCAGGCCTCCTGCCGCATTCCCCTCTCACTGTGGCCTCAAGCTGGGCCACAGAAGCGTGCTGTTGACAAACACAAAGACGCCGGTTGGCACGATGGCTGCGCGCGCTGCGGCCCTGCTGCTGGTCGCGCTACTGGCGGCCACTTCGATCTCAGCGGTCCACAGTGGGTGCCTGGGCGCTGCGGGAGCCGTGATGTTGCCGGCGGCGGCGAGTGCGCAAACGAACCCGCGCTTTGCCGCCGCTGCGGCGGCCCCCCTGCGCGCAAACAACTTCTCATCAATCCTGAAATGCTACTAGATTCCCGGCGCGCGCTCCGAGGCCCGCCGACCTGCCGCCGCCACGCCGCCGCCCCTCAACCGCCGCCGCCCCTCAACCGCCGCCGCCCGCCTTCGCTCCCCTGCCGCAGGCTCTGCCGCCTTTGATGCCGAGGCTGAGGAACTGGTGAGGCTGCCAGATGGGCTGGATACATGTACAGCCAGCGTTTGGAGCTTCACACCACCCAACCCGCCGTATCCGCCCGTCTTCCCCGCAGTTCTTGGCGGCGTTCTCCGAGCCGGCGGGCGACCACACCTCCGGCCGCACGCTGGCCGGGCCGGTGGGCCAGGTTGATGGTGCTGGCTATGGCGATGAAGGAGGTGCAGGAGGCTACTATGGTGGGTACTACGGCGGTGAGTACCTTGAGGTACTTAGCCGTCGACGTGGGTGCTGCGCCGTCCCATCAGCTGTGCTGACCCAACGCACCTCCCCACCTCCCATGCAGGCCCGAGCCCCAGCCCCAGCCCCGGCCCTTCTCCCTCGCCATCGCCCAGCCCGTCCCCCGATGCGTCCCCCTCGCCTTCGCCCAGCCCGTCCCCCGATGCGTCCCCCTCGCCGCCGCCCTCTTCTGACGTGTGGCAGGGCGTGGCGTACGACGGTGCGGGCAGAGGCAGGGGAGGTGCACTGTCAACTGCATGAAATATGCAAGAGTAGTGCGCGGCTGTGTGCCTGCTGCACTCCTCCGCCTGCAGTGCATGCCTGTCCCAGCAACTGTGCCCTCCCTCCCGCCCCACTTCTCCCCAGGCTACCTGACCAGCTGCACCGTGTGGGCCGACACCAATGGCGACGGCATCAAGGGCGCCAGCGAGCCCAGCGCCGCCATCACCTCCGGGAAGTTTGCGTTCGCTGCAGGCACCACATCCAGCAGTCTCGGCGTGCTGTACATCCACACCGCCGATGAGGACAGCAAGGAGGTGAGTGGCGAGCAGGATGCACCATGGAGGCAGGCCGGCGCATGCTGTGCTGCAGTTTGTTGTGCTTATGCTCACCTGCCGACAACTGCCTGGCTGCTCCTCCTGCCTCCCATCCCACTTCACACACCGACCTTTGCAGGTCGCCAGCGGCAGCGAAGTGTGCCACGACGCCTCCTCCCTGCTGGCGGTGCACTTCCCCTTTGCCGCGCCGCGCCCCACCTCCAGCTCCAACAAGATTGTCATCTCGCCGCTCACCACCCTGCTGACATACACCAGCGGGCTGACCCCCGCCGCCCTGCTGGAGTCTGTCAACCTGCCCACCACCTTTGGGCTGCTGACCCAGGACTCGCTGGCGGTGAGGCGGGGTGCCTGCTGGAGCGCTGGAAGGCCGGTATGCCATGCAGCTTGCCTTGCGCCTGCGTGGGCTCTGCGCTGCGCTGCATGTGCCCCACATGCACCCCAGGATTCTGACCACATGTTGCCTCTGGCTCCCGCCCGGTTTGCAGGCCGCCATCGCCGGCAGCGGCGACGCCAACCATGTGTACCGCCGCGAGGTGCAGCTGGAGCAGGTGGTGCTTCTGGGAGCCTACCTGCTCACAGACAACAGCACCTACCTGCCTGTTGCCCGCAAGGCCGTCCTGGCGTCCCTGGCAGAGTCCGCTGCGCCCACCGCCGGCAGCCGGCGCCTCCTGGCCGACACCGCCGCGCAGCCCCTGAGTGAGCAGGGGAGATTCGACAGCAGCTGGCCCTGAATCTGACCTGCTCGGCATCCCTCCGTCCTGATTCAGGAATGCCCGCCCTCCTGGTTGTGCTCAAGACCTGCTTGCCCTCCCTGCCTTGCAGACTTAACCTCGGGCGCACTGCTGGAGGAAGTGCTGCAGCTGGCCAACCAGCTGGCGGATGCCTCGATTGCCCCAGCCGACCTGATCCCCATTGAGGGCGGCGTGCTCCAGGCCGTCGCCAACGCCATTGCCGCCATGAACACCATCATCGAGACCAGCCCCACAATCGACGCTGTTCAGCAGGTGGGTAGGCGCAGCAGTTGGCGCGGCAGGGCCGGGAACTGCTTGGGAGCTGCTAATTGCCGTTCTGTGCGCTGAGGCATGTTTCAGGACAGACATTGTCTCTCCATCACCGCATTCCTGCTGCAGGCATCCCTGATCAGCCAGACGCTCCTGCTGGACAATGTTGCCCTGCTCATGTCGGGCGAGATCAGGTGGGCAGGCAGACCTGGCAGGGTTGTACGGAGATGGGCGTGTCCTGGCTGCATACTTGAAGGCAACACTGCTGCACATGGCACTGCTGAGGGTGGCTCTTCGCACCTGCACTGCAGTCTGGACGCCTTCCTGACTGCAACCAGCGAGGACGCGCTTCTGGCTGCTGTTGAGCACACACCACTGCCGGGCACCCCGCCATCGGACACCAACACCACCGCCTCCCCCTCGCCATCTCCCTCGCCATCTCCATCTCCCTCCCTGTCTCCACTGCCCTCCCCCTCTCCATCTCCTTCCCCTTCACCCTCTCCTTCCGCATCCCCGTCCCCCTCCCCATCTTCCTCGCCCTCCCCCTCTCCGTCTCCCTCCCCCTCCCCGTCTCCCAACCCCGAGCTGCCGGCAGCGGCGCCGCTGTGCCAAGGCGTTGCATACGACGGTGAGCGGTGGGGAGGGCGTTTGCTGCAGGGGCTCACACGACTTGACCACCTGTCGTGAGGGCATGTGGGATGATCCGCATGGCACCTCCCCAGCAACCTGAGCTCCTGCCCCCCGCGCAGGCTATCTCAACAGCTGCACCGTGTGGGCTGACACAACCGCTGATGGCGTCCTGGGCACCGGCGAGCCCAGCGCCGCCATCACCGCCGGGCAGTTTGCGTTTGCCGCGCGCACCACCCCTACCGGCCTGGGTGTGCTGTACGTCAACACCGCCGACGAGGCCATCAAGACGGTGAGTTGGGTGGCCAGGGCTGGCTCGAGGGGAGGCTTTGGTCGTGCAATGCGGTGCACTGCACAGTGCTGCCTTCCAGTGCAAACCTTCCTACTTGCACCGGCAACCTGCTCCCCTCGCCACCCCGTCCCGCCCCTGCAGGTCGCCAGCGGCAGCACGGCGTGCCACGACGCCACCTCCCTGCTGGCGGTGCACTTCCCCTTTGCCGCGCCGCACCCAGCCTCGTGCTCCGCCAAGTTTGTCATCTCTCCGCTCACCACCCTGCTGACCCATGCGCAAGCCTACAGCAGCGGGGTGGCTGCTGCCACCCTGCTTGATGCTGTTGGCCTGCCCACCACCTTTGAGCTGCTGACAACCGACTCGCTGGCGGTGAGAAGGGATGCTTGGGTGGTACAGGCGTGCACGGCCATGCAAAGGGAGGGCCAGGCAGCAGTGCAGGAATCCACAGCTGCTTGAGGCAATGGCACCCTCTCACGCTTACCTGCCCCGCCCATGCCATGCCCTGCAGGCATCTGCGGCAGGCAACAGCGATGCCAAGCGCGTCTACCGCCGCGAGGCTCAGCTGCAGCAGCTGGTGCTGGTGGGAGCCAAGCTGCTCACCAACAGCAGCACCTACCTGCCCGCCGCCCGCAAGGCAGTGCTGCGCTCGCTGGCCAGCAGCGTGGTGCCCACCACAGCCGGCCGGCGCCTGTTGGGCGATGCGACGGTGCAGGCCCTGGGTCAGTGCGCATGGGCTGGAAGGGCGGAGGGTTGTTCACTCTTGGTTACTTCACCTGTGCAGCCACGCCCCAACGCCTATATGCACAACATCTCACTTGAACTCACACCGTGCGCCCGCCCGCCCCCTCTCCCCCTTGCAGACTTCACCTCGGGCGCTCTGGTGCAGCAGTTGGTGCAGATCGCCAACACGCTGGCGGCCGCCTCCATCCCTCCCGCCGAGCTCACCACCCTGAGCAGCGCGGTGCTGGAGGCAGTTGCAAACTCGATGGCAGCCATGAACAGCCTGATTGAGACCAGCGACTCGGTGGAAGCGGTACAGAAGGTGGGCGGGCATGGGAGCAGCTGGTTGTTGGTGGCCGGGCTTGGCAGCAGCAGGCATGCACAGTTGCAAGTGTGCATTGGAAAGTGATCATAATTGGAATATGCAAGCACTGGCCCCCGCTACAGGCGTCCGTGGCCAGCCAGACGGTCCTGTCCGACAACGTTGCCAAGCTGGCAACCGGCGAGATCAGGTGGGCTGGAGTGAACGGCACACGCTGGGCTGGGCTACCTACCTAGCACATTGGGTTGTTGCTGCATGTGCCACTTCGGTTTTATGCTAAGCGACCAACCATCTGCCATCCATACACTGCAGCCTGTCCAACTTCCAAGCAGCCACGACGACGGCGGCGCTGAAGGACGCGGTGCAGCAGGCCACGCTGCCGGGCACCCCCGTCACCCCCGCCACCACCACCGCTGCCAAGAAGAGCAGCCGGGCAGTGGCGCTGGGAGCTGGACTCGGAGTTGGTTTGGGCGTTCCTTTGATCGCTGCCACGGCGGCTTACTTCCTGTGGTGGAAGCCCGCGCACGCTGGCGCAACCGGCCTGGCGGCGCCCATGCTGTGACCCGAGAGCGTTTGACCCCATCCTCAGCTGCTGCTCTGCGACGGGGCACAGCTGCCTGCCTTTATCCCTGACACTTGTCCCTACACTTGTCCCTGTCCCACCTGTGTGAACTGATTGCTGTAGCCCTCTTTTGCTTATCTCTTTAAACTGACAGCACTTGCGTGTTATTGCCCAGTCTTTAATGAATTCAAACCCGCACGCAAGAGAAGGTGATGTTGGTAGACGAGCAGTGCTGCCCTGCAGCTGCTCTGCACAACAGTCAACACTCACGCACAGAGGGTGCACTGCTGCTCAGCTGATCGAGGCAGACGCATCTGCAGCTGGGAGGCGCAGCCATCTGCGGGGTTTGAAACACTGCGCAGGCGCAACTGCCGGTTGGACCCCAACTGTGAAATGCTGAACGTAGTGTTACAAAGGCAGTGCCACTCCACAAGGGGGCTGTGGCTCCGGCTGCTCAAAGTGCATGAACGTCTTGAGCTGCTGCTGCGCTTCGGGTCTTCATGCTCCGCTAGCCGCTCGCTCATGACCTGCAGGCACAGGGCAACCAGCAGCGGGGCAGCTGAAGCATCAAGCTCTACAGATGTGAAGACATGGGTGCAGCGGCACGGGGACGCCATTGACCTGTCAAGCAGGAGCATAGCTCATCAAATGTGCCATCCACTTGTGCACCTGGCAGCCCCACGACACCCAGGCAACAATAGGCAATACTCAAGCAGAACGCACGTGCTTGATGCGCGCCATTCGCTGCGTCTCATGCATGCCGCTCCTGCTCCTGCTCCTGCTCCTCTTCTAAGGCGGGTTGCTGCGCCTGCTGCTCCACTTCTGACGAGGTGCGCTGCTGTGCCTGCTGCTGCTGCTGCTGCTGCTGCTGCTGCTGCTGCTGCTGCTGCTGCTGCTGC
>VFQQ010002458.1_pt1 | contig 20794 bp, 20 predicted proteins | sample 3512341 | NCBI WGS metagenome assembly VFQQ01 (sample SAMN10412373, study PRJNA504923) | tailings metagenome | isolation source: Relicate 2 Philex TSF1 revegetated site | place: Philippines: Tuba, Benguet | collected 2017-08-29 | reverse complement strand
GCGTTCGACGAGGAAGGCTACTATTGCCTCGGCGATGCGGCGAAGTTTGTGGACGCGGAAGACCCGGCCAAGGGGTTCGTGTTCGACGGGCGCGTGGTGGAGGACTTCAAGCTTGATACCGGCACGTTCGTGAATGCCGGGCGGCTGCGCATCCAGGCGATCGAGGCGGGCGGCGGGCTGATCCAGGACGCCTTGGTGGCGGGGTTGGACAAGCCCTATGTCGCGGTTCTGGTCTGGCCGAACCTTGCCAACTGCAAGGCCCTGACGGGTGTGGAGATGACGGCGGCGGAGGCTGCGGCGGATGCGCGCATCCTCGGGAGCCTGGAGGCCGGTCTGAAGGCCCATAATGCCCGCAATCCGGGCTCTTCCACGCAGATTCGCAGGGCTTTGGTGATGGTGGAACCGCCCAGTCTGGAGGCCGGGGAGATCACCGACAAAGGCTATGTGAACCAGGCGCTCAGCCTTGAGCGGCGTGCCGCCGATGTGGCACGGCTGTACGCTGAAACGCCGGAGTCGGGGATAGTCACGGCCTGATGGATGGAGATCTGATCTGGGCGTGGATGGCGCTCGCCGGGACGGCGTTCGGTTTCGGCTTCATCGGAGCCGCGCCGATCGGAGCGGTGAACATCATCTGCATCCGCCGCACGCTGCATTACGGGCCGCTGAACGGGTTTCTGTCGGGAATCGGCGCGGCCTTCGGCGACGGCTTCTTCGCCGTGCTGGTGGCGTTCGGCCTGTCGGGCCTCGCTTCGCTGATCCATGAGAACCGGGTGTTCCTGGAGCTCGTGGGGGCGGCGATCCTGATCGGCTATGCCGTGTTCGCGTTGCTGACGACGCCGCCGATCCAGAAGATCGCGGAGAAGGGCGAGCAGGTCGAGGAGCAGACAACGGGCCTCATCAGCGCGGTGGTTTCGACGTTCGGGCTGACGGTGATCAATCCGGCGACGCTGATTTTCTTCACCGCCGTCGGCGCGACCGTGACGGGGCTGATGCCTGCGGGTTCGCCCATTTACATCGGCGCGGCGGTGTTCGTTGCCGGCGTGATCCTGGGATCGACGGCCTGGTGGGCGGTGATCGTCGGCATCACCTTCTTCGCGCACCAGCAGATCGGCGACCGGTCGATCGTGATCATCAATCGTGTGACGGGCGTGCTGATCGGGCTGTTCGGCATCGCAGTGCTGGTCAACATCTTCGTTCCTTTCATCACCTGACGCGGAGTCCACCGATGAGCGAAATCGCCATGACCGGCGCGGAAGCTCTGGTGCAGACGCTGGAGGACTGCGGCGTCACGCAGTGCTTCACCAATCCCGGTACGTCGGAGATGCATGCGGTCGCGGCGATCGGGCGGGCGCGGACGCTGCATGCGTCTCTGTGCCTGTTCGAGGGTGTCGCGACGGGGGCGGCGGATGGCTATGCGCGGATGGCGGGGAAGCCCGCGTGTACGCTGCTGCATCTCGGGCCAGGTTTGGCCAATGGCCTAGCCAATCTGCACAACGCGAAGCGGGCGCGCTCGCCCATCGTGAACATCGTCGGCGATCATGCCGTCTCGCACCGGATGCTGGATGCGCCGCTGGCGAGTGATCTCGCCGGGTTCGCGCGGCCGGTATCCAAGTGGATCAAGTCGGCCGATACGGCGGATGCGGTGGGCGAGGCGGCGGCCGAGGCCGTGGCGGTTAGCCAAGAAGCGGCGGCGGGGATCGCGACACTGATTTTGCCGGCGGATACGGCGTGGTCGCCGTCGAAGGGGCCGGCAGCGCCGATGGCGGTGCGGCCTGCGCCCGCGCCGGAGGAAGGCGTCATCGCGGCGGCGAAGGCGGCGCTGGGATTTGGCGACAAGTCGGCGCTGCTGTTGTCGGACCCGGTGCTGACCGGCGAGGGGCTGGACCTTGCGGCGGCCATCGCGATGAAGACCGGCGTACGGCTTTACTGCGACACGTTCGTGGGGCGGATGCAGCGCGGGGCGGGGCGTCCGATGGTGCGGCGGCTGCCGTATTTCGCGGAGGCGGTTGAGGAGGAACTGAAGGGCGTCGGGCATCTGGTGCTGGTCTCGACCAAGCCGCCGGTGGCGTTCTTCGCCTATCCGGGGCGGCGCGGGGCGCTGACGCCGGAGGGCGCGGAGGTGGTGACGCTGGCGCGGACGGATGAGGATGCGCTCATCGGCTTGCGCGCGCTCGCCGAGGCGGTGGGTGCGGAACATGCCTATGTCGTGCGGGCGGCGGTGCCGGATGCGCCTTCGGGCAAACTGGATGCGATGAAGGCGGGGGCCATTGTCGCGCGGCATTTGCCGGAGGGGGCGATCGTTTCGGACGAGGGCGCGACGTCGAGTGCGGGAGCGTTCATATCGACGGCGGGCGCGGCGCCGCATGACTGGCTGCAGCTGACGGGCGGGTCGATCGGGCAGGGTCTGCCGGTAGCGGTGGGGGCGGCGACGGCGTGTCCGGACCGGAAGACCATCTGCCTCGAGGGCGACGGCAGTGCGATGTACACGATTCAGTCGCTGTGGACGGCGGCGCGGGAGAATCTCGATCTCTGCGCGGTGATTTTCGCGAACCGGTCGTATGCGATTTTGAAGGTCGAGATGATGCGGACGGGGGCGCAGAACCCCGGGCCGAAGACGCTGGCGATGTATGACCTCGCCAATCCCGAGATCGGGTTCGTGGAACTGGCGAAGGGCATGGGCGTCGATGGCGTGCGGGTCGATACGGCCGAGGCGTTCGAGGCTGTGTTCGCGGCGGCGATGAAGACGCGCGGGCCGTTCCTGATCGAAGCGGTGATCTGATGCGCGCCCGGGAACGGGCGGAGGCCTTTGCGGCGGCGTATGAATTGCGCGTGCCGGTGCTGCAGGCGCCGCTGGCCGGGTTGAAGCAGGACGCGCTGGCGGCGAGCGTGATGCAGGCCGGCGGCATGGGCGCTCTTGGCGCGCTGATGCTGAAGCCGGATGAGATTACCGCTTGGGCAGATGCGGCGCGGCCGTATGGGCCTTTCCAGATCAATCTGTGGACGCCCGATCCGCCGCCGCTGCGCGATGCGGCGAACGAGGCGCGCATGGCGGCGTTTCTTGGCGACTGGGGTCCGCCAGTGCCGGAGGGGGCGGGCGATACGCCTCTGATCGATTTCGAGGCGCAGTGCGCGGCGGTGCTGAAGGCGCGGCCGCGTGTCGTCACGTCGATCATGGGGCTGTTTGCGCCTGACCGTGTGAGGCAGTTCAAGGCGGCGGGGATTGCGTGGTTCGCCACAGCGACGACGCTGAGCGAGGCGCTGGCGGCGGAAGCGGCTGGGGCGGATGCGGTGATTGCGCAGAGCTTCGAGGCCGGTGGGCATCGCGGGGCCTTCGATGCGGCGGCGGCGGAGCGTCATGCGGTGGGGCTGGTGGCGTTGGTGCCGCGTCTGGCCGATGCGCTGCGCGTGCCGGTGATTGCGGCGGGCGGGATTGCGGATGGGCGCGGGATCGCGGCGGCGCTGACGCTGGGGGCCAGCGCGGTGCAGATCGGGACGGCGTATCTCAGATGTCCGGAGGTGGCGTTGCCGCAGGTCTGGGCGGACCGGCTGGCGAGCGTGGAGCCGGAAGATACGGTGCCGACGCGGGCGTTCAGTGGGCGGCTGGGGCGCGGGATTGCGACGGGCTATGTGCGGGCGCTGGCGGAGGGTGGGCCGAAGCCGGCGGCCTATCCGGTTCAGCGCGGGCTGACGGCGGCGATGCGTGGCGCGGCGGCGAAGAGCGGCAATCTGGATGGGATGCAGGCCTGGGCGGGGCAGAGTGCGGCGCTGGCGAGAGCCGAGGGCGCCGAGGGGCTGACGCGGGCGTGGTGGGATGCGGCGTCGGCGCTGCTGCCTTGATCACGCGTTCGGCGGCGGGGCGATGTTCGGCATGGCGACGGAACGGAGCGTGGCGTCGCCGGTGCGCTTGGCCGCGATATAGGCGCTGGGCGTAAGGCCGGTCAGCGCGCGGAATTCACGGATGGCGTGCGGCTGATCTGAGAACGGGATCGGGATGTCGGCATAGGCGTCGGCTTCCCATGGGCGCTGATGAAGCTGGCGGAGCATCCGGTCGACGCGGAGGGCGCGCTGATACGCCTTGGGCGCGACGCCGCAGACCTCGCGGAAGCGGCGGCGATATTGCCGCTCGGACAGGCCGGCGGCCTCGGCCGCCTGCGTGATGACATCACCTTCGGAGGTCGCGAGGATGTCGAGGCCGGGTTTGAACGGTGTGGTTTGTGGCGCGGCGGCGAAGGCCGCGCGCAGCGGGGCGAGGGCGCGGCCCCGCCATGCGTCGAAGGATTCGCAGGGTGAGGTCTGGAGGGCGGCGGCCAGCGCGGGCGCGAATGTTGAGAGTGGGACGACGGTGTCGATCAGCGAGGCGACCGTTCCGCCGGTGAGGGCGTGGATGCCTTCCGGGGTGAGGCCGAGGCCGAGCGTGTCGAGATGGCCGTTGGCGTAGCCATGCGCCCAGCTGTAGCGCGGTCCCCAGAGGCCGAGCTGCGGGAGTTCGCGCCAGGGCTCCGCCGGACCTTGCTCGCGGAGCCAGTAGCGGGCGGCGCGGGTGATCTGGATGGTGGCGCGGGGTTCGGGGAGCAGACGCACGACATAAGGTGGGGCCGTCTCGTCGCGGTGGACGAAAGCCTCGATCCAGCGGGCAAGATCGGCGGGCGGCGGTATGCTGCGGATCGCGGGAGGGGAAATTTCGCCCATGTCCGTTTCTTTCAAGTGCGGGCGGGGAAATCCAGCTAAGGCGGCGTGATGACCGATACCTGGACGCCGACTTCCGATCTGAAAACCCGCCCCGCAGATACGCGCGCTGTGGCGATTGCGGTGGCTGTTTCCGTCGCGCTGGCGTGGTCGACGGTCAGCAGCGATGCGGCGAAGCTGGTGTTTGCGCCGGGGATGCTGTTCGGCGTGCCGTATCTGCGCTCTGTCGTGGTGTCGCTGGCCGATGTGGTGGTGATGATCGCGCTGGTGTCGGTGGCGGCGGGGCGCAATCCGCTGGAGACGCTGCCGGTGACGGGGCTGGCCGCGCCGGTGCTGAAGCCGCTGTTGTGGGCGGGGCTGGTGTTCGCGCCGGCGGTTATCGCCTGTCTGATCGTCACACAGCCTGCGGAGGGCGTGGCGGGCGCCGATATCGCCTGGCAGGCGGTCGGCGCGCCGTTCGTGGAGGAGGTGCTGTATCGCGGGCTGGCGGTCGGCGTGCTGATCCGCTGGTGCGGCTGGAACTGGCTGGCGGCTTGCCTGTGGCCGGCGGTGTTCTTCGGCCTCGCGCATCTGTGGCAGGGCGAGGATTTCGCAGAGACGGCGGCGGTTGTGGGCATCACGGCGTTCGGCGCTGTGCTGTTCGGATGGTTGTTCGTGCGCTGGGGGTTCAATCTATGGCCGCCGATCCTGCTGCATATCGGCATGAACATGCAGTGGCTGGTGTTCGATCTGGGCGAGACCGCCATCGGCGGCGTCACGGGCAATGTGCTGCGGTTCGGCGTGATTGCGCTGGCGGTGGGCCTGACCTTCTGGCTGACGCGGGGCGTGCAGGTGCGCGACGGACGCACGCAGTAGCTGCCGTGGCTACAAAAAGTTCCATGGCCGCTATGGGTTGGGGATTCCGCGCCGGCTGCCCTAGGCTGCGCCCAAGGCAAGCTTGGGAGAGGCGAGGATGCGGCGTTCGACGATGAGAATGGCGGCGATAGCGATCGCGGCTGCGATGACGGGTCCGGCTTTCGCGGAGGATATTCCGGACAGCGAGGACCATCCGCAGATCGGGCGCTATGAAGGCACCGAGATCACCGAATACCGGCATGTCGATTTCGACGAGGCCTATGCGCTGATCGCGCCGAACGACTGGACGTCGAAAGTCCCCAACAACCAGACCGACCGCTCGGGCAGCGAGTGGCAGCGGATGGAGGGAGAGCTGTGGCAGATCCGCTATGCGGTGCCGACGGGGCGCTCGTCGCTGGAGGTCTATCGCAACTATCAGCTGTCGCTGAAGGAGAAGGGGTTCGAGATCGTCTTCGAATGCACCGACGGCGCGTGCTTCACCGGCGACAAGGACAAGCTGCCCTATCAGATGGGCGAGCTGTTCGATAAGCGGGCAGGCAATTCAGGCTCGTACTGGGACCACGCGCGCTACACGTTTCAGAAGCTGCCGGAGGCCGATGGCGCGCTGTATGCGATGATCATCGTCGGGCAGAAGGACGACACCGCCGTCGTCTACGTGCAGGTCGTGAAGACCAAGGAGATGGAGACCGGCAAGATCGTCGTGAAGACGGCGGACGAGATGCTGGAGGCGCTGAAGCGCGACGGGCGGGTGAGCCTCTACACGCTGACCTTCGATACCGACAAGGCGACGCTGAAGCCGGAAGCCGACCCGACGCTGATCGAGATCAACAAGCTGATGGTGAAGCACCCCGACCTCAACCTGCTGATCCTCGGCCACACCGACGATCAGGGGACGGCCGAGTACAACATGGATCTTTCGTCGCGACGCGCCGCCAGCGTGGTGCAGGCGCTGGAAGATCGCTTCGCGATGGATCCGGCGCGTCTGAAGTCGGAGGGCAAGGGGCTGACCGAGCCCGCCGCGCCCAATGACAGCGACGAGAACCGTGCGCTGAACCGGCGGGTGGAGTTGGTGGGGTTCAACTGAGGCTAGATGGCCGGGTAAAGCCCGGCCATGAGGGGTGGCCGAGTTGTATTCTGATTGGTCTCAGGCATGGGTCCCCGGGTTCCGCTGCGCGGCCCCGAGGATGACAATCTTGGGCTAGGCGCCGGCGTCGATCTTGAGGCGGAGGAATTTCAGCAGGTCGATCCCGAACTGCCATTCGGTGCTGGCATCGAAGGTGAGCGGCGTGCCGGTCATATAGGCGGCGAAGGCCGCGTCGCCCGCTTCGGCGACGTCGAAGCCGTAACCGACATCCTCATAACGCGTGATGGCGATGGGAGCGGGGCCGTCGGATTTTTCGGCCCAGGCGCGGCAGTCCGCCGGAGGATTGACCGCGTCGTTCTCGCCGAGGGCGAGGAAGAGCGTCACGTTGGTCTTCCATGCCTCCGGCTTTGGGCAATCGGGATAGACGGCGATGGCGGAGACGAGGCCGGTGAGGCGCTTGTCGGCCATGACGATCTCCAGCACGCCTCGCCCGCCATGACCCCAGCCGACGAGATGGAGGCGGCGTGGATCGACGCCGGGTTGCGCCTGAAGCGCCTTCACCGCGCCGAGAATGGCGCTGGCGATCTTTGCCGGGGCGATGGTGTTACAGGACGGGTCGCCCGCGCCGGAGCCGGGCCATGCGAGAATGCCGGCGGCGAAGCCTTCGGCTTTCAGATTTTCGGCATAGCGCGTGTAGAGCGCGGCGCGCGACGAGACGAGCGGGGCGTCGCAGGCCGGGACGATGAGGACGGCGGGGTGCAGGCCCGGTGTCTCCGGCAGGGCCGTGCGGAGCGTCGGCGGATCGGCGGCCAGCGGCGCAGCGAGACGGGATATGGTCGCCTGTGGTGTCTGGCAGGCCGCCGTCAGGAGCGCGGCGGCGCAAGCGGCAGCGAGGCGCAGTCTCATACGGCGACGACCTGCTGGTCGATGGCGCCGAAGATGGAGGCCGCGTTGTCGTCGAGCATCTTGATGCGGACGCGGTCGCCGGGCTTCAGGAACGGCGTGACCGGCTTGCCGGTGCGGATAGTTTCGACGGCGCGCAATTCGGCGATGCAGGAATAGCCGACGCCGCCTTCCTGAATGGGACGGCCTTCGTCGCCTTCAGGCCCGCGATTGGAGACGGTGCCGGAGCCGATGATCGCGCCGGCCCCGAGCGCGCGGGTGCGCGCGGCGTGGGCGACGAGTTTCGGGAAGTTGAAGGTCATGTCGACGCCGGCGTCGGCGCGGCCAAAGGGAACATCGTTGAGCGAGACATGCAGCGCGCCGTGCAGGCGGCCCTCGCGCCACATCGCGCCCAGCTCGTGCGGCGTCACGGCGACGGGCGCGAAGGCGGTGGAGGGCTTGGACTGGAAGAAGCCGAAGCCCTTGGCGAGCTCCGCCGGGATGAGGTTGCGGAGCGAGACGTCGTTGAGGATGACGATGAGCTTGATGGCGGCTTCGGCCTCGGCCTCGGTGGCGCCGAGGGGGACATCGCCGGTGATGACGGCGACTTCCGCTTCGCAGTCGAGGCCCCAGGCAGGGTCTTTCAGCGGGATCGCCTCGCGGGGGCTAAGCATGACGTCGGAGCCGCCCTGATACATCAGCGGATCGGTCCAGAAGCTTTCCGGCATTTCGGCGTTGCGCGCCTTACGCACCAGCGCGACGTGGTTCACATAGGCCGAGCCGTCGGCCCATTGATAGGCGCGCGGCAGAGGGGCGAGGGCGTTGGCTTCATCGAACGGGAAGGTCTGGACGCCGCCGCCGTTCACGGCGCCGTTGAGGGCGGCGAGGCGGGGGGCGAGCGCGTCCCAGTCGTCGAGCGCGGCCTGCATGGTTTTCGCGATGCCGTCGGCATAGGCGGCGCGGGTGAGATCGCGGGAGACGACGGCGAGGCGGCCATCGCGCGTGCCATCGCGGAGGGTGGCGAGCTTCATATGTCGATACCGTTCCTGGCGGTGAATTCTGAGACGGGCGCATCGCCCGTGTTGACGACTTCGGCAGGTTCAAAGATGAGCACTTCGGCCTCGGCGTCGGAGGCCGTGCGGTGTTCGATGCCACGCGGGACGACGCAGAACTCGCCTGGTCCCATGTCGACGATGCGGTCGCGGAATTCGACGCGGAAGCGGCCTTTCCAGACGACGAACATCTCGTCGGCATCTGTGTGGCTGTGCCAGGGGAAGACGCCCTCCGTCTTCACCAGCTTGACCTCCTGGCCGTTGAGGCGGGCGGCGACGCGCGGGCGCCAGTGTTCGGCGAGCCGTGCGAACTTTTCAGCGATTGCGCCCGTCTGGACTGAACTCATGCCTTGGGCTTCCAGCTGTCGGCATAGGTGGGGTTTTCGACGGAGGAGGCGCCGCTGAGCACATCCAGCGGGTCGCGGGTGTCGATCATGACGGCGTACTCGTCGGTTTCGGGCTTGGCCGACTTGTACATGTTCTTCAGCGCCTTGGGGTGCGGACCGTGGGTGAAGCCCGACGGGTGGAAGGTCATCATGCCGGCGTCGATGTTGTCGCGGCTGAAGAAGTCGCCCGCGTGGTAGAAGAGGACTTCGTCGTAGTCGTCGTTGTTATGGAAGAACGGCACCTTGATCGCCTTGGGGTCGGTCTCGAACGGGCGCGGCGCGAAGGTGCAGACGACGAAGCGATCGGAGATGAAGGTCGTGTGGGCCGAAGGCGGCACATGATAGCGGTGCGACGAGATCGGGCGCATCTGATCGACATTGATGCGGACGACCGAGAGATCGCCGTGCCAGCCGGTGGCATCAAGTGGATTCCAGGGATAGGCGACGCGGGAGACCTCGCCGCGCTTTTTGACTTCGACCGTGTACGGACGATCTTCGGCCTGCTGGGCGCGGAAGGCGTCGTCCATGTCGGGCGTATCGAGAAGGGCGGGATCGAAGATCGCGTGGCGGCCGAGCAGGCCTTTGTCGGGCAGGCGGAAATGGGCGTTGCGGGCTTCGATGGTGAGGAAGGCCGACGGCTCTGACGGTTCGATGCGCCACATCGTGCCGCGGGGCACGACGACATAGTCGCCGGCGCGAAGCTTCAGGTGGCCGTAGTCGCAGAAAAAGGCGCCGCCGCCCTGATGAACGAAGAGGATCTGGTCGCCATCGGCATTGCGGGCGAGGGCCGGCATGGGGGCGGAGAGCTTCCAGAAGCGGATTTCGCAGTGCTGGTTGCCGAGGACGGCTGGCGCGGCCCAGGGCGACGGGTCGGCCTCGTTCAGCGCGGCGAGGTTGAAGGCGCGGGGGCGCAGAGGCCCTTCGAAGCTGTCCCAGCCGGTCGGCGGGCGGCGGTGGTAGAGGAAGGCGGCGGGGCCGAAGAAGCCGTCTTTCGAGATTTCGCGCTCATAGGTGCCTTCGGGCAGGTCGGCATGGGCCTGACGCGAGGCCTCGCCTTCGACCCGGTTCACCGGAATCCAGTTCTTTGTGGACATGTGAGTCCTCCTGGGTCGCGAGTGTAGCTGGAGCATGTGGGGGGAGGCGAGGGCGTGCGTCCTTCGAGACGCGCCCTTCGGCCGCTCCTCAGGATGAGGAAAAGGGTGAGGCGAGGTGCCGTTTGCCAGCCACTTCCGGGCTGTCGCCCACCTTCCCCCGATGGGGGAAGGCCCATGGCTGGAGGCGCAGGTGTGGTGTTCGCCCCCTCCGTCGCGCTGCGCGCGCCACCTCCCCCGCTTCGCAGGGGAGGATCAAATTACTTCAGTTTGATCTCGGCGAGGCGCTGCTGGAGGTAGCCGTCGGCGGTGATGGGGTCCGGGTAGCGGTTCTCGTTGGCGGCGGTGATCGTCGAGGGGAGGGTCTCGATCAGGAAGTCCGGGCGGAAGTGGAGGAAGAAGGGCGTCGAGTAGCGCGCGAAGCGCGCGCGCTCGGCGCTGGGGTTCACGACGCGGTGAGTTGTGGAAGGAAGCTGGTCGTTGGTGAGGCGCTGAAGCATGTCGCCGATATTGACGACCATGGCGCCCGCGGGCGGGTTCACGCCGAGCCAGGAGCCGTCCTTCTCCCTGACCTCAAGGCCGGCCTCTTCGGCGCCGAGGAGGAGGGTGATCGCGTTGATGTCTTCATGCGCACCGGCGCGGACATGGGAGGTTTCGCCCTGCACCGGCGGGTAGTGGAGGAGGCGGAGGACGGAGTTTCCAAGGTCGACCTTGTCGTCGAAATAATGCGGGTCGAGCCTGAGGTGGCGGGCGATGGCCTGAAGGAGCTTGAGGCCGACGCTATCGAGCGCCTGATAGAGGGCGTAGATCTTGTCCTTGAAGCCGGGGATTTCGGACGGCCAGAGATTGTCGGCCATGAAGCGGGCGAGAGGGTGGCCGGCGGGGAGCTCGCGGCCCGTATGCCAGAATTCTTTCAGGTCGCTCTTGCTCGCGCCCTTCGCGGTCTCGATGCCGAACGGGGTGAGGCCGCGCGCGCCGCCGGTACCGGGCTGGTGGTATTTGCGCTTTACGTCTTCAGGGAGGGCAAAGAAGGCCTTGATGGCGGCGTTGGCGTCGTCGATCAGCGCCTGCGGGATGCCGTGATCCTTCACGCTGGCGAAGCCGTAGCGTTCGAACATCGTGCCGAGATCGCGGGCGAACGCATCGGGGTCGCGCGCGTTGAGGGTCAGCGAGATCGGATTGTCGAGAGGGCCGGGCACGCGCGTCATCCTGCTGGTGGAGGGGCGTTTTAGGCCCGGGGCGCACTTCCGTCCATGCGCGGAGGCGCTAGACTGACGAAAAGTCATTCGGGAAGGAAACATCGTGAAGCTCATGCCGCTGCTGGGCGCAGCCCTGCTTTCGCTCGGGCTGGCGCGCGCCGCCAATCCGGATCATGTGAGGCAGGTGCTGGATACGACGACCGTGCCCGCGTGCCCGCGCTGTGACCTGACGGGTGTGGATTTCAGTGGCAAGTTCCTGCGCTTCGCCAATCTCTATCAGTCGGACCTCAGCGACTCGCGTTTCGACCGGGCGGACATGGCGGGCATGTTTCTGGAGGAAACGACGATGGAGCGGGTCTCCATGTTCCGGACGAACGCCAGCGGCGCGATGTTGAACCGCGCCTCGCTGAAAGATGCCGATCTGCGCGAGGTGTGGCTGAACTATGCGCATCTGAAGGATGCCGATCTCAATGGCGCCGATCTGACCGGTGCGATCCTGAGCGATGCGCAGTTGCACGGGGCGGACCTGTCGACAGCGAAGGGCCTGACCGCAGGCCAACTGAAATCGGCCTGCGGCGATGGGCGGACGAAGTTGCCGCCCGGGCTGAAAGTTCCCTTTTATTGCAGGGGCTAAGACCACTGCGTCCAAATGCGCAGGTGGTGGGCGATCTGTGGTGCCTCTATACCTGTCGCACGCGTGACTCAGTGTCAGCGTGATTTCGCCATGTTCGCCCGCTAGTTGAGAAGACGGGATGTTCAAGATGCAAAGCACGACGCTGGCCTTCGCAGCCGCACTGACCGTTTTCGCGGGGGCAGCCGTAGCCGCCGCGCCCGCACCGAAGATCACGGACGCGGCCTTCCAGACCGAAATCCTGAACGCGCACAACGCCGAGCGCCGGGCGGTCGGCTCGCCCGATCTCAAATGGGATGCAGACCTAGCCGAGGACGCGCAGGATTGGGCGAACAATCTCGCCCGCAGCGGAACGATGACGCATGCCTCGCAGCGCGGGCAGGGCGAGAATTTGTACATGAGCGGCATCGGCCGCATGAGCATCACGCAGATGGTGGGCGGCTGGATCGCCGAGCGGGCCAACTACATTCCGGGCGGCGCGCATCCCAATGTCAGCAAGACCGGCAACTGGGCCGATGTCGGCCACTATACGGCGGTCGTGTGGTCGGGCACGACCTCGGTCGGCTGTGCGGTGGGGCGCGGCGCGAAATATGACTTCCTCGTGTGCCGCTACAGCCCGCCCGGCAATATGCGTGGGCGGATGGCCTATGACGCCAGCAAGCCGCGCCGTGAGGTGGCCGTCGCCGCCGCGAAGGCGACGCCTGCGCCGGCCCCAGCCGCTGCGGCACGCGCACCGGCGCCGACACCCGCCGCACCGACACCGGCGCCGCACAAGGTGCAGACCGCCGCCGCCACCGCGCCGGCTCCAGCCCCGGCTGCCGCGCCCGCGCCGGCCGTCGTGCCTGTGAAGGTTCCTGAGATTACGGCGGCCAATCCGGTGCCCGTGCCGTCGCCCAAGCCGACGGTGATCGCGCAGCAGCGCGGCTAGGCGTTCGCCGCTTCGGCATCCGCCGCGCTGCGGCGGAACGGATAGGCGATCTGGGCGCCGAGCGTCGCGGGCATCGGCTCGTTGATCCCGATATCAACCGGAGGGCGGCGCGCCGAGACGAAGTGCGTGCCGAGCAGGATGTCGAACAGAATCAGGTTCTCGCCGTAGTTCCGGTTGCCTTCCTCAAGACGCTTTGAGTGATGCCAGCGGTGCAGGGCAGGCGTGTTGAAGATGTAGTCGAGCGCGCCTGTGCGCATCTCGACATTGGCGTGCGTGAGAAGGCCGATATAGGCGGTGATCGCGCTGACCCAGACAATGATGTCCTGAGGCAGGCCGCAGGCGAGCGCGATACCGAGGCCAAAGGCGACGCTGACCAGCGTGTCGCCGAAATGGAAGCGGCCGGTGTTCACGAACCAGAGCCGCGTGACCGAGTGATGGACCGCGTGGAATCGCCAGAGCGGCCGGACCTCATGGCAGAGGCGGTGCGCCCAGTAGAAACCGAACTCGGCAATTACGAGGCCGAGCACGACCTGCAGCGCGACGGGCCAGTCGCGCGGCCACCATTCCGCGCCTTCATCGCTGGCGAGCGCGCCTATGCCGGTGATCGCCGGGACGACGATGAGAACCTGGACGGCCGACTTGCTGAGCAGCGTGTGCGCGATATCGGGCCAGAGCTGGCCGTCATTAGCGTTCCATGCCGTTTCATGCGGCATGGCGCGTTCGAGAACGAACAGCGCGATCGCAAGACCGAAATAGCTGATGTTCAGCCAGAGGATCGGCATGTCCGTCGACATGCCATAGGCGTTGATCGCCATCGCGCCGGCGAGAAGCCCCGGCCACAGCAGATAGGAAAGCGTCCGTCGCATCGTCCCTCGCTGCGCGTCATCCCCCCGGACCCGCGCCGACAAGACTTTGCGCCCTTTCAGACCTCGTGAAAACCCTGAAGCTTTAGGGATGCGCGGCACGCCATTCCTTCACGGCGGCGAGCGTGTTGTTCACATGGTCTTCGTAGTTGAGATCGGTGTGGACGTAGACGATCGTCCCGTCGGGCGCGATGACGTACGACGTGCGGTCGGAGAGTTCGGGTTTCTTTTCAAGGACCGCGTCGAACGCCTTCATCACGCTCTGGTCGGCGTCGGAGGCGACGGCGAATTTCGAGCGGCAGGCCTCGACCGAGAACTTGTTCAGCGTGTCGATGGGATCGGCCGAGATGCCGATGACGGTGGCGCCGAGTTTTTCAAACTCGGGCGTCGCCTCGGCGAATTCGTGCGCCTCCATCGTGCAGCCGGTGGTGAAGGCCTTGGGATAGAAATAGAGGACGACCGGCCCCTTCTTCAGCGCATCTTCCAGCGAGAAGGTGAATTCGCTGCCGCCGAGCGAGGCCTTGGTGGTGAAGGCGGGGGCCTTGTCGCCGGGGGCGAGCTCGGCGAGCGCGGGGGCGGCGAGGGCAAAGGCGGCGGCGAGCGCGAGAGCGGGGCGGATCATTGGGCGGCTCCGGAGGGGTTCGCAGTCTTATACGCCTTTCGGGGCGCGTGGTTCATCAATCCTGGGCGATGACGATGAGGCGGTCGCCGGGCTTGAAGGTGACGTGTTCGCCCTTGGCCGGATTGATCGTGACGCCGGAGCGCCTGCCGCCCCGGCGCGCGCCGATCTCGCCCTGGATATAGCCGATGGCGATTTCGCCGCGCCGCATGGCCGATTCCGTAACGGTGTAGAAGTTCACCGGGCGGCCGGTGACGACGTAATCTTCCAGTGGCCGCACGAAGATCTCGGCGCCTTCCTCGTCGAGCAATTCGCTGAAAATCTCGGCGAGAAGCTCGTTTTCGGAGGTCTGGGCCAGCATCAACGAGATGAGGCGGTTACTGACGACGAAGTCGTCGGCGCGGGTGACTTCGGCGAGTTCCCGGTTCCGGATATCGGCCATCTCGCTGACCACGCTGATGCGCTTGCCGGCGGAATCCGCGATCTGGCGGAGATGGAGCAGCGTGACCAGCGTGCGGGTGTCGGCGGCCTGCGCCGACATGTCGTCGGCGTAACTCAGCACCATGACGTGGTCGTAGGAGGGGATATCCAGCCCTTCGAGCACGGTGCGGTCGGCGCTGACGCAGGAGGCATAGCGGACCTCGAGCATGGCGGGGTCGATCTCCAGCGCGGAGACGGCGCCGTCGAGGCCGGGCGAGTCTGCGGCGATGGTGAGCGCCGAGCCGGGCGCGACATAGCGGGCGAGTTCCTGCGCCACCGTGGGACCGCGATGGTTCCAGCCCAGGATCAGCGTGCGTTCCGGCGCTTTGGGTCGAGGCTGGGCTGTCGTGATGTCGGCTGCGTGGATGGAGCCTTTAGGCATCGGCTCAAGCCGGATGGTGGTGTCGTCTTCGGAAATGACGATGAGCCGCGTGCCGCTTTCGAGAACGGGGTTGTCCTGAGGGTTCAGGACGATCTTGCCGTCTGCGCGGCAGAAGCCGATGAGGCAGCAGGCCTGATAGGCATAGACCGCTTCGGCGAATGTCTTGCCCGCGAGATCACCGACGGGGGTCGTGTAGATTTCCGAGCCGTCGAAATCGAGCAATTCGGAATAGACCGCGCTGAGGCCGGACTGGCGGTTGGAGTGGACGATGATGCGGGCGATGAGATCGTCGGCCAGCACCAGCTGCACTTCCTTGCCGCCGATGACGCGGGCCATCGCGGCATTACGGCCATCACGGATTTCGGCGGCGATGCGATAGGGGCGCTCGCGGCGTTTGGGATCGTGGACGAGGGCGAGGATGGTCTTCACCACGGCGGCGTCCGGTTCGGCATTGTCGGGCGACAGAATGACGATGGAGCGCGAGTCTTCCGGGTTGGCGATGGCGATGTCGTTGATGTCGGCGGGATCGCCGCGGCGGCAGATGACGCGCAGCCGTCCGAGATCCGGCAGCTTGGCCGCGATCTCGTCTTCCATCTCGACCTTGTCCTTGTCGGCGAGGACGACGACGCGGGGGCGGCGTTCCGACGCGCTTGCGATCTTCAGCTGCGCGATGATCTCGAAGATCGAGGTGGACCAGTTGAAGATGATGGCGTGGTTGGTTTCCAGGACGCGGCTGCGGCCTTTCCGAAGCTGGGCGAGACGCTCGGAGATGCCGGATGAAAGAATACCGATGAGGGCGGAGAAGATGAAAATGCCCGCCACGGTGACCGCCAGCGCGACCAAGCGATAGCCCCAGCCTGTATCGCCGGCCATCGTGCCGGGGTCCATGGTGCGCATCAGCGACTGCCAGAAGGCTTCACCGAAGCTGGGCGAATCCTCGCCGGTATTGGCGATGCTGAAGGCGTTGATGACCGCTGTGGCGAGCAGAATGACGAGGAGGGTCGCGGCGGTGAGCCAGCCGGTGAGCGAAACGGTGCCCGCCGCCATGGACTTGTCGAACAGATAGCGAAGCCGCTCGCCGAGCGTGACGCGTTTGCTCATGGAATCCCCTTCAGATTCCGGTTTAGCGCGGTGGGCGGTGCAGGCCAAATTGCGCGAGGCCTCCCCTAACCAGATGATGGCGTGAGGGCCGGGGCGGGTGTCTGTTTCGAGTCGCTAGCGCGGGGGCGCACGGATCGCGGTTATTGGCGATCCGAAGCGGAAGTGGCAGGGTCGCCAAGCCCTGCCATTTTCGTTTTCTCGATGCTCTCGCAAAAAGCCCGCTATGCGCTGCGTGCGCTCATTGCCCTCGCCGAGGCGGACGAGGGCGCGTCGATGATGACGGGGGATCTGGCGACCGCCGCCGCCGTACCGCGCGCCTTTCTGGAGCGCATTCTGCTGGATCTGAAAAAGGCTGGGCTGGTGGCGTCGCGACGCGGCCGGGCAGGCGGCTATGGTCTGGCGCGGCCGGCGCGCGAGATCGATTTCGCAGAGATCGTTCGGGCGATCGACGGGCCGCTGGCGCTGGCGCCCTGCGCGAGCAAGACAGCCTATCGAAGATGCGAAGACTGCGCCGACGTGGAATCCTGCGCGATCCGCAAGGCGCTGATCGAGGTGAGAGAGGCGACGGCGGACATACTCGGAAAAAGGACCTTGGCGGGAAACGGGCCTTAAGGGTCGCTTAATCCCGATTGAATTGATCGACTTATGGGATCGGTCACTGTGCCTCTCAAGGCTGGGGAGACGCGCACATGACTCGTGCTTCGACATTGGGACGTTGGTTGGCGGCTACGGCTGCGGTGGCGGCGCTGACAGGCCCGGCGCTCGCGGCGAGCGATGCCGCGCTGCGCGAAGAGGTTCGGCAGTTGCGCGAAGAGCTGCAGCAAATGCGCGAGCAGCTGAAATCGCTGAAGCAGCAGAGCGGTGCCCAGTTCACCGAAACGCTGCGTCGTCAGGACGAGCAGGTGAAGGTGAAGCTGGATAACGGCCGCCCGACCTTTGAAAGCGCCGACGGGAATTTCACCGCGCAGATCCGCGGCCGCGTGCAGTTCGATGTCGCGGCTTACGATCAGGATGCGGAAGGTTCGCTGGGGACCGACTACCGGCGCGGCTCGGTCGGCGATGCGACCGAGAACCAGCGGGCGCGCGATCTTTCGAGCGGCGCGAATTTCCGCCGCGCGCAGATCGGCGTCGAAGGCACGTTCTTCAAGGATTTCGGCTACAGCCTTGGCTATCAGTTCGGCGGCTCCGGCACCGAAGAGGGCGGGCGCGTTCAGGACGTCTATGTCGAATACAAGGGCGTGAAGAACTGGCGCTTCCGCGTGGGCGCGTTCTCGCCGCCGGCGAATTTGGACGATGCGGCGGGTTCGGCGGATACGTTGTTCCTGGAGCGTGCGTCGTCTTCCGAAATCTCGCGCGCGCTGGCCGGTTCGGAAGGCCGCGCGGGCATCGGCGCGCTGGGCAGCGGCGAGCGGTGGACCGCCTCGCTGGTGCTCACCGGCGGTACGGTCGGCACGACGGCGTTCGACGAACAGCTCGCGCTGGTCGGGCGCGGCACCTATCTCGCGATCAACGAGCCGCAACTGCAGCTTCATGTCGGCGCGAATGCAACCTGGATTTTCCAGACCGCCGATGCGGGCTTCGACAACACGCCGCGTTCGCCGGTGCGTCTGCGTGACCGCCCCGAAATCCGTGTCGACGGCACGCGCCTGATCGACACCGGCAATATCGATGCGACCTCGGTGCTGGCGCCGGGCGTTGAAGTCGCGCTGCGCTACAAGGCGCTGACGCTGCAAGGCGAGTATTTCTGGTACCTGATCGACCGCCGCCGTCCTACCGTTGGTCCGGTTCTGCCGGACCCGGATTTCTCGGGCTACTACATCCAGGCGGCCTATACGCTGAGCGGCGAGCCGCGCCGCTACAACGCGCAGAACGGCGCGTTTACGGGGCCGCGTCCGGCGAAATTCGTCGGCGGCAAAGACGACACCGCCGGGCTTGGAGCCTGGGAGGTCGCTGCGCGTTACTCGGTGGTGGATCTCGACTACAATGAAGGTGTCGCGGGCGGCGCATTGCCCACCGGCGGCGTGCGCGGCGGACGCCAGGAGACCTGGACGCTCGGCCTCAATTGGTACCTGAACCAGGCGACCCGCCTGTCGGCCGACTATCAGTATATCGACGTCGATCGCCTCAGCCCCGGCGGCACGGCCTTTGGCGCCGGCGCGGCGACCCCGCCTGCGGGCGCCCAGATCGGGCAGGAGTTCAGCATCTACGCGCTGCGCGCCCAGTTCTCATTCTGACGGCATAACAGGAGAGACCCATGAAAAAGCTCTGGATCAGCCTTGTCGCCGCGACGAGCCTTATAGGCGCAAGTTTCGCAGCCGAGATTCTCAACGTCAGCTACGACCCGACGCGTGAGCTCTACAAGCAGGTCAACGAAGTCTTCGCCGCCAAGTGGAAGGCGGAGACCGGTGAGGATCTGACGATCAACCAGAGCCATGGCGGCTCCGGCAAGCAGGCGCGCTCTGTGATCGATGGACTTGAAGCCGACGTGCTGACGCTGGCGCTGGCGTATGACATCGACGAGGTGCAGCAGCGCACGGGATACTTCCCGGCCGACTGGCAATCGCGCCTGCCGGATAACTCTGCACCCTACACGTCGACCATCGTGTTCCTCGTCCGCAAGGGTAACCCCTGGGAGATCAAGGACTGGGGCGACTTGATCAAGGACGGCGTGCAGGTGATTACGCCGAACCCCAAGACGTCCGGCGGCGCGCGCTGGAATTTCCTCGCGGCCTGGGCCTGGGCGAAGGCGCAGCCCGGCGGCAGCGACGAGACCGCCAAGGCGTTCGTGACCGAGCTCTTCAAGCATGTGCCGGTGCTGGATACCGGTGCGCGCGGTTCGACCACGACCTTCGCGCAGCGCGGCATCGGCGACGTTTTGCTCGCGTGGGAGAACGAGGCGCATCTGGCCTTGCAGGAACTTGGCCCCGACGAGTTCGAGATTATCGTGCCGTCGCTGTCGATCCTCGCGGAGCCGCCGGTGACGCTGGTAGACAGCATCGCCGACCGTCACGGGACACGCGCGGTGGCGGAGGCCTATCTCAAATTCCTCTACACGCCTGAAGCGCAGGAACTGATCGCCAAGAACTTCTATCGTCCGCGCGATCCGGAAGCTCTTGCTCGCCACGCCGAGCTGTTTCCGCAGGTACCGCTGGTGACCATCGCCGATTTCGGCGGCTGGGCGACGGCGCAGCAGACCTTCTTCGCCGATGGCGGCGTGTTCGACGAAATCTACCGACCGGGCCAGCAATAATCGTCTCTCCTCCCTCGTTTGGCCCCAAACTGCGGGCCTCCGGATGACCGGAGGCCCGCATCCTTGTTCAAATGCTTGTTCGCTGAGGCGGCTTCTGTGACGTTGATCCGATGACAGCCCTGACGCTCGCCCGCGCCAAGCCGCGACGCCACACCGTGCTGCCCGGCTTCGGCCTCACCATGGGCTTCACGCTGTTCTATCTGTCGCTGGTGGTTCTGATCCCGTTGATCGCGCTGATCGTGCGGCCTTGGGAGCTGGGCTTCGAAGGCTTCTGGAAGGCGATCAGCGAGCCGCAGGTCTGGGCGTCGCTGAAGCTGTCGTTCACGACGGCGCTGATCGCGGCGGCGATCAATGCCGTGTTCGGGCTGCTGCTCGCCTGGGTGCTGGTGCGGTATCGCTTTCCCGGGCGGCGCCTGCTGGATGCGGCGATCGATCTGCCCTTCGCGCTGCCGACGGCGGTGGCGGGTATCGCCTTCGCGACACTGTATTCGCCGCGCGTCGGGTGGCTGGGTGAGCCGCTGAAGGACTGGTTCGGCGTGACGGTCGCCTTCACGCCCGCAGGCATCGTGATCGCGCTGATCTTTATCGGCCTGCCGTTTGTGGTGCGCTCGGTGCAGCCGGTGCTGGAAGACCTGGAGCGCGATCAGGAAGAAGCGGCCGCGACGCTGGGCGCCAAATCGCACCAGACCTTTCTGCGGGTGATCTTGCCGGCGCTGCTGCCGGCCTGGTTCACCGGCTTTGCGCTCGCCTTTGCGCGGGCGGTCGGCGAGTACGGCTCGGTCATCTTCATCGCCGGCAACCGGCCGATGTTTTCCGAGATCGCGCCGCTGAAGATCATCCAGAAGCTTGAGGCCTATGACTATGCCGGGGCCGCAGCCATCGGTGTGACGATGCTAGGCGCGTCGTTCGCCATTTTGCTGGCGATCAATCTGGCGCAGCGCCGTGTGGCCCGCCGATGAGCCTGACCGCGCGCATCCTTCGTTTTCTATTTCGTACAACGCTGGTTCTGACCGGCGCCGCTTTCGTGGCGGTGATCATCCTGTTGCCGCTGGCGACCGTGTTCGAGGAAGCGTTCCGCAAGGGCTCGGACTATTTCCTGAAGGCGATCACGCAGCCCGACGCGGTAGCGTCGATCCGTCTGACGTTGATCGTCGCGGCGATCGCGGTGCCGCTGAACGTGATCTTCGGCGTGGCGGCGGCGTGGGCGATCGCCAAGTTCGAATTCCGCGGCAAGGGTTTGCTGATCTCGATCATCGATCTGCCGTTTTCCGTCTCGCCGGTGGTTTCGGGCCTGATCTATGTGCT
>VFQQ010002457.1_pt1 | contig 20795 bp, 31 predicted proteins | sample 3512341 | NCBI WGS metagenome assembly VFQQ01 (sample SAMN10412373, study PRJNA504923) | tailings metagenome | isolation source: Relicate 2 Philex TSF1 revegetated site | place: Philippines: Tuba, Benguet | collected 2017-08-29 | reverse complement strand
ATTGTTACTGCCACCCGCCCCACCCGCCGCGCGCAGCTGTTCAAGCACAAAGAGTTCAACTTTGAGAAGCTGGGCATCGGCGGGCTGGACAACCAGTTTGAGCAGATATTCCGCCGCGCCTTTGCCTCCCGCGTGTTCCCGCCCAGCGTGGTGGAGCGGCTGGGTATTCGCCACGTGCGCGGCGTGCTGCTGCACGGCCCACCAGGTGGGCAGGGCTGGGTGCTGAGTGGGGCTGTTGCGCAAAGGTTGCCGGACAATTGTGGCTGGGATCTGTGCCTGCGGCGCTGGGTATGTTGCTAGTGGTGTGGCTTGTGGCACAGCCTGCAGGCTGTTGCTTCAGCTGAACGTTGAGCAAATGCACCAAAAGCGACATGCATTCCCCAACTCTGCCACAGGCACGGGCAAGACGCTCATTGCGCGCCAGATCGGCAAGATGCTGAACGGCAAGGAGCCTAAGATTGTGAACGGGCCCGAGGTGCTGAACAAGTGAGTGCGGCTCCAAGGCAGGCAGCCCGCGGTCCCATTGTCGGTTCGCGGCAACCCCACCTGTGGCGTAGCTATGTTGAAGAGTGGGCCTTGAAGCTTTCGCACGTGTGTTGCTGCATAGTCGGACATGCCTTGCACGGACTGCAGGGCCCGCCCCATAAGCATTGCCGCCTGCCTGAGCCCCGCAAGCTGCCGCAAACTTTGCCCCCTTGGCACAGGTATGTGGGCGCGAGCGAGGAGAACATCCGCAACCTGTTCAAGGATGCGGAGGCGGACTACATGAAGCTGGGGGAGGCATCCGGTGCGTGCCTGCTGTGTGGTTGATCGAATCAGCTGGTGCTTGCCTACTGTGCGGAGTCGAGAGGCAGCAGGTGCCTGCTTCCTATGTGATCGACAGAGGCAACGCGTCTATGCAGGGACCCTCCGGCGCAGGGCAGTTAGGGTTGCGGGCCCCTTCCCTGGAGCTCGATGCACCCTTGAGCGCTGGCTGCTCCCTGCAGACCTGCACGTCATCATTTTCGACGAGATCGATGCCATCTGCAAAGCCCGCGGCTCGGTGCGCGACGGCTCCGGCGTGCACGACACCATTGTCAACCAGGTGGGCGGCTGCTCACGAGCTGCTGGCAAACATTGCGGACATTTTTGCAGTCGGGCGCGGGTCACTGAGCGGTTTGCACACAGTTTTAAAGCATCTGTGTGTGCTGGCCGTTTTCCATTTGTAGTGAGCCAACTTGCAGCCGCTGACCGCACCGCCCCACTCCGTTGCCCCACTGCAGCTGCTGACCAAGATTGACGGTGTGGATGCGCTGAACAACATCCTGCTCATCGGCATGACCAACCGGTGGGCATGGGAGTGGCGCATGCCAAGCAACAAAGGGGGCGCCGAGTGCTTGCATGCTTGTTCCGTGTGTCTGATGGGCTTGGCACCGCATGTGTGCCTGCCCACCTCCCTGGCTCGCAGTTGTCAAGGTGTGCTGTTCGCTGCGGCGTTTTGAAGCACTGAAACTTGCTCAGACTGGCACCAACCTCCGAGTTGTGTGCTCCTGCCCTGATCAAAACCTGGCATTCACCTAAGAGCTGCTCGCCTTCACCTCCCACACTGCTGGCAGGCGGGACATGCTGGACGAGGCGCTGCTGCGCCCTGGCCGCCTGGAGGTGCAGGTGGAGATTGGGCTGCCCGACGAGCAGGGCCGCGTGCAGATCTTGAAGGTGGGGAGCGGCAGCATACAACGCATGCTTGTTTAGCCTGCTTGCCATGCTGATGGTCTTCTGGGTCGAGGTGCCAAGCTTTCTGTCCGCATCAACATTCCAAGCTGCGTGCTCCTGCCTCGCTGCCCCCGCTGATCCACACCAGCAAGATGAGCACCAGTCGGTTCCAAGCTGCACTCCGCTTCCCCCTGCAGATCCACACCAGCAGGATGAGCACCAACTCGTTCCTGGGGCGGGATGTGGACCTGGCTGAGCTGGCGGCCCGCACCAAGAACTTTTCGGGAGCCGAGATTGAGGGCCTGGTGAAGAGCGCCACCTCCTTCGCGCTCAACCGCCAGGTGGGCATCGGCGGGGCGCGCTGTAAATGCATGCGGGCATGCCGTGCACTCGGCAGCATGCAATGAGCACGAGCGCTGCAGGCCATGCCCTGTTGCCTGGGATTATGTATGCAGCTGTGACTCGACATCACTTTGCTTCGCTACTAATCGACTGCTTCATTGCTGACTTGCGCTGCTGCAGGTGGATGTGTCGGACCTGAGCAAGCCCATTGATGAGGAGGCCATCAAGGTGGGTGGCAGGTGCCAGGAGCTGCGCTGCAGCTGAGCGGCAAACAATTTGCTCTCGGCTGGTCGGTTGCCCGAGTCCTGCGCACCACCACCCCCTGCCTTTCCGCATCAGTGACCAGCTACTGTTCGCGTTCTCGTTGTTTATCATGTTTCCCTGTTCTCCCGCATTTTTCAGGTCACCATGGCCGACTTCTTGGAGGCGCTGGATGAAGTGAAGCCCGCCTTTGGTGCGGTCATCGAGTCGCTGGAGAGCTACCGCCTGCACGGTGAGTCTGGCCGCCCTGGTGGGATGGGCAATGTTCTGCAGGCATGCCGCGTCAGCGTCTGTTCGGCATGGAAGCGAGCCTGAAGGTGGTAGTAGAGTCCTACTGTCTCAGTGCGCGCTCGTGCTCAAGCGCCCCAGCGGCTTCCTTTATATCTCCTTAACTTGCAGGCATGATTGACTACGGGGCGCGCTACCAGCACCTGCTGTCCTCATGCCGCACGCTGGTGCAGCAGGTGCGCCTGTGCAGCGAGCGTGCGTGCTGCGTGTCCACGCAGGGCATGATTGCTGCTGCTGCACCAGTGTGCTTTGTTTGTCCATATGACCCCTGCATGCATGCAAGAGCTTGGCACGCCTTGTTCATCCACAGCATGCCGGCCTGCCCCCACACTTGCCCCCATGCCAGGTCAAGAGCAGCGAGAACACGCCGCTGGTCACGTGCCTGCTGGAGGGCCCCGCCGGTACCGGCAAGACGGCGCTGGCGGCCACGCTGGCCATTGAGAGCGGCTTCCCTTTCATCAAGGTCGGCCTGCGCCCTGTCCTGCTGTTCTGAAAGGCTGCGGCAGCAAGGGGGTTGGGGCGCAGTGGTTGGAAGAGGCTCACAGGGCACCCTTTCGCTTGCACAAGCACCTGGACATGCAGGCATGCACCTACAGCGAGGCGGGGCAAATGAGGTTTTTGTAGATTGCCTACCCACGCCTTGCAGGTTGTCAGCGCGGAGGCGATGGTGGGCTACAGCGAGCAGGCCAAGTGCAGCCAGATCGCCAAGGTGTTCGACGATGCTTACAAGGTGGGCCCTGTAGGCTAGTTGTTGGCCTGAACGTGGAGCGGCTTGCGCTAGAGGTACACGCATGCTGGACGCTGCCTGCAGCTTGGCTGCCGCATCAAGCCAGCTGGTTGCCACAGACACCCAGCATGCCAGCGCGTCACAACGCCAACTGCTTTCTCCTCCCCTGCTCCCCCCTCTCTCTGCCATCAACCATCCCAGTCCCGCTGAGCCTGATCGTGCTGCCTCTCTGTCCTACCTCCCTGCAGTCCCCGCTGAGCGTCATCGTGCTGGACGACATCGAGCGGCTGCTGGAGTATGTGGGCATCGGCCCCCGCTTCTCCAACTCCCTGCTGCAGGCGAGTGCGGTAGGGGGAGGGCAGGGTTGCTGTTGCTGCTGTTTTGCATCTTCTGTTCGGCTGAGATTGCATGTTCCACACTCCTGCGCAGGTGGCCGTTCAATGGGTTACTGTGCTTCGTGTTGTTCCTCTTGCGTCACTAACTGGTTGTTTGCCCTTCAACTCTCCCGCGCGCAACCTCACCTGCGCTGAAACCTCAGCTCCCTGTCTGCTCGTCTCTCCTGCACAGACGCTGCTGGTGCTGCTGAAGAAGCAGCCGCCTGAGGGCCGCAAGCTGTTTGTGGTGGGCACCACCAGCCTGGGCCTGGTCATGCAGGTGCGACTGTGCTGCTTGCACCTGCCATGCTGTGTGCGCATGCGCCTTAGCATGTTGTGAGGAATGCACAGCCAGGCCTGGTCAAACAGGTGCGCAGAGCAGGCGGCAGGCGCCTGCGCCTGCCCTGCCTTGCTGCTTGCACCTTGGCATGTTGTGTGGGGGGGCGTGCAACCAGGCCTGCTGCCGTTTGAAAGCCATGCATGGGACTGACCAGCTGGTGGATGGCGCAGCCCCGAACTCACGCCTTTTCTCACGCTCCCTTGTGCATGAATACGAGCGGCTGCCTAGCCTCCCCACAAGCGCATTCCCTGTTCCAAGCGCATTCTCATTCTCTCGGCTCTGCCGCCACAGGAGATGGAGCTTGCTGCGGCCTTCAACGTCGCGCTGCACGTGCCGCTGCTCAACCAGGTGGAGCAGAAGAGCGTGCTGGGGCAGCTGGGCGCCTTCAGCGGGCCAGAGGTGCGGCGTGGCTGCTTGCAAGCCGCGTGCCGGCCGGCCTGCTCGCCTGCCCGGCTGCACTTCTGCATGGCGACCCAGCGACTTACACCAATGTTGGAAAGCTTGCAGAGGCAGCCTATTTGCTGACGCGCTTGCACCTGTCCACCACAAAGCAAGCACTCACTCTGTTTCGTTCCTCTACCTCCCTGCCATTGCTTCCTTTGCCAGCTGGACGCTGCTGTGGCGGAGCTGCCGGACGCAGATGTGCCCATCAAGCGCCTACTGCTGCTGCTGGACCTGGCGCGGCAGGGACAGCCGGCGGAGCAGCCGCAGACCAGCCTGACGCGCTGGGCGCAGGTGCTGCGGGACCTGGCAGTCAGCTAGAGCAGGGAGGGCTGCTGTCCTGGCCATGCATGGCAGCGCAGCCGTGCAGCACAGCAGGGCACTTGCAAACTGCCGGCAGCTCTTGCAGCGAAGAGCAGCCTAGGCTGCAGCTCAGATAGCGACAGTTCTCCTTCGCTGTGCTTTCTTAGGTCAGATGTAGTGTGTACCAACGCCTATTTGATTCCTGATCTGTCTTCTCTTGCTTCCCCGAATGCTTGCTTCGCCCTGCCGTTACCCTTTTCTTTTTACCCTGCAACATGCCACACGCGGGCAACCTGTACGCAAACAATAAATGGCCGCACTTCTACCAGGACTGCAAATGAGAACAATGGTGCTGTCCACTCCGGACTGCTGAGCCTGCAACGAAATGCACAAATCATGCAGATCGTTCCAAGACCTCGGCGCGCCGCCGGCTGCTGGGCTTGGCAGTGGTCCCACCGTTGATTGATTGGGGGCTTCGATCTTCATCGTTGCAGGCTGGCGCTGCCATGCGCAAGCTAGCAATGTGACGAGGCCTGCCGGCTCCTGGTTGGCAAAGTCCGAGAGCTATCTCTCGTCAGGCCACCATGGCGGCCCACTCCCACCCTCCAAGGGCTGCTTCAAACCCCGGTGAGCCTGGATCAACCCCGCTGCGGCCCCCGCTGCTCTGCCAAGCCCATCGCCGCCACGGAGGCCGCCGCAGCCCGCCGCCAACACGGCCAACACGTCCCTACTTGGGCCGAGTGCTTGCCTGCTGCGTGCTAATCCTTGTCCCACAGGTGGTGCCTTCCTGCCCTACATTGTGCTGGATTTCTCCCCTGCCGGCACACCCATCACCAGCCGTGAGGCAGCGCTGGCGCTGCTGCGCCCGCTGGCGACCGCCGCCGCTGTGCCTGGGCAGGGCATCGAAGCTGAGCTGCAGCGCACACTGCTGCGAGGGCTGCTGGAGCGTGGCCTCATTGAGCAGAGCGGCCGTTTCGGCCTGAGATCCGTGGCCCAGCAGCAGGTGCCGCTAGGTTGAGGTGGATTGAGGCTTGATGCTGTGCTGCCTGCGTGTTGAGGCTGTTGTGCCCGGCTGCAATCGCAGGTTTCACAAATCATCCTGGCTGCCGTGCCTGCCTTGCCTGTTGGCTCTTATTGCTGCAAACTATCCAACACTGCTGCCAACGGCCCCATCACCCCGCCGCAGGCAGGGGAGGCAATGCTGAAAGAGCTTGCTTCAGCTCGCCCAGACCTGGCAGCTGTCTACCGCTCGCCTGGGCTCGGTCTAAATGACCTGCTGCATGAGCTGCACGCAGCCGGAGTGCTTGCCCTAGGACACGTGCCAGGCAAGCAGGCTTTTCACTACTCAGCACGCCCGCGCTGGCTGCAGCCCTACGCACGGCGCGGCGCAGCGCCCCCGACAGCTGCACGGCTGGTGCCGCTGCCCCCGCCGCCTCCGGCCCAGCCGGCAGTGCGTCAGCACGCTGCAGGCGGCTCGGTGCAGGTCACGCTGCAGCCGCCCGCAGCTTTAGGCAAGCCACGTGTGAGCCGGGCGAATGCGTACAACATGCTGAAGACCAGACTGGCACGGGGGTTTCGAGGTGGGTGTTGTCTTTCATGCCTGCCTGCCTGCCCCCTATGCCTGCCTTCTGCAGCTGTGCAGAACTACAAGACTGTCAGAGTTGGCTCCCAGCTGCATGCTGTCACTTTCATGTTGTTACACTTGGTAAGCGCTGTGCCCTAGGCTCTCACACAGGCTCAAACGACCCTGGGTTTGCCTGCCAATGCAGGCACTTCGCCAGCAGACCAGCTGCTGCAGCTGACGGTTGCATGCCTGCTAGCCGAGGGGCTGGAGAAAGTAGACACCCTTACTTTCTGCCAGCAACCCGTCAGCCTGAAGGCGGCTCGCAAGGCGATTGAGGGGCAGCTGCGCATGAAGAGTCAGGCAGTGCAGGCCTGCTACCGCTCGCAGTTTGGCGGCTCGCTGCTCAGCCTGCTGCAATCGCCGCAGCTGGCTGGGCTGGTGCGGGTGCAGGGTGTGCCAGCACCGACAGAGGAGGGCTGGCAGCAGGCTGGCGGCAGCGAGCAAGGCCAGGTGCAGCTGCTGCTCAGGCCTTCCGCTGCTGGCTCAGGCCTTGTTGCGGCCGCTGCACCTGGGCCAGCGCCTGCCAGCTCAGCGGCAGGGCAGGCGGCAGCAGCTTCGGCTGGTGAAGCAGCCGAAGACAGCCTTGAAGGGTGGAGCTTCGAAGCAGACGAAGGCGATCTAGAGGGCTGGAGCTTTTTCTGTGGAGGAGCAGGCAATGTCAGCAGGCCCCGCCGCTGTGGCTCAAGCACCTCTCACGTTTGCGCCCCCGCCTCCACCGCCGCCTGTGCCGCTGCCACTGCTGGCCGCAGCCCCAGCGGCAGCCACTCCAGCCGTGCCCGCTGCTGCTGAGGTGGCAGGGGCGCCAGGCCAGGTGACCGTTCGAGCGATCAGCTCTGAGCAGGCGGCGGGCGCAGCGGTGGCCGCTCTGCTGGCAGCCCCCGGCAGCCGGGTCGGCATGGCTTGCCAGCACAGCAGCGCCAGCGGCGACCCAGGTGCCCTGGTCGTCAGCTTGTTTGTCCCAGCAGGGGTAGCTTTCAGCGGCGGCACATGCTACGTGTTTGATTTGGCGGCCATGCCGGCGCCGGACAGAAAGGCGGCCCTGCACCTGCTGGGGGCAGTGCTTGAGAACCAGCAGCTGATCAAGGTGCGCAGGAGATTGAAAATTTGGGTGGGTGGATCCGGCTCAGCCCCTGGCAGTGGCACAGCTTGCTACACAGTGCACTTTGACTCTTAGCCGCAAGCAGTCTGCAGCATCCACAACTGAATCTCACGCCACTGTGCTCCTGCCTACCCCCTCTGCACAGGTGCTGCACGATGGCCGGGGCGCCGCCCAGGCGCTGTTCAACCTGCCGGGGCGTGGCATTGAGCTGCGGGGCATCTGTGACACACAGGTGAGGTGGCGATGAGGAATTGTGGTCATATCTCAAGGGTAAAGCGCGGCTGGCGTGAAAGCATGGTCTTGGTACCTTGCAGGTTTGACCGCCTCTGGGAGACTGGCTGCACTGCACACTGCAATGTTGCTCCGCCAGACCGCCTGCTGGTTGCGCAGTGTGGCGTGCAACTCCATGCCCGTCATGCAAGTCTGCCTTGCCTGCCTTGCCTTTTCAGTGTTGCAAGCAACTTTATGCACCTCATGCAAGTCTGCCCGCCTGCCTGCCTGCCAGGTGGCCCACGGCCTCGCCCAGTTCATAAGCCTGCTGGGCGCCGAGGAGGCAGCAGACGGGGTTGACGAGCCGGCGCCGCTGCAGCACCTGCTGGCGCTGCACCAGCTGCCGCCGCCCAGCTTGGGTGGTGGGGCGTCACCCCAGGCTGTGGGTGCAGGTGGGCACGGGTTGAGTGCAGCAGCTGATGTGGGCTAGCGGGGGGAGGAGGCGCTCGGGCTTGCACTTGCTGGCACTAGCGTAGCCCAAAACGTGAGCCTGCTGACCCTCCCGCATGTGTGCGCAGCCGCGGCAGCTGCCCCCCTGCTGGCGCTGAACGCTGCCTTGGAGGCCAGCCTGGGGCCAGTGGCAGCGGCGCGCGTGCCAGCCCTCTCGCGAGCCTATAGCCGCTGGGAGTTGGACCTGGCAGCATACACTGCTGTGCCACGACCCCCGCGCCAGTGGATGGCACACTTGCTTGAGCTGGCTCCGCTGTGTGTTTAGTGCTGCGCGCAAACATGCATGGCTTCTTGTTACGTTTAGCGGCTGCTTGCTGCACCTGACATCGATGGAGCTACTTTTACCAGGACAATCAACCCTGTAAATAGCACTTGCATGTGAGATGCAAGTGCTACTTTGGATGCACGGCCCAGGCACGGCCCCTCAGCCGTCCGCTGCTGCGGCACGCCATGCCGCGGCATGCCGGGCCCTCAGGCTGCCTCCCTCCACCTGGCTGGAGCTTGATCACGTTTTGGTCCGTAGATGCTGCGAATGAGGGCCGTGGATCACTCTTAGCACGCTTGCAGCCGCCGTTTGCAGGGTTGCTGAGCGCCCGGGGCTCCCCAGCCCTCGGCGCGATGGCGACCGATGCGACCGAGCCGCTCGCGGTGCAGGTGGACGACCTGGGCAGCGGGCTGTGGGGCGGGCGCGTCAAGCAGGTGCGTGAGGGCCCGGGCGGGAAGGTCAGGCTGGCTGGGCGCTGCCAGATGAAAATGACACACTGTGCGACGCGATCGCGACCGCCAGTCTGCCATCCAGCCGCCGGCGCCACCGCCGCCGCCGACCGCCGCCATCGCCATTTTGCCGCCGCAGGGCATTAAGGAGCGCGTGCCGCTGCGCAACGCGCTCTTCAGCCTGAGCCGTGCGGCTGTGGCGGTCGAGGAGCTGCCCATCCGGTGAGGCGGCTGGCCTGCTGCAGGAGCTGCCTGCCAAATGGCCCCTGAAGGAGCACACGTGCTGCTGCCGCCGCCACCCTTCAACTGCTGCTTGCCTGTCTAAGCTTTGCAGCCACATTCTGCACCTGACGCTCCATGCCACATCCAACCATGCAGCTACTTGGACGCGCGGGACCCCGCGCTGTCTCGGCTGCGCCAGCTGTCGCACTCCCCCGCTGCCTGGTTCCGCTGCCCTTTTGCCCACGTGGTGATCGTCTCCTGCCTGGAGGTGGGTGCTGCGCCAGCACGTGTGCTGCGGTGCACTCAATTGAATACTGCTCCTAATGCTGGTCTTCTGCCTGGAGGTGGCTCCTGGCAGCATGCTGCCTGTATGCGTTCATTCAGCGCGAGCGACTGCCATGCATTGTGTCCGATGCGCCATGCAGCTTGGCTTTGCGCTGGCACTGTGTGGCAACTTGCCACTGGGTTGCACCATTTTCCACCATCCGCTGATCACAACATTGGCCATTCTTGAGTCGGGTGCTGTTCTTTTTTGACCGCAGTATGAGGATTACAAGCAGCACCTGCGCCTGCGCCTGCGCGCCATGGCTGACACCGAGTCAGCGGCGCCCGGACAGCCCGAGCTGCTGTTTGTGTGAGTTTTTTTGTTATTGTGCCTTGATTTGCTGCTGCTGCGCCACGGTGCAGCTGATGCAGCCGAGGACTCACCATTGGAATGCTCAGTAACGGCTGGAGCCGATGCTTTCCATGCCGCACCCCCCTTTGCCCACCGCCCCATTTCCAATGTATCGACACACCTCGCGCTCCCCTTCCCTGCCTCATTGTTTGCCCGCAGCTACGTGCGCCCTGCAGCCGCGGATGCTGCGGGCAAGGGCCCAGCCAAGGTGTTTGATTCCATGCGGCGCGACCTGAACCGCCGGCGCGAGCGCTGCGTGCGCTTGGACCCGGCGCCGCAGAGCAGCGATCCGGCCGCGCCAGGTGCTTGGGGCTGGTATGCAGGGTGCAGGCTTGCTGCTCAGTGCAAGTGTACAGGAAGGTAGGATTGCTGCGTGCTGCAGGCGTGAGTTTCAGTTGCTGGATACTGCATTCGGTGCAGATGCGATTTTCGCCTGCACGCCGCCCAACCCAACAAGCGGCTTTCGCACCACCCCTTGCAGCGCTTCTTGGCCTGGAGGAGTACGAGCGCCAGCTGAAGGACGCCATTCGCGCGGCGTTTGAGGCGCGGGCGGCGGCTTACACTGAAGAGGTCCGTGCCTCGGGCACACCCTTCCTTGTGCTGTGCGGGGTTGAACCCATAACGCATGGTGTGTCTGGGCATGCGCTGCTGGCATTCAGCACGGCCAGGCGGGCCTTGCAGGTCAATGTGCTTGCACTCCCTGCCCAAGGTGCACACTCTATGCTGCTCTGCGCCCGCAGGTGCGGCGGCTGATGGCCAACCGCCTGGACCCCTCCTGGAGCTTCCCCACCCTGTTTCTGGTGAAGGACGGGCTGGCAGGTGCGCGTGAAATGATTTTTTTTGTGTGTGAAATTGAGTGGTCCGCAACTCTGTTCCTGGTGAAGGACGGGCTGGCAGGTGCGCGCCAAATGCTTCTTTCTGTGACAATTCTTTCTGTGGCAATTGAGAGGCCCGCAACTCTGTTCCTGGTGAAGGACGGGCTGGCAGGTGCGCGCCGAACGCTTCGTTCTGTGACAATTGAGAGGATCGGAGAGTCAGGCTTGCAACTTTGTTCTTGGTGAAGGACGGGCTGGCAGGTGCGCGCATGCTGCACCTTTGCCCTGAGTATGGGTTGACATGCCTGCAATCATCCTTGAGTTACCATGGTCGGACAGGCTGACAACCTGCTGCTGGAGGCTGCACCTGATTTGAAGCATCAAGCTCTTCATTCCTGTGTGTGCAGCTATGCTGGAGTCGGCGGGCCTGCTGGAGGACGCACTGAGAGAGTACAGCGAGCTTGAGGCCGCTTACCTGGACTCGTTGCAGGCAAGCTTCTGTGTTCGTGGTTGCTGCTGTGGGCTAAACTGAGCGACTAGGGTTGATTGGGTTGGGTGCAGCGAGTTGGAAGCTCCAAAGTGGAGCCGCTGTCAGTGCGACTCAGTCTCACATCCACTATCTGTGCAACCCCTTCCCACCATGCAGCTGCCCCACCAGCCACGCCGAGCTTTTGGCAGCAAGCCAGCCGCCGAGGATGAGGCTGCCGCGCTGTGGGCGCCCTGGTCTGCCGCCCGCGCAGCGGCCGCCCTGCCGGACGCACCCCCTGAGTGGGCCATGCGGCAGGCGCTGTTTGCCTCGCAGGCCCGCCTGCTGCTCAAGCTGCACCGGCACGCTGAGGTGGCGGACCGAGGCCTCAAGTTTGTTCAGTCCTTTGGAGGCTCGCTGGCTCAGCAGCAGAAAGCAGGCGCCCTGCCGCCGCTGCTGCGAGAGGCCTGGGCCTTTGCCAGCTGCGTGTCGCTGGCGGCAGCCACCTCTCGCCAGCAGGCTGCTCGGGCAGAGGAGAAGCGGCGGACAGACCATGCGGGCGGCCGCAGTGCCAGGTGGGTGCAGGTCGCCAAGTTTTGGTCAATGTGGTATGTTGCACATGCTGCACCGACCTGCAAGCATCGCATGAGGATCATGTGCTGCAGTGCGTCTTTGCATGCTGTTGGTGACTTTACAGTATTTCCGCCCCCACCTTGCCCTTTTTCTGTTCTCTGCAGGAAGCCGCCCCGCGGCTCGGAGCTTGCAGGCTCTGAAGCCGCTGCGGCAGGGCGCAGCCTGTCCCCAGCCCCTCCCGGGGCGCACACCTCCCTGCAAGTCAAGGTTGGGCCTGCCAGCTCTGAAGCAGAGCCAGTGAGCAGCCCCAGCTTCGCCTCTGTGGGCCTGCCACCTCAGGTGGATTGGCAGATTGGTGTGCTGCCCTCCCGCTCAGCGGCAGCAGCAGCAGCCACGGCGGCAGCAGAGGGGGCAGCTGGAGGGCGCGGCGGGCCAGGGCGGGAGGGCGGTACCGCTCCACCTGGCAGCGCCGCTCTGTATTGCCTGCTGGGCAAGCTGTACTGCACAGCACGCTCTGAGCTGCTGAGGCTGGGCGCAGCGGCAGGGCTGGACGTGCCAAAGAGCGCTACACCAGCTGGGCTGGGCGCTGAGCCGCACCACCATGCGGTGCCTGCACCCGCTGCGGCGCCGGCTGCTGCGGCAGTTGCTGCGACCCCGCAGCGAGTGGCTGCAGCCGAGGCGCCAGCACAGATGGCGCCTGCTCCCAGCAGCTCTGATATGGCGCAAGTGGATCTTGGCAGCTCCCAGCAGGCACAGCAGGCGCAGCAGGCACAGCAGGCACAGCAGCCAGGCGCACAGCAGCCCACCGAAGAGCAGGCGGCGGCGGGGGTGGGGCTGGAGAGCAGTGCGGAGGGGCAGGCGGAGGGGGCAGCGGGCGCAGCAGCCGACCAGCTGCAGCGACTGTCGCTCAACCGCAAGAGCGCTGGCGGCGGCAACGGTGAGCCCTCATGCCTTCTGATTTCCTGCATTGGCAAGCAGTTTCAGCCCGTTATGCCATGTGCCAGCCAGCGTCCCGTCGCATGCTGCTTTGTGATGTTCAAAAACCTAGCCGATCTGTCAACTGCTGTCCGTCGCGCCTTCCATTGTGACCGATTCTTACCTGCCCTCCTGTCGTTGTGACTGCTGCAGACTCCCTGAGCTCCAGCCCTCACAGCACCAGCACCCACCAGTCCTTTGCGGCGCACGGCGGGGTGCCGGACGCTGGGCACGCTGTGGCTGCTTCGCCCCACGTCACGCCGCGGTCAGACACCCAGAGCGATGTGTGCGCCATTGAGCGGCAGGTGGGTGCAGGCGTCACTACAGAGGTGGCATTGGGCCAGGGCTGGCGGGCAGAGCAGGCTGGGGGCATGAGCGGGTGGGCGCAGCAAGCAGGCAGCATCAGCGAGTTCACCGCTGCTACGCCTGTGGCGCCTGTCCTCTGGCGCTTGAGTTGGCGGCGCAGGCGTCAGCTTTGACCAGCTGTGCAGTGCAAGTGTAGTGGCTGGTCTGCCTGACCTGTGTTCTGCTGCACGTTAACCCTTGCAGGTGATGTCGCTGCTGGGCGACCGCGGCGGCCGTGCAACTGCCAGGGCGGCTGCACTGCCCCCAGCCCCAGACACTGCCGCAGCTGCAGCCGCAGCGGCCACCAACCTGCCAGTTTGGCTGGTGCACTGGCGGCTGCGGGCAGCCCTTTCCTCGCAGCAGCTGTTCACAGAGCTGTTCATCGAATTGAGCGAGGCGGCAGCTAAGTGCTACAGCCAGTGCGGCCACCTGCGCAACGCCGCGCTGCTGCGTGCTGAAGTGGCAGACGCTTTGGTCAAAGCGGGCCAACTGGAGCGGGCTGCTCAGCTATACGGCCGCCAGTGCCGCACCTTCCTCAGGTGGTTGCTGGGGAGCTCGGGCATTTTGCGCCGTTTCCAGCCTGATGCTGGGTCATTTAGTCACTGCTGTGCAGTGCAATGCATCTTTCAGATCAGGAAAGCTTGCGATGTTCATTATACGCGCGTGCTACGTGCTGACAGGCTGTGCCTGCTGCCATCCGCTCTGTGTGCAGGGATGGCTGGCACGCACTGGCAGCGGCCACCCTGCCCAAACTGGCCGCTTGCCAGCTGGCTGCGGGTGGGGCGGGCCTGGCCCAGACTGCCGCCGCGCTCCTCTCCCTGCCGGCACCGTTCCGAGGCGGCGACTCGCAGCGGCAGGCGGCCTGCCAGCTGCTGCTGCAGGCGGCGGCTCTGCCCGACGGCGGCCTGGGCAGCAGCGTCGGGAGTGCACCTGTGCCAGGCAGCCCGGCAGCGGCGGCTGACAAGGCAGTGGACCTATCAGCACATATTTGGGCTGCGCCCGCCAAGGGAGCCGTCAGCCGCTTCTACGGCCGAACCACCGCTGAGGGCTCTCCACTGATGCTGCCGCCGCCGGGGGCGCCCGGTGGCGCCCATGCGGCAGCGGTGGGTGATGCGCTGGCGCTGCAAATCGAGGTGCACAGCGACCTGCCGGTGGCGCTGCGGCTGCGGGACGTGGCCCTGACCCTGGGAGTGCTGCAGGAGATGACAGGTGGGCGTGGCTGGCTTGCTAATTTGCTAATGAAAATACTGTTTGTGCGGCATGGCTGGACCTGCACCTGGACCTGGCGCCCTCATGCTTGTCAAGCGCGCCTTTGCTTCGCGGCACGCGCCTGTGGTCCACCCACACTTGCCCACCCCCTCCCTGCTCCCGTCTCACGCTCTGCCGCAGTCATCCACTCGCCTCGGGCCGCGTCCCCGCTGGCCAGCCTGGCGGATGCGCGGGCAGGCCTGCAAGGCAGCCCTGGGGCCGCTTCCAAAGCCCAGCTGGGAAGCAGCTTCCAAGTGGGCGCCCTGTCCCTCGCCCTGGAGACGGCAGACAGCACCGTGGCGCAGGAGCGGTACGAGAGCCAGTGGCAGCTGGTTGAGGAGCTGTCCTGCAGCCTGGTGGCAGTCAGCCCCTGCAGCAGCAGCGGCGGTGGCGGCACCAGCAGCGGCAGCAGCGGCAGCAGCCTGCCCCCCAGCCTGCAGCCGGTCAGTGGGGAGATCGAGCTGCCCCCTGGGCGCAGCCTGCTGACCTTCCTGGCGGCCCCCGTCAAGCGAGGGCTCTACAAGGCGCTCTCCCTGCGGGCCCGGCTGGACCAGCTACCATTTGTGGTGACTGTGCGCCCGCCGCGGCCGCTGTGGCCTGCAGGCCAGCCCTCCAGCAGCAGCAAGGCAGCGGCAGGCAGCGGGCGGCGCGGCAGCCGGGCCGGCGGGAGCGACAGCTGGGCCGGCGGCGCTCAGTTGGCAGCAGGTGGCGGTGAGGATTCCGCCAGTGGCCCGCAGGCCGAGGCAGTACTAATGACTGTTGGTCCGGCTCAGCCTCGTGTGGAACTGTCCCTGCTGGCAGCAGGCGGCAGCCTCATTGCCGGCCAGGAGCAGTGGCTGGGTCTGGAACTGGCGCCCGAGCGAGACGCGCTGCACAGCGCGCGCCTCGAGCTGAGTTGGCCGTTGGCACCTGCTACCGCTGGCGCGCCGGCAGGTGTGTGACTGCCTTCCTTGGGAGGTGGCGCAGGGAGGGTTAAACACTATGCTGAATGCTGCTGCATGCCCGGCCCCTGCGATACCTCCTGTCGCCTACATCCCCAACCCCCACCTCGCCCTGCCTTTGCCTGCAGGCCTGCCGCCGCCAGTGCCTCGCAAGGCCACCGGCTTGGTGCCGCACCACCGCAGCGTGCAGTCGCATGGCGGGGAGATGCGCCTGTCGCCGCTGGGCAGCTCTGTGGCCAACCTGCAGACCGGGCAGCACTCGTACGTGCGGCCAGAGCACCGCTCGGCCGTCCTGCTGGGCGCTGGCCCTGCAGGCAGCAAGGGCGGGCAGGGAATCACCCAGCTGCCGCAGCTGCTGCAGGCAGATGGACCCACCGGCCCGGCTGCGGCCTGGCTGCTGGACGGAACCATGCAGCAGCAGCTGGCTCTGCCGCTAGTGGAGGCAGGGAAGCCCATCTGCCTGTGGTGGCGTGTCACCGCAGGTGCGGCGGGCAACTGCCGATTGATAGACAGCAGAGCTGGTTTGGCAGCAGCTTGCTACGCTGCAGCTCTCAGCCGCATGCGAGTGGCACCCGGAATGTCATTTCCACCTTGCAACGCGCCACTGCATCTGCCCTATCACTGCTGGGCACCCTCTGCTGCTTGCTGTTTATTTGTGCAGGCGAAGTGCAGGCAGTGCCTGAGGAAGTGCACATCCAGCCAGCAGCCCCCAGCCAGTCTGCCCGGCAAGTGGACCACCGCAGGCTCGCCCAGCCAGCAGACCCCTCCGCCCTGCCGCCAGCTGTGCTGGACCTGCCGGCCAGCCTGGAGTATGCCAGCGGGTGCCAGCGCAGCCACAGCCGCGTGCTGGGGGCAGCCGTGCGGCAGCCCTTTGCTGTGGCAAGCGCCGCTCGGGCGCTGCCCGGGGGCGGCGTGGCGCTGCAGTGCACCCTGACGTCCAACATGGCAATGCCCGCCCGCCTGTCCAAGCTGGTGAGCGGGGGCGGGGAGGCTTGGATTTGGGGTGGCTGGCTGTCAGTTAGCCAGGGTCCCGACGCGGCATTGCGCTAGCTGGCCCTCTGCGCAGTGGAACAAGCAATGGCAAAGTGTTCTGCCACCCTGCGAGGCGGCCTGGCGCGAAGGCGTAACACCTGAACGCCGCTCCTCCCTTCACTCGCTACTCATGCGCAGGCTCTGCAGCCGCAGCCAGGCTTCACAGTGGCGACCAACCTGCTGGACGGGTTGGGTCTCCTGCCCACCACCCTGCCGCCCTTTGGCAGCCTCACCGCCGCCTACCTGCTGTCCCCTGATGCTGCCCCCGGGCCTGAGCACGCCCCGCTGCCTGCCAAGCTGGCGCCATCAGCGCTGGTTGTGGAGTATAGCGTCGACAGCCGGCAGCAGTGCGGCGTGGCGGCGGCGCCGCTGGGTCCTGTGGGTGCCGCGGGCCGGGGCGCAGCCAACGGCGGCAGCCTCATTGCGGCGGCTGCCCGGGGCCTGGAGCAAACCCCGGCACCAGACGCGCTGGATTTGCTGGGGGGCAGCGAGAGCGCGTCGCCCAGGAAAGGGGCGGCCGCGGCGGCGGCAGTCAGTCCAGGCGCTGGCAGCGGTTCGCCCACATCCACAGCTGGCGGCGGCGAGGCGGCAGCCGATGGGCCAGGCGGCAGCAGGCAGCACTGCTGCTTCAGGCACCGCCTCACTCTTGAGATGCCTTCGCCGGAGGGCAGCACCGATGGTGAGCGAGTGACCATTGCCATTTTTTGGATTACAATCTGCATATTTGCAACGGAGCTTGCGACACAGACTGTTCTCCTGGTGCAGCCTGGCGGCCTCCAGTCTGGTCGCTTTTGCACGCCGCCTGCATGAATGGCACCACGGCAGCTGCGTCGTATCTCTCTCGCGCTGGCATCACTCTCGCCTGAGCCACCCCCACCCAACCTGCTGCCCGCAGGAGCGCTGGTGCTGGTGCGGCTGCTGGGTCCGTTTGTGGCCACTCTGGGACAGCCCGCCACGCTGTGCTGGCGCCTTGAGCGCAGCGGGCCCCCAGCAGCAGCAGCAGCAGGCGGCAGCGATGGCAGTGGCGGCAGCGGCGCTGCGCAGGACGCGCCAGCGGCAGTGCCGGCCTCCCGCATCGCCTTTGAGGTGCTGGCTGAGGTGAGCTGCTGTTTCGATTGGCGCGTCTGCCCCTGCTGAAGGGCATGTGTTGGCTTGCGTGAGCTAGTGGCTTGTCCCTGTCGCAGCAGACGTTTGCAACCCATGCCTGCCCACCACTTACCGACCCTCAAACTCTGCACTGCATTATTCCGCCCACCCACAGAGCGACGCGTGGCGGCCGCTGGGGCGGCGGTTTGGCGGCGTCACGCTGGCGGGGCACCCGGGAGCAGTTGCAACTGTGGAGGCCACTTGGGTGCCCCTTGCCTCGGGCTCGTTGCCCGTGCCGGTGCTCAGCTTGCAGGCAAGCTGCGGGGTGTGGTCTGTTGGGCTGCAGTGCGGGGGGCGCAGTGCTGCCACGGGAGAGCTGCAGGCGGGTGGCCACTGAGGCCCGTGCCCGCTGTGGGCGGCTGTGCAGCTGGCCATGCTCTGCTGCCCCCTTGCTGCTGCACACCTGTCCGTTCGCGCTTGCCCACTGGTGGACCGCAGCCTCACTCTGCACTGTGTGCTTCGTTCCTTGTTTTCCTCCCTTTGCAAGTCTTGTGTTGCTTGACTTTGTCACCACCTCACGCTGTACGTCCTGGCCTTTATTTCACTTCCTTCCTTGATTGCAGGATGTGAGCTTCCAGGAGGTGTACGATGCGGGGCTCAGCCTGGCGGGCACAAACGCCATCACCGTGGTGGAGCCCAGCAGCCTGTGACACAATGACCAAGCAGCCCTGTGATAGAATCCACACCAAGCCCCAGGAGCAGCAACATGACCCCCAGGCAGCACCTTGTGATGCCTTCTCAGAGCTTGCACCCCAGCAACGCCCTGTAACCGTTGAACCAAATAGTGAGGGCCGGCTCACAGTGGACTTGAAGGGTGCACAGCGCCTGGCCTGCATCTTTTGCTCCCCTATTGCTCCGCCAACCAGCCAGCCCCAAGCCTGGGCGGCCCAGCTTGCCTGCATCTTTGGTCTGTTTACACTGCGCCTTGACAGACAGCATTCAGTCCTCATCTGCGTCGCCACCGAGCTGGTGCAAAAAGAAGTTGTACACTTGCTTGATGCTGCCGCGCGTGGGGCGGGCAGCAGGGTAGTGCGCAGATAGGGCCGCCAGGTGCTGCCGCACAGCCAGCTTGCTGAACCCGGCCTGACCAACCACTGGCGGGAACTCGGGAGCTGGCGAGTCTGGGGTAGCGCCACTGACAAAACTGCCGGCCAGTGAATCTCCTGTCCCTCCCGCCGCCGCTGCTGCTGTCGCCGCTGCCGGGGCTGCTGCTGCAGCTGTTGGTCCCACGTACGTCAGCCCCGCGCCGCCACCTGGCTGCACATCTAGCCGGTAGAAGGCGAGCAGGCAGGCCAGTGCGCCACACACCGAGGTGTCCAGCCCGCTGTCGCAGCTGACCAGCAGGCGCCGGCCCTGCTCCAGCTGGCAGGCTGCAAAGCGCAGGGCCGCCGGCAGCTGCTGCTGCAAGGAGTGGCGGTCCTGCTTGGCGCACCTCACCGGCAGCCAGCAGTAGCGGCAGGCAGCTGGGTGGCGGCTGCTGCCAGCTGCTGCAGGGCCTGCGTCGCTTGTTTGACCAGCAACCGACCCTGGCGCCTGCTGCTGGTGGTTGGCCGGCTCCTGCGCCTGCTGCGCCTGCTGCTGGTGGTTGGCCGGCTCCTGCGCCTGCTGCGCCTGCTGCTGCTGCGCCCGCTGTTCCTGTTCCATCCCTGCCACCGGGCGCGTGCCCAAGTGCAGCACCGCATCGGCATGCTGCCACACTGCTGGCGCGGCCACAGCTGCGCCGCTGCTCACCGCCAGCCGAGTGCCATTCAGCAGGAAGATGCCAGCACCCACTTGCTGCACAGCTGCTGCTTGCGCGGGGCGGCAGCCCTGCGGCAGAAGGCAGCGCAGCCCGCCGCTGGCCGGCTGCTGCAGCAGCGACTGCAGTGCTGCTGGTGGCGCGCCGCTGTTGCGTGGGGCAGAGCCAGAGGGGAGCGCCGCTGCTGCTGGCTGCAGGGCTAAGGCTGCTGGCTGCAGGGCTGAGACTGCTGGCTCGGGTGCCTGTCCGTGATCCCCCCTGGATCCAGCCTCTCCCGTGCCCTGCTGCTGCTGCTGCGGCGGCTGCTGCTGCAGCTGCGGGTGCTGCTGCTGCTCAGACTGCTGCCCCACCTGCTGCGCCTGCTGTGGCTGCTGCGCCTGCTGTGGCTGCTGCGCCTGCTCCACGAGCTGCGCAGCCGCCGCCTCAATGCCGCCAGGACCAGCCGCCAGCAGGGTGTGCAGGTGTCGCCACATCAGCGGCGGGCTGAGGCCGCGCGACCATGACTCCTCATCATCTGCCGCCCCCGGGAAGTAGCGGTAGCTGACGCTCAGGGGCTCCTGGCCGGGGCGCTCTGCGTGGGATTGAAGACAGTGGGGCAGAGTTCAGGGGTGTTATTGCACGAGGTGGATGGAGTTTGGCTGGAAAATCCGAGCAAGCAACGCCAAGAAAACCGTGCTTTGCTTAGATGCAACACCATGACTTCCTGGGTGAATGCTCCATTCCCACCTGGCGGCAGTTGGAGGCAGCGCGTGTGCCGGGCCGTGGTGGCGGACGCCCCAACCAGCACAATTGGGGTGAAGCCAAGGGCAGCAAGCTCTCCCTCCTCGCACTGCCATGTGTCAGTGTCCTGTGGGGCAGCAATCGTGGGGATGCAGGTACGGGGCATCTGGTGCAGCCAACACATATAAATGAAGGTGTTGCAATGCAATTGACGCGCATCGGCGACAGATAATGCTTCCTAACGCAGTACACAAAGCGAGGGAGCTTGCCTGGCTAACCCAGACGCAGCGCAGCGGCTTGCGAAGCGTGGTCACCAGGGCAGACAGGTCGGCTCCCACCTGCAGTGCAGGCAAGGTAAATTTGGGGTTTTATCATCAACAGGACAGGCCACCAGGGCATACAGCTCGGCTCCCACCTGTAGGGCAGGCAAGGTTCCTTTGCAGTTTGTTTTTGTCGAGCAGGAGGGGCGGGCCGAACGATGACAAACCAGTGGGCATGCCAGAGGAGTCCACAGCGCGCCAGGCAGGCAGGGCGGATGGACTACCTTTTCATGCCTAGCATTCACGCGGTGGCCCAGCGACAAACACAGGCAGGCAAACGTAGTGAAAAGTGTGCTCTGCCCACCCCCGGCAGGCAAACGTAGTGAAAAGTGTGCTCTGCCGGCCCCCCGTACCTCCAGCAGTTGGTCTGTCCAGCCCTCCAGCCGCTGCCGAATGCTGTTGGCCTCCACTTCCGACACCCAGGGCGGCAGGTGCACCTCACAGTCCCATGGCTCTGCTGCTAACGAGGCTGGGGTGGCTGCTGGCGCTGCAGCTGGTCCTGTCGTTGCCACACCTGCTGCTGCCGTGCCATTGGCCGCCGCCACTCCACGCGTATCCTCTGCTGCGGCAGCAGCCCACTCAGCAGCTGTGGCTGCTACTGCTGCTGCTGCTGCTGCTGCTGCTGCTGCTGCTGCTGCTGCTGCTGCTGCTGC
>VFQQ010002456.1_pt1 | contig 20814 bp, 36 predicted proteins | sample 3512341 | NCBI WGS metagenome assembly VFQQ01 (sample SAMN10412373, study PRJNA504923) | tailings metagenome | isolation source: Relicate 2 Philex TSF1 revegetated site | place: Philippines: Tuba, Benguet | collected 2017-08-29 | reverse complement strand
TTCACCAAGGCGGCCATCGAGGTGGTGAGCGCTGGGAGGGGCGTGGGGGCTGGGGGTCGCACCAGCACGCGAGCGGTGGCGGCGGCCCTGCCGGCGCTGGCTGCCCATTCTCGTGTTCGCCGCATCTGCTTGCCACCCACCTCGCTGCCCGCTGCCCCCAACCCCACTGCACAGGCGCGCAATGTGGCGGCTCTGCGTGCGTTCCTGCGGGACAGCCAGCGCGAGTATGCGCAGCTGGGGCGGCTGCCAGAGGATGAGCGGGACCGAATTGAGGAGGAGATTGGTGCAGCGGTTCGCTCGTGTGCAGCCAACATCGACACGCTACAGCAGATGCTGGCGGCGGGGGCTGTGGGTGCTGGATCCCCCGCCAAGCAGCCGCCCAGTGCTGACCTGATGGCACACCGCCAGGGCCAAGTGCTCATCCTTAGCGAGCGGCTGCGGGCCGCCACAGCGCTGTTTGATCGCCTGCGCTCCCTTCGTTACCAGCAGCTGCAGCAGCAGGAGGCGGCGCGGCAGCGGCGCCTGCCGCAGCGGCAGGAGGGCGGCAGTGCGCCGCAGCCGCTGACCACGGGGCAGCTGCACCAGCGGCTGCAGCAGAGCGGCGCGGCGGCGGCGGCAGGCGGGCAGCAGCAGGCGTGGCAGCCGGGCGGGCAGGGGCCGGGGGGCGGCGGCAGCAGCGGCGGACCGATGCAGCAGCAGATACAGATGGAGAACCAGGCGCTCCAGCTGGAGCTGCTGGGCATGAACGAGCAGGTATGGCTTTGGCTGATGTGGCTTGGGATCACACGTGGCTGGCAATGTAATCATGCCGCTTGGGTTGTGGAATGTCCACTGGCTGTGCGCTGCCGTAGTGATGCTGCCATACTGCTGCTTCTGTATTGCTCTACATCTTGAGCTAGCATTTACGTTGCCAAATGGCTATTGCAGGTACAGCACGCCGAGCGGACGGTGCGGGAGATTGCCACGCTCAACCAGATGTTCAGCGGAGCCATCATGGCGCAGGCAGGCTGCAGGGGGTGCAGCAGCTGCAATGCTGGCTTGTTTCGGTGCGGGTTTACCTCCTGGCAGGCAGGCCCGCCTCACCTGCAAGCAAGCTGCTGCACCGCCGCCGCTACTGGCCTGCAGCCACCCATACTGCAGCTCGCACTGCTGCCGCTCTGCCTGCCCATATGCCGGCCGAACTGAGGCTGTTTTGATGCCAGTAAGCCGAGCTTCCCCTTCTCTCCTGCCGCTCCTAAACAAATCTGCCCCGCAGAGCGAGCAAATAGAGAAGCTGTACGCGGATGCGGTTGAGGCCACGCACAACATCAGCCGCGCCAACGTGCAGCTGGACAAGGCGATACGCACCAACCGGTGAGCAGCGGATTGGGTTAGCCGCACACAGTATTGGCATGTGGCACCAGCAAGGGCACGCACGCGAGCCCTGAGCTGCTGCTGGTCTGGCTGCTGCTGCAGCACCGTTTGATATGCCCTCCTGACCCAAGCCTGCTGTCCTCAACTGCGCCACCTGATGTGCCTCGCGACCCCAGCCTGCTGTTTTCTCAACGAATGCAGGTCGGCTCGCAAGTACATGATCGTCTTCTTCCTGGTGGCCTCCCTAGCCCTGCTGTTCCTGGACTGGTGGAACTCGTGAGGGGGCAGGAAGAGCACAGTCAGCCGATCGCTAATGCAAGCGGCAGTTTAGGATCTCTCTGCAGCAGCTGCGGCAGCTCACTTCCAAACCAAACGATCTCTGCCAACCCGGCAGTGCCAACGGCTGCTGAACCGACCGCCACTGCACCTTGCCACGTGTTTGCTCCATGTGTTGCACAGCAAAACGGTTACACGAACCTTCAACATAACATGTCGATGGCTGCAAATAGGCGCGGTAAAGAGCGGTTTACGAAGTTGGGGCTTTGCGCTACATGCGATAGTGCAATGCGCTCTCCATGAAAGGCACTCAACAGTAGCAAAACATCCCTCAAAAGCACCGCTAAAGCGTAGCAATTCCCACGAGCAGCGCAGTATGGCAAAGATAGGACGTGGTCGGAAGAAATAATGTAGGGTGCGACCCAAACATGCAATGGAAAGCATACTGCACAAAGTGGCTAAATAGACACACATTCGCTCAAATTTTCCTCGTCCGGTGCGCTGATATGCTGCGTGTACATTTTGTTCATTTACGCTACTCTGCGGTGCTGCGCATGAGGCAAGTACCTCCCCACAAGCTGCCAGCTGAGTTGTGGCGGCAAGAGGGCCCCTGCTAGCCTGATGGCGGTGCATGCTGGATTGGCATGCCTTTTGGTTGGGCATCGCCAGGCTGGGCCGAGACTTGACTAGACGGTTACCGTGGCTCCATCCAGCATGGCTGGCGTCACCACAATCCGCTCAGCATGCTGCAGCCAAGAAAGCGCGGCGAAAGGGAGTTGTGTGGTGCCGCAGGCAAGAGGAAGCAAGCTCTCATGGGCACTGCAGGCAGGGCGTATGCGCGCTGCCAACCGCAGGCAGGCAGTGCATAACACACCCAACCATTTGTCTGGGTGCCAGCCCCCAAGCCGGTTGCGTTCATGTGTTTCGAGCCCCAGCCCACCTTTGAGGTCAGGAGCGCCTCGGACACCAGCCTCCCAACCTTGCGGTGGCTGTACGCCTTGGTGCCGAAATGGTCGCGGAACTGGTGGTTGCCAATGTCTGCGGCAGCCAAGGCGAGGAGGCGCATCTTTGTTAGGGTAGAAGGCAGGGGTGCGTGGTTGCTCAGTGTGGAGCAAGTGTGCAGAGCAGGTGAGTGCAGGGCAAGGTAGCACGAGCGGGCAGCAGGGGTGGCAGCTGCTGTGCCGAGCGCATCCACGCATGGTGTGGGCAGGGCGCAGCATCATTCAAGAGGCAATGGCATGCATGGCCAGAGCGGCCCTTGAGTCTCACCGCCGTGGCGCTTCAGCATCGCATACCTGCAGCATATGGCATGGCACAGCACAACAGCAACGGCTCAGCAGCAGGGGCAGCAGCAGTGCTACCACATCTGCGCACCCTCCCCCTTGCAATGCTAGCTCCGAGCCCCGCCTGCAGCAAGGCTGCAGCCAAACAGCACGACGTAGCCCGCCCTGCGGCGTGCAACAAACGCAACTCACAGCCGCATCTCATTGCAACTCACAGCCGCATCTCATTCACTCGGAAGAGGCTGTCTGCGTACTGCTCCTGAGCCGCTAGGATGATGCCATAGAGTGCCGAGGCCGCCACGCTGAACAGGCTGCTGTCGGGGTGTACCATGCGCTTGCCTGCAGTTGTGTGTGCAGTGCATCGGGAGGTGCAGGCAGCCATGAGTCTAAAATGCACTGCCATTGGGCACCGCACACGCTGCACCCATGCTTTCCAGCTGCGATGCTGCCCAGCAGGCAGCAGGCAGCAGGCAGCAGTCCCTAATATCCCGCACCTGCGCCCTCCGACACGAAAAGGAAGCTGCTGGCCGGCGACTGCTTCAGCGCCGGCAGCACGTGCTTGGCAAACAGGAAGTGGGCGGTGGGCGGGCCGTGCAGCATGGCGGTGAACTCCTCAAGGGGTTGGTCCGTCAGTTGGCCTGGAAGGGAAAGGACACAGGGTGAGAACAGGTTGATTTGCTGAAGCGTGCTGCATGGGCGGTGAACTCCTGCAGCGGCTGATCCGTCAGCTGGCCTGCAACAGAACACGAAAATGCGATACTAAGTGAGCATGCTAGACGTCAGGAGCGTGCAGCATGTCAGTGGACCCTTCCTTGCAGTGTGTTCAGAATGCAGCAGAGCAGCCCAAAACAGTGCTGGTCATCTTGATGCAGGCCACCTCTAAAGGTGCTCAACCTATCCAGAGCAAGCTTGCTCACCGCCCTGCCAGAAGCTGCCAAAGCAGCTGATGCCGTGATTGATCTGCCCATGCCGCTCCAGCACTTGGTTGACAAATGCGGCGCAGCCGGCTTCGCTGGACAGGTCAGCAATCAGCGGGTGCAGGCTGGCGGCAGGGACGCCTGCACGATGTTAATGTTGTCAACAGGTGATTGTTGTCATGTTAGCAGGCGAGGCGTGCACAGGTGCTGCCTGGAGCTCGGCCTGCCCGCCAGCCAGCCAGCAGGGTGCACGCTATAGTACTCAACGCAGCACCTCAACACAGACAGTAGGCCTCCTCCCCTGCTGCTCCGTACCTTCACAGTCACGCTGCAACTGTTCCACGTGCTCAGCGCAGCGCAGCGGCGCCACCACAGTGGCTCCCTGCCGCAGCAGTTCATAAGCAATGCCGCTGCCTACGGTAGTTCTGCAGTCTGTGGAAAGGGAGAAGGTGCCAGTACTGGGAGCGCAGGCGCTTGGGAGATGGAAAATTGCAGTGGTGGCGGCGGCGGTGGCGGCGGCGGCGATCGGGAAGGGCAATGGCGGCGAAGCCGAGGGGACTGATTAGGAGCTTTCAATTGACTTCCACAGCCCTCCCAACTGCAGATCGCGGCTGCTGGGCCCGCAGCCTCACCGCCAACCACCACGACTTTGCCGAGCAGAGGTTTGTGCTGCGGCCCCGCCTCCCTTTGCCGCGGACTGACCGCGGCGCTGAACTGATCTACGATCGAGGTGCGTTGCGCCCAAGACATGGCGGGCGGCACTTAGGGCAGTCGCGCAAGTCGCGAGGGAGAGGCTGGGAGCGGCGTAATTGCTACAGTGAGTATCTTGAGAGCGCGCGGAGCAGGGGAGACAATGTACAGGTGATCAAAAGTAGGTAGCAGTGGGCCAGGTCTTCGCCGGCCGGCAGCCGGCGCAGCGCAGCACACAATCGCACTTTGCACGACTCGATTCCGAGTTGGCCCAGGGACAGCAAGCCCAGGGACTGCACAATCCGTGAGGTGCAAGTTGGCTCTATTGCCTTACCGCGAGGAGGTCATGGAATGCCAAACTTGCGGAGCGCAGGCGGGGTGGAGCGCCGCACGCCCACGACAAAGTGGGCGGTGGCAACACTTGCATGCTGCCACTGCCATACTGCCTCAGCTATCTGAGTCTGCCACTGCCTGCTGCCACGCCCACCATATTTCGTTACTCTGGCTGTTTGTGCACAGCCGTTGGATGGCTTGGCTCTGCATCTCGTTTGTCTGCACACAGGTGTCCTCTCGCTGCCATTCGTGGCGCACGTGTAACTGGTCAAGGTTGATTTGAGGTTCGAGGCTCACAGAACGCAATTGAAGGGGAGCCATGATGCCAAGGCTCAAGGGCAAGGTAATGCCATGCGGTAGCCTGACTGCCTACTGATGCTACAGAGCTAATGAGCACGAAAGAAGGAGGCGTGAAAGGGCTGCCACACGCGGCCTAAGCTACGGACAAGCGCAGTACTAGTTGCCCAATTTATTTTGGCGTTTTATTCACATTACAGAGCAGGGGCCGTGGTGCTCTTTCGGCGCACCCGCCCTGCCCCTGTGCGGCGAGGCCGCCGCAGAACCCTGCTGCTGATGCTGCTGACGCTCCTGCTTGCGCGCCTGCTGCCCTGCTGGCTGCTGCTGCCGCGCCCCCGGCTGCACAGCTGCAGCCTGGCCGGCAGCGCTGCTGCCGCACTGCCCGGCTTGCTGCGCCGCTGGCCTGCCGCCACCACCGGGCAGCCCGGCTCTGTGGGCAGCCCCAGCCGCCGGCGCAGCAGCCGCCACGCTGCAGGCGGCTGCGACGGCCTTGGGCAGCGGTCCTGCCACAGGAGGCGAATCCAGGCCAGCTGCCAGCGCCAGTGCTTGCAAGTGGTCCTCGACATCCAAGGCTGCCAGCTCGCCGCGGCTGTCCTCTCGGAATAGGTCAGCCAGCGCCTGAGGGCCACGGTTGGGCATCACTCCGTCTGGCACGCCCGCTTGAGCGGCCCTGCAGGGGCAGTAGCGGGGAAGGGGAGGGCAGGACGGCGGTTGGAGGTGCATGGCAGGGTGCCAGGGAGCGCATGGAAGGGGAGGGCAGGACGGCGGTTGGAGGTGCATGGCAGGGTGCCAGGGAGCAGCAAGCACCGGAAGGGCTGTTGGCATCCAGCGCGGAGCAACTGCGCGGGCCACGCTGCCTTTGCAATTGCTCCCCTGCTGCAGCTCAGCGGGCAGCTTGATTGAAACCCTCTCACTCAGCAAGCCGCCAGCAGCCCACACTACCGTGCCACACTACCCACCTCAGCTGCTGCAGCGCCTCCCGCGCGCCAAAGCCCAGGCTGGGGTTGTCGGAATCCACGCTGACTGAGCGCAGGAAGCCTGCTGCGCTACGCTGGAAGCTGCTGCCGAGTGCAGAGGGTGTGTTGGTGCTGCTGGCGGGCGTCAGCGGCGTGCCCGGCTGCTGCCCCGCCTGCCCACCCGCAGCCGCCGGCTGCAGCGCCTGCGGCTGCCCTGCCGGCACCTGCTGCCACGCCGCCAGCGGCAGCAGCGCCGCCTGTGCGCGCACTGGCGGCAACGCTCGCGCCCCGCCGCCATACATTGCACCGCTGGAGAGGCGTGGCAGGGGGATGCCGCCGCGCTTGCTGGGTGAGGTGCCCAGCCCCTGGCTGCCGCTGGATGCTTTCGGAGGGCTGCCGCCCAGCCAGCAGGCCGCGTCTGCCTCCTCTTCAGCACCCACATCCCCCGCCTGACTGCCGCCTGCTTCAGACCCCGCCACACTGCTGGCGCCGCCGGTGCTGCGAGCCGCCGCGGGCAGCCCACGGGCGTCTGGTGAGCCGCTGCCGGCAGCAGGCGGGCCCAGGGCCGCTAGCCGCTCCTCGTCGTAAGCAGCTGCCGCAGAGATGGGCGCAACCGCGCTGGGCGTGCCGTTGTTCTGCAAAAAGTCCTCGCACAGCGCCCTGGGAAGAGAGAAGAACAGAGGGGCAGGGAGCGCTCGCGTCAGCGGCCTCGCAGGGTCGTGCCGTGGGCACCGAACGATCGCCCCTTCAGCTTGCAAGGCCACGGCCCTTAGCACCGTTGGAACACACATGCAATGTATTGCTGTGCAGTCAGGCGTGCTCCCTCCCACATCCAGCTCCCCATCTAAACGCTCAAAACAAAGCGCCAGTCACAGACAACCAACCGCGCCACCTCCTCACTCACTTGGCCAGCCCCAGGCTGGTCGACCGCCGCATGCTGTTGGCGCCCTCCAGGTGTTGCGCCGCCGCCGCGAAATCGCTGTATGAGGAGCGAGCCGTCCTGCTCTGGCTCATGGGGCTGCCGCATGCCGCCGCGCTGCCTGAGCCGCTGCCCGCTGGCGAGCCGCCATCGATCGATTGGCGGGACAGCGCGAGCGCCAGGCCGCCGCTGCCGCCGCGAGAGTGCTTGCGCTGCAGCAGGCGGCGGCTGCCCAGGAAGGTTTCGGGTGAACCAGCGGTGGTGGCCACACCTGCCTCTCCCTCCTCTGCCTCCTCCGCCTGCCCTGCCCCTCCTTGCTGCTGCTGCAGCGGCTGCTGCGCTGGCTGTTGCGCTGCCTGCTGCGGTGCCTGCTGTGGTGCCTGCTGGCCCTGCTGCTGCGCCACAGCTGCCACTGCCTCAACCACCGCCGCCGCCGCGCCATGCAGGCTGGCGCTGCGGCTGCCGCCCGTGCTGCCATCTGTCGAGCGCGAGTGCTGCCGATGCATTGACCGGCGGTGCAGCGAGACTGCAGCATCCTCAAAGTGAGGCGGCTCGTCTTCACTGCTCCGCCGCCGCTGCTGCCGTTCACCCTGCTGCTGCGGCCGCTGTGGCTGCGTCCGCTGCGGCTGCTGCACGCCACCTGCTGGGCTCGCCTGTTGGCTCCGCTGCTGCTGCATGCCTGCCGCGAAGCTTGCCTGCCGGCTGCGCTGCTGCTGCATGCCTGCCGCGGGTGCGCCCTGCTGCCGCAGCAGCTGCGGGCTGCGCTCCGCCGCCGGCTGCTCGGCGCTGGCTGCTGCCGCAAGCAGGCGCTCGGCCTCTGCTGCTAGCGCATCCACTGCTGCCAGATCTCCCTCTGGAGGGGAAGTGGCTGCCACACTGCCCTCTGGTGTGGGGATCTGCAGATGGTAGATGATGCAGAGCATGCAGATTGGTTGCTTGTGTACGCCGAGACAGCTGCACAGTCAGGCTCGCTTGCAACTTGCCCAGGCGGTGCCAGGGGCAAAGCCATCTGCAAGTGAATGTGCCCGACAAGCAACTAAGCCAAGCAGACGCACACCCGAGATGCGGCGCTGCAGCGCGCATACAGCTGCCGACTGAGCTTCTCGAGTTGTCTCTACCCAACGCCACCTCACAACAACCAAAGCAGCAGCATGCTCGACTGTGGGGCGGTGCCATAGCGCGCATCAGCTCGCGCGTACAGCTCTCGTGCTTCACCCCAAACCGCAGGGCCACCATCACAACCCGCAGCAGCACACTCAAAGCAGCTCGCCTGCGAGGCGGTGCCGTAACGCGCGTACAGCTCCCGGATAAACTTTTCGTGCTTCACGCCCGGGGGCCGCGCCGCCGCAAAGCTCTCCAGCGCCTGCTCCACGCTCAAGCCGCAGGCCTGGCACAGGTAGGAGCACACCACAAAGCCGGTGCGGTTGAAGCCTGCAGTGGCAAAAGGGGGCGGCGGGCGAGGGGGCTCAGGGGTAGGAGCACACCACAAAGCCGGTGCGGTTGAAGCCTGCACAGGAAAGAGGGCGGCAGGTAGATGAGTGCGCATGCGAGGGGCTGGGGTGGGGCAGAGGCAGCACTGACGTGAGAGGCAAGCCGGCAGATGGGTACAGCGCTGGCCGCCGCGCGTGCATGCCTCGTTGCTTTTCCCAGTGGTGGCAGGCCAGGGGGGGCAGCAGGCTGACCCGGCACCATCAGACATAGTGGAGCGATCCTCACCGTAGGCGCAGTGGATGGCGATGTACTGGTCCGGTTGCTCGCTCCAGAACGAGCGGGCAATGCGCTCCACCTCGTCAATGGCCTCACGGGAGGGCAGCACCTGAATAGACATGAGCAGCGACTGGTTTTGATCATGGCATCGCTCCAGAAGGAGCGGGCGATGCGCTCCACCTCGTCAATGGCCTCGCGAGAGGGAAGCACCTGCACAAAAATGGACAGCGTACAGCAATGGTTTCGATCATGGGCAGCCACAGGCGTGCAGAGGTCATCCTGCTGCCAGCCTGCAACTGTGCCTGCCGTGAGCAGCGACTGGTTTCAATCATGGGCAGCCACCGGCGTGCACAGTCCATCCTGCTGCCAGCCTGCAAGTGTGCCTTGCGCCTCCTAGTGCAGCGCTCAGCTGCCCCACTGCAGCCTCTACAATGCCGTGGGAGGCCAGCCCAGTAGCTGCTGGTGTAGTGTGCCCGTTTGGGGCTGTTCTGTGTTCACTGCCGCACCTTGGCTATCAGCTGCACGTGCTCGTACTCAATTGTGTCTGGCACATCATCAGAGTAGCTGCACGGGTGAGAATGGCAAGCAGTGCGTGAGAGACGGTGCGTCAGGAAGGGCATGCCGGCGGCGGTGCCAGAGGCAAGGCAGGGAGGCCTTTGGACACTGTGCCCCAGCAAGCCGTCGTCAACAAGCAGGCAGACGGCCACTGGCAGCAGCAGCAGTCACAGCAGCGGAGCAGCAGCTGGTGCCGGCACAGGGGAGCAGCCTGCAGAGGCCACTGGCAGCCATGTGAACCAGCCAATGTGAGCAAGCACCGGCCCTCACAGGCAGTCATGGTTGGCCAGGTCGATGATGAGCCCCACCCTCCGCCCCTGCGCCGCCTGCCCCTCCAGCAGCAGCGGCACCTGCAGGGCAGCGGCGGGCAGCAACAGATGCGGGGAAAGAAATCGGTGGCACCAGCAGCACCATCGACTGAGCCGGCTGCAAGGCAAGGCCCAGCCACATGTGCGGCGCAACGCTCCCGCCGCCCGCAGCACAGCATGCTCGCGCAGCGCCTATCGCAGCCGCCGCACCGTCAGCGGATGCTTGGGCGGCCCCGGCAGGCTCCAGTTGTCCAGGATTTCGCGGCTCATGGGCGTTTTCATTGGGATGAACTTGGTGGGCCACACCGGGGTGCCCACCGCCGAATAGTCCGCCTGCGGCAGAAGGGCCCGAAGGGAGGGCAACACATTGCGACGCAAAGCGGCAGGAGCGTCGGCGGGTCGGCTAGAGGACGGCAGAGAAGCCTGCCGCAAGCGACAACAGATGGGAGACGCTGCGCAGCTTAGGAAGATGGCTGTGGGGTGGATGGGAGAGGGCAAACAGCGCCACGACTGGCTGGCCGGCAGGGCTTTGGACTGAAGGCCGGCGGGCGGCGGGCGGGGAGGAGGCGCTAACGCCGGCGCTGGCGGCCGAGTGAGCACTTCGTAAATTGACGCTAACACAAACAGTCAAACCCCCAACAGACCCAGCTGTGCAGGGTGGCTGGGCAAGCAGGCCCAAATAGGAAGGTCGGGCGGCGGCGGCAGCTGCGGGCGGCGGCGGCGGCGGCGGCGGCGGCGGCGCACCCATTTCTGCAGCTTGTTCAGCACGGTGGGGGTTGTGTCGGCTGGCGGGGGCTCCAAACCCGGCGGCTCCGCCTCGCTGCCCGGCTGAAAGGTGCCGAGGAGCTCGCGCGAAGAGGCGGGAGCTGGCCTGGCGTTGCTGGGCTGCCGGGCGGCTGCCGACGCCATTGCGACTTGCTGATCCGCTTGCAAGGGGCGCTAGGGCGTCCCCATCGGGGGTTTGGGGCTGCAAGCGGGGTTCTTGCGAAAGGCGGCTGGCGATTCAGGCAACTTGCGGCCGTCGCCGTGATTGCTCAGTGCTGCTCCAGCATCGGACTGCGCGTCTCCAGCCCTCCCACCCGCCGTTGGTCGCCTCAGGCGTCCCATGAGACCACATGGGCCCGGGGCGGCCCTGGCAAGCGCCCGATCGCCCCGATCTCGCCCTCTGCGCACACCTGGACATCAGATCGAACGACAGCAGCGGGAGCAGAGCACCAGGCAGCAGCACTCAGAATGGTTCAGCTCCCTCCCGTCCAGGAGAACCGCGGGCTGTATGCCGCAGCGGCCGTGACCGCCGCAGTGGGCGGTGGTCTGCTCCTGCGCCGCGCATTGAGGTGCGGAGGCCGCGGACGCTGCTGCAGGGCGGCCCGAGCGGAATGCGGGTGCTGGGTGCACTGCCCCAATCGATCCCCAATGTGCGCAAGCCGCCCAGCCAGCCGAACCGCCGCCATCACCCCTGCCATGGTGTTGAACCAACCTGCAGGCAGACCAAGCCCCTGGCGGGCCCCTACACCCCGGACACGCTGCCCAAGGGCGCCTACGACGTGATCATCGTCGGCGCGGGTCAGTGCGCGGCGGGCGGGGGTTGCCGCCGCTACCGCCGCTGCCGCCGCCCGGTGCCTGCCTGCTGCCGCTGGCCTCCTGCCTGCCCTCATCCACCAGCCCTTTCTCCAAACCAAATGTACAGGTCCCTCTGGCTCCGTCGCTGCCTACTACCTGGCCAAGGGTGGCGCCCGCGTGGCCCTGCTGGACAAGGTGCGGAAGGAAAAGCGGCTTCCCACCTTGGCGCTGGCATGTTGGAATGTGTGCCATGGCATTCCTGTCATTCCTGCAGTCTGTTTGACTCATGCACTTCAGCTGCTCTGTGGGTCCACCCGTGCTGCTGCCCATCTGGCCACTGCACCCAAGCATGCCAACGAAACAGCCACCAAAAGCTCGAGGCTCATGCTGCAACCGCTCCGCCTGCCGCCTGCACCCGAGCAGGAGCACTTCCCTCGTGACAAGATCTGCGGCGATGCGGTGTGCACCCCCGCCATCCACATCCTGGAGGCGAGTCGATCGGCTGGGGCAGCAAGCTGGGAGGGCAGGCTACGCCTTGCAGATCGCAAGGCAGTAGCTGCTGCTGCTGCAGCTCGGTTACGGCTGTGCCGCAGCCAGGACTGCAGCTGGTGCCGCAGGCTGCCTGCACAAGCGCTGCTGCCGCACCCAGGGCTGCTGCTCATGCACGCTTTGCAAACATCATTTATCGGCAACTTTTTGTTTCTGCAGGAGATGGGCGTGATTGAGGAGCTGAAGGCGGCTGATGAGGTGCGCTGTGCTGTGCTCTGCTGTGCTATGCTGCGCTGCATTGGTTGCCATGCCATCACAGTGTTGCTATGTTGCATGGCTCTGCGCTGCATTGCTGTGCTGCTCTGTGCTGTGCTGCATTGGTTGCCATGCCGTCGTGTTGCTATGTTGCATGGTTCTGTGCACCTTTGATGTGGTGTGCTGCTCTGGCTGTGGCGTTCTGCGGCAGCCAGCTTCGCTGAGCACCTGATGTCTCGAATGCCATGCTGCAGGTTCGCTTCGCGGACAACGGCGGCTTTGTGTCCCCCTCTGGCCTGTCCTACATCGGTGCGAAAGCTGTTGTGCACTGAGGCCATTGCACATGTGCTGTGCTGTGCTGCTGCCTATGACTGTGGCCAAACGTGGATGTGTGCGCTGCTGTGCTGCTGCTGTAGAACTGCCGCCGGGCAGAATCCGCTGGCAGTGGCAACAGCATGCCAGCGGCCTGCAGGGTTGCAGGTCTGTTTGCATGTCAGCTTGCCGTACGTGCCTGCCGCTCTCCCTGGGCTCACGCCGCGCTGCGTGCGCTGTGCCCGCTGCAGGCGACTCGCAGCACAAGCTGGGCACCGCTGCGGCCTGCGCTGTGCGCCGCATTGACCTGGACGTGAGGGTGAGGCCAATGAATGGTGGCATTGGGATGCGCCCATGATGGCTGCTACCCCTTTGCACGAGCTGACATGCAGGCACAGCATGCTCTGCGGACCGGCGGCAATGAGCAGACCACCAGGCAGCTGCTGCAGCCGCCCTGGGGTGCAGCTTGCAAGCTGTGATGCACGCCTGGCAGCTGTGCAGCTGGCAAACTCAAGTGCCACACACTGGCGGCGCTTGCATTGCACGGCCTCCTGACATGCTGCACCCCATCTGCTTTCGATTGCAGGTTGCGGGCTGCGTAGTGCGCGAGCGCCGACCTAAAAGAGGACTTCTTAGTTGCACTCAATTGCACTCGATCCAGCAATCTCTCTGTTTCCCGGTGCTTTGCAGGTGGCTCGGGCGGCGCAGCGCGCGGGTGCTGACCTGAAGGAGGGCTTTGAGGTTGGCAAGGACGTGACTCTGGACAAGGAGACCGGCCTGTGGACTGTGAAGAGCACCGATGTGAGCTTGGGATGGGAGGCACAAGGAAAGGGGTTGCTTTTGAGGTTGGCAAGGACGTGACCCTGGACAAGGCCGCCGGCCTGTGGACTGTGAATAAAGCACCGACGTGAGCTGAGGATGGGAGGTGGAGGGAGATATACAAGATTTACGAAGTGTTGGTTTTTACTGCTCACGGTCGACAATCAAACGTGTGCTTGCATTCTTGCAAGGCCTGCTTGGCAGGAACCGTGAGCGTGCCTGCATTCGTGCGCTTGCCCGTCGGAACCTGCGTCTTTCTGAGGCGCGCCACTGCACCAACCACTCCGCCTGCAGGGCAAGACCGTGACAGGCCGCATGCTGGTGTGCGCCGACGGCTCCACCTCCCGCCTCGCCACGCAGCTGGGCTACTGCACTGCGCCTCCCCAGGTAAGGGTGGGCTGAGTTGTGGGTCTTGAGTAGAGTGTTTGGCAGCCTGTACGAAGCTGGGCTTCTGCGCCGCCCCGCCCCAGGTGGGTGGGTCGGGAGTGCTGCCATAGCTAGGAGTGAGCTGCCCATCGAGCTGTGTGTTCATTGCATGCTGAACCGTGTGTTTACTGCAAGCTGAGCCGCCCGCCAAGTCGCATCGATCGCCTGCAGGGTGTGTCGTCCCGTGCCTACATCGAGGGCGGCTCCCACAACGCCAACTTTGACGGTCTGGTGTTCTACCCCCGCTGGTCCCTGCCGGGGTGCGTTTGGGCCGCTGGGGAGGGCCTGGGTGGGCTGCTGCAGGGGTTGAGTGGAAGTGCTGTGTGCGGCACTTGTACCCCTGTATTTGCAGCACTCCACTGGTTGCACGCACGCCCAGGGCAGCTTCTGTCTGGCGCTTTGCGGTCCACGTAGCCGAAATGCTGCTGGCTGCCGGCCATTTGCCCTGCAGCTACGCTGCGATTTTAAAGCACGCTAAGGACGAGCCTCTGCCATCTACCTGCTCCCCTTCTAATTCACTTCCCTAATTCAACCATGCTTCTCCTTCCTCTCTGCAGCTACGCCGCCATCTTCAAGCATGCGAAGGACGAGCTGGGCTTCTGCTACTACCTCATCCCCTGCGGCAACAAGGCGCAGACCGGGCAGTGCGGCAACTGCACGGTGCGGCTCGCAGGCTGCTGTCACCGCCCAGCTGCTGCATGGCAGGCTGTGGCTGGGTGGCTGGGCTGCTGGCTAGCGCAATTTGCATAGCACAGTGCCTACCAGGCGCGTTGAGCATACAGGTTGCATGCCACTCGTGCCTGCTGCCATTCTGGCTGTCAAATGGCAAGCAAATGGTTTATTTTGTATGGCAGGCCGACGACCTGAAGCGGCTGCACGAGAACGCCATCAAGCACGACCCCTTCATCTCCCGCGCCATGGGCCCCAACCCCAAGTGCGAGCGCATGCGCGCTGGCTCGCTCCGCGTCGGCGGCCAGGGTGAGCCCAGATCGAGCATGGTTTGCATTTTGATTGCATGGCTGGGAGACCTTGATGGCAAGTGTTGGTGTGCGCCTGTGCCAGCACATGCCTTCACGCACGATGGGTGCGCTGACCTGCAACTGCACAAGACAGCGGCGCACTTTGCACCATGGCAGTTTTCCATGCCCTGGTTTCCATCTGTTCTCCCTTGGAACATCCAATCGCAGGCATCACCACCACCTATGATGACCACCTGATCATTGTGGGCGACGCCGCCGGCTTCATCGACCCCCTGACCGGTGCGCGGCCTGCTCAGATGGTTACCATTGCCAGGCATGGGCGATATTGCTGCTGCGGGCTGTGGGTCGGCAACAGTTTGATGGGTCGCTAATGTCGCCAGCCTCATGAAACACTACATGTGCGCTTGGGCAGGCCGCCCCGCGTGCGTGCGTGCCTCAATCGCTTGGGCTCAATGCATGCGCCGTGCACTCCACATCATATGCTGCAGGCGAGGGCATCCACACCGCCATGATTGCCTGCACCTTAATCAAATCCGCCTTGCACTGACTACTCAAAACTGCCTTGCACGAACTAGTTTTGTTTTTTTGCTGTCCCAACCGCAGGCGAGGGCATCCACACTGCCATGATGGGCGGCAAGGCGGCGGCCGAGGTGCTGCTGGCGTGCCGCGAGGTGCGCGCTGCGAGGAGTCACAGCTTGCTGCCTTGTCGAGTTTTGGCTTGCGACCCCGTTGACTTGCAACTGTCCACAGCCGCTGCTGCCTTGCCCGAACAACATGCAGCCGGGTGGTCCGACATGCCCTGCGGAAATGCACTGCGGCTCGTTGCATGTCAACTGCAGCACATCCCCCACTCTGCACCCACACGTGTGCACCCATGCCAACCTGCATCCGCCCTTGTTCCTGCTCCTACCCTATCAGGCGGTCGACTTCAGCAACTTGACTGAGCAAGAAAAATTCCGTCTTTTGCCATTCCTGTCCTCTCCTCGCAGGCGGGCGACTTCAGCAAGCGGTCAACGCGGCTGTACGAGCAGCGCTGGATGGAGCTGTTCGGCCACGACTTCAAGCTGGTGGGTTGGCCCTGGGTGGGGGCAGCCAAGGAGTTGGGAGCAGGCCGGGTTCTCGATCTGGGCGCATGGCCTGCGCACCTTCACCATGTGCAGCATGCAGCTGCCCCGCTGGCTCATGTAGCCATGCAGCCCCAATCAGCGCGGCGATCAGTGCCAGTTGCTAGTCTGGACACTTGCTAGTCTGTACGCCCCACCCTTATGATTTGCAGTCCCAGAAGGGCGCGGAGCTGATCTGGAGCCTTCCGTACTTCCCCGCACCCAACTCATTTACTTCTTCTAACTCACTCGTTTGCAGTCCCAGAAGGGCGCGGAGCTGATCTGGCGGCTCCCCTGCGTTGCGCTATCCTCAACACCTAATGCCTGCTCCCCATGTTAACCCTAATGATTTGCAGTCCCAGAAGGGCGCGGAGCTGATCTGGCGGTTCCCCATCCTGCTGGACGCGTGCGCCAACGAGGTGCAGCGGCAGGGCGATGCCATGATGAGCAAGTGGGCAGAGGTGAGCTGTAATTGTTATGCTTGATCGCCGGCTTGCTTGCTTGCGTGGTTTGTTTTCGAGGTTGCACATGATTGGCTGTGCAGGTTGCTGGGCGGTGTGCTGGTGCATGCTGTTGTCCCGGCCGCTCTGGAGTCTGGCTTTGCCCTCCCGCGTATGCATTGCTTCATCATCGCCATTGTTTGGTTGCTTGCAGGTGATGACTAACATGCGGCCCAAGACCTACTTCCTGCGCCCCGACGTCGCCATCCCCCTGGGCTTCGCGCTCCTGCGCGAGATCTGGCAGCAGAAGGTGCGCTGCTGCGCACTGTGCCGCATCCCTCTGGCCTTCCTCGTCCTCAGCAATTGTTCCCTTCCTTGTGACTTGCCTCCCCAGGTGGTCAAGCGGCCCGACCAGTACGTCATGCCTGCTGAGGCCAAGTGAGCGTTGGCACAGCAGCACGCATGCACTGAAACAGAGCTTCTTGCGTCTGCCTGCTGCGGCCAAGTGAGGCAGCCACAGCGGCGGCAGCCCACAACAGCATGGCACCTCGCGAAGCTTCCCAAGTTTAGCATGGCGCCAAGCACTCAAGCTCCCGCAGCCAGACCTGCGTACCCCAGCGCCTGAGCAAGCCACCAAGCTGCCGCCACACATTGCCTTTGAACCCGGGCCCCCAGTCAGCCACAGCCCCGTCCCTCTGTGCGCACTTCCTGATTCATCGGCAGCCCAACCTGCCCGCCGGTTGCGGCCTGCCACCCCCCAAACCAAATGCACTCCCCTCCTGATGCTCCGCATGCTGCCCCTTGTTTGTTCGTATATTTGATTCGTTGCCACCTGCCATACCTGGACACTTTTTCAGACTCAGCCCTTACGCCGTAACCCTGTCAACACCTCAACAACGTGGTTACACAGCAGTGCAGAGCAGCTTGGTGACACAGGTGCAAGCTCAAACAACTAAGACATGACACAACAAAACACAGGCGTGCACTTGTCACAACACGCACTCATAGCGGTGCCCATGTGGTCCCACTAGTAAGCAGCTCAGTCCTCCGCTGCTTACTCCTCTGCTGCTGCTCGCTCCTCAACTGCTCCTCCATCCGCCGCTCCTGCCTTGCCTGCACCAGCATCCGGCGCCGCCTTGGCTGAAGCTTCCTCTGTTAGCACTGCAGTGCTTCCGCCTACCTCTGCCGCCCCTGCCTGGGCTGCACCCGCCTGTGCCGCTTCTGCCGTTGCTGGCTCTTGCTTGCCGGCTGCCAGGCGCCGGCACTCTGCTTTGTGGGCCGCCCAATGGGCCACCTGATGCTCTCTGCTGCAGTAGCGCACCGCCCCACAGCCGCTGCACTTTCTAAGGCCCTCTGTGGCGCCGCAGCCCTCCGCCGCACACATCCTGCAGCGTGGGCAGCAGCAAACAAGAGCATGCAGTGGGGTGGCTTGTTCACGCGGTGTGCTGGTCCAAGAGCAAAGCATGAGTGCATGCGCTGACATTTGCACAAGCTGAGTCTGTGGGGGGTGCTCGTGCAGACAGTGCACAACATCAACACGACGGACAACCTTGCTGCCCCCAATGTCAATACGCCATGGGGAGAGCAGCATCCACACTGCGCAGCCTCACCTGGGGCAGGAGCAGTCGATGACAGTGATCGAGCTGTAAGGCGGCAGCTCCACAGCCGGGTGCCCGCTGCCAAACAGCGCTGGGCCAAGGCTCAAGCCACAGAATCCCTGGCTGCCGTCCCTGCCAGTGGCAGACATGCTAAGTGGTAGGCTGGCGCCGCTGGGCAGGGTCAGCTTGACGGGGCGAGTGGGCCCCCTGGTGGCGGGGAAGATGCTGCGGCAGCCGCCTGGCGGCGGGTCGGGAACTTGCTGAGGCTGGGACTCTGTCACGTACAAAGTGATGGAGGCCACTCGTGCGTCTGCAGATTATAAATTGGGTGTGTGCAGTCCGGCATCCAATGGAGGGCAGCAAGAGTTGTCAAGGTGGGCAGTAAGGCCAGGCATGCGGCACGGCGGGTATGGCGCTGCCCGCAGTGCTGCACACACCCTGTGTGCGGGCAGCGGCAGAGCAGGCAGGCACGGGGGCATCAAGTGAGGCGGAATGATCCCCACAAGCCACACCTGGGTTATCACTTTTAGCACGGCTGATCATTTGGTCCGCCAGCTCCGCAACCTCCTCCAATGGCGTCCCCACGAGCTGCTGCGACTCGGCTTGGACCCTTAGCAGATCCAGCGCCCAGCCGCCGCCCTCGAGCTGCCGCCGCCATGGCTGCTCCTTGTCCGCCGCACTCATCAGGATGGGAAACTGCGTTGGGGTGGGCAGCTAATGCAGAGGAAAAAGTAACGCAGAGATGTGGCGGCGGCGGCGGCGGCGGCACTGCCCTTTGAGCAAAAGAGCCTTGGAACGCTGGGCAGGGCCAAGGCGGCAGAGTAAAGCCTTGCTGGAGCGCCTCAACTGCTGCCTGGAGGTGTGGGGCACCGTGACTGTGGGCTGCGCGCCTGGGGCGGCGCACTGCAGCTGCTGAGGCTGCAAACTTCTCAGCTCCCGCCTAGCACATGGGCAAGTCGACAGGGCAGCTCCCAGAACACACCCATGCAAGCACCACGATCGCCCATGCAGGCACCTGCCGCTCGGCGCGTCAGCCTGATCACCTGCCCTTCCCTTCCACTGCTGCCTCCTTGCTCTCGATTGCATTCATTTGCAGTGTGGAGGAGTGCAATCTCAATCGGGTAGTTTGCTGGACGGCTCTAAAAAACAACAAGCAATGTGCGCTCCGCTTGTGACTAGTGCACATCAATCAAAACTGGGAGTAGGGCGCTCGAGTGGGTTAGTTAGATAGGTGAGAGGGGCGTGAGTGAAGGTACATGAATTGCACGTCAGACGGCCGCCGATCTTACTAAACGCAGATCGGCGGTAAAGAAATGGTGGCGCTTGAATGAAAGCAAGCACTGAGAGGGATGGAGTGTGGGCAGACTGGCAAAGCCGGTGGACAAAGCCGCCGGAATTGACAGCCTGTCCAACTTGCAAGTGTGGGCGGGCCCTGTGGGCAACACAGCAGTCGTGCACCAAAGTGCGGCTGCCCTTAGTGGCGATCCATCTGCCGCAGCGTGACCGCGGCTGCCGGGTCGGCCTTGTTGAGTCCCACAAAGATCCACACCTGCGCAGGCAGAGAGGAGGCAGTTTTAGTGCTCGTTTGACAAGGGTGCATTGGGGAGCTGGCACATACCGACAAGCGGCAATGGGCAAGCAGATGCAGCACTGGGTCGTTTGGTCCATCGATGGAGACCCATCGATGGGTAGCCAGCGGCGAAAAGCCACTTAGTGCAGCTCAACCCACCTTGAACAGCGAGTCCAGCAGCACGGGGACGGTGGCCACAAAGATGTGGATCAGCTCGTCCTGCGAAGGAGGGGAGCAGTGGGACAGGCAGCGGTTTGCAGACTTGCTTGCTTCCGCAGTCAGTGGCACCCAATCGTGCGCTGCAATGTGAGGGGCCTCGTGGCACGGCAGCGCCCGCAGCCCATGTGCTCAGATGCCGCAACAGCGTCTGCAACTCGCATTGTCACTCCCCTGTGCACTCACCTCGGCCTCCAGGCCGTAGTGGCCCGACAGGATGCGCAGCGTGGCCGTCCAGCCCTCCTCTGAGTGGTATCCCAGCAGAATGTCTGCAAGGGAGGATAGGGGGAAGGCAGGAGTTCAGTGTGCTGTGAAGATTTAGGTGAAAGCGTGGCGGTCCAGCCCTCCTCCGAGTGGTATCCCAGCAGAATGTCTGCAACCAACAAAACGGTGAGAGCACACAAAACAGTGGAGGCAGGAACGAGTGAGTGTGTGGAGGCTGCAGCAGCCGCTTGCGAGGGGCGGAGCCAAGGGGGAGCAGCGCTCCCAACAGAGAGGCCCATGGCCCACCAAACTCGGGCACTTTGCTCCAACAGAGAGGCCCATGCCCCACCAAGCAAACTCGCGCGCCGCCCCCTGGTGTGCTTGAAGCGAACCATTTGTGCTGGACCAGCCCATCAGAAGTGCAGCACACCAACCCACCGGTGATGAGGATGATGAGGAAGGCCTTGGACGTGTCCGACAGGCCCGTGAAGATGCGGCCAAAGGTGCGGAACAGGATCTGGCGCTCCGGCACCTGCGCTCGCAATTGAGAGGGGGAGAGGGCACGGTTAGGAGGAGTTGACCAAAGGCCAAAGGTGCAGAACAGGATCTGCCGCTCCGGCACCTGCGCTTGGAAAAAGATTGAGGCGATGTAGCAAGCGGCAGGCCGTGCTGCAGGCCGTGCAGGCTGGGGTGACAAAGAGCGCCAGGGCGTGAGGCATGGCAGCCGTTCAGTTGGGCCATGCCGGTTGCTTGCCCAGTACTATGCAGGTTGGCAACATTGACCAGCTGCACTCTTAGCATGATGGTGCGCACCTGCTGGCTGAGCATCGCAAAGAACACGATTCCAGAGGTCACATCTGCAGGGCGGCAGAGGCGGCGGGAAGACAAGAGGGTCAACGCATATGGGGGGCGCCCGCTCTGCAACCGCACACCCATCAGCAGCCAAACAAGCACGGCGCGCTGCTGTGCCAAGGGCCGCAGGTTTACAGCCCGCAACACAGGCTGCCCACCTGAACACCACGTTGAGCATCACAGGCACCGAGAGCCAAACAAAACACAACCTGCGGCTGCGCCAAGAGCACCGCTCTGATAAACAGCCTTCGCCCAAGGAGCCCACCTGACACTACGTTGAGCAGCGCCTTCTTGTTCGCCTCCCTAAACTCGTGGTCCAAGTGCTTGGCAGTCTTGTGCAGGTGCTCAAACACGCCTTCATCCGTCAGCGGCGGCGCCTGGCCGATTGCTGCTTCC
>VFQQ010002455.1_pt1 | contig 20821 bp, 28 predicted proteins | sample 3512341 | NCBI WGS metagenome assembly VFQQ01 (sample SAMN10412373, study PRJNA504923) | tailings metagenome | isolation source: Relicate 2 Philex TSF1 revegetated site | place: Philippines: Tuba, Benguet | collected 2017-08-29 | reverse complement strand
CTTGGATGCTGCTTGACTGGATGCCCTGCTCCGTTGTTGCAGCGCGGCAAGAGGTCGACAAAGCAGGTGGCGGGGCGCAAGGTGGCCGCGCAGCGCACCCGCAACCACCTGGGCCACTTTGAGAGGCGAGCATGAGTTGAAGTGCTGTGGCTTCTGTGTGCTGCTCTTTGTCTGCGCATGGGTGGTTCTGCCGGTCTGCACTTTCCGGCATCACCCGTTGTGGCTGTTGTGTTGCTGGCAGTCTGCTGGTATGTGCAGCAAAGCAAGCTCGGGAGAAGTGCCAGCCCTGCCAAGCAGCCCTGCTGCTTGACGAGCCCTTGCTTGCCTGCTATGCTTGTTTCTTTGCTAACCAGCAACCATCCTGGGCCATATCTTCCTGCTGCAGTAAGGCGGCACTGGAAGCGCAGGACCGCCGCATGGTGGCGCTTGCTGAGCAAGCGGATGGCCGGGAAGGGTCGGCCGGGCAGGGCGCACAGCAGGGAGGGCAGCAGGAGGAGGAGGAGGAGCAGCAGCAGCAGGAGGAGCAGCAGCAGCAGGCTGAGCTTGTGATGCCTGCAGCAGAGGAGGAGGAGCAGCCGGCATCACCGCCGCTAGCGCGGCAGACGCGGCAGGCAGGTGCGCCATCGCCCCGGCGCCGCAGGCGTGGAGAGCAGCAGGCAGACCTGTCCTCACCTGCCCAGCAGCAGCAGCAGCAGCAGCAGCAGCAGCAGCAGCAGCAGACGCCCGACCGGCCGCTGACTCGCAGCCAGCAGCATTCTCCGCTGTCGCCCAAGCAGCTGCAACTGCTGCAGCACAGTCAGCAGCAGGGGCAGCGGCAGGGGGAGCAGCAGGAGCAACGGCAGCTGTCACAGGGGCAGCAAATGCGGTCAGCACCCCAGCAGCAGCGGGAGCAGCCGCAGTCGCCGCCCCAGGAGCAGCAGCAGGAGCGGGAGCAGCCGCCGCAGGGCCGGCAGTTGCGGTCGCCACGCCGGCAGCAGCGAGAGCAGCGGGAGCAGCAGCCTGAGCCTCCGCAGCAGCAGCAGGAGCAGCAGCAGCAGGTTGCTGCGCAGGTGCAGTCCCCCACAGGCAGCCAGCTGCAGTCGCCACCTGGCAGCGCACAGCGGCGCAAGCGCGGGAAGGCGCAGGCTCAGCGGTCTGCGCCCAGCTGATGCTTGAATGTGCTGCATCAGCGCATTTTGTACTGCAGCACCGCAGTATTGCGTCGCACACGGTATAAGGAACACATGTTGGCAGGCTGGCCGCGGTTGCAGTGCAGCTTTGCAATCCCATTGCTGCGGCGATTTAATGTTTGAAAGCAGGTGTGTGCCACCAGTCAACTTGTGTGCCACCAGTCAACTTGCATGATTACACGTGGCTGTGTGGTGATGAAAGTGTGACAGAAGTCAAGGGACAGTGAGCAGCAGGAGCGTCAGCAACAGAGGATAGCAGTGAGTCAACAATGGGCAGCATGGGTGAAATGGCTAGAGGGTGCAGCGCTTGGCGAGTGCTGGGCATGCCAAGCAGAACAAGCGGACGGCTGGCATTGATGCAGCACAGCTGGCCTGTCACTCCAGCGGCCGCGCCCGCAGAATTTTGACTTCTGTCAGCGGCCGGTCAGTCTTGTCGGTCTGCCAAATTGGGGGTTGGAGGACAGATGAGCAGGTGGGTGGCTGGAGCAGTGCTAGGTTCAGCTGCAAAGCGAAGCGCATTGTGCAGCACAGCATGCAGTAGCATTAGCATGATAGCAGTGGCGCAATGAGAGGCTCCATGCAGCCAGCTGCCCCACCTGCACATTGTCTAGCCGCTGAATTACATCCATGCCGCCGCACACCCGCCCAAAGATGGTGTGCTTGCCGTCCAGCCCTGACAGACAGGACAGGGGAGAGAGGGAGGGGTGTAAGGCGGGCCGCGGGGTGCAGGAGTTGTTGCGCCGCAGCAGAGAATCTGGCAGCCGGCAGCGCCACGGCAGCAGCCATTCCAAGCACCAGGGCAGCGGGTGGAGCAAAGACAGGAGAGGCAGCTCACAGGGTGTGGGCGCAGTGGTGACAAAGAACTGCAATGTAGACGGGAGCAGGGAACAAGGGCAGGCATGGGTGTGGTCAAGCGAGTCAGGCACACTGGATTGGCAAATGAGCAGGTATCAGCTCCAGCTTGCAAGCGATCGACAGATGGCTGCCACGCTGTGCATGCCCGCAATCCCTGACCGGCGGCACCTGCACCAGTGGCAACCGGTTCCCGTGCACTCTGCCCACCCCACCTGGCTGCCGTTGGTGTTGGGCCCTGCATTCGCCATGGACAGAATGCCCGCCCCCGTGTGCTTGAGCTCCCGAGTGATTTCGTCCTCAAACTTGCCGCCCTGCAGCAGGACAGCCAAGAAACGCAGTGGGCACAGCGCAATCAGCAACACAGATCTGCGAGATTTAAGGGGGCGAAGGTTGCTGCCACCATAGGTTGCTGCTCCTCGGCTGTGCTCGACCAGGAGGCGCGGCAAGCACGACAAGCACGGCATGCACAGCAAGCACAGTAGGCACGGCATGCGAAGCAGGCGGCTCACGTAAATGGATGTGCCGCCACGCCCCGTGCCGGTGGGATCTCCGCCCTGCGGCATTGAAATCAGTTCTGGGTTGTTTGCCAGGCAGACTAAATGACAGAGGGGACGGGGGGCAACATGCTAACTGCTGGTGCTGAAGTTGGCAGCAGCTGTGCAACTGGCGGCACATCCCTGCACAGGGGCTGCAGCAGGCAACCCCGCAACCAGGGCAATCAGCCAGTCAAACAAGTGCACTCCCCAAGGACAAAATGGCAGCAGCATTCACCTGGATCACGAAGGAGCCCAGCATAACCAGCTACTCATTACAGGCATAGTCACCCTTTGATTTGAGAAGAAAATAAGGCGACTACCCACCTGGATCATGAAGGAGCGGATGATGCGATGGAACTGCGGGGCGTGGGAAACGAACAGAAAGGCTATGTGCAGCACACGTGTGCTCCCATGTGGCGCTCCGCTTAGGTATGCACATGCATCTAGTTTCCCCCAGTGTTCCCGCGGCCCAGAACGGCGCAACGAGTGCCGCTGCCGCACCACGCATGTGCCAAGCTCACCACAGTGCCGTCGTAGTAGCCGCGCCGCGACAGCTCCAGGAAGTTCTTCACCGTCTTGGGAGCGTGCTTCTGGTACAGCTGCGGGCCGCGCAAGGGGTGGGCAGAGCACAGGGAAGCGCAGGCAATGCAGGTGAGCCGTGCCAAACAGCGTTTGCTGGACGTGCAGCGCTGCAGGCAGCATGGCAGCGAGGGACAGCCCGCAGGACCCGCTGCACTGCCTCAAAGATGCTGCGTTATTTAAATCAGCATGGTCGGAACCGCGCACGCTGCCCCGTGCTCATGCAGTCCCAATCGACAAAATGCAATCCCAAACCACAAAATGCAAAACAGCCGAGCGGCCGCACCTCGACTTGGAACGTGCCCATCGACGTCTTGATCTCCACCCGTGGCGCCTCCATGGCAGTGCCCCTGATCTACGGCTGCTGCTGTGCTGATGGGTAGTCTGAGGAGCGGAACCACTAGCGTGCCTGCGCACAGAGGCAGGCGCAGGGCAAGGGCATGGTGACCGCCGCCGCCGCCGCCGCCCGAGTGTTTGGCTGGCGCGGCTGGCGGAGCGCGCAGCTGGAAACAACATGAGAGCTTCCGCACTACATCAAACGAGCGCTCCTGGCAGCTGAAAACGCCGCTGCCAGCGTCCCTCCATCCGTGCTCACCAGGGAGCGACCGTGGGGCTGCGGCGCGTCCTACACAAGCTTCACGACCTGCGATCGTGACTGCACACTGCCTGCCCCGCCCTCCGGTGCACGCCAGGCTTCATGCCGACTGCTGGGCACGGCCTGCTTGGCCACGCTCGCCATTCGTGCCGGATCCGGGTGCATCCCGCTCCAGCAGCTCTGCACTGTCCATCGCAAGCGCTGCCGTGCGAAAGAAGCGCGCTTCACTCGCCGACCGCGACTTGCTCACAGCCCCGCTCGCCGCTGGGGCTACCAGCCGCACTGATGGACTGCGACATCGAGCTCGGTTGATTTGGAGCACACCGGGACGCCCCCAGGCGCCGGGCTTCCTATGACGGCGCTGGAGGGCGCCAAGCGCAAGGCGGGCTCGCCCCCGGAGGGCGCAGACGCTCGCTCGAAGCGGCAGCCGGCAGACCAGCCCGCGGCGGGCCCCCTGGAGGAGCGGCGGCTCGAGCTGGCGGAAGTCTATGCCGCCTACACCGCGCTTGCCTCTGCTCCCCCGGGCGCCCCTCCGCCCGAACAGCCCTACCTCCGCCTGCTCAAGGCCGGGCAGGGTGAGTGGGGCAGCCGTGGGGCCTGGGCAGGGGGCGTGCGCTGTCTGCGCTGCCGGCGAGGAATGCCACAAGTCGGCGCCGCCGCTCGGATGCGCATGCCCCTGGTACACAACTTCAAATTGCACCCCTGAACAGCCTCCCTTACGCCGCCTCCCTGTATCCCAACTGCCCGCAGGCGCGGAGGGCTGCCGCCGGCTGGCGGCGCGTCTGCTGCCACGCTACGCCCGACATTTCCCACAGCATGCTGACACCGCCGCCGACACGCTCATTGCGCTGGCCAAGCTCTCCCTGTCGGGTGCGTGCATGCAGGGCGTTCTTGTGTTGCTGTGTGTTATTCACATCGGCGATGCGGTCCCAACTTGTACACCTTGCATTGTCACATGTACCAAATGCTACCTGCTTGTTCTGTCAGGCAGGTGGCTTCGTGCACTGCCTCCTGTGCTGCATGCCCCTGCACACCACCCCTGCCTGCCCCACTCTTCCCTTCCGCTGCAGAGCCGCAGCAGCAAGTGGCGGCACGCTGTGATGCAGCCGCCGGCCTGCCAGAAGTGGCTGCGGCTGCGGCGAAAGAGGCGGGCTCGGGCGGGCAGCAGGCCACCATCAAGCTTGTTGCATTCTGCTTCCAGTAAGTGCCTTGCTGCTGCCTGTCAGTCGGGCATCGTGACAAGTGCTTGCATGCTTGCAGAGTCTGGATCCGCAGTTGATGGTGGCTGCAGAGGCTCAGCCCTGAGCTGCACTGCCCACACTACAGCCCATAAGGATTGCAGATGCCCATGCGTAATCGCGCCTCTCCCTCTCCCCGCCACTCTGCTCCCCCGCAGGCAACTGGCCGCCCTGCTCAGCGCATCTGCTGCGTCCACAGCCAACGGCGGCAGCCACCTGCTGCCCAACGGCGGCACCGGCAGCGGCTCTGCCAGCGGCGCCGGCAGCACAGCAGCAGACGCCGCAAGCGCGTTTGAGAGCCATCTATGGCCCTGCCTGGACCGCTGCTTTGCCAGCCACTTCAGGTGGGCGGCTGCACGGGGAGGCACTCAGTGGCAGCGGGGCTAGGAGCTGGAAGTGCTGTGCGCACAATGCTGCGCTTTTGCACTTCTGCAGCTCTGCTGCTGCAGAACCGCCCCACACCACTCTGCTGCAACTGCTGCACCTGCCGCTGCTGCTCTCCGCTTGCCTGGCTCACGCACTCCTCTCATGCTGCTTTGCTGCAGGGTGGTGCTGGCCGCCTGCCTGCACGCTCTGAAGAGCCCCGGCAAACCCAACTTTGCGGTCGCAAGCCGCTTCCTGTCCCAGCGGCTGCTGGCCGCCCCCGGCGTAGCAGCAGCAGCTGCTGCCTCGCCAGCTGGGCCGGCAGACAGCAGCGGCGATGAAGTGATGCAGGATGCAAGCGACAGCGGCGCAGCAGCAGGTGGGGTGGCCGCAGCACCAGCAGCAGCAGCAGCGGTAGTGGCAGGCATGCTCCCAGCCGATGCGCAGCAGCAGGGCGGGGGCCAGGCTGAGCAGCCCTTGGCTGCCCGGGTGCTGGGCGGCCTGGCTGCCAAGGACCAGGCGTGGGTGCGGTCACATGTGGAGAAGTGGTCCAAAGGTGGGTGGGCTTGCTCTAACTCGTGCTTTGTGCACGCTGCAGCTGATTTGCATTGTTCGCTTCAAGTGGTTTGGCTCAACAACCTGCACCGCGGAGCGCTGTCTGCCACTGCAATCCCTGTGCACTGGAAACGCTTGCAAGTACTTTGTGGCAGCTCAGTTGCTGCACCTTGCCCCCTTGGCACATCTGCAGAAGTGGACGCCAAGAGCAGCCTGGAAGCACTGGGCTTGCTAGAGCGCCTGCTGTCCCACCTGCCTGCCGGAGAGGCCGTCCGGGCCCCCGGCTGGCTGGCCGCCTCGGTGCTTCCAGAGCTGGCCCTGCCCACGCGGGGTGCTGGCGGTGGCGAGCAGCCGGCGGCGGCTGCCACCGAGCAGCAGCAGCAGCAGCAGGCGGTGACGCCGCCCTCAGCCAAGGCGGAGCGGCAGGCAGCGGCCGGGCGGGGGTGGGACCGAGGGGCCTCCCCCTCGCCCTCCCGCTCTCGATCGCGGTCACGATCCTCAGACGCGCCGCTGCAGCGGGGCCGGCAGGGCGCCGGCAGCGCGGCGCGCGGCAGCGGCGGCGTCGCGCGTGGCCGCCGCCGCGCCAGCCCCGGCAGCCCCCACCTGCCGCGGCGGCGCACACCTAGCCCCTGGCGCACGCAGCAGCGGCAGCGGAGTGAGAGCCCCTGGCGGCCGCAGCGCCAGCGCAGCAGCAGCCCTTGGCGGCGGTGGTCCCCCGGACCATCAGAGCCCCGGGATGCGCGAGACGGCCCCGCGCCTGGGCGGCGCCGCGGCGGCAGCAGCCCGCCGCCGCGCCGGGGTAGCCGCCGCAGCTTGGATGCAGAGGACATCTCTCCACCCGCTTCGCCGCGCTTCCCGCGGATGCCGCCAGGTAAGATGGACAGCTTAGGGCCCACTTCTGGGAATATGTGGGTGTGCTCTGCGTGGTGGCTGCCTGGAAGTGGCGGCACGTGCCTGCAAGTGGGGCTACCTTTCCACACAAGGTAGTTGCACCCGCTTGCCTCCTGACCAGCCCCACTCGCCTCTATACCCATCTACCTCTTCCACCCACCTGCCTCCTGACCTTCCCTATCCCTGCCACTCCCTGCCGCTGCCCGCAGGCTTCCCCCAGCCCGCGGCCTCGCCCTGCCTGGCCGCTTCCTGCCTGTTCTTCCAAGGGCTGCCGCCAAAGCTGGAGGAGCGGGATCTGCGGGCCGAGTGCTCCAAGCACTCCAAGGTTGGTTTGCAATTGGTTTGCAGCACTGGATGAAGTGGACTTGCTGCCTCATGGTGCTGTGAGCACGATTCAGTGAAAGCGAAAGCCTGCAGGTGTCGACCGTTGCTGTCTTGATGCTAACAGCGCATTTGGTGGCATCACAGCCTTCTCCACGCACTCTGCCCCCTGGTCTGCAGCAAGTGGAGTGTGCGGTGCGGCCGCCCGGCACCCAGGGCATTGCCTTTGTGACTTTCAAGTCGGTCCGGTGAGCAGGAGGGTCAACCTGCTTCATGCACCAAACAAGTGACGCGGCATCGCGAGTTCAACACACTGTTCTTTGCCTGCGTGTTTCTGCGTTGCCCAGCAGTGTTGTATTGCATTGCCTGCGCCTCACCTCTGCGTGCTCCTTGCTGCCACACCCATTCCTTGCAGCGATGCGAGCCGCTGCTACGAGGCAATGTGCGACGCGCTGCCGTGGCGGGACCGCGGCCAGCCCCTGCAGCTCACTTTTGTGGCACAGCCGGTCTACCCGCCGGGAGCGCCGCAGCGGCCGCAGGTGCGAGCAGTGTGCTTGGCTGAGGGTGGGTTTGGAAGCCGTGACGCTGGCGTGTGGTGTGTTCGCGCCCATTATACTGCTTGTGCTGCTGCCTGTGCTGCTGTGGCTTCGCGTGTTGCACTGTGCAGTTGCTGCTGCCTGCGCTTCTTGCTGGTGCGGGTGGCATGGCCTCACTGTGCTCCCTTGTCCACATGCCTCCCACCCCATGCAGCCGCGGGCCAACCACGTGTGGATGGCGGGCGTGGGGTCGGCCGCCGACGAAGCCGAGGTGCTGCGCTGCTGCCGGGAGGGCGCGATTCCGCCGCCGGAGCACTTGCTGAAGGTGAGAGCTGCTACCAATTTAGATCAGCGAATGGTGGGGACATGCAATATTGGTTGTACTGCCCTGCTGTCTCCAGGCTTGGCAGCTGGCACCGGTTGCCGCAGCAGCTGCATGAGAAATCAATGAATGCTCAACCCTGCCTCACTGTAGCATCAAGTTGAGACTGCTCAATGCCTCCTAACACCTCCCTCCACTTCACAGGTCCCCGCCCGCCGGCCCGGCCTCATGCTGGTGTTCAGAGACACTGCTGTGGCAGAGGCAGCAGTTGCAGCCATCCGAGCAGGCCGGCCGCGCATTCTGGGCCCGCCCATGCCAGGCGGCCCGCCCCCCGGCGGCCGCGGCGGGCCGCCCCCTGGGCCCGGCTCCGCAGCAGACAGCGGCAGCCCGGCGCCGCGGCGGGGCGGCAGCCCCGGCGGGCGCCGCGGCGAGCGGGAGCAGCGGGAGAGGGGACGTGACAGCGGGCGGGAACGGGAGCGGGAGAGGGGGGACAGAGAGCGGGGCGGCGAGGAGCGAGGAGAGGGGCAGGGCGTGCCGCTGCCGCCGCCCGAGTTTGCGGGGCGCACGCTGTGGGTGGGGCAGGTGAGCATTCGCTGCCTTAGCTAGCCTTGCGGTTTGTTCAGACTTGTAGTGCATGTTGGGGTGATGCAGCCACGCCATGTGATGCGGCCTGGGCTGCAGCCTGGACTGCACCTCGGGGCAGCGTCTGATGCCGCGAGACGCATGCCGCAGCAAAAACGCCCGTTGCCCGCCCCCGCATGTGTACCTCTCAAGCTGTTGTTTCGCGATACTTTACACAACTTTACACAACCAAATCGCAATGTGCAGGTGCCCCAAGGCATGCACGAGGACCAGCTGCTCGACCTGTTCCGCCAGTGCGGCGACATTGCAGGTGCGCATTTTTGCTGTGTTTTGCTACAAAATTGCTGCTATCGGCTGCTTTCCTGCAGCTGCTCATGCCAGCCATGCAAGCTCACAGCCCAATGCACTTGCGACTGCCATGCAAAAAAAAAAAGCCAACAGGACCGCCCCTGCCAACCGATCACAACCTGCCACACTACCCCTGCAGGCCACAAGTTCCTGCGCCACACCGCCTGCATGTTTGTCGACTTTGCGCGCCTGGAGGCAGCCGTTGAGGTGGGTGTTGTGTTAGGAGGGAGGGGCGCTGATGCTGGCAGGTTACTGTACAGGTCACACCTGTCATACATGGGCAGCTTGTTTGTCCACTTTGCATGTTGCATGCCTGGCCTGCTCTGCATGGTATGAGCCTGCTGTGGTCAAACTGTGTTCACCCTTGGCGCACTGCCGCAGGCGCGCAGCCGGCTGGACGGTTACCGCGTGGCGGGCGGCTGCCTGCGGGTGGAGTTCAAGAACGAGAACCAGTTCTGGGGCCCAGGCAAGTCTAGAACGAATTGGTTCGCTCAGTTTGAGGTTGTTTATAGCTGCACTGCGGGTGGAGTTCAAGAACGAAAACCAGTTCTGGGGCCCAGGCAAGTCTGGTTGTTTTGTTGTGTTGGCTTGCATGTGTGCTGTGCAGGGTCTGCTGGAGGGAACTCAGCAAGCATGGCTCATAAGCTGTCTCTGCCTCTCAAGCACACCTCTCTCATCGCTAGCTACTCATCCCTCCACACCCGCCATACCCCCCACAGGCGGCCGCGGCCCGCCGCGGCGCGAGCGGCAGCTGCCATTCGGAGCCCGCGACGGTCCGGCATCGCCACCTCGCGGCGGCCGCGAGCGGTACGGGCAGCACCCTCCTTTCCGGGAAGGCGGCCGGGACAGCGGGCGGGAGGGCGGACGGTCTGGTTCGTTCCGAGAGCGGGGCAGCCCCGAACGGGGCGGCCGCAGCCGCAGCCCTGACTATGGCGGCCGCGGCCGGGAGGGCCCCGGCCGGCAGGCGGCGGGCAGGGACCGTGGGCGCAGCCGCAGCCCCAGCAGCAGCCGCAGCCGGAGCCGTTGCAGGGGAAGGAGCCGCAGCAGGGAGGTGCCGCGTGCGCGCAGCAGTGGGTGGGGCGGCAGCCCTGGTCGGCAGCAGCCCGGTGTGGCGCAGCAGGCTGCCAATCAGCAGCAGCAGCAGCAGCAGCCGGCCAGCCCAAGGGAGGGCAGGCCTGCTGCTGAGGTGGAAGAGGGAAGCCGCAAGCGGCGGTGGGACGCCGCGACAGAGGCTGGAGGAGCTCAGCAGGCAGACCAGGAGGCACAGCAGCAGCCAGCGCAGCAGACAAAGGCAGAGGAAGAGCAGCCACAGCAGCAGCAACAGCCGCCAGCACAACAGCAGCAGCCGCAGCAGGCAGCCTCGCAGCCGCCGCCGCCTGCTGCGCCAGCCGCTGTGCAGGTGCCGCCAGCGGTACCAGAGCGTGTGCTGCCGCAGGCGGCGCCTCCGCAGTTTGCTGCGCCGGCTGCTGCTGCTGCTGCTGGCCCACCTGGCGGCGAGCTGCCGCGGCTGTTTTCAGTCATGTCTGGCAATCTGCCGCCTGGCATGGGCGGCGCAGCAGCAGCTGCAGCAGCAGCAGCAGCAACGGCAGCGGCGCCGCCGGGCATTGGCTTGCCGCCGCCGCCCTCGCTGCCGCCGCCGGCTGCCGCCGCGCCCCCGGCTGCCCCCAAGCCGCCGCCGCCGCCCTACCCGCCTCCACCCGCAATGGGCCCACCTGGCTTCCAGCAGCCGGCAGCAGCGCGGGCGCCGCCCGTGTTGCGGCCGCCGCAGCAACCGCCGCCGCCGGCTGCTCCCCCTGGCACGCCGCCCTGGCGGGGCACAGTGGCCAAGAGCCGCGCCCCCGTGTGCGCAGCGGTCTGCTTGGACGGCCCCTCACCAAATGGCGCGCTGGGCGGCTGGGCAGCGGCGGAGCCGCAGCAGTGGCCCGCCACGCTGGACGTTGCCCACCGAGCCGACCTGCAATATGTGTGCACCCAGGTGGGCGGGTGGGCAAGGGTGGCGTGTTGACCGGTTGCTGCTTTGGTTCTGCACAGACATCGAGGGATGGAATGGCCGGCTTTGGTGCTCGAACAACCCCTGGTTGTTGTCAACAGTCGACTCAATCTGCTGAACATCTTGCTCACCTGACCTCCCCCTCCCCCCGCAGCTGCTGGCGGGCAAGGCGCCAGGGGAGCGCGCCACTCGCCGCATCGCCGCCGCCGACCCCTCGGGCCGCCAGCCCCTGCTGGACTTTGCGCAGGTGGGTGCTGGCAGGGGTATGCTGAACAAGGTGCAAACTCGCATGCTGCTGTGCATGGATGGCGGCCGCTTGTGCGCACCTGGCGGGTGATGGCCTTTGGACTGCCGCGCCTGGTCCGCGCTGCAAGGCTTGCGACCCTCCCTTTCACGCCCACCTGTGTGCCGGGTGCACTGCCTGGTGATGTTTCAGCTCACCCCACCCTCCGTTTAATTGCCGTTCCCCTCTTCCTCCTGCCCCTGCCGCAGTACCTGCGCAGCAAGAGCCGGGCGGGTGTGGTGGCGCTGCCGCCGCTCATGCCCCAGGGCATCCAGCGCACCATGTACCTTGTGCCCCCTTCAGAGGAGGTTTGCCGCCAGCTGGGCATCAGCTGGCAGGTCTGCTCCGACTGCCTGCTGGCCCTGATTGTGCCCATGGCCCTGGGCCAGTAGCTGGGCAGGCGTGCCAAACACAGCTGGCCAATCCATGTTGTTGACGGGCCTCCCTACCGCCGCTCCCTCTTGCCATCCATCCTCTACCCTCTCGACCTCTCTACTCCACCCTGCCCCCTACCTTGTGCATTTACCTGTACCGCTCTTCCTAGCAGCACTGAGGTTGGTGTTGTGACCACACCGCGCATGTAAAAGCCCGCTGCACGCAAGCGACAGCGGGTCAGCGTGGTGGGCGGCGGCGCGAGCGGTCAAGGGGGCAATGCATGCGGGCGGGCGGGTGCATTTCGCATCGCGTGACAGCTTGCAGAGTCGTGCCAGCACAGTTGCGTATAGCCAAACAGCGAGCAGAGGTCGGGGCGATGGAGGCGGCGGTGCTGCAGCACTTGCTGGGCTCGGCCCGGGGCTCTGGCAGCGCGAGAGCAGCGGCAGCGTTCGACGCCGCGGCCTCGCAGCTGCAGCTCCTTGGCGGCCAGGCCTGGCGCAGCGGGCAGGCGGGGGAGCTTGCTGAGGAGCTCCTGGACAAGGCGGAGCAGCTTATCGGCAGCAAGCAGGTGCGTGGGGGCTGCCAGAGCTGACGATGGCTGCCCAATTGGCGCAGGCGGCGGCGAGCGGCGGGGCGGCGGCGCTCCCTGGGTGCGCCCTTGCCTGCGCGTTCTGGTGTGCCACCTGCCAACCGCTCACCTCCATCCCACACGCATACTACCTTCAGGCCACATCGCGGCTGCTGGGCCTGCAGCTGCTGCGCAGCGCCATCGCCAACTGCCACCGCCGCGCGTTCCTGCAGCAGCACGCGCAGTGGGCGGCGCTGCTGCTGGCGACGATTCGGTCGGAGCAGCCACGGGGCCAGCAGGCAGGCACAGACGGCCCAGCAACCACGCAGCAGCAGCCCAGCGCGGCGGCAGCAGATGCGTGTGCCTGCCTGGCCGCTTACTTTAGCAGGGTGGGCCGCATGCTAGAGGTGCCAGGCCTGAGGCGCGATGGAGCAGCGGCGGCCTCCAAGCTAGCAGGCCTTCTGTTGGGCCAGGGCCAGAAGCAGCAGGCGGCCGCAGGCGAGCAGGCTGCGGCAGCAGCCGCGCCGCCGCTGCTGGCGCTGCCGCAGGGTCAGGCGGCGCTGCTGGCGGCTCTCACCGCCCTGCCAGCCTCGTTCCGCCAGCAGCACAAGGCGTTGGAAGCGGCGCTGCTGCCCCTGCTCATGGCGCCTGCTCCGGCGGGCGGCAGCAGCAGCAACAGTGCCAGCGGCAGTGACAGCCCCCTGCTGGCAGCATGCGTGGCAGCTCTGCCTCGCATTGCTGGAGACGGCAGCAGCTGGTCTGCGTTTTGCCAGCGGCTGCTGGCCACCTCACACCGCCTGCTGGACAGCTTGCTGCTGCAGCTGGACGATGCACAGCTGGCAGCGGCCGCCAAGTCAGCAGTGGACCCCTCAGCAGAGCCGCTGCCGCTGCCGACCACAGCGGGCAGTTCGGGTGCGGCGGGCGGCGAAGCGTACGCAGCGGGCTTTGGCCAGCTGGCAGCGGTACTAGAGACGCTGCACCAGCTGCTGGCCGGCAGTTACCCGGCGGCGTTGCCACTGCCGGCTGGGGGCCTGCTGCTGCTGGCCAGCCGCATTGCTAGCGTGGATGACAGCAGCGGCGGGCGGGCAGCCACGGCGGCGGCCGCCAGCAGCCGCTTCCCCCTGCTGTGCCTGCAGCTGCCGCAGATGCAGGCGGCGGCGCTGCGCCTGCTGCAGCAGCTGCTGGCTGCCGCTGGTTCGGCGGCGGCGCCCTACTTTGTAGCGGCCGCCCGGCTGCTGGGAGACCTGCTGCAGCGGGCGGCGGCGGGCGGCGGCACGCTGGGAGCGTCTGCCGCGGTGAGGCGGGCAATGACAGGTCTTTGCGCTTGCGCTGACCTGGGCATTGCGGCTTGTGGGCGGGGTGGGTGCATGCAAGACAGCCGCCTGCCTGGGGTATGTGCAACACCGCTCAGCGTGTCGTTCGGCGCAAAATGAACCGCCTGAACCTCACTTGCCGTTCTGTCTTTCCCTTCCAAAATTCCCGTGCTACAGGTCCGGTGCCGGCTCTTTGGCGCGGCCCGCACCTTGCTAGAGACAGCAGGCGTGGGCGCTGTGCGGCCGCTTGCCCCGCCACTGCTGGCCGCCGCAAGCGCTGAGCTGTACGGTCGCTCTCAAGCGGCGCAGCAGGATGGGGAGGGCGCTGAGGGGCCCGCACGAAAGAAGGCTCGCAAGGGCAAGCAGGCGGCGGCCGCTGACTTTGCAGGAGAGGCGGCGGCAGGTGCGGCTGGTTTTTACTGTGATGCTGGAATGCTTCGCTGCAATAGATGCTGGAATGCTACACCTCGGCCAGCTGACTGATGCATGCCACCAACACCGAGTGCCTGCAAGGCACGCATGTGTGGTCGTCTGCAATCCAACTTCTCGCCCTCCCTCCCTTTTGCTGCAGCCGCCCCTCTGGACGACTTGGGCGCAGCCGCCCAGCTGCGGGACCAAGCCGTGCAAGCAGCCGCTCTGGCAGCACTGGAGGCGCTGTGTACCGCCGGCGCGCCGCTGCTGACCCCCCAGCAGCGGCGGCAGCTGGACGACACCGCCGCACATGCAGCCGCCACATCAGCGGCAGCCGTGCGCCAGCTCAGCTGCGACGCCGAGGCGGCGGTCGGCGCCAGCCTGGCGGCCCTGCAGCTGTCGGCCCACCGCCTGCTGCTGGCAAGCGTGCTGGCGCCTGCGCCGCACCGCCCGCCGCACCTGGCTGTCGCGCTGCGCCTGTGGCGGGCCGGCAGTTCAGGGGGAGCCGGCGGCGCCGTTCCCGACTTCTGCCGGCATGTGAGTGGGCGGTGGGCAAGTATGGGGCCTGTATGGGCATGGGATGGGAGTGGGTGGATGGCTGTGTGCCGGCCCGGTGTGTGCCTGCTCTCTGTAGTGCAAGTGTGAAGCAAGTGTCATAGCAGCTGCGTCCACGTGTGCTCCTTCTTCGCAGCTCCTTACCCCGTCCCACCCACCCACCCACACCCACGCCCCTTCCCAGGCCCTGCTGTGCTGCGAGGCGGTGCTGCACCCGCGCGCGCTGCCGCCGCCCCCGCCGGTCCGCCGCGTGCTGCCGCCGGCGCTCGAGGCGGGGGGCGATGCTGATGAAGAGGCTGGCCGCCCGCTGGGCATGCCGCGCTTTTGGAGCAGCGTGGATGCGGCCCTGCTGCTGCAGCAGGAGCAGCTGGCGGCGGAGCTGCGCCTGGCTGCCCGGGCGGCGCAGCAGCCGGCGGCCGGATCCGACGCGCAGGCGGAGGCACAGCAGGCGCAGCCAGCGGCGCAGCTGCAGCGGCTTGCCAATGGCGCACTGCAGGCAGCTATGGATGTGGACATGGCTGACCCTGCTGAGCTGCTTGCCCAGCCAGCCCATGCTGAGCCAGCTGCTGTGCCCACAGCTGTTGCGCCTGCGCCTGCGGCGGCGGCCGCGCAGCCCAGCCAGCCAGCGGCAGTGCCTGCTCCTGCCCAGCAGGCCCCAGCTGCCGCCGGCCTCTCCAGCATGGCTGCCATGCTGGGCGGCCCTGCTGCCGCTGCTGCAGCGGCCCCTGCCCCAGCGGCGCCCCAGCCTGCCACCGCTGCTGCCTCCCCACTGGCCCCTGAGTTTGCGGCGGCGCCAGCGGCAGCCCCCCTGGCTGCGGCGCCGGCGCCTGCGGCGGCAGCGGTTGTGGCAGCGGCTGCGGCGGCTGAGGAGAGCGATAGTGAGGGCTCCCTGCCTGAAATCGATTCTGGGGAGGAGAGCAGCGGCAGCGATGAGGAGTGAGGCCTTGGTCTTTGGCTGAGCTGAGCTGGGTTTCGCTGCATGCTGCTATGGCTTTCAGAAGATGGTCGTTGTAACATCTAGTGTGCAATGGGCCAGTGAGACATGGTCAGAAGCAAAAGAAACAGGCTGGGAGAGCTGCCTAGTGGCAAAATGTGAAGTTGGGCATGCATTGGGCAGGTGTTGATGGCAAATGTTACAATTCGCTTTAGGCAGCAGCAGCTAAACTAGCCTGATATGACACAAGGTATACTGCACGAAGCATGTGCGGCCAAGGCCATCAACTGGAATGGCTTATGTGCTGGTTGTCAGCCCTTCACGCCCGCATTGGTGTTGGCCATCAGCTTGCCCATGGTAAGCACCTCCACCGAGCAGTCACCTGGGTCCAGGATGCACCTGTGAGACGATTGAGAGAGGGGTGGGAAAGGTGCTGCTAGGCATTGTGCTGGTCCCATCGTCAGCATCTCGACTGAGCAGTTGACTGGGTCCAGAATACACAGTTGGCGGCACACGCGTGCTCACTCAATCAGTAAGCTCTCGTCTCGTCTGTGAGCTTGGCTGCACCCACACTAGCAGCACCGCCAGTCGTACATGAGACCATGTGAATGCCTGCCACACTCACTCAATCAGCACCGTCTTGTCCGTGAGCTTGACCGCCTGCTGCAGGGCCGCCGCCACCTCCTCCTCTGTTGTCACCTGCGGCAAAGCACAAGGCAAAATGAGTTGTTTTGGTTCTCTGTGTTCGTGCAGGCTGCCGCCACCTCCTCCTCGGTTGTCACCTGCGGCCAACCCAAGGGACGGAGCGAACTTGAACTGAAGTTCGAATTTGGCAGTGACTGTGTGGAGAACTCTGATCAGCGGCAACAGCATGCAGGGAGCCGACAAGCCTGCATGGCACTCACGCTCACAGATTACAGCAAAACCGCATCCTTGGCTCGCCTTGATGGCGCGCAAGTTGCCGGCCACGTCCATGCCCTCCGCCACATTTGCACAGATGCTAGCAGCAGAGCAGCAGAGCAGTCAGACTTCGGCACTTGCCTTGAAGGCGCGCAGGTTGCCGCTCACATCCATGCCCTCCGCCACCTTGCACCAGTCCCACTGCTGTATGCGGTTGTACGGTCTGCAGGCAGGATGAAGCCAAAAACCACGCTTGGCACGCCAGTATCCACTCCCGCAGATGGCTGACTCAGTCCCACTGCTGGATGCGGTTGTACGGCCTGCGGACAGGATGCAGTCAAACAAACACGTTTGGCACGCCAGTATCCACTGTCGCAGATCAACGATACTGTCCCGCTGCTGGATGTGGCTGTACGGCCTGCAAACGGCAGCACGGCCTGTTGACCAGGATGCAACAGAGGCCAAGCGTCCATTCGCATTAAAGAGCACAGCATCTACAGCTGTCCACCCGTCACGCGCAATCGTTCCCGTTGACTTGAACGGCTGAATACCCCACAAATGATGAAAAGGCCCACCCGTCGTAGATCTCGCTCTCCATCGTGTTCGGTGACCGAGCACCAAAACGTTAATATAATAATTCATTATAATTTACTACCAAACAGCCCACCCGTCGTGGATCTCGCTCTCAATGGTGTATGACCCGTTGTTGCTCAGCAGCACGATGGGGTTGACGCCGTAGCGCATCAGTGTTGACAGCTCCTGTTGGGGACAAGGGACCGGGGAGAAAGATGTGCACATCACGTGACTGAGCTGTTCCGGCTCAGCAGCACAATGGGGTTCACACTGTAGCGCATTAGTGTCGACAGCTCCTGCAGGGAAGGCAACAGGCTGCTTGTGATCGAGCCTCTGGTGTTCAACAGGAAGGTGCTTCTCTGCAAGCCACTGCCACACAACACAGCTCACCTGCACCGGCATCTGTGCCGCACCATCCCCCACCACCGTCGCCAGCAACAGTTACTATGGCTTGCATACGTGATGCTGTGCAGGCCGTCTCACCTGCACCGTCATCTGTGCAGCGCCTCCCCACGGACACCAGCAACAGCCATCAAGTCTCTCGACCATCATGCAGGGCAGCACCTTTTACCTGCACCGTCATTTGTGCAGCGCCATCGCCCACCACTGTCACCACCCGCCGCTGCGGCGCCGCGATGCCGTAGCCCAGCGTTGCACCAATGGACCAGCCAATCGAGGCGTAGCAGGCCTGCAGGAAACAATAAAACAGTAGCAAGTAGCAACGGGCGAGTAGGAACAGGCAGACCGCTAATACAGTAATCCAGCAGGCATCTCCAGTGGCCTCAGGCTGACCTTCAGCAGGCAACCCGCTGCGGCTTGCCTGGATCTCAAAGGGGCAGCCGTGCGGCAGGCGCAGCTTGGTGGCGAAGTACATGCCGTCGCTGCGGGGAGGGCAGGAAAAAATATCGAAATTTACTGCAGTATTCAAGCCTACTAATCAGCAGCAGCTCGGTGACGAAGTACATGCCGTCGCTGCGGGGAGGGCAGGAGATTAAACACCTGGTTCCGTGGCATGCAACTACTGCACTGCCCAGCCACGATAGAACTGAGCAGAACATGCACATGCCCGTTGCCTGCCACCAAACGTGGTGTGCAGGTGAGCGCATCGGTGCTGCAGGTCGCCGGCACGAGCTACAACCCGGCACACTCTAGTTGCAACACATTTCATTCAACACGGCAACTGGGGCTGCTGCAAAGCCCAACCCCCTCCTCACCCAATGTCCACCACCAATGCGTGGCTGCTGTCCAGCACTGCCTGCAAGGGATGTACACAGCACAGGCATCATCTGGCTGGGCAGCTGGTCCAGTAAAACGAAACAAGGTGGGCAGCAGCAGACTAAGTCGATTGCAATGTCTGCATGGGCTCCGTCCAGCGCCAGCTAGCTTGGCCAGCCGAGCAGCCATACTGAGTCCAGCCCCTCACCTGCAGGTGCGTGAACACTCGGTTGACCGCCAGCGGCGCGCGCCTACAGCCGACCAGCTAGCTCAACCCAACAAGGCGTGCCAAAGCCTGACAAACTGCAGCCAGCTGAGATTGCTAATGTTTCCCTGCCCACCTGCAGGTGCTTGAACACGCTATTGACTGCCAGCGGAGCGCAGACCGGAGAAAACCGAACTGGTTGAGTTAGCACAAAGCTAACAAACTACACACACCTGCAGGTGTTTGAACACTCGGTTGACAGCCAGCGGCGCGCCCGGCGGCAGCGGCGGCGGCACCCCCGGCGGCACGTGCTGCGCGCGCCACTTGTCTAGAGCGCGGCTGTTGCGCTTGACCTGAGGAGCGGTTGGTTGGGGATATGGGAGGCGGGCAGGCAGGACGGTCTAACCGCAAGTGCTGTGCACGCCACTTGTCTAGAGCGCGGCTGCTGCGCTTGACGTGGACTGGCGGTTTCGTCAGGGGCAGGGTGCATGGGTCACGACCGCAGCCGAAGCTGCAGCGGCAGCCCCATTCACCAAACAAAAAGCCTCCTCTCCTGATCAACAGTGCAGGGCTGACCTTGGGAATGAGCGCCTCCAGGAAATCCTGAGTGGGGAAAAGGGTGGCAGCGAGAGAGCCTGCTTGAAAAGGTGGTGGTTAGGACATGGGCAGCACTCATTCGGCGGCCTGCTTAGTGCGGGAGTTCACACCTCCTCTGCTGAAATGTCCCACAGCTTAAACAGCTTACCTCCATTGCCACCAGCCCAAAGAATCCAGAAGTGCCAACCAGCACCGCATCTCGCTGCACCTCCACCAGCGCCGATGGGGCGATCATGTGGGTGTAGCCTGCAGATGGACATGGAAAAAGGTACAAGAAAAGGTATGGGAGGTGGTGGTTTGAGTGGCCATGGCGTAGAGAGCGGGTGGCAACAAGTGAGCGAGTATGCGGCAGTGCAAACACAACATGTGCGGCACATGTTGAGCAGTTGCGCATGGGCGGAGCAGCTGCGGCAGCTCACCTGCCGTTGACACGTCAGTGAACACAGGCCCCACCATGCAGTAGGCATCGGCGCTCACAACAATCTCTCCTGTGCCGGGGCTGGACAGCGAGCCTGCAATGTGGGGAACCAAACACTTTCGAGGGTCTCAACTCCGACAGCGCCACCGGCAAAACAGAATTGCTGCCGGCTGCCAATAAACAATGCCGGTAAGCACTTGGCAAGGAGGCCTGTTGCTAGGCAGCCTGCGAGAGCACACACGAGCAACGCCAGAGCTGGATCAAAGAAGCCCAACTCACTCCACCACAGCCCAATGAAGTTGGGGTGGTCCTCTGGGAACAGACCCTTGCTGCAGCAGGGAAAACTTGACACGGTTTGTGTGCAGGCAAGCAGAGGGATTTACAGCATCTGTGCGTGCATGTACAACCCTCACAGAGCAGCCGCTGCATGGCGCCCGCCCAGTGTGCAGCCCACCTATTGAGCATGACCGCCACGGGCATGCCTGCGGCAGCACACAGCAGTGGGACGGCGGGAGTGAGCAGTGAGGCTGCAGCAGGCACAATGGGCAAGCGTTATGGGCACCCTGCCAGCCCTAGATCGATATCGCCCACCTGATGCCTCGGCCAGTGCCACCATGGCGGCCCGGGCACGAGCGCTGCGCATGTGCGCCCCTGCCACCAGCACCGGCTTGGTGGCTCGGTTCAGGAAATCTGCCACGCGAGCCACCGCCGCCTCCAGCCGGCCTGCACAGAAAGTCGTGGCAGGATGATTGCCCTTCACATGAATCGGAATAGCTGCCTCGGACCACAAACTCATTAAAGTTGCAGCCCTTTTGTCTGTTGCACACAGAGCTCAGCCTGGTGCAACGCAGAGCGCACGACTCAGCAGCATCCTAGCGGCATGCCAGCAGGACAATGCAAGCACCAGCGCAGCAGCAAGGTGTGCCTCACTTGGGACTGACACCAGCGCGGGCGGCGGTGGTGGCGCAGCCTGCGCAAATGCCGCGTGCTGTGGGGAGGAGATGGCGGCAACACGTGCGCATTCGTGCAGTGCAATGGGGACATCATGCGTTGGCGTTGCTGTCAAAGCTTGCCGAATGCCGCAAGCAACATAGGGGCTCTGCCTTCGCCCAGCAGTGCTCGCGCTCGATCTGGCCACCAGCTAATGCACAATACCAAATCACGATTTCGGCAGCCTTGCCTGCATGGCCGCAAAGTCGCTGGGGATGGAGATGTAGACCGGCTTGCGCTGCTCCACCGCCGCCTGACCAGGAAAAAAAACGAGTGCAGGCGCAGGGTGCATCAGATTGCAGTCGCACAGAAGCAGCTTTGATTCAGATGTCGACCGGCCTGCGCTCCCTGACTGGATACAAGCGCACCCTGCATTTGCATCCTGGGCCACAACTGCAGGCGCACCCGGAGCGCCAGGTAGATTTTGCGGACCATCTCAGCTGGGGTGTCCACCAGGCGCAGCTGAGCCTGCATGACAAAGGCCATCCCAACAGCTCGTGTATGGGCAAAGACTTTGCGGCAAACCTTGGCAGACAGTGAGCAACACGTCAGCAGCAGCAGCAGCAGCAGCAGCAGCAGCAGCAGCAGCAGCAGCAGCAGCAGC
>VFQQ010002454.1_pt1 | contig 20824 bp, 34 predicted proteins | sample 3512341 | NCBI WGS metagenome assembly VFQQ01 (sample SAMN10412373, study PRJNA504923) | tailings metagenome | isolation source: Relicate 2 Philex TSF1 revegetated site | place: Philippines: Tuba, Benguet | collected 2017-08-29 | reverse complement strand
CTGCCACACCAACAGTCCAGCAGGTGGCAGCCCACACAACAGGGCGGCGGCAATCACCTGAATTTGCGCAGGAGAGGAGGGGACACTTTTTTAACGTCCTGCTGTATAGCAGGAAAATCGCTGCGTGCATGTCCTGCCGTGCCAGCACGGTCAGACTAACAGATCACCGGGAGGTCGCGTGTTCGAGCCACGCAGGGGGAGCGCTGTGATCCTCCTTAGCTCAGTTGGCTAGAGCGCTCGGCTGTTAGCCTTTTGCTTTTTGTCGATTTGCCTGCTGCGCCTGCTGCCCTGCTCGATTGCCTGGCGAGGCTCTGCACCATGGCTGGCACTGCGGCGGAGCTGGCTGGCGGATGGACAGCAGGCTGGAAACGTGTCTGGCAGGGTGGGCAGGCTCCTGTGTCGTGCAGGCTCAGGGTCTGCAGGGCTGTGCTCCGCTCGGCAGCTGACCTGCAACGCTCTCAAGCTGCCTGGGCTCAACAAGCCGCAGAAACCAAGATGGTGTGCCATTGGCATCAACATCTGTTGCTGCGACTTGCCGCACAGATCACAGCGTCGACAGATAAGGAGCCAAGGCGGCACCAGTGGGTGGGCAGGGCCGCTCACTGCCGGTGCCGCTGCCGCCCCGCCACTCCAGCTGGCATGGCGCCGTGGAGCGCAACGCCGCACAACGCAGTGTGCCGCACGTGCTCGCCATTCCTAATATCTGGGCCTGCGCATAGCCCAGAGCGAAGCCCTCATCGTCAAGTGGCCGAGCGGGAAGCGCAGGTTGGCGCTCTGCGGCCGCCCATACTGCTGCTTCAAGCCAGCCGCCAGCCGCAGGTTGCAAAGCAGTGGACGGGGCGGCCCCGGCTGGAGCTTTGCCGGCGCCGCCGCCAGCTGCCGCCGCTCGCCTGCATCCCTGCAGTGGAGTGCAGCCATGGTGCACAGGGACACGAGCAGCTGCAGCGCTGGTGGCCTCAAAAGCTCAGCAAGCTACCATGGAGGCCTCACACGATACGTGCTGCTGGTGGCAGCGGTGGCCGCCTCAGGCGGCCTGCAGTTTGGTGCGTGCCCAGCTTGCACTCGCTGCTGGCTGCGGATGGGTTTACAGCTGCGTGAGACTCCATATCAGTCAGTGTGTGCATTCAGACAAACCGCGCCCTCTGCACCTCCTCCCTGCAGGGTATAATTTGGTGAGCGCCTCGCGGCCACGCTCAGTGCCGACTGCCAGCCGGCCGGTTGTGGGCGGGCAGCGGGATTCCGCAGGCTGCTATGCACTGCACGACTTGTGACTGATGCTGCGGGTGACAGGGGCAGCCTTCCTGCTCTCCTGCCCGCTATGCAGGGTGTGACCGGCGGCGTGGAATCCATGCCCTCCTTCCTACAAGAGTTCTTTCCAGATGTAAGTGAGAAGGAGCAAATGTGCGGTTCGATGCGGGCCTCAGAATGCAGACAGGGCATGCAGCCACTGCGCTGCCCACGGCATCAAACTGTCTCAAATGCCTTGCAGGTGTACGCGAGCAAGCAAGCTGCTGCGGCCAGCCCGGACGCCACAGATCCTTGTGAGTGGCAGCCTGCCTGCCACCGGCTGTTGCTTTTGTTGTCGCCCTGCTCTGCTGGCCTGTTTGGTACAGCTTCAGTGCTCCCCATGCCGCCTGCCCTTTGCTGCCGCTGCCATGGCTTGGTCTTGGATGCCGGCAACCTGCACAGTGTTAAAATTGCGCCCTTTGTTCCAGCTCCATTTACGTTGTGGCTGCAATACCACACTCCGACGTTCGCAGACTGCGTGTTCAACAGCGAAACGCTGTCGCTGTACACCAGCCTGTACTTCTTGGCGGGCCTGCTTACGGCGCCGCCTGCCTCTTCCCTCACACGCAAGCATGGGTGAGCAGGTGTTTCTGTATGCCTGATAAGAGTCGCAGCTTAGGCAGCGGAGGCAGCACTGGCACGCTGACAGGCCCCAACACCCCTGGCTGCAGCCTGGCTCACCGCTACTGCTCTTGATATCTTCCCTCTCTTTTCCGGCCGAACGATGCAGGCGTAAAGTGTCGATGCTGATTGGCGGGCTGCTGACGCTGCTGGGGACGGTGCTAAACACGGCCGCCCAAAACCGAGCCATGCTCTACTGCGCGCGAGTGTTTCTGGGCATTGGTGTAGGTGAGCGTGCGCCCTGGCTGTGCACCGGGGAGGGGAACCGGCCCACAGCGGTTCACTGCACCTCTGCGGCACTGTGCTGCTCTGTGTCTTGCCGGTGCCTGGCGTGCCAATTGCAATACCAGTATCCGGGCTGAATGTGTGCATGCAACTGCTGCCACCGCTGCCTTGCTGCAGGCTTTACCAATGGCGCATGCCCGATCTACCTTAGGTGAGTTCGTGTGGGTGTGGAAGCTGTGCTCGGGTGCCACAGCTGCTGCAAAGTGTGCAGGCCACTTTAAAGATACCTGGGCAGCCAGCATGCTGCTCAGCCTCTCGCTACCGCCCTTCTCCTACACATTGCAGCGAAATGGCACCTGCCACTCACCGTGGCCAGGTGCGAGAGGTTGCACTGCCCTCCTTGCGGCCACATCTATCCGCCAACATGTGGTGCCATGCACTGCCACGCGTCTTGTGCTGCTAAGCAAACCCTGCCCGCTGCGTGTTCCCCAGTCGCGTGCGACATGTGGTCCAGGACAGCTTTCCTGGCACTTGTGCCCTGTTCTATTGCAGCTCAACCTCATGTTCCAGCTGTGCACCACCTTTGGCATCTTTTCCAGCGGCCTGATCAACTACGGTGAGGAGTCTCAGACTGAACATGCTGTCATGCGGAGCAACATGAGCCTGTCCGCGTCAGGAGCGAGCAGGCGCAGACCAAAACCAGGCCAAGATGTGCCTTTGCAGCTTGTAGCTGATAGCAGTTGCCTGCGCCCACCGCTCAAATCTGGTAACCGCCCTGCAACCCGCAGGCACGTCCCACGTGTCTTGGGGCTGGCGCCTGTCTCTGGGACTGGCGGCCATCCCTGCCACTGCCCTCACTCTGGGCGGTCTGCTGCTGCCCGACTCGCCCGCCAGCCTGGAGGAGCGAGGGCGGCCAGCAGAGGCTCGGAGAGTGCTGGAGCGCGTGAGGGGCACCGCCGATGTTGATGCGGGTGGGTGCACCACGCAGCCATGGTACTTGGGCAGCAGTCACCAGGGCAGTGCCTGTGGCTGGGATGTATGGGATTGCAAGGCTGTGCTTGTACTAACAGAAGGTGTGGCTTCGGGAGCTGATGAAGTGGGCAGCTCCATTGCGAAAGGGCTCTGCGCCACCCTCTCTCCTCCCCTGCGTCTGCTTCTGTAGAGTATGCAGACATCCAGGAAGCGGCGGCGCAGTCGTGGCGCTACTCCCAGCTGCAGTCCTGGCGCAACCTGCTGCAGCGGCGGTACCGGCGAGCACCTGTGCATGCAGCTGCTGCTGCGCCTGCGCAGCCTGGCTGATTGGGCTGGCAGGGTTGAGTATATACGTGGCTTGCGCCTGCTCACCAACCAGCCTGCCCTACCATGTCTTCCCTCTCTGAGGTGTATGTCTGTCTCCTGAATTGACTTGCAAGCAGGCCTGCCCTGGTGCTGGCTGCCGCGGTGCCGGTGGCGCAGCAGTGGACGGGCGTGGACTGCATCCTGTTCTACGTGCCTGTCATGCTGTCCAGCTTCGGATCGGGTGATAAGGTGTGTGGGCGGGTACAGCAAGTTTCAGCAGGAAGGAGCAGGTTGGGCGGCGGGTGTAGATGCTGGGTTGTGGAGGGGCCCATGCATGGAGACGCGCCGCAGTGCAGGGCTGGCAGGCTAGCCTGTCAACCACCGTGCAGCCACATGCTATGCCCACCACACCTCATACCTCACACCACCAACCCTACCCCGCCCATGCGGCATGACGCGTGCGCAGGCGGCCCTGATCAACTCGGCCATTGTGGGGGGCACGCTGTTTGCCTTCACAATCGTGGCCATCAGGCTGGTGGACCGCGCCGGCCGCCGCCCGCTCCTGTTCAGCGGCAATGCGGTCATGACTGGCTCCATGGTGGGTGCTTTTTTTTGCGATAAAGTTGTTTGTTTCCTTTGGTGGTGTGCGTTAGCGGCAATGCGGTCATGAATGGCTCCATGGTGGGTGATCTTTGGTTGCTCGTGGTTGCCCGACTTGGCTGGCATGTGTGGCTCTGCATGGCCAGCTGCTCCTGCAAGCAGTCGTCCGCTGCCTCGCGGCGTCCTGGATATCCTGGATAACGTTGCCCTGCTGCTCAGCTGCCGCATGCTGCCTGTGCAGCACCCCTCCCTTGCCGCCGATGCCGTTCCACCCACCGTGCCTGCAGGTTGCCACCGCGGTGCTGCTGGCTGTGATGTTTAGCCAATACAACACTGCCACGCTGCCCAGCGGCGCTGCTGCCGGTATCCTGGTCTGCATCTGCTGCTTCATCGCTGCCTACTCTTGGTGAGGCGGTATCCCAGCATAACATGGGATCAGGTTGTTCAAGCAGCAGGGGTGCTCCTCCGGAAGCTTTGCCCGTGCCGCCTGCCTGATTGCTTCAGGCAACAGGGGTGCTAGCATGCTGGATTGTGGCATGGCCTGGGTCGCGAGCATGTGCCAGTCGCTGCTGCTGCTGCTGCCGTTGCTGCTGCCGACCGCCTCCACCTCTTTGTGGGACGACTCTGCAGGTCCTGGGGCGGCCTTGGCTGGCTCATTCCTGCCGAGATCCAGCCCCTTTCCACGCGCTCAGCAGGCTTCTCACTTAGCGTGTCGGCCAATTTCCTGAGCTGCTTCATCTTGGGTGGGTGGGTGTCTGGGCGGGTGTGCTAGTTGCTGCCGCTGCTGATGCTGCCGCTTGCACGACGTCGACTGCCTGTTGCCCATTCCTCGTACTTCCTTTACTCTGCCCTGCCCCTGTGCACTGCAGCCCAGTGCTTCCTGCCGATGCTCTGCGCCATGAAGTGAGTTGCGCCCCAGGCCTTCCATATGCATGTGCATGCACTCGCGCAACATCTCATTTGGTGCTGCTGTTCTGATGCTGTTTCACAGCTGGCTTGTGCCACTGCCGCCGCCGTCGCCGTTGCTGCTACTGGCGCCCTGATGTTGCTGCCTCGGTTCTCTGCCGCCCAGCAGCGGCTCGCTGATGCCTGTCCACACTGCTCTTCCCATGCAGGTGGGGCACGTACCTGTTTTTCGCGGCCCTGCTGGTGCTCAACACTGCCTTCGTTTACTGGCTGGTGCCGGAGACACGAGGAGTGCCGCAGGAGGACATGTGAGTGCGGCGGTAGTGTGGCGCACAGCGGGCTGTGCAATCCGATTGGATGGCAGCACAGCTGGCGGGTTCTCCCTGCCGCATCCAGCCTCTGAAGCTTCTGAGATGCTCAGGTCCTTCTGCCCTCAAGTCCTCCTGCCATGCTAAAGTCCTTCTGCGCCGCCCCGCCCCCTGCAGCTACTCTGTCTACACTCGGCACAAGTTCTGGGGTCCGATTATCGCGGGGGCACAGGAGCAGCAGGAGGCTGATGAGACACAGCCATCGGAGCTGAAGGGTGTCGAGCCCTGATCAGCATCGGATGCGGAGCGTGCATGGCACGCAGCCGCTGCGGCTCGCCAGCTGCTCCGCTGCAATGCTTTACCTGTCCACAGCCCAGTTGGTATCTTATACACTAGCATCAATCAGTTCCTTCGATCTGGATATTCATAATGCCATTCCTACATGCAATCTCTTCTTTCCACTTCCTGCCTCCCTCCTCGCAGCTCTGAAAGAGCGGACTGCTCTGTCAGTCCTCCGGTGCAGCAATGGCCGTTGCCTGCCTTCAGTGCCACTCTCCGGCACTTAAGTGTGCAAATCATTGACGCTCATCATATCTTAAACTTGAAGCTTTGCCTGTAAGCAGAAGGAAGCTCCTCCGACAGCGCAGGAATGGCGCTCGCCGCCGCTGCTGGCCACGCTGGGGCGGCGGCACGCCGCAGCGCCCTGCTGATCTTTGGCCGCTTCAGCTCGTCGCTCGCAGCATCTTCAATCCGCAATCTGCTGCCTAGGCTGCCTATCGTGCACCGTAGGTAAAGCCCTACAGTCGCCCCTGCGCTATGGCGGCTATGGCGGCCTGCGCCTCCCAGCAGAAAGCTGGCAGAATGCTGCCAGACATTTTTAATTTGCCGGACGAGGTACTGGCGCGGTGCCTGGGCCAGCTGGAGCTTAAACCAAGGCGAGATGCGTCGGCAACGGTTGAATCTTACCTCTACATGCTCTTTGCGGGGTGTGATGGCGCGGGGACAGGCCTGCGAGGTTGCCCGGGCTCCACCCTGCCGCCGCTCACTCGCCGCCACCCTGCCGCCGCTCACTCGCCTGCATGCAAACTCCCTGCCTCAGGCTGCGCTCGGCAGCGCTGGTCTGCAAGCGCTTTGCTGCTGCAGCCTGCAGCCCTGAACTGCTGCGAGAGGTGGATGCAGGCTGTGTGAGAGATCTGTCACCAGCCAGCTCCCTTGCAGCCTGGCTGGCGCGGCACGGCCAGCACGTGCGGCAGCTGAGAATCGACTGCAGCTGGGCCTCGGCGGACGACGCGGCCAGCGCACCAGCCAGCACAGCTGTTCTGCAAGCTGAAGACGCAGCAGGGCAGCTTGCAGACGCTAGCCAAAGCACCAGCACCTGCAGCACAGAGTGGCTGTCCGCCTGCCGCTCCCTGCGGCAGCTCAAGCTTGTGGGAGTCGTACAGAAGCATGATGCTCCGGTGCACATATTGCTAGCCATCAGCGGGCTGACGGCGCTGGACAGCTTGCAGCTTGAAGGCAGGCATTTCTTCTTTAAGGCAGATGCATGCCTGCCGGTGTGCATCACCCGGCTCCAGCTGTCGCATCTACGCACACGCCGGTATGAGGATCCAGTGGAGGTGAGCGTTCTGTGTGACTGTGTGAGTGCACTGGATGAGCAAGGGCGATGGCCTGCTGGCGGAGGGGTGGCTGTGGGTTGCATGCTTGCCTGCATCTGCCAGGCATCCGTGCCTGCTTACTGCGCAGCAGCTGACGCAACACACCACTCCGGTCACCCATTGCGCAGGCCAAACTTCAGGCCGATTTGCTGGCGCAAGTCGCGCAGCTGCCGCGGCTGGCACGCCTGGAGCTCTTCTCCAACAGATACGCATGCAACCAAATCTTGGACGTGCTGTCCCACCTGAACGGCTCGCTGACGCGGCTGGATATCAATGGAGCGCACGTGCCCCGATCTCTGTCGGCACTCACTCGCCTGCGACACTTGCGCTTGATGGGGGAGCCGTGGCACGACTTTCAAGGGGCAACCACCGGCGCTCTGCCGCAATTGCATCAGCTGACGTGCCTGGTAAGGACTGACGTTGTTGCTGGATGGGCAGTGTTGGCTGCACCTGGTCGCTTGCAGCCTTGTTGCAGTGTGCCCCGAGTCAACGTTGCTGGGCTCATGCCACTGATCAGGCTTGGCCATGTGCTGCACTTCCATCGCTCGCTTGTCAAGCCTGCCTGCTTTCCCCTGCCATGCGGTGCAGGTCACTGAGCTGGATCCTCCGGGCCTGCCCGATGCCATAGCCCGCCTGCCGAACCTGCAGCGCTGCTATTCTGTGCCTTATGGCCTGCAAGTCGCAGCTGCACTGGCCGCTGGCCCCTGGCTGCACAGCATCTGCTGGCTGTGCCTAAACATACAAAGCATGGCCAGTAACATTGCTGTGCTGAGGGGTGCGCCTGCCCTGGAGTTGTTGGATGTTTGTGGCGATTTCTGGTTCAACTGGAGCTCCCCTGCGGCTGCGGCACTGTTTGACTGGCTGGCTGTGCACCCATCGTTGCGACGTGTTTGTTTCAATGAGTGGTGCCGCATTAATGCCTATGCCTTTCATGGAAGCGTATTTGCGGCGAGCCTGGAGCAGCTTTGCCGCCGGCGGCCAGGCCTGCATGTGCAGTGCTACAAAACCGTAGTCGGACAAAGCCACTTCTTGCAGCTCCTTGATGCTGACTGCCCTTAGCTGCTGTTGCCGCCCTCATAAATTACATGATGACTAGCTGCAGTTGCCCACGCTGGCTGGCTCTTGCGCCCCACCGGCCCCTTCCATTTCACACCAGGTGTTGAGCTCTGCAGCAGCCCGTTTGCACCTCTCAAACGTCTTCTGCCCTGTCGTTTGTTGATGCCCTGCACATGCATGTGCATGCTAGAGCCCTCGCTCTTCCCGGCCGTCTAGCCGCTGTCCACAAAGCATGTTCCACTGTAACTGCCATCACAACACTGCCCGGGGAGAAGAGGAATGCGCCGCTGATCGGTTGATGCGCATGCAGCCGCATGCTCAGGTGTTAAAATCTGAATCACTCCAAAACATTTCGATCAATGCAAAAATACTTCAGCATGGACCCTGCTGCAGGTGCCACATGCAACCCCTTTCCATATGAGAGCTGCCACTGCTGCTGCATCACACCCGCGCGTATCGGCAGCCGAGGGCCCGAGTGCTGAGCAGCACTGGCATGAACTTTACAGCGTGGGCTGGAGTCCAGCTGAAAGCTGTCATGAGCGCCTGCCGGCGCTGCCTCACAGATCGGGCAGCGCACCCGCCGGCGCCTTGGTGCTGAAGTACTGCCCAGCCTCGAATGCGCAGCAGTACTCGTTCACTGGCGCCAGGAAATCAGCCGCGTCCAGCTTGGCAGCGCCCACAGCTGCGCAGCCGCCGCACTCGGCGGCGCAGTGCTGGGTGATGGTGCGGGCCGCCCAGTCCTGCACCCGCAGGTAGGGCGCGGCGCAGCGCCCCAGGCGCGCCTGCGGGTGAGGGGGGTGAGGAAGGGCGGGGGGCAGGTATGGCGTGGGCAGGGGCGGTGTGAAGGCACAGTGTGAAGGCAATGCAGCGGGGTAGGGTGCGTTACACCGATGCACGTCGGTGCGAGGCGGGAGGGCAGCCAGGGCATCCTGCAACATGCTGTGTGCATTCTCTAACCCAGCCCTCCCAGCCCCCGGCTCACAATGTCCGCGCAGGTGACGGGCTCGCACAGACCCGCCTTGCCGGCGCTGCACACGTTGTACCCCTCGCGTGCCACGCACTGCCATCCCTCCAGCGCGGCAGCAGGGCGCTTGTCGCCGGCAGCGAACGCGGCGCCGGCAGCACGAGTTGGGCGCAGGGAGGTGAGGGTGGCCGGGGGGCTGTCGGCGAAGCCTCGAGAGGACACAGCCCTGACCTCCACCGTATAGCGCTGGCTGGGCACCAGATTGTTGATCGCGGCGGAGGTGGTCTGCGGAAGGGGTGGCAGGGCAGATGAGGGCGCAACGCGTTCAGGCGCAGAGCGGTGGAAGGGCAGCAAATGGACAGGAGGCAGGCAGACGCATGATGCCGCCGCAGTGGCTCAAGCTCTCCCCCTGCCTGCGTCTTGTCCAACGCGCCCAGCGGCGAATTGAACTCACCTTGGTGGTGAACTTCTTGCCGTCCTTTGCTGGCTGGCCGGTAACAGTTACCAGGATGGAGTAGCCAGAGACGCAGGCAGGCCCAGTCGGCGGCGGCGCCGCCGCATCGCCCGCCGTCCAGCTGAGCGCCACCGAGCCCTCGGACACCACGCTGGCCTTCAGCTCGGCGGGTTGGGGCGGCGCTCTCGCCGTGCAGGAGGTCGGCTCGCGGCCCCTCCACCCAAAGCCGAGCAGCTGGGCGTGGGTGGCGCCGGCGGCGCCCAGCAGCGCCACAGCCAGCAGCACGAGCCCAGAGCGTCGCATTTTGCCGCTTAGCAGGACTTAAAGTCACAGAAAGAGCGATAAAGTGTGATAGGGCAGCGAGGGGCGCCGCAAAGCAGGCAGTTCGACCGGCCCAAGGCACCCCGGCGTCTGCCTCGTGCCAGTCGCCATGCGCCTGCTGTGCCTGCTGAGCTCCCGGGTTTGCCCCTCCTGCCCGCTTTGCCCTAGTTGCTCCTGCTCAGCTAGTGTTATAAATGCAGCAGCGTGCAGAGGGGCAGCTGCAAGGCAGTGTCACAGTCAAGGCAGGAGCAACAACAGTGTCATACTAGGAGCCAAAGCCCGGTCAGAAGTCGATGGCTCGATCGGCGGCAGGCGGTCCGCCGCACAGCACGCTCGCCACGCTGCGCCCCGCCCCGCTGGCCGCCTCTGCCTCTGCCAGCTCCGCCTCCGGATCTATTTCGACCGGAGAGATGGCCAGGCGCCGCCGCCGGTGCCGGATCAGGTGCAGGGCCACCTCTGGAGCGGGCGGGGCAATGGTGCCCAGGGACGGCAGCTTGCGCAGGTGCAGCAGGCCCGCCACGCTGGCCGAGTCCGGAGCCAGCCTGCGGCGGCAGGGTGCAAGGTAGTTGCAAGGTTGATAAAAGCCAGGAATGCCGGAAGCTGGCACATGGCCTGCTTACCTGGAGTGTCAGCATTGCATTCCAACCTGCACAGCCTGCCGCTCACACTGCCAGCAGCAATGCCGCCCGCCGCCCCGCCTCGCAAAACGAGCCCTGCTCCAAGCCTACTTGACAGGACCATCTCCGCTCCGTCGCACCAACTCCACCCCGCCGCACCTGACAATGTCCGAATCATCAGCCACGCTCTCCAGCGCAATCACGCAGTCTGCGATGTGCTGCATGCGCGCCACGTCAGATGGCGAGAACAGCGCTGCTGGCACACTGACCGCCGCAACGCAGCGGCGGTCGCGCACTAGCGCCTTGAGCTGCAGCAGCGCCCGCAGCACCGCTGTTCCAGGGGACACAACGGAGCTTTTGCTGCTGCTGCCGCCGTCGCCAAGGCTGCTGTAGGGTTGCAGGCTGCTGCAGTCGGCAGCCGCTGCACATGGCCCCAGCTGCCACCCCAGGCTGCCCAGGGAGAGCACCGCAATGCGCCCCACGTGCTGAGGCCCTCTCGGGGGGAGGGAGGCGGCAGTCGGTGCTCGGGCGGCCACTGTTGCAGGAGCTGCTGCTGCCCCGGATCCTGCTGCTGGTGCTCCTGCTGCCGGCTGCTGTGCCTCAGCTGCCTGTGATCCCTGCAGCGACTGCACAAAGTCGGCTGCTGCGCCAAGCAGCCGCCCATTGCTGTCGCCGCCGGTGCTGCCATCACTGCTACTGCTGCTGCTCGCTGCGCTGCTGCAGTCCACCAGCTGCGCTCTGCACTGCTGCAGGCCCTCTTCCCCAGCTGGCTTGAGCAAATCAAACTGGTGGCACCAGTCTCGCAGCCCCACAGGTCTCCTGGGTGCCGCTGCGCCTGCTGAGCTGCTCCTGCTTGGGCTGCTTGCCGCCGCCGCCGCCCTGCTGCTGGCGGCTCCGCCGCCGCCGCTACCGCTGCCGCTGCTGCCCATGCCCAGGCTGCTGCCGCCAGCCGAGGCGGTACCGCCAGGCTGGCCGGTCTTGATGTACCGGCGGTACTGCCAGGCAATGCGCAGCTTGAACTCCTCTTGGTCCTTGCCCTCCTCCTCATCCTGCACACAAGGCCGCAAAAGAAGGGGGCGCGGTCAAACATTGCAACAACAGGTGGCAGTGCCTGGCCAATCGCGGGAAACATGCAGCACAACAGCCTGGTGCATGAATGCAACACAACGAACATTCGCAAACTGCAGACGAGCCATGGTGCCGCTGTCCAGGCAACACCTTGCATTTTCCCAACTGGATCAACAACGCTCACCTTGTCAGCGGAGCGCCCCTTTGCCTGTGCCGGCACAAACTTGGCAAGCCCGCCGGCTGGCGGTGGTGCAGCTGCCAGCAGCAGCGACTGCAGGACGAGGGGAGAGGGCAAGCAACTGAGCATCAGCTGAGAAAACAAGTGCTCACAGGCCAACAGTTGCAGGCTGGCACCACACATGAGCGGCGTTGCAGTGCAGCGCGACAGCAGCAAAGCAGCTCACCTGGCCGCAGGCAGCACCCTCTGCCAGGAAGTTGCGCAGCAGGGTGGCATGGTGCACCGACCAGCCGTCCTCCAGCAGCAGCAGCAGGCTGCCGAGCGGCAGGCCGCCGGCGAGCAGGCGGTCGAGGTCCGGGTGGCCGCTGGACAGCAGCGTCTGGCCGTGCAGGCCGGGGCGCGTCCCAGGATCTGCAGGCGGTGTGGGGGGCAGCACGAACGCACCGAAAGACCAGTCAGGGAGGCAGGGCCAGGGCGGCGGACAGCAGGGAGGGCGGCGAGCTGCCTGAGGCCTCAATCGGCATTCTACACAATCCCATCAGTCGCTCACCAGCGGCCGCCGCCCCAGCGGCGCCTCTGCGCACAAAGCTGCCCTGCCGCATCGCCAGCGCGCTGTCCCAGGCCCGAAGCTACGACTGAAACTGTGCGCCAAGGTGTTTTAGAGGTCACCGAGCGCGGCAGGGGCCCCGATGGCGCCACAGCCTGGCCCGGCGTGCTGCCGCTGCGCTGCCGCTCCGTTCCCTCCGCCCGATGCCTGGTTTGGCACATTGCAAAGCAGCATTACACAGGCGTGGCCACGGCATGGTTCACTCCGGCTCAAAGTCATCCTCATAGCTCTCGGACCCGCTGCCGCTGCTGCCTCCCAATGGGGCAGCGCCCTCCACACCATCGCCGTGCCCGCCGCCGCTCATGCCGACTGGCCGCTCCCACTCGCTGCCAAACGATACCAGAGTTGACTGGCTGGGCTGGGCATCGCTCAGAGGCTCGATATAGACGCCGTGCTGCAGCTGCTCCTGGCCGGTTTGGCGCGTTCTGCCATAGCTAGAGGCGACTGAGCCCCCGCCACCGCCATCACTGCTGCTGCTGCTGAAGCTGTGCTGGTGGCACTGCAGCCGTGCGACAATGTCGTCTGCTGATTCCATCTGCTGACCATCTGCAATCGAGGCAGGAACAGGCACAGGCGACCGGCCGGCAGGCTGGGCTGCAGGCCCTGCGTTATCTGCTGCCGCCGGTGCCACACCAGCCGGCCCTGCAGTCTCCTCCCCTCCCACTGAACCGCCGCCCTGCTCCTGCTGCCGCACGCCTTGCCCACGTTCTGCAGCAGCCAGCTGCCAGCGGATCAGCTCGCGGTTGGTGTTGACCACCTGCCGCATAGTGTCTGCTGCTGGCTGCGCCGTGTATGCATTGAGGCCTGCCACACCATGCTGCACTACCCTTGCAGCTGCTGCTCGTGTGGAGCTGCCACCTGCCCCTGCAGCTGCAGCCACAGGCAAAACTCCAGGCGCAGTTGCTGTGCTGGGGCGGCCGGCAGTAATGCGTGGGGATGCAGGCAAGCTCCCAGCCTGCACCGCCTTGCCCTTCAGCCGCCCTCCCACCAGCTCAGCCTCTCGAGCGGCACCAGCTGGTGCCACTTGCTGCGCCGCCTGCTGTGCCGCCCGCTGTGCCGCCTGCTGTGCCGCCGGCGCCCCAGAGGCCGCGGCGCTGCCGGCAGGCGCGATAGCTGCCTCACTTGCAGCATCGCTGCCCTGGGCCTCCAGAGCGCCTCTCAGCGAGCGCATCAGCAGCCCTCGCCAGTCGCTGCTCCCCAAATTGAGCTGCAGCAGCAGCTGCTCAAAATCAGGGCCGCATGCCGCCCTGCTGCTGCTCTGCTGTGCACTGCACGTGCCGCTGCTGCTGTTGCCCCCCGGCTTCGCTTCTGCCTCTGGTGCCTGCTGCTGCGCCTGCTGTGGCGGCGCCACCTGTTGCTCCGCTCGCTCGGGCTGCTTCCCAGGGACACCACAGTGTGGGCAGCAGCCACTGGAACGCTCAATCCGCGTCTGCCGCACCGCTGCTGCTGCCATCTGGCCACTCTGAGGGCGCTTCGTGGGGCTGCCAGGCAGGCGCAAGAAGGGCTCCAGGCAGCCTGGGCAGCAGAACTGCGCCGCAGTGCCGCTCAGCCCGCCAGCGCTGGCAGGCCTGCCGCCGCGGCTGCTGGGTGGCCGGCCGAGCGCAGAGGCAGCCATGGCCTCATGCCGCTTGACTGGGGAGGTGCACCTGCTGGAGGGTTGAGGAGTAAATGAAGAAGTGTGGAGTAAGTAACTGGCGCACAGCGCTCCTTTTAGTTTCAGTTTCAAATCAGCAGCTACACCTTGAGACCGCAGAAGCATTGCGGAGCAATTGCACCCAACTTGCCTGCGTGGCGAAGACACCTCCCGCAAGTGATGCTGCAGGGGCGGCGCACGGTCGGCAGCCTTGAGCGGAGACCGCAGCGTGCACAGCGGCTGGATGTCCTCTGCTACAGCCGGCAGACAAGCAGCTGCAAGGGGCACGGACAGCTGCTGCCGCGCTGCCTGCTGCGCCACCCGTGCACGGATGGCTGCCACTGTAGGTGCCAGCGGATCAGTTGCAGGGGCTGCTGGGGCAGCTGGCAGCTCAGCGGGTGCGGGAATGCCGCTGGGCAGCTGGAAGCCTGCTATCGGTCGCGCTAGCGGCCGCTCGTGCGCAGCAGCCGCAATGCCCCAGGCAGCTGCGCCACAGGCCGGCAGGAGAGCAGCGGGCAGCGGCGGCTGCACCGGCACTCCAAGCACGGGCACTGCTGCTGGCACAAGCATGGGCGCACCCTGCACGGCACACCAAGCCCCAGGCACAGCTGTCCCTGCCATGCACACCGTTGGCAGCATGAAAAGCAGAGGGGCGGGGCCACAGGCCGGCTGCTGCTGTGCTGGCGGCTGGATGGAGGGCTGCCTCCCAGCTGCGCAAGGGCTGGCCTGCACGCCTGTGCTGCGCATCTTGCGCCACTGCGGCTGCCGCCTCGGGCTGTTGCTGCTGGGCTCACTCGCCTGGCTTGGCTGGTGCGGGGCTGGAGGAACGGCAGGGGCGGGCTGGCTGGGCGGTGGCTGCTGAGGCTGAGAGGCAGCAGGAGCGCTTGGCGGCAGCTCAACAAGCCGTGCTGCCAGAGAGATGCTGCCCACTTCTGCTCCTGTGGTGGGACTGACCAGGCGGCAGCAGCGCAGCGGCTCGTGCTGCAGTGGGCGGCGGGCCACTGCACAGGCGGGAGGTGGGGTGCAGCACGGCTGCTCCCTGTTGCTGCCGCAGTCGGTTGCGTCGCTGCCGGCTGGCCAGGAGAGCAGCAGATAGCCCACACCCAGCACTGTCGGCGGGCAGGCCATGCCTGCTGCACCATCCGACGGTGCACTGCCGCTGGCGGCAACTGTGGCACAGCTGTCCTGAATGCACACCAGGTGCAGCGGCACAGCGGCGGTGCAGCTGGCAGCGGTGCTGGGCAGGCCAGGGAGCTGCCACCTGCCGGCTGCTTGCACCATGAGCATTGCCTCAAACTTGACTGGCGAGGGGCTGCCGCCGCTGCTGCTGCTGCTGCTGCTGCTGTGCCACTCGGCGCCTGTGCTGCTCATGGCGCCAGTTCCAACCTCGGCAGCCAGAGGCGCCAGGCACACCGCGGTGCACGGCAGAGGCAGCCGCAGTGCCGGCTGCCCCTCCAGCTTCAGCAGCAGGCTGCAGCGGGGAGGGCAAGTTGCCGTGGCTTCCCAGCTGTCTGCTCCGGCAGCCTGCACGAGAGGTAATGCCAGGAGAGCGGCAGTTACCGGCTGTGGCCTGCACGCGTAAGCTTGCACGGTCTCTGAGGGCCTGAGGGCGGTGAACTTGTACCTAATGCCACATACTCACATGTGATCCTGGGAGGTAGATGGAGCTGACAAACACCTGCATGGGGGAGGGCAAGTCGGCGTGAGTGAGCAGTGGCGGCGGGCCACCGGCGGCGGCCACCGGGCCACGGCGGCGGACCAAAACCAGTCGCGGAGCCCCATCGCGCGCCTCAATAGCGGTCTGCGAGCCATCTATCGCCATGGGTTGGCGGTGGCAGCGCGGTCAAGCGCAGAACGCCGGGTTGCAACTCCCGCCCGCAACCCAGGAGGGCCTGCTGCCTGCTACAGGAATGTATCTGACTTCAGGCACACGCACAAATGAAACGCAGGCAGTCAGCGCGCGCCGGGAGATCGCCAGCATCGCCCAGCAGGGGGCAGCAGCGGCGCAGCGCTCCCGCCGTCAGTCAGACTCAGGGCGCTGGCCTCCACCGCGTCTCCCTGCCCTTCATAACGACCCAACCCACGCGTCCGAAACCCACATATCCATCACTGCCGCTGCTGCCACGCCCCCAGCTTTGCTGTTGAGCCCCCGCGCCCTGCAGCCTCTGCAGCCCAGCGCCGCACGCCCGCAAGCACAGCAAGAAGGATCTGCCATCACGGCGCCCGCAGCTCGCTTGCAGCCGCGCAGCGGGAAACTCCATTCTCGCGCCCCAGCCGCCTAGCGCTTAGCGCCCTGCCGGCCGCACCGATGCGACAAGCAGTGAGTGCTGGAGGCGTGGACCGGCGCGCTGGGCCCTGCAAGCGCGCCTCGGGGAACTCCCAAGGCGCCTTGGGACGTGCGTCAGCCCCAGCCGCGTTCCCGTCCCCAGCGTCTCACGCCGCCCTTTCCAACCCATCCCGCAGGTCCTGCCCGGCCTGGCGCGCCCCGCCGCCAACCCGGGACGGCGGGTGGGCGGCAGCCGCCGGACGGCCACAGCTCGCCGCCTTGCGTTGCGCCCCTCGGCCGCCGGCGAGGCCCAGCACGGCGAGGGCCCCAGCACCAGCGGGCGGGGACCCGCCCCAGGACACAGCCACGGCTACGCGCACCACCACGCGCCGCCGCCGCTGGGCGCGCTGCCCGACCGCCGCGGCGCCGCCGGCATGCGCAGCCTGCACGGCGTGCACAGCCCCGTGCTGCGCTCCCTGGCACTCTCCACAGTGGCCATCCCGCGGCGCCAGCTGCAGGAGCGCTACGGCGGCGCCGCCACAGAGGGTGCCGGGCATGAGGCGGGTGCTGGCCGCACACACCCACCGCGCGCCCTGGCCGCGCAGGCGCAGGTGCTGCTGCCCGGCCCGCTGCGGTTAGACGGCGCGCTGGCGGCGCCAGACCGCCGCGCCGCGCCCGCTGCGGCCCCCGCTGCGGAGGAGGAGAAGCCGCTGTCCACAGAGGCGCTCACCCTGGTCCTGCTCTCCACGGCCGTCGCCTTCATTTGCTCCATCGGTGCGCTGCCCACTGGTTGCATGTGTAGGGCTGGCGCCTGCTACCGTGAGCATGCCCGCCGTGGCAATTCATGTCCTTGCCAAGCCCTGCTCATGAGCCCACTCCTGGCCTCAAATGAATGCAGACCGTGCGGCCATGAGCGTGGCCATCCTGCCCATGAGCGAGCAGTTTGCCTGGGACGACGCAGCCAAGGGGGCCGTCTCCTCGGCCTTCTTTGCGGGTGAGCGGGCGTGGGGTGGCATGCAGCCAGGGTGCTTGCTGTGCTGCTGAGCCGTCTTGCTATGTGTAGAGGCGCTGAGGTTGCACGGCTGCTTGAACCCCTCCCATGCCTGCTTGGCCTGCCCATGTGCAGGCAGGGCTGTTGTGCACATCAGGGTTATGTACCCTGCTGCATCTGATCCTCGCTGCACTGCCATGCTGCAGGCTACATGATCACCAACCTGTGCGGCGGCTTCCTGGCCACCAAGTACTCGGCCAAGGGCGTGCTGGCCCTGGGCGTGGTGCTCTGGAGCATGTTCACCATCGCCACCCCCACAGCCGCGGCGGGCAACCTGTCGGAGCTGATGCTGGCACGGTGAGGCGGCCGGGGGGCATGGTGCACTTTGTTTCTGCTTAACGTTTGCAACTCCAGAACAGTCGTGCTGCTGCTGGCGAGGTGAGTGAGAGAGGCCATGGGAGAGCAGCCGGGCAGCAGCGGTGCAGCAGCGGGCCGCCATCCAGAGCCTGCATGCTGGGACCAGCTGTCCTCACTTCAGTTTCCTTCTTCCTGTCCAAATTGCAGCGCCGCCATGGGCGTGGGGGAGGGCGTTACTTACCCCTCCATCCAAAACCTGGCCCGCCGCTGGGTGCCTGAAGAGAAGCGCTCCCGCGCCCTCGCCTTTATCTACTCGGGTGCGCTTGTGATGTGTTCCCTTAAGGGTGCACCGTGCTTGACAAGCTGCCAGCAGCTGCGCAGCGGCTACGCCTGCTTTGCTGGCGCCAGCCAGTGCACACAGAAGCCGTGCCGTGCGTGCCTCTCAAGCCTCTCGAGCCCCCATGCCCCCGCTGCTCCCCTGCCGCGCAGGCCACCAGCTGGGCACCATTGGTTCCTACCTGCTGTGCCCGCTGCTCATCGCGCACCTGGGCTGGGAGTCGGTCTTCTGGATCTTTGGCTCCCTCGGCTTTGTCTGGCTGCTGGGCTGGCTGCCGCTCGTGTCCGACAACCCGCCGGCAGCGGGCGGTGCCGCCGCCGCCCCGGCCGCCGCGCTGGCCGGCGCTGGCAGCAGCGCGGCTGCTGCTACTGCAGCTGCAGCTGCCCCGGCGAGCAGCGCACACGAGGCTGAGGCCAAGGGGCACGACCTGCGGCTGCAGGACGTGCCCTGGGCCTCGTTTGCGCGCAGCAAGGCTTTCTGGGCCATTGTGGCGGCGCAGTGCACCGTGTCAGTCGGCAATGTCCTGGCCTTCAGGTGCGCTGGTTGTGTGGGTGGTTGTTATCTGTGACGTGCAGCTGCCAGTGCTCAGACTAGGGCAGGGGTGGTGGCTGTGCACTGGGCGTGGGATGCGCAGCTCAGCTCAGGCGGGAGGCGCAGCTCAGCCTGGGGCAGCAGGCCGGGCTGTGCTGCCGGGGCCTCGGGCTGCATGCGTGTCAGCTGCCGTGCCTCGCTTCCCTGCACCGCACCCCTGCTGACAGCTTCCCCCGCCTGCTACCAATGCCCCTACCCCGTCCTCCTGCCTCCCCTCCCTGCAGCTGGCTGCCCACTTTCTACCACCAAGTCTATGGTGTGGATGTGGCCGGCTCCTCAGCCTACTCCGTCCTGCCCTTTGTGGTGACCGTTGCGGCCACCAATGCGGCCGGCTGGATCGCTGACGGCCTGGTCAACAACAAGGTGCGGTGGCCTGCTGGCTGTGTTCTGGGGCTTGCACTGCCTTTGCGGCTGGTCGCAGCGCAGTAAGCTTGGCGCTTGGTGCAGCGCTCCCTCTTTTGCTCCCGCCCGCCTCACGCTTGGAGCAGTTGCTCCCCACCATGCTCTCCACAGTCTCAGACTGCCCACCCCTGCACTCCTCTGCCCACCAACCGTAACGCAGGTGCTGGACAAGACGCGGACGCGCAAGCTGATGCAGGCCATCGCCTCGCTGGGCCCCGCCCTCTGCCTGGTCAAGCTCGCGGCCGACCAGGTGCGCAGCCTGTGGGCTGGTTGGGATGGGTGGCTTGGGCTCGCGTTTGCTTGACACACATCTCAGTGCTTTGTCAAGCTAGCAGCCAGCTAGGTGCAGCCTGTGGGGTGGCTCTGCATGCAGGCGAGGCTTTGCTTGCACCCCTTCCCCGCCCACCGATGCAGCCCAGCAACCCGCCAACTGTGCACCCGCCCACCCACTTTCAATATTTTCGGTCTATTCCCGTCTGATGCAGGGCCAGGGCAGCGTGAGCTCGCTCAACGACGCCGTGGCGCTCGTCACCGCCTGGGTCTCGCTCTGCGGCTTCTCCGCAGCTGGCTACGGCTCCAACCACCAGGTGAGAGGGGACTGTGGACCGCGCTTTTTGAAACAGCGCTGCACCATTTATTTCGCTGCTGCGCTTGCCTTGAGGATCAGCAGTAAGGCAAGCGGTAAGGACGCGCTCCCATGCTGTGAGAGCGCCTCCTGACCCATTTTTTGCGCTCCTCCTGTGGCGCTTTTGCAGGACATCTCCAAGCAGTACAGCGGCATCCTGTACGGCCTGTCCAACGGCCTCGCCTCGGTGGCTGCCTCTGGTGAGCCTTCAATGGTGCCGGCAGCAGCCAAATGCTGGCCAGCAGGCGCAGCAGCTGCAGCAGGGCCTGCTGCTGCGCCGGGCCTTGCAGCAAGATCATACCTGCAGCTGCCTTTGACAGATCTGCACCGCCCGCCCCGCCTGCCTCCTCTGCTGGCTGCTGCACAGGCTGGCTGCTAGCAGCCTCGCCAGGCCGGGCCGCTTGCTGCACTGCCGCCCCCTCACACCCTCACCCTGCCTCCTCCCTCGCCCCATCCCTCCCCTTCTTTCTTCCTGCAGTGTCCATCTATGCCACCGGCCAGGTGCTGCACTACACCCACGACTGGTCGCTGGTGTTTGAGGTGGCGGCCGGCCTGTACGCTGTAGGCGCTCTGGCCTACCTGTCCTGGGCTTCCTGTGAGGAGCAGTTTGGCTCTGAGGCCGAGCTCCAGCTGGCGGCAGCAGGCAAGCAGCTCGGCTCTGCCGGCGCCCAGCGGTCTGCTGCTGCCGGCGGCGAGCAGGCCAAGGTGCGGCAGGCGGCTTCCCGGCAGGGCAAGCTCAAGGCGCCTTGAGGAGGCTCTCTGGGCTGCCATCTGCCGTACCAGTGGCAAATGGCAGCATCGGCTGCAGCGGCGGCCGGTTTTGTGCGGGGCCCATTGCCCCGCGCCCGCCCTGCCGCTGCAGCGCCGGCCGCCGCGTCAGAGGCCCTGGCCATGACCGACCACGATGTGCGCGCTGTGCTGCGCATGCAGCGGCCTCGCCGCTTGCACATATACGTGATGATGCCCTCACGTGAACTGCTCTGAGTTGGAGACCCCCAAACCAGATGTGTTTACTTAGCGTAGGTCCCGCGGGGCACCGGCTGCCCGATGGCAGCCCGCCCGCGCACAGCTTTTTCCGCCCCTCTTTTCCCTCCCGCCCGATCCGATTCGCCACCTCCCACCCCCACCCCCACACCTTGCCCCTGCGCCGGGGAGCCCCTCCGTCCTACTAGCCGAAGTGTGTCGCTCGAGCGAGACTAGCGATGAGCCTTGTTGATGGGGCGGCGCCAGCTGCGCTGCTGCAAGCGCAGCAGGGCAGCTGGTGCCGCCCCCGAGCCGAAACGGCGAGCCCGAGAGCGCCCCCTGCCTCTGTGCCCCACCCCTCTGCCCCACCCCGTTCCTGTTGACCGCCCCCCTCCGAGCTGATACGATGCACGCTGCAATGCGACCACTGATTGATTCCTGCTGTGCCCTCTGTTTGACCGTGCCACTGTGTGTGCCTTGCCCCCGTCCCCGGCCCCCCCTCCGCGCCCCCCCC
>VFQQ010002453.1_pt1 | contig 20829 bp, 23 predicted proteins | sample 3512341 | NCBI WGS metagenome assembly VFQQ01 (sample SAMN10412373, study PRJNA504923) | tailings metagenome | isolation source: Relicate 2 Philex TSF1 revegetated site | place: Philippines: Tuba, Benguet | collected 2017-08-29 | reverse complement strand
TGCACCGGCTGGCGCAGGTCGTGCGCGGCCGAGGCCAGGAAGCGGTTCTTGGTGGACACGGCGCGCAGCGAAGCGCGCGTCTGCAGCGTGAGCGAGTCGATCAGTTCCTGGTTGGAGAACTGCAGCTCGAAGCTGGACCGGTAGACCTGGTGCAGGCGCACGCCGGCCATCTGCAGCAGGGCCCAGAAGACCACCAGCACCGCGAACAAGGCCGTGGTCTGCAGCGGGTCGGTGCGATCGAAATAGAGGACGGTGGCCAGCACCAGGCCGATCAGGGCGGACAGCGACAGCGCGTTGGTGTAGGAGCGGTAGATGGGCCGGTAGGCGCTGTAGGCGGCCAGCGTCACCAGGCCCTGCCCCACCACCAACAGCGCGCAGATGAACTGGGTAATGAAACTGGCCTGCAGGTAGCTGAGCGCCACGGGCCCGCCCCAGAGCAGGCCGATGGCGGGCCAGGACCAGCCGTAGCGCTCGATGAACGCCTGGCGCTGCGGGCCGTCCACGCTGTCGTAGCGCAGGCGGTAGATGCCAATGAGTCGAAAACGAAGCACCAGGCTGATCAGCATGGCCGCCGTCCAGAGCACCAGGGCCGGGGTGGAAACCTCGCCGGCCATGAGGTAGACCAGGATCGGCAGCGACAGCCCGCCCAGCAGCAGGGTGGACCCGAGGTTGCCCATCATCACCCCCACGAGCTGGGAATTGACCCAGGCGTCGCGCACCTCTGGCGCGGCCGGAACGTGCTGGTGGGTGGCGGGCTGGGTGTCGACGAGCATGGCGGCGGCGGAAGGGTCGCGCGATTGTGCACGGCGAAACGGCGGCTGCGGCGGAACCTGGAGGGGTTTCGCCGCCTGCTAGAATCGCGGGCTTCGACACGGAGAGATGGCAGAGTGGTCGAATGCACCGGATTCGAAATCCGGCGTACAGGTTCTCCTGTACCGAGGGTTCGAATCCCTCTCTCTCCGCCACCCCTTGTTGTCCGTCAAGGGTTCTCGGCCAGTTCGGCCGCCTTCCCCATCCCTTCACCCATCAATCGACAGGGTGACTGCGTGATACGGGGCGAGACTTCCGCCCCCCACTTCCACCCTACTCAGGCAGGCACATGGGCGATCCGCACAGCCCGGGCCTAGGTCTTCGATGCTTTGCGGCGCGAGATCGGTAGATCGCCTACGAGTTCAGCGGCTGTCATACCCAAACCATGGGCGATGCGCCAGATGTTGAACAGTGAGACATTTCGCTCACCCCGCTCCACTGAGCCAATGTAGTTCGCGTGCAGGCTGGCACGCTCCGCCAGCTCCTCCTGCGTGATGAGCTTCTCGTGTCGATGCTTTCTGACAGTCGCGCCGAATGCCACCTGGACGCGCGCCAACTGCTTTTCCGTCTCCGGATCACGCGGCTGCGGTTGATGGTTAACGACCCGAGGCATCGAGCCAGTGTTGTCATTGACACACTAAGAGTACACAAACTATGCGTTTGGTTGTGATTAAAATTTCAGCACCCAAACGCAATGGAGGAGAACAAAGTGACGATCAATCCCGCACCCTGGTTCGCGTGCGCTGCGGCTGCCTTGGCCCTCGGTGCATGCTCAGCCCCCGATGAGGGGCCAAGCTGCACATCGGAGTCAGCGCAGTCGGTCTTGACCCAGGTCCTGTGGGACAGCATCGAGCAGCAGTTCAGTGCAACGGCTGGCGCCCAGGATGCCAAGCCATTCATGGACCTTGCTCGCACCCGGATGCAGATTCAGGTGTCGGGTATCGCCACGACCGAGACCAGCAAGAACGTCCGCCAGGTCAACTGTGAGGCCACCCTAAGCAGCACCCTGCCGGAGGTGCCAAACGCCGACTTCTCACTGCTGCGCACCGCTATCGCGAAGGAACCCGGCAATGTCCGGCTCGATGATCGGACGCTGACCGGCTCCGTGGACTACCGCGTCCAGCTTTCCGACGATCGAACCACCACCCGCGTCGAAGCCCGTGGGTTCCGAACTTTCACCGATGTCATGGGCGGTGTAGCCAGTGCTCTGTACATCAACGACATGCAGCAGAAGGTGCTGGCGGCCGAGGAAGCAGCAAAGAGCCGCCAGCCCTTGCCACCCGCGCAACCTGACTCGACTCCCATCGTCACCGAACTGGATCGGCGGATCATGGCGGGCGAGGGATACCAGGCCGCCGACAAGTTGCTCAATGAGGCCTATCAGGCAGCCCGCGCATCAATGACCGACGCCCAGCGCAACGTCCTACGCGACCGGCAGCGCGAGTGGATCAAGATGCGCGACGCAACCTGTTCGGCCGAGCAGATTGAGGCGAACTCCGAGGGTGACATTTCAGGCGGCTCGGCCATGGAACTGGCCATCCTCGGGTGCAAGACCCGTCTAACCAGCGAACGCGCCAAGCAACTCTCCGCCCTCAAAGGTTGACCCGGGGAGTTCACATGTTCGACATCTACCACTCGGACAACGAAGACCGCTGGCGCTATACCCTGGGTCGCAGTGGCTCGCGCCCCCTGCTTGCGATTGGCCTGAATCCATCAACCGCCACCCAGGAGAGAGCAGACCCGACCGTTGCTCGTGTGCAACGGGTCGCCGCACTACACGGGTTCGACGGTTTTGTGATGCTGAACCTGTATCCGATTCGAGCGACCGACTACCGCACGCTACCGGCCAAGGTCAACCCAGCGGCTTTCGAGCGCAATCTACAGGCCATCGAAGACGTTGTCAGTCAGCACCACCAGCCGACGATTTGGGCGACGTGGGGGCAACCTGTCGTGCACCACGCCTACTTCCTCAGAGCGCGGGACTCACTGTACGAACGGCTGCACAAGTACCAGCCAGACTGGCGCCGCATCGGCGCACTGACCGCAACGGGCCATCCCCGACATGCCAGCCGACTGGACTACCGATGGAAGCTGGAACGTTTTCGGCTCAACGAGGACTGACCACACCTTATGGCTCCTTTCGGATACGAAGCCATGAACGTAGAAGTCTGACCGTCACGATACAAATATCACAGGTCTATATCGGGTCCATCGACTCGCCGACACCTGAAACTCCACACCGAGCAGCCTAGCCGCCTCCTCCTCGCTTCGACACCAAAGAGGCTCACACTTCGGTGCTTCTCCGACGCTGTTCAATGCAGCCTTCTCGTTCCATGCTGCCAGATCTTGTTCCGTGACGGGAGGGGGCTTCGCCCGAACTTCCGCATCGAGTCGCGCCCAATCTATCGCACGTTGTGACGCATCTCGCGCTTTCCCACCCCAATTGAACACCAAGGACATGCCATTGCCGACCACGGCCACAAGCGAAGACCCAAGCAGAATCCACCATACAAGCGCAGTGTCGTGCTGAGACAGCTGGGCAACCACAGAGCTAGCCAATACCAACGACAACAGCTTTATGCCGCCGTCCCGCAGCTCCATGACCCGCAATCGATTCTGCTGATACACAAGATTGGCCTGTATCAGGACTCGCAGGCCCGCGAAACGGGTCGAAAAATCCGCGTACATGTGCGATTCGGTCATTTCTTCTGACCGCTTTTCCCAGGCGTAGGTTTGCTCGAACCTGGCACCCGATCTGAATCTCCCGTACGGATCCTTTTCTCATCCCCTTTGTGTGGAGGAGGTGTGATGGGGGCAACCGGCTTGAGCGGACGAGTCTGGTATGCGAGGCCCTTTAAGTCTTTGTCCGCCATTTGCATTCCTCCGTTGAAGGTTGCAGCATATGGACTTCCTCCCTCTAGCACAACACAGTTTATCGCCACTCATCGTGCGACTTCGAGGGGAAAGTACGCGCCTACAACACGGGACTGCAACCACTCCAACCGCTTCCCGACCCAAGAAATGCCAGCCAAGTACCCACTCATGTCGCTGACGCTCGCAAGTGGTTCCTTCACATGGAGTTTTCGACTATGCCGAAACCTATCCGCGATCACGCTCTTGCGGCTTTCAAAGCCGCGGTAGGAATCGTTCCAGGTGTTGGCGGTGCGATTGCCAGCCTCATCGGCGACTACATCCCAACGTCGACACAGCGAAACCTCGAAAAGGCCGTGGACTCATTCGGAGCCCAACTGACGGCACTCGGCGACAGGATCTCCACAGAGAGCATGAACAAGGAAGAGTTCGCCGAACTCTTCAAGACAGCTTATCTAATTTTAATCCGCAGTCATCATCATGAGCGCAGTGAGGCCGCAACGCGCCTTATGACAAATGCTTTGCTCAAGCCCCAAGACCCAGAGAAGCTTTCATACAGTGAACTAGATCATTTTGCTCGGTGCCTTGACCAGCTCTCCATTGGTGCACTTGATGTACTTGCGCAGGCAGTAGCTATCGCACGCCACCGAGCTGGTTCGTTCCTTGACCACAAATCTGTATCGATTACGTTTCTGCAACTCCAAAACACACGACGGGCGTTCTCGCCGTCCTTGTTGATGGGGCTCATTGGAGAGCTAGACCGCTTCAACCTTATGCATCGTGCTGGGGTGCCAGGGATTCGAGCTCCGGACTATGAAAACTATCAGCTCGAAGTCACACCAATTGGAGCCCGCTTTGCGGAATATCTTCTGACTGCAACCGCCGCATCGGCTCCATTTCAACAAGATCCGAATGGGGAGCATTGACATGCCCCAACGCGCCGCTGTGTACGTCCGGATGTCAAGCGATCGACAAGAACTTTCCATCAGCACACAACTGGCTGCAATCCATGCCTACGCCGAAGCTCACGGCCTCGATGTTGTTCGGGTCTATGAGGACGCTGCGAAGAGCGGCCTCCAGCTCTCGAATCGCGAGGGCATGAAACGCCTGCTGCGCGAGGTCATGGACGAGTCACGGCCCTTCGACGTCGTACTGGTCTATGACGTGAGCCGCTGGGGCCGTTTTCAGGACATCGATGCCGCCGCCTACTACGAGTACACGTGCCGGCTCCATGGCGCCAAGGTGATCTACGTGCAGGAGGTCTTCGGCACTGACGAGGAACCGATGACGGCCTTGCTGAAGACGCTCAAGCGCGCTATGGCGGCCGAGTACGCCCGCGACCTGGGCGTGAAGAGTCGAGCCGGCCAGGATCGTGCCGTGCATCTCGGCTATCAGATGGGCCAGCTTCCATGCATCGGACTGACGCGAGTTGCCATCGACCGATTCGGCGTCCGACGCCCGTTGGCCCGAGGGCAGTCCAAGGCCATGCAGAACGAGCGCATCGCCTGGGTACCAGGTCCGCCCCATGAGGTTGAGCTAACCCGCCGCATCTTTAGCCTCTACGCCGACACCAATGGCTCGATCAAGGGCGTGGCCCGGCAACTGCGGGGCGAAGGCCTGATGGCCCAGGACGGCCGTCCATTCACCACCACGCGTGTGGACAACCTGCTGAGGTGCGAGGCCCTCGCCGGAAACTTCGTGTGGGGCGGCGAGCGCTACGCCGCAGGCCCGGCAAAGAAGCGGCGCCCGCCCACACGCGCCGACAACGTGATCGAGCCAGTGATCCCGGCCGACCTGTGGAAGCGCACCCAAGACAAGCTGTGGGTGCGCCGCCGTCTGCGGCGCGACAAGGAGCAAATGATTCAGGTGCTGAGGGAGCGGCTGGCGGAGAACCCTGGGTTGAACTGTCTGGACCTGGAGGCGATGGGCATCCGGTCGAGACGAGCCTACACCAACGCCTTTGGCTCGGTTTCGCGGGCGCTGGAACTGGCTGGGCGTGACCCAAAGGCCGTGCGCGCGCAGCACGAGCGCCAGAAGGTGGTTGGCAGGAAGGTGGGCGACCGTATGAACTGCGACATTGCCGCGCTGATGCAGGCCAACGGCCTGAACTGCCGCCTCCATCCCCGCAGCCGGGTGCTTGTCTTTGATGAGGTCGTTCGCGTGCGCTTGCAAGTGCTCTGGCCCCGGCTCAACCGCGGCGTACGGCGCTGGCACGTGCTGAAGGCGCGGCGGCCCATCGCCGATCTGGTGTTGCTGGCCCAAATGGACAATGAGGAACAGGCCAAGCGCTTTGTTCTGCTCGACCGCACCGAATACCGCAACACCACGCCATGGCTAGACGAGCAACTTCCGCCGTATCTGACGTCGATCACTACGGGCAATAGCCTCGTCCAGGCGATTCGACGCAAGCTGACGTGCTTGCCCTCTGAGTGATCCGGTGAGTACTGATACTCAATTTGCCTGCAATGACATCCCGTCAGGGTGCATTCGCGGCAAGCACCGCTGACAAGAGGTTCCCGCCAAAGACCGAACTGCAAGGCAGCATGTTGAACTGCCGCAACGGACCAGTGGGGCATCAGCCATTCGCGGCAGGCGGCTCGTTCTTCTGCTCGTGAACGATGGCAACGGCGATCTGCAGGGCTATCCCCTCGGCGGCCTTCTGCCAGGACCAGCCTTTGGGCATCCGGCCGAAATTCACCTCCTCCAGGGCCTGCAAGGTGCGCTGCTCCAGCGTATCTCTGACCCAGGTCACCCGCCCTCGATCAAGTGATAGTCCCTTGGCAATTCGGTGCGCCATGACTACGTCGAGCGCCAAGCGGAGGTGCCTGCGCAGTTCATCCGGATCAATGCGGCTCGCATCCATTGAACTCACCGATATCACCTCCGAGTATGCAGGAGCGTTCCCGCGCCCAGCGCGCCCCATATCCTGCGAGTCGGGGCAGTAGCATTTTCCCGTTTCCCGGTCCCGCCTCAGATATAGGTGATCGAGGCCGGGCGGGAACTCTGTCGCCCGGCCTCCCGAATCCCGCTCCCGGTTTTCCCATATGGGGATGATCCGGGTGGGAAAGTCCTTCGCCCACCGGGCAGATTGATCCAGTACGGCGTCATGTAAGCTCGCTCGGCCTCGTTGCCGCAGGCACACGAACAAAAAGCGGGAAAGGAGATGCGATGCCAGTCGATCACGTCGAGCGCGCAAGACAGGCTTGGCCCATATTGGCCAAACGGGCGAACGAAAAGGGCAAGCCGTTCACGTATGGCGAACTCTGTGCTGAACTCGGTCTGCACCCTAGAACGGCGAGTTGGTTCTTGGGCGTCATTCAAGAACACTGCAAACGCGAAAAGCTCCCCGCCCTGCAGGCACTCGCGGTCAACAAGAAGACCGGGCTGCCGGGCCCAGGCTATGCGGGCTCTATGCGAACACCTGAGAGCCACAAAGCTGCGCTTCACAAGGTTCATCATGAACATACTTGGAGCCTTCAGCCTCCCCGATTCCCGCCGCAGGAACCTGTTCGTAGGCGGTGAGCAGCCACGAATAGAGCCGAGGCCCGTACCCGGATCCCGCTCCCGGACCACTCCATAAAGGCTGATCCGGGAGCGGGATAGCTTCAGCCGGCGACGACCTCCCCCTGATCTTCGTCAGGCAGACGTAGTTGGTCGTCTTGCTCGATCAGGTAACCCTGCTTGATGAGCCCTTGAATGGCTTCCTGGGCACGCAGCTTTTGGTGCTTGGGGCCTGCGTCCATGCACGCCTTGGCAAGCTCAACTGCTTGTTCCCGGGGCAGCGGTTGAAACGGGGCGTCGCCATCCATGACGCTCTGGCTCACGATGTGCTGCTTGATCACCACCAATGCAGCACGCTGATTTTTGTGTGCAGGGCCAGAGGATGAATCAACTTTCGCTTCGGGCATATCGATAGGCGTTACCACGATGGAGTGTCGCGGCTTGCCCTTCGAATCAGGCTTCAACTCGATACGGTCCAGTACGAATGCGCCAGCCACCCCGTCTTCGGCATCGCGCGCTTTGGTCAGCGTCCACGTTCGGTGATCATCGAACCGCTGCACATGGATGGCGACATCCAAGGCGGCAAGCAGCGAAGAGTGACCGCGCATGCCTCGACTGGCGTCCTTTCCTGTGTGGTGCACGATGAGCACAAGCCCGCCCGTGAGTGTTTGCAGTTCCTTGGCGGCAGCGACCACCTTACCCATGTCGCGCGAGGAATTCTCGTCGCCGCCCGCCATGGCGCAGGCCAAGGTATCGATCACCAGCACATCAGCTCCGCCATGTGCGCGGATTTTCGTCTTGAGCGCGGCCACATCATCCTCATTCATCAGGTTGAGCGCGTCGAACAGGAATTTCGCGGATTTTGGTAGCGGGGCGCCGGCATGGACCTCCAGCGCGTCTACTCGCTGCCGCAGCCCGCTTTGCCCTTCCAGCGCGCCGTACCAGACCCCGAGTTGCTTGACCTCGCGATCAAACCACCGTTTGCCATGGGACAGCGCATCGACCAATGACAGCACCAAGGCGCTCTTGCCTGACTGAGGAGGACCATAGACGACGCCGACGCCCTGCACGGGCAGCACGGCTTCCACAGCAAACTCGACCGGGGGAAACGCACCGAACTGATCGGACGTGTAGGGGTGGTAGCGCGAATAGCGGGCAAGCGCCGCCGGAGTGGCCACCAGAGGCGCCGTCACCGCTTTTCCGCTGGCTTTGGCGGCTTCGGACGCTTCATACTCAGCAATTACTTGTCTTACTTCCGCCAGGTGCTCTGCGCGACGGGCGCTGGGCTCATAGTTTTCCATCATGCACGCTCCTTCTGGCTCAGCCACTGCTCAACCGCCTCACGGTTCCATGCCGTGATGCGTGTGCTCAACTTGATTGCCGGGGGAAATGAGCCGTCGCGCGTCTTGCGCCAGATCGTCGGGACCGAAAACGGCACCATGGTCTGCAGTTCGCGCAAACGCACATAGCGCGTAGACGCCTTGGTCGGCGTAGCCGGCTGGTGCTGCGGAGTACGCACTTGGGGGGCATTGGGTTTGGCACTCATTGCTTCAGCTCCCGCGGCAAGCTCACCATCTCCTCGCTCTCATCGATGTCGAGCAAGCCGTAGATGTGGAGATAGACCAGGTAGTGGCGAACCCGGGTGCGATTGCGGTCCTGGAGCCGCGGCATGAGAGGCGTGAGCGCCATCTCCAGCTCACGCATCCAGGCAACACCGTTGCCCATCTCCGGCATTTCGGGAGGAGGCTCTCCCTGAATCCGAGTCACCACCCGGCGATACACGAACTCCGTTGTCGAACCTGCCTTGAGCACAGGGTGCTGCCGAGCCAGCGCGCACCGCATTTCTGTCTGCAACTTCAGTCGGTATGCATCGACACCCTCGATAGCTGTCGGCTCTATCGTGAATGGCCGTACTTCTAAATTTCGGATCATTGAAAACTCCAAGAAGGTTTGCGCGATCAAGTCAACGGCGCGGTGCCGCGGGCTCTCGCATCCAGTGACGGGTGGCACGCGCTTCGCGCCCTCCCCGGCCCTCAAAAATCCGACAGACGGTCCATTTCGAACCGGTTTCGTGACTTTCATCACAAGACGGCCTCGCTCCTTACGTCCGACAGTGGTCGCTCGACCTTGTCCGCGAGAGCGTGACAATGACCGGGCGTCAATGGACGCGAATCAAGCCAGCCAAATCGACGAACGAGGTGCGGCCAGTGGGTTTGGGTTCCTCGCTGCGCGATAGGCCGTTTGAGCAGCTCAGAATGCCCTTTGCAGCGAGGAATCGATGGCTACCAACCTCATGGGAAGCTTCCCGTTTCCCGGTCCCGGTGCGAAGCGCAAGGGCCGGACCGGGATGGGGGGCGGGGACACCATGCTCTCCACACCACTAGGGTGATCGGCTCGCATCGCTCCCCAGCGTCGCGCTATCAGCAACAAGACACAGGTCGGCCCATGCCTTTGCCTTCTCAAGCGGGTGCCGAAGCAGATAGGCCGCCGGGTACGTCACCACCACCGGCACGCCCTCGAACGCATGCACCTGCCCGCGGAGGGCCCCGAGCGGCTGTTGCAAGCCCACCAAGGCCCTGGCGGCGAATCGCCCCATGCCGAGGATCATGCGCGGCATGAGCAGCCTCACCTCTTGGCGCAGGTGCTCGCGACAGGCTTCAATCTCAGCGTCCCCAGTGCCCTTGCCATGCAAGGACATGCACTTCACTGCCGTGGTCAGGTAGGCGCCCTTTTCACCCACCCCGGCGCGACTGCGCCCCACGGCCTTGAGCATTCGGTCGAGCAGCAGGTCTTCCTCGCCAGGCGTTGCAGCGGGATCGCCGGGCATGTCCACGACAACCATCCAGGTCGCTGTGCGCGCCTGTTGAGGCGCCCATGCGCCGTTTTCTCGCCCACAGAGGCTACAGGCCCGGCACGAGCGCACAGCGGCCTGCATTGCCGGCCATGTGCCCGGCAGGGCCGGCCGGATCGCTCGCCCCTCGGGCTCGGTGGGTTCGGGCATTTCTGCCCTCACCGGTGGCCCTGGGCTCCAGGGCGGCGACCACACGCGCACGCCCATCTGCGCCAGCATCGCGATCTGGCGTTCGGTCAACTCCAGCGCCATGGCCTATGCCTGCGCGCCGACACCCACAAAGTCCGCCCAGTCCTGCATGAGCGAGCGGCGCTTCTCAAACAGGTCGGTGCGCAGGTAGGCCCGCTCGACCTCGGAGCCTACGGTGTGCGCCAGGGCCAGTTCGGCGATCTCGCGCGGGTAGTCGGTCGTCTCGGCCGCCCAGTTGCGGAACGTCGAGCGAAAGCCGTGCGGTACCGCGTCCACCTTCATGCGGCGCAGCACCGCCGTGAGCGTCATGTCGCTCAACATGACATCCTCCTTCGGCGAAGGGAACACGAAGTCGCTGACGCGCAGCTCCTGCTGCACTTCGAGCAGCGCCACCGCCTGGGCCGACAGCGCCACGCGGTGTTCCTTCTTTGCCTTCATGCGACTGGCCGGGATCACCCATTTGCCAGCGCCTAAGTCGAACTCGTCCCAGGTGGCACCCCGCACCTCACCCGAGCGGGCGGCTGTCAGGATGGCGAACTCCAGGGCCTTGGCCCCCGCCCCCTGCTGCTGGCGCAATTGAGCAAAGAAGTTCGGCATGTCCTGGTAGGGCAGCGAGCGGTGGTGATCGGTCTTGGCGATGCGCCCAGGCGCCGGCAGCAGCTTGTCCAGGTGGCCCTTCCAGCGCGCCGGGTTCAAGCCCGAGCGGTAGCCACGCGCCGTCGCCCAGTCCAGCACCGACTCCATGCGCCCTCGCAGGCGTGAGGCCGTCTCCGTTTTCTCCCGCCAGATCGGCTCCAGCACTGAGAGCACGTGCGGCAGTTCAATGTCGCGCACCAGCATCTGCCCAATCTTGGGTCCGGCGTAAGTGGTCAGCGTGTTCTCCCACTGCTGGCGGTGCTTCGGGTTGCGCCAACCCGCCTCATGGGCCTCAAGGTACTGCGTGACTGCCTTGCTGAAGGTCACCGCCGACATGCGGGCCGCGATCAGGGCGCTGCGCGCCGAGCGGGCCTCCTCGATCGGATCAACACCTGAGCGGATCTTTCCGCGCGCCGTGCGGGCAAGTTCACGCGCCTGCGCGAGAGTCACGTCGGGATACCCGCCCAGGCCCATGTCGCGGCGCACGCCAGCAATGCGGGCCCGAAAGATCCAACTGCGAGAGCCACAGCCGTTGACGTTGAGGCCGAGTCCAGCCACGCCACCCACGAAGTTCATGCCACGGCGCGTGATGCGAGAAACCTCCAGCGCGCCCATCTCTTTTGCCTTACCCATCGTCTTCCCCATTCAACAAAACCCGATTCGAACCACTCGTGTGACGAGGGTTTCCTGAGCTCTGTCGAGCGGATTTCGGGTGGAGTCACTCGCGTGACTTAGCGCGTGGACGCGAGATGCGCGAAGGAATCTGTCCGTTGGACACCCCTTGACGCGATCACACGCAACTTGATCGGGGTGAAGTTTGAATCGGAGGGGAAAAGAGCGGCAATACGTATAAGAGACTACGACGTCGCGTCATGGTGGCAAGCGTGCGGAGCCGTTCTCACCCGATATGAGGGCATCGGGCGTCAGTTTCCAGAAGCGTTGGCTGTGCGTCAGTTCGTAGATCGAAAATTCTGCCATCAACGTCTCGGCCGGACGATCATGAGCGGCGAGATCAAATAGCGGATCGAAGCAACGCGGCAGGAACCGGCAGCACTCGAAATCTTCAAGACGTAGCGTCAGAGACACCAAATCGGCTGTAGGCATGACAATCCTCACTTCTTCGCTGCAGTGGGCCTTGCATGAAGTCAACAGAGTTGTTGTACTGAGCATCTTCCGGGCTATCCTGCGTTCTGCGCGATGGATCAAAGCAGTCGGTCTGAGTCACTACGAAGATGTTTGAACTGAATCTAGATACTACGGAGAAGGTCGTTTCGGTCGTTGCAGGCGCCTTTGCGATCATTGCTGCCCTGACCGTGTGGTGGCGCGGGCGTGCTAAGGAAGCAAAGAGAGTGCCCGAACTTCGTCAGGACATCGACACTGGCGACCACAACCAGACCGTAAATGTCAATATCGGAGCATCAGCCGCTGACCCGCTACAGTCGCGCGCCGTAACTAATAGTTCTACGATCGCGGACCTGAAGCGAACGACGAGTATTCTCTTCGTAGACGATGATCGTGGCTTCAAGATTGTGAGCGTTCTCAGGAAGATGGGATGGGATCACACAAAACTGGTGACCGATATAACGTCCCTCGAACAAGCAGCATTGCTGGAAGCACATGTGATCTTCGTTGACATTCAAGGCGTTGGAAAAACAATGCAGTACGCGGACGAAGGCCTCGGGTTGGCACTAGCGATCAAGAGGCGACATCCACGAAAGAAGGTGGTTATCTATTCGGCTGAAGAGACCGGGGCTCGGTTCCACGAGGCGCTTCAGGAGGCTGACTACTCTCTACCGAAGACGGCTGAGCCCATTCGATTTGAGGACACGATCGTTCGCGTGATCTCCAGATGAAGCAGTTTCCTGACTGTGTGCTTTGGTCAAGCGCGAAAACGGAGCCGCTGGTTGTCCAAGTGGCGCCTGCAGTCGTTGACACATGTTTCGCACAGGTACCTACGTCTGGCTCTCAAGTCTTGGTTATTGAAGGTAAGAAGGCTCGTGCTATGCGAAAGTCGCACGGCATCTATTCCGCGCTTGCAGTGTCCTACGACGACGCACGGATAAAGAGCAGAAGGCTACTGGAAGCAGATCTGGACTCCTTACTCAGCGCGGCGAGCACCATCGACTCGTCCCTTCAAAGGGCCGAAGCAAGAACCCGGCGCCTCCTCCACAATCTCAAAAGCCTGACGGCTAAGACGTCTCAAGAGGTGTTCGACTTAGCGCGACAAGATCAGCTCATGGGTTCGCCTCGGGACGCGGTCCCATACTTAGCTTCAGAGATCAGAGGAAATATAGAAGGCACGGCTCGAGCGCTGCTTGAGATTCTCAAGCATCAGTCGGCGCAGAAGGCGGAGTTCACTGCTTTTGACCGATTGACGGGGAAGTTCGATCGCAAAAGCATCGAACGACATGACATCCATAGAGTGCTCATGAACGTCTTTTACCTGTTCTTCGGAGAGTTCATTGAAAGGAAGGTTCGAGCCGAAGTCGAGCGCACTCAACTTCAAGCGTCGTTCGACTACGAGTCCATTCACGTTTGCATTTACTACCTTGTTGAGAATGCGGCGAAGTATGTTGCGCCACGGAGTGATTTCCGCGTGACAGTTCGCAATGATGGGAATGGTCTCATCGACATGAGATTCGACATGGAGAGCTTGGCGATCCGGCACGATGAGCTTGAGCGAGTTTTTGAAGAGGGCTATTCAGGTGCAAATGCTCAGACGGAAAATCTGGCAGGAGAAGGGATCGGCTTATATCTCGCAAGAGCCATGGCTCGACTAAACGGCGGACAGTTGAACTTGATCGCTGGCCAGCCGCTGAGGGGATCCAAGTACGCTCGCAACGCATTTATCCTCACACTGCCAGTCGGTGGCGGTGCCTAACAAGGCGAACACGCAGTTCACCCCGATCTATCCGTCTGGAACCGCACGTTCTCACTCCATGCATTGAAGGCGTGCGTGCACGTCGTTGAACACCGGCTTACTGTGAATGGCCTTCGTAGCACTCCTGGATCAAGCCAATGAGTGCTCCCCATCATTCCACCCATCGGCAACAACGAGCTTGAGGGAGATGGAGTGACACAGCACGAGCTGCATGCCGCGGTTCGTCCGGGGAGGTCGACGCACATACTGGGACACGCTGATACCACCTGAGGCTTCCAGCAAGCGGTCTCTCTCTCCGCCAGCGAGTCTGGAGCCCCTGCAGCGCAGGGGCTTTTTTGTTGGGCGAACGCGAGGCGGGGCGCGGGGTTGCGAGGGGCTGGGAGATCTCTCTCGGCTCTCAAAAGTACCGGGAGTGGCCCTCTTGGGCGGGCCACGAGGGGTTTTCTCTCCAACCCGGGATTCGGCCGATCCCAATAGGTCCGGATCGACAGGTCTGCCAACGATGTGTACTCGCCCGAGTCAAGGCTGGTTCGACCGCGCAACCAAGCATCGGTCAGCCCAACGCATCCGTTTCCTTGGGCCACGGGACGCGCCAGCATGCTGAAGCTAAGGCAGCGCGCCATACTCCGCACTACAGCGGTTGCTGCTGGTCGATAGTCAACTCTAAGTGGGCGCTAAGTACCCCGTTGCAGTCGTTCTTCCACGAAACGGCTAGAGCGAAATCTTGCCGGGGGCTGGGGTGTGGCTAGACTGCCGCTATCGTCTAGGTTTGTTCGACACCTGCCCGAGTGACGCACCCGCAACGTGATGCCCGCATGGCAGGGCAGGTGTTGAACAAGCCTCGAGGGAGGAAACCGCGGCGAGAGCGGTGGTATCGGCTCGCGCTATGGCGATTGCGTGTGCGCGGTGGGGCGTTGGTGCTGCGTTTGATTGCGCCGCCGTCTCTCGCTGACCGTTCGATTGCGGGCCAGGACGGTCAAAGCTCCCTTCGCACGGAGCACGCCCGGACAAGGGCGCGGCATTGCGCCGCGCCGAACACGAGCCACCTTGGGCGACGCGTGATGCGTCGTCGAACCAGGGGCGTGCAGATCTCGCCGAACATTCATGGCGTGGCCTGAAGGGGTGGCGCGCGGATGGTCTCGCCGCGCGCGAGGGTCAGCACGATCGTCATGGCGTGGCCGCAGTGAGGGCAGACGAAGATCGGTCGCTCTGGGTTCTGTGATTCCTCGCCGGGTGTTGACTCCTGCGGATCTGGCAGAGGCACGTGCGGCAACTGGCGGGCCAGTGCCAGGCATGCGGTCCGGTTGCCATTGGCCAACAGCCCGTAGTGGCGGATGCGGTGGAAGCCTGCGGGCAGCACGTGCAACAGGAAGCGGCGCATGAACTCGCCCGCAGCGAGCGTCATCGTCTTGTGGCGCGTGCGACCCTTGTCGCGATAGTCCTTCCAGCGGAAGGTCACGCCGCGCTCATCGAGCGCGATGAGCCGGCTGTTGGAGATGGCCACCCGGTGCGTGTAGCGAGACAGGTAGGCCAGCACCGCCTCGGGGCCGGCGAACGGACGCTTGGCGTAGACCACCCACTCGCATTGGTGCAGCGGCGCCAGCCACTGGGTGAACGCCTGGGTGTCGGCCAGTGGAGCGTGCTCACCGAAGAACTGCAGTCGGCCATCGCGATGCGCCTGCTGCAGCGCTTCGAGGAAGCGCCGCCGGAACAACCGAGAGAGCACGCGCACCGGCAGGAAGAACCCGCGACGGCAGGTGATCCAGTGCTCGCCGTCCCGCGCCACGCCACCACCAGGAACGATGCCGTGGACGTGCGGGTGATGTGTAAGTGCCGAGCCCCAGGTGTGCAGCACCAATGTCACGCCCAGTCGAGCGCCCAGGTACTTCGGATCGGCGCCAATGGTCAGAAGGGTCTGTGCGGCGATATCGAACAGCAGACCGTAGACCACCTCCTTGTTGAAGTACGCGATCTCGGCGATGGGCGCTGGCAGTGTGAAGACCACGTGGTAGTACTCCACTGGCAGCAGATCGACGATGCGTGCCTGCAGCCAACGCCGCGCGGCGCTGGATTGGCACTTCGGGCAGTGGCGGTTGCGGCAGGAGTTGTAGGCGATCTGATCGGTGCCACACCCCTCGCAGCGCAAGACATGCCCTCCCAGTGCCGCGCTGCGGCACTGCTCGATGGCCGACATGACCTTGAGTTGGGCCAGGCTCAGGTGGCCGCGCTGAGCCAGGCGTCAGGCAGGTCCATGGAGGCGGAAGATGTCGGCGACTTCCAGGGCTTGCCGCCCCATGGCCGCAGGCCTATGGCGAAGGCAGCATCTCCAGCGGGCTGATCACCGCGCGCAGCACTTCGGTGGCCACATGGGTGTACAGAGCGGTGGTCTCCAGCCGCTTGTGGCCCAGCAGCACCTGGATCACCCGGATATCGACCTTCTGCTCCAGCAGGTGGGTGGCAAAGCTGTGACGCAGCGTGTGCATCGACACGCGCTTGTCGATGCGGGCGGCGTCCGCGGCCAGGTGGATCGCACGGTTGAGTTGCCGGGTGGACAACGCGTCCATCGGATTGAGCCCGGGGAACAGCCAGCCGCCGGGCAGCATCTTGCCCTGCGCATGCCCAACCCGCCACCAGGCGCGCAGCCGCTCAAGCAGCACGGGCGAGAGCATGGCGTAGCGGTCCTTGCGGCCCTTGCCTTGCTCCACGCGCAGCGTCATGCGCTCACTGTCGATGTCGGTGACCTTGAGCGCACACACCTCGCTGGCTCGCAGACCCGCGCCATAGGCCACAGACAACGCCGCCTGGTACTTGGCGTTCGGTGCGGCGGCGATCAGGCGGGCAACTTCATCGCAGCTCAGCACCACGGGTATCGGACGTGGCTGGTGCACAGGCTGCACTTTGACCAGCAACTCGGCGTGGCCCAGCGTCACATCGAAGAAGAACTTCAGGCCGCTGAGCGTGGCATTGATGGTCGGCGGCGCTGTGCCGGTCTCGACCATGTGCAGCTGGAAGGACCGAAGATCCTCGGCAGTGGCCGTGTCCGGCGATCGCTTGAGATAGGCAGCGAGCCTGCGAACGGCGCGGATGTAGTGGATCTGGGTCTTGCCGTTGAACTTGCGCATGCGCATGTCGTCGATCATGCGTTGGCGCAGCGGTGAGACGGAGGGCGTCAGTGAGCTCATGGTTCAACTCCTGTCGAAGAGCGAGGCGGATTGCCTCGCCCGTCAACATGGCAGAACCAGCGACGAAATGAATAGCCACGATGCTGACGGAGCGGCTACCGCGCGAGCGGTTTAGTCCAACGGCCAGGAGCAGGCGGTGGGGTACTTCCGGAGCGGACGCTCAACGTTTGAGCTGAGGGGCCGGCACCTGGATGGCGCTTGGCCCGCCAATCGGATGACGATATCGAGCGCTTCGAGGACCGAGTGCCATTCCGGTGGAGGTCCCGCTCCAGCGAAGGGTTAGGCGTCGCCTCACGGGAGTGAGCGAATCCAGCTTCGTAAGTGCGCCACGGACTTCCACCAGCTCTCTGGGCTGCTGCCGGTTTCACAGACACCTTGTTAAGGTGACTGCGACTTGAGTACCAAGCGTCCTAGGCGTCAAGCACCAGAACACTAGATCTGCATCGAGAGACGCAGATCATCATGGATTTGTTCGCCGTACGTTCGCTTTCGGTAAGGATGCTGTCGAGGTGTTCCACTTCGCCCGCAAGAACGCGCGTTTCGCAAGCGCCGCAAAGCCCCTCGCGGCAACTGTGATCGGGCGATAGTCCTGCCTCCAGCATGGCGTCCAGCACCGAGCAGTCGGCACGTACCTCAATACGCCGCGTGCTGCGACGCAATTCCAGGGTGAAGGTCGTGGGCTCGGTCGACGCGGTCAGTGTCGGCACAGCCGCGAAGCGTTCGATATGCGCGTTAGGCAACTCCAGCACTTCGCAAGCCGACAGGAAGGCGTCCAACATCGGACCGGGTCCGCAGGCGTAGAAGTGGCTGTGTTTGGCAAACGGACGCAGCCGTTCGCGCAGGTCCGGGGGCCCACCCGCCTCGTCGTCGAAATGCCAGTGCACGCGCAGCGTGGGCGAGGCTAGCTCGTTCAGGCGCTCTAGGAAGGCCGCATCTGCGCGCGAGCGCGCGCAGTAAACAAGGTCAGCCGAACGCCCTGAGGCAGACAGGCGGTCGAGCATGCACAGGATGGGCGTGATGCCGATTCCGCCGGCCACGAACACCGAATGCGCGGCCGAATCGTGCAGAGGAAAGTTGTTGCGCGGTGCCGAGATCGTTAGCAGTTGCCCCACGCGCAACTGCTCATGCACGAAAACTGAACCGCCGCGGCTCTTGCGGTCCTTGAGCACGCCGACCACGTAACGCCCGGTCTCACCGGCCGGGTTTAGCAGCGAGTAACTGCGCACTAGGCCGTTGTCCAGGTGTAGGTCGATGTGCGCACCAGGCGCGTGCGGCGGGAACACCACTCCCGCGTGCTCGGGGCGCAGTTCGACGCTCACCACGTCGCGCGCCTCGTAACGCAGGCAATGGACGCGGGCCTTGAGGGTGGCAGTCGTCATCGCCTATCCCTCACATGATGTGAAGGCCGCCATCCACCATCAGCGTGGTGCCGGTGATGAAGGAAGCCTCGCCTGAGGCGAGCCACAGGATCGGCCAGGCAATCTCCTCAGGGCGCGCCCAGCGTCCTATGAGCGAGGTGTCCTTGCGTTCGGTGCTGAGCTGTTCCACGCTCTTGCCCGCCGCCGAAGCGCGGCCCACGTGAAAATCGGTCAACGTGGATCCCGGGCATACCGCATTGACGCGCACACCGTGCGCCGATTCCTCGAACGCCAAGGTGCGTGTGAAGGCCAGTTGTGCGGCCTTGGTGGCGTCGTACAGCGCCATGCCCCTGCGGCCGGTGACAGCGTAGCAGGAGGACACGTTGACGATGGCGCCCGCGCCCGAGCGGCGCAGCGCCGGCAGCGCGGCCTGGCAGTAGTTGGACATGCCCGCCAGGTTCACCGCCACGATGGCCTGCCAGTCGGCGGGCGACACCTCGGCCGCCGGCAGGTAGTTGCGCATGGCGGCGTTGTTCACCAGCACGTCCAGCGCGCCCCAATCGTCCAGGCAGTGGGCCACTGCGGCCTGCGCTCGCGCCGGGTCCGACACGTCGGCCGCGACACACAACAGGCGCGCCTCGGGCTGCGCTTCGAGGATCGCCGCGCGCGTGCGCTCCAGCGCCTGCGCGTCAGCGTCCACCATCGCCACCGCCGCGCCCTCGCGGCAGAACAGGGCGGACGCGGCCGCGCCGATGCCGGCGCCCCCGCCCGTGATCATGGCCACGCGGCCGGCCAGTCGCAACGATGCCATGCCTGTCCTCAATCCAGCTTGATGCCGTTGTCCTTGATGACCTTGCCCCAGCGCGTGATCTCAGACGAGATCCAGGCGCTGAACTCGCGCGGCGTGCCGGCCACCACCTCGAACTCCATCTCGTGCAGGCGGGCCAGGATGTCGGGCGACTTCAGGATCTTCACCATCTCTTCGTTGTAGCGCTTGATGATGTGCGGCGGCGTACCCGCCGGCGCGAGGAAGCCGATCCACGAAGTGGCCTCGAAGTCCTTCAGACCCGACTCCGCCAGCGTGGGCACATCGGGCGTGCTGGGGAATCGCTTCAGGCCAGTGCTGGCCAGCAAGCGCAGCTTGCCTTCCTTGACGAAGCCCTGCACGTTGCCCGGCACGAAGAAGCCGGTCTGCACCATGCCGGCCACCAGGTCGGACACCGCGGGTGCGGCGCCCCGGTAGGGGATGTGCGTGATGTTGAAGCCGGCCTCCGACTTCATCATCTCCATCGTCAGGTGCGAGGCGCTGCCCACCGAGACCGAGCCGTAGTTCAACTTCTGCGGGTTCGTCTTGGCGGTTGCGATGAATTCCTTGACGCTGGTGATGCCCGTGGCCGGGTTCACCACCAGATACTGGGGCGACTTCACCGCCAGCGTGATGGGCGCCAGGTCCTTCATCGGGTCGTAGGGCATCTTGTTGAAGAGGCTCACGTTGATGGCCAGCGGCCCGTTGTAGCCCACCAGCAGGTGGTGGCCGTCGGGCGCGGAGCGCACGATGTCCAGCGCGCCGATGTTGCCGCCCGCGCCACCCTTGTTCTCCACCACGAAGGGCTGGCCGAACACCTCCTGCAGCTTGGGCGCCACCAGGCGGGCGAGCACGTCGTTGGTGCTGCCCACGATGGGCACCATGATGCGCACCGGCTTGGTGGGCTTCCAGTCGGCCGCGCTCTGAGCCCACGAGGGGCTGGCGGCGGCCACACCCAGCAGGGCGGCGGCGAGAAGGGATCGGCGTGGGAACATGTCTTGTCTCCTATGGTTGGTGTGTGTGGCCGGCTCAGGCCCTTACAGAGTGAAAACCGGCTTCTCGATACTGTTGGCCAGATGCTCTTTGGCCCACTCGACGGGGTTCTGCTCCTTGGGCAGCAGGACGCCGGCGGGCCGCACCCGCTGCTGGCTGGCGTCCAGCGCAGGAGGAGTGATCCCCTGTTCAATTCCCGTTGCGGCTTCTGCCAGCATGCGACGCGCCATCACGATGGCCTTGTCGGTGGGCAGCAGTTGCTCGGCCTCGTGGTTCTGGATCGGGCCCATGCTTTCCTGCAGGGAGTAGTCCTGCGCGGAGAAGCCGAACACGCCGCTGTACGAACGCTTCTCGCGCTGCGCCACACGGTCCATCAGGTAGTCGTTGTCGCGATTGGCCTTGGGGACGAAACTACCCGGGGCCTCGTACTCCACGTGGATGCCCTGACCTGCCTCCATGGCCGAACGCTCTTCGTCGGTCAGCGGACGGAAGGGCTGCCAGTTGATGCTCCACGCCCAGCAATGGTGGTCGTCGATGGGGACCCACACGTGGCCACCCAGTGCGTGCTCGCCGAAAGGCGCGATCAGCGTGAACCAGGGGAACAGCCACTGCGTGACGCGCCAGTAGTAGGAGTCGGGCTCGCCATTGCGACGGCCGAACAGACCCAGGCCGTATGGCGTTTTTTCGATCTCGAACACCACGTTGCCATCGGCCTTGATGTAGTCCAGCGCCTTCACGCCCTGGTGCATCGG
>VFQQ010002452.1_pt1 | contig 20838 bp, 23 predicted proteins | sample 3512341 | NCBI WGS metagenome assembly VFQQ01 (sample SAMN10412373, study PRJNA504923) | tailings metagenome | isolation source: Relicate 2 Philex TSF1 revegetated site | place: Philippines: Tuba, Benguet | collected 2017-08-29 | reverse complement strand
GTATTAAAATCTAAAACACCCAAAAAGCTATTTACACACTTTATGGGATAGTCTCTACCTATTAGATCTTTAGAGAAAATTCTCATTACTACGAAACTAGCACTTGATACTATAAGGCCACAAGGGTATTTATTGCCTGAGTTTTTATTTGTTCTTGCCTATTTTAATCAATTTCATATCGATTTGATCAAATTAATCAAAGAAAAGGTGTGGGATACGAAGGAGATGTTAGAGCAAGTGCAAAAGCTATTAACGCCATTGGATGAGACATCAAATGCAACTTTAGAAGCTTTTACACACATTGAAGCATGCTTTACTCTGTTTTATAATTCTTACACCACAACCAGAAAGAAGTACGACTTGAATTCCGAATCAAGCTATGCCTTCGCCGGCAATCAGCATGCATTAAAATCGATGTATTTTCCAACGAGTAAACAGCTGAAAGTACAAATTGACGCTCTTAGTTACAATTATGACCGTGTTAATCGCGTACCTATCACTTATTTTATCAATAAAATAGAACAATTTCAAGAGATTGAAATTTGACTTTCTTCTTTCCAAGCTACCAAAAAAATAAACCTATAGGTTGATTATTAAAAAAACTAACTGTATGTTTGCACTCAGAAAAATAGTAGAGAACAAACTGTATGCAATCAAAAGCAATGGCGATTCCGATGTTTTTCAAGAGTGTTTTGAGCTTTGGGAAGACACCTTGTATCTCTACCGTTTTTTCAAAGATAGACCCCATGCCCTGCATTTTTACAGGGTTGACGTTAAGCAAGCCGCTCAAATGGTAATCAATGAAAGTCAACAATTTCATACCGACATCTTAGAAATTGCCCATGGAAAACGGCGAGCAACAAGTTTGGACGAAGCTGTTTTTGTGCCTCTTCATGAAAATGATGGTTTTGACTTACCGCTTATTGAAGCAAAAGCTTACGGCAAATTGAATGGTTTTAGTTTCCTAAGACTTTATGCCGTTCGACTGAAAGATGGTTGTTACATTGTTGTAGGAGGATTGATAAAAACAGGAGAGGCCCTACAAGATTTTGAGGAAGGAATTGAAATTCTTGAAAAACTCAGAGAAATGACCAGATTTCTTCGTAAAAAAGGATTTGAGGATGCATTCGATATTGGAACGCTTGAAATTTGAACAGCAAAAAAACGAGCATATCATGAACATGCACGATAAATTGGAATCGGCTTTTGGTAAAATTGAAAACAGCATAATGCTGTCTAAAGCCGAACGATGGAAGCAAGAGCTGCCTTGGAAAAAGTATGCCCAGCAAATTGCATTGGAAGTGCTCGAGCACTTGGATAAAACCGGAAAAACGCAAAAAGATTTTGCTGTTATGATGGGTGTTACACCTCAAATGGTGAATAAATGGCTGAGTGGGAAGGAGAATTTTACACTCCAAACCATTTCTAAAATCGAGTTTGTATTAGGGATCTCGTTATTTCAAATTCCAATTGCACAACAAGAGCGCACATGGGTGATGAAAACGCTTTCCTCTCTGCAGGAGACCTACAATCGGCCCCATGATTCAAAAGATTCATTCAGGACTTCTAATACGAAAGTGGTACCGCTGCATTCGGTTTACAATGATTACTTAATTGCGCAATAGCATGGACAAAGTTTCAAAACTACCCATTGGTTTCAGAATCAATGATATTGAAACCCTTCAGTTTGCAATATTCGAAGAGCATTTAAGCGATGGTGAATTGTCATACACAGCTGGCTTTGCTTTTGGTGTCGACGTTGAGGCAAAAATCATCAGAAGTATTTTCAAATACGAATTGAAAAGGGAAAAGAATCTCATCTTAATTCTTGAAACAGCAATTGATTTTCTCATAGAAGAACAAGGCTTTCAAAGTTTTATTAATTCAAACAAGCAAATGGTTCTTCCGCATTCATTTGCTGCACATTTGGCCACCTTGGTAGTGGGCACCGCCAGAGGTATTTTGTTCGAAAAGACGAAGTCTACGCCATTTGCAAAACTTCATCTGCCAACCATCAACGTTACAACAAGTGTTTCTGAAGATTTGATTTTTGCATTAGATTAGCGCTTCATACGTTGGAGCAAAATGAACGAAGCAGAAACCCGGGCCGAACTGATTGACCCCAAGCTCAAGGCTTGCGGCTGGGGTGTGGTGGAAGGCTCAAAAGTCTTGCGCGAATACAACATTACCGCGGGTAAAATTCAAACCGGTGGGGGTCGGTCCGTGAGCGGGGTCGAACGGAGGGGCAAACGTGAAATTGCCGACTATGTATTGGTGTACAAGGGCATCAAACTGGCGGTGGTAGAGGCCAAAAGTGCCGATTTGGAAGTGGGTGAAGGCGTGATGCAAGCCAAGAAATACGCCGAAAAGCTTCAACTACCAACCACCTACAGCACCAACGGCAAAGCCATTTACCAAATCTGCATGCAAACAGGCGAAGAAGGTTTGGTCAACAATTTTTTAAGTCCCGAAGAACTTTGGCATAAAACCTACCCGCTGGCATCTTCAGGCTCAGCCAACGAGGGGGAACGCGCGCGCGTTGCACTTGCACAAACATGGAGAGAGCATTTTGCCAGCGTTCCTTTTGAAGACAAAAGCGGCAGCTGGCAGTTGCGCTACTACCAGGAAATAGCCGTTCAACGCACGGTAGAAGCCATTGCGCAGGGCAAAGAGCGCATTTTGCTCACCTTGGCCACCGGAACCGGAAAAACCGCCATCGCTTTTCAAATTGCGTGGAAGCTGTTTCAAACCCGTTGGAACTTGTCTTCGAGAGCCTCAGACTACGTCCAACGCAGGCCTCGGATTTTATTCTTGGCCGACAGAAACATCTTGGCCGACCAGGCATTCAGCGCGTTTATGGCTTTCCCCGAAGATGCGTTGAAACGAATTAAACCCAAGGATGTTAACAAAACAGGCAAAGTTCCGACCAATGGGAGCATCTTTTTTACCATCTTCCAGTCTTTCATGTCAGGTAAAGACAAAGACGGTAATCCACATCCCAACTTTGGTCAATATCCTCCCGATTTTTTCGATTTCATCATCATCGACGAATGCCACCGGGGAGGCGCCAACGATGAAGGCAATTGGAGAAGCATCTTGGAGTACTTCCGTCCGGCCGTGCAACTGGGCCTCACCGCCACTCCAAAGCGCAAAGACAATGTGGATACCTATCAATATTTTGGCGAACCCGTTTACATCTATTCGCTCAAAGACGGCATCAACGATGGCTATTTAACGCCTTTCAAGGTAAAACGCATCAAAACCACTTTAGACGATTACCGCTACACCTCCGACGACACCATTGTGGAAGGTGAAATTGAAGAAGGCAAATTGTACGAAGAAAAGGACTTCAACCGCAGCATTGAAATTGTAGAACGCGAAGCCAAGCGGGTGAAGGTCTTTTTAGACGATGCCCAGCCCAACGAAAAGGCCATCATTTTTTGCGCCAACCAGGGCCATGCAGCATTGATCCGCGACTTGATGAACCAACACAGCAAGATCAGAGATGCTTTCTATTGCGTGCGGGTTACCGCCAACGACGGAGAGGAAGGCGAAAGGATGTTGCGCGAGTTTCAGGACAACGAAAAAACGATTCCCACCATCCTCACCACTTCGCAAAAGCTTTCCACGGGTGTAGATGCCCGCAATGTGCGCAACATTGTGCTGCTGCGTCCGGTAAACTCGATGATTGAGTTCAAGCAGATTGTAGGCAGGGGCACCCGCTTGTTCGATGGCAAGGAGTTTTTCACCATTTACGACTTTGTAGATGCCTACAAGCATTTTTCGGATCCTGAATGGGACGGAGAGCCAGTGGGCGAGGAGCCCAAGGTGTCTAAACCTTACACAGAACCTGAAGCTGCTGACCCAAGCATCGTCTCCGAACCTGACGAACCCACGTACAAGAAGCCAAAAATCAAGGTCAAACTGCGGAATGGCAAGGAACGGGAAATTCAGCACATGATGTCTACTTCGTTTTGGAGTGCCGATGGCAAGCCCATTTCATCGGAAGCGTTTTTGAACAACCTCTTCGGCGAGTTGCCCAAACTTTTCAAAGACGAGGAAGAATTGCGGAAGCTTTGGAGCAATCCACTTACCCGCAAAGTACTGCTGGAGAATTTGGAAACGGCCGGTTTCCCCAAAGGTGATTTACTGACTTTGCAAAAGTTGGTCGACATGGAAAAAAGTGACCTCTACGATGTGTTGGAATACGTTTTTAATGGCGACTACATTGCCATGACCCGTGAAGCACGCGCCAAAGCAGCCGAAGCCACCATATTTGCCTTGCTCAACGACAAGCAGAAAGAGTTTATCACCTTTGTTTTGAGCAAATACATTGAAACGGGTGTGGATGAACTCGATCAGGAGAAGCTACCCATTTTGCTCACCAACAAATACCACTCTTTAGAAGACGCCAAAGAAATTTTGGGCGATGTAGGCAACATCAGCAGGCTGTTTATTGAGTTTCAGCAGCATCTTTACAAGGAGCGGGTGGCGTAGATTAGGTTTTATTTGCTTGTGGCCAGCCACGATTGAAAGCTTCGAGAGTATGCAAGCAATAATTGCATTTGAAAATTGCTTAGCTTTACATGTGTAGGAAATAAGCCATGGCACAGAGCATATCGATAGAATACCCCGATTATTTGGCCCATTCCATGCGGCTGAACAAAGAAGACTTTGGCAAAGAGGTGAAAGTTTCGGCCCTGGTGAAGTTGTTCGAGTTGGGCAAGGTTTCCTCGGGTGTCGCTGCCAAGGTGCTTAACATCTCTCGTGTCGAATTCTTAGAGCTTTTGTCAAAGTACAACGTAAGCTTTTTGAATGCCGAAGATTTAGCTGAGGACATTGATAATGCCTAAAGTTGTTTCGAATACCACTCCAATTATTGCGCTTCTTAAAATCGGGAAGCTGGATTTATTGAAAGACTTATATCAGGAAATTTACATACCCAAGAAGTATTCAACGAAATAGAGGCAGGGAGCAACAAGCCCTATTACCAGCATTTATTGGCCTTTGATTGGATTAAAATTGTTCAGATTCAAAACACTAACTCAGTTCAATACTTCCTCGATTTAGATAGGGGAGAAGCAGAAGCCATCATTTTGGCGACAGAACCGGAAGCGGATCTGATATTGTTGGATGAAGTTTTAGGCCGATATCATGCCAAACACGCGGGGTTGAAGGTAACTGGCACCATTGGTATATTGGTTAAGGCCAAAAACCTTGGACGCATTTCGGAGATTAAACCATTGCTTTACGATTTGCGAGCAAAAGGTGTTTGGTTGAGCCAAACTTTAATAGACAGCATTCTCCAGATGGTAAAGGAGGCTTGAAAGCCAATCACATCAGGAACGAACTTATACCGCGCAATGCCCTTACCGGCGGCCACCTCCCCGATTTTGTAAACAACCAGCTGTTTCCCTACCTCAAAGGTTTTAAGCAGAGCGCCTAGCGGGCCGATGCGCATTTTCTTTCATACACAAATTGAAACTAAGCCGAAAGCTGGGCGCTGCGTCCTTCTTTAGAGCCAGCCTAAGCTGCTAGTAGCACTGATAAAATAATGATTGTCTAAGATGCTTGGCCATGGTTTTCGTACGCAGTGGTTCTAGTCAAAGAAGTTGCTCTGCGCTCCCCGACGCTGCGGTGGGGGTCTAAGGATCTGCGGTTAAACGCCCGCTGCATTTACGCGCAACCACCATAAATCCGCAGCCCCGTCTCAGCCCCTTACCACCCGCTGCTGCAGCCGCTCGAGCACCTCGCCCACCACTTCGTGCCCACCTGCAAAGGCCAGGCGCTCAAAATGGGGCCAGGCATCGGTTTGTTGGAGCAATTGCAAGTGTTCGGCCTGCAAATAGGGGTCCGCTTGGCCGTACACCAAATAGCCTTGGAGGGGCTGGGGCAGGGTGGCGGGCATGTCGGGCGGAAAAATGGCGCACCACAGCACCAGTGTGGGCCAATGCGCTGGAGCAGCGGCTGCCACGCGGGCAGCGGTGGCGCCACCTTGCGAAAAGCCCAAAAGCACCAGCTGGGCCTGCGGGGCTTGGGCTACAACCCATGCGCGCACGGTTTCCAAATAACCGAGGTAGTCGGCAATTTCTTGCTGCCGGTGGTCGGAGGTCATCCAGCTGGCGCCTACGCGACCGCTTTGGCCAGCTACATAAAATTTCGACAAGCCTTCGGGGGCCACCACCGCCGTATGGGGATGTTGGGCAAGGGCTTCGAATTTAGCAATCCAATAACGCGGGTGTTGGGCGTAGCCGTGCAAAACCACCCAAACGTATTGGGTTTGGGCGTTCAGCCTGCCCAGTGTATACAGCTGGGCGCTGCGTTTTACCTCAAGGCTGTGATGCGAAGGTTCCAACTTTTTCGAGCTTTTGGGCTTTTTGGCGGTAGTAATGCTTGAGGATGGCATTGGCAAAGAGGGTTCCCAAAATCACCGCCGTGCCGAGGTAGAATTGACTGGTCATGCGCTCGCTCTCTCCAAAAATGAACCAAGCGAGTAGGATGCCGTAAATGGGCTCCATGTTCACCGAAAGCACAAAGGTGTAGGGCGTGATTTTGCGCATGAGTCGGATGCTGGCAATGAAGGGATAGGCCGTACACACAATGGCCAAAATGGCGAGGAAGCCCAGGTCGGAGCCCGAAAGGGCGTAGCTGCCGCTGGCATAACCCGTATCGGCCAGCAGCAGCAAGCTGAGGCCAACGATGCCACCGGCCATTTCGTAAACCGATACGGCCGCGGCATTGTATTTTTGGGCAAAACGGCCATTCATCACCGCAAAGAGGGCCGATAAACTGGCGCTTACAATGGCCGTGATGATGCCTGCCAGGTACTGGGCTTCGAAGCTGAAAATGAGGTACAGACCGCCAATCGACACCAAGCCCAAAATCATTTCGTACCAAACCACCTTGCGTTTGTACAACAGCGGCTCAAAAATGGAGGCAAAAAAGGCGCCCGACGAAAAGCAGGCCAGGGTCACCGAAACATTCGAAATTTTGATGGCGTGGTAAAAGGTAACCCAGTGCGCGGCAATGATGAGTCCTGTACCGGCCAAAGCCCATTGGGCCTTGCGCGGCAACCACAGCGCCACTTTGGTAAATCGGGCGAAGGCATACACGCCCAGCAATGCCAAAATCATGCGGTACCACACCAATTGCAGGGCTTCGAGGGTAATGAGCTTGCCGAGAATGGCGGTAAATCCCCAAATAAAAACCACAAAATGCAGTTCAACGAGGGCAGAGCGGTTATTTGGGGGCAACACGGTAGAGGTAGGCGGTTAAAAGTCCAAAGATGATGTTCGGGGTCCAGGCGGCCAACAGGGGCGGAAAACTGCCTTTGGTGGCAAAAGTGAGCGAAAAGCGGAACATCATCACATACACAAAGCAGAGTCCCACGCCAATGCCCAACTGCAGGCCAATGCCGCCACGCACCTTGCGCGACGACAGGCTCACGCCCATGATGGCCAAGATGAAGGTACTAAAGGGCACCGCCAGGCGATTGTGTTTTTCGAGCTCAAAAATCTCGATGCCACCACTGCCTTTGAGGCGTTCGCGGTCGATGTGTTCTTGCAGCTGCCGGTTGTTGAGCAGGGCTGCATCTTCCACCAGCGGGCGGCCAAATTCTTCGGGGGTGAAGCCCAAGGCCGAGTCGACATTGCCCAAATAAGTGAGTTTTTCGGTGCTGTCGTTGGGCATTTCGCGCAAAACGCAGCCCTCTAAATACCATTTTTGCTTGGTGGTATTCCACACAATGCGGTCGGCAAACAGCTTGCTGCTGAGGTGACCACTGCGCAAATCTTCGAGCGTAAAGCGGAAACCCGCGCTGTCGGGTGTAGAATAGGTTTCGAGGTAGGCCAACACCCCCGGTTGGGTTTGAAAATGGATGTTGCGCTTGCTGTAGTAAAAGGTGCCCCTGATGTATTTGTTTTCGAAGGCAATGCGGGTTTTATTGGCCGGTGGCAAAATCCAGCTGCCCAGCAGCCAGTTCGAAAAGGCAATCAATGCCGCCGCCATGAGGTAGGGATATAAAATGCGCCTGAACTCTACGCCACTGCTCAAAATGGCTACAAATTCGCTCTTGGCGGCCATTTTGGAGGTGAAAAAAATCACCGTGATAAAGGTGAAGAGTCCGCTGAAAAGATTGGAGTAATAGGGAATAAAATTGAAGTAATAATCTACCACAATCTCTTTCATGGGGGCTTGCCGCTGTAGCATGCCGTCGATTTTTTCGGTGAGGTCGAATACCACTGCCAGCGCAATAAAAATACCGATGGCAAATACATAGCTGCCGATAAATTTCCGGATGATGTACCAATCGAGTATCTTCATACGCCAGCAAAGATACACGCTTCGGTGTGCTTTCTTGCGGCTTGGCGCCAACACCCATTTTTTTGACCATGAGAGCTTTTTTTATTGCCTTTATCGCCCTTTTTGCCTCCACGGTGGCCCTTGCACAGGTAACCTTCCGCATTACCCAAGTGCCCAGCTATACCCCCGCCAACGCCACACTTTACATTGCCGGCTCGTTTAATGGCTGGAATCCGGGCAGCGCCACCCATGCGCTTGCGCGCCAGCCCGACAGCAGCTGGCTCATTACCCTGCCTGCCGGAACCGGTACCATTCAATTTAAATTTACCCGGGGCAGTTGGGCCAGTGTAGAAGGCAATGCCACCGGCGCCCAGCGCCCCAACCGCAGCTTTACCTATGGCAATGGCGATACCGTGAATGTAAGCATTTTGAGCTGGGAAGATTTGCACAGCGGAGGCGGTGGCGGCGGCAGCAGCACGGCCAATGCGCAGGTGCAAGTGCTTACCGACAGCTTTTTCATGCCCCAGCTCAACCGATACCGCCGCATTTGGCTGTACCTGCCGCCCGATTATGCCACGGCCACGGCCAAACGCTACCCGGTTATCTACATGCACGATGGCCAAAACTTGTTCGATAACCTCACCGCCTTTGCGGGCGAGTGGCAAATTGACGAAACCTTGAGCCAGCTGCACGCCCAAGGCAACCACGGTGCCATTGTGGTGGGCATCAACAACGGCGGCAGTCAGCGCATCAACGAGTACAGCCCCTGGGTAAATGCGCAGTACGGGGGTGGGCAGGGCGACGAATACGTCGATTTTATAGTACAAACCCTCAAGCCCTGGATAGATGCGCGTTACCGCACCGACAGCACCCGGCTGGGTACAGCCATAGGGGGCAGCAGCATGGGCGGCCTCATTTCGCAATACGCCGCCATGCAGTACCAAAACGTTTTCAGCAAAGCGGCCATTTTTTCGCCCAGTTTGTGGTTCAGCCCGTCGGTTTACACCCAGGTAAGTCAAACAGGCAAGCAGCACCCCATGCGGTTTTACGTACTGGCCGGCGCCCTCGAAAGCAGCAATATGGTGGCGCAGGCAACACAGCTGCAAACCGATTTGCTGGCGGCGGGATTCAGTTCCTCAGAAGTTCAACTCGTCATCAAAGCCGATGGGCAGCACAGCGAGTGGTTTTGGCGGCGCGAATTTGCAGCAGCCTATCAATGGTTGTTTGCCCAAGGCACGGGCTTCGAGCATCCCGATTTTAAGGAAGTGAAAGTGTATCCAAACCCCGCCACCGACCGGCTTTGGGTAGATTTGGCCGGGCAAACTACCGCCGCCCATTACCGCATCCACGATGCGGTGGGCAGGCTGTGCAACAGCGGTACGCTAGAGGCTGGCGATTCGATAGCGGTTTCGGAGCTCCCCCAGGGCATTTACCAACTCGAAGTATCGGTAGGGCAGGAGGTGTGGAGGAGTCGCTTTGTAAAGCGCTAAAGCGGGAAAGCGCTGGGCGGCAATTGGCGTACCATGCGTTGAATTTTGGCAGCGCGACCAGCCACATAGCCCGACGGACGGGCAGGATTGCGGCGCCGCGGATCGGGCAAACAGGCCGCAATGCGTGCCGCTTCGTTGGCGGTGAGTTTGCTCGCCGGTTTGTTGAACCAGGCTTGGGCAGCCGCCTCGGCCCCATAAATGCCGGCACCCATTTCGATGCTGTTGAGGTATACCTCCATGATCCGCTCTTTCGACCACAGCAGCTCGATGAGGGCGGTGAAATAGGCTTCAAAGGCTTTCCGCACCCAGGTTCGGCCGGGCCACAAATACACGTTTTTGGCCGTTTGCATGCTGATGGTGCTGCCGCCCAATTTGCGTTTTTTGCCTTTTTGGTTGCGTTTGTAGGCTTTTTCGAGGGCTTGCAAATCGAAGCCCCAATGGTCCATGAATTTTTGATCTTCGCTGGCAACTACCGCCTTGGTGAGATGGGGTGAAATTTTATCGTACGACACCCAGTCGTGGTAAAGCCGGTGTTTTTGTCCGGCCCGTGGCTCCTCAAACAACCTGATGATCATGAGCGGCGTAAAGGGTACGGGCACAAACCGATAGAGCAAAGTAATGCCGATGGTGATGCCAAACCACCAAAGAAGCAAACGTCTAAAAAAACGAATCAATCTCTTCATTGGGGGCCAAAGTTAAAACTTCGTGCTGCAATGTAAAGTTTCGCTTTAAAATGGCCGTCGAAAGCGGCTTCCTGTGCACAAGAGCAATCTTTTGATTACATTCAACCAAAAAACCAAATGGAAAAATCATACACCAAAGACGAGCTCACCGTTTACTGGGAGCCCAAGCTGTGCAGCCACGCTTCTGCTTGCTGGAAAACCTTGCCCAGCGTGTTTAAACCGCGCGAACGCCCCTGGGTCGACCTGCAAGGGGCTGAGGCCGAGGCCATTCGAAAGGCGGTAAGGGCTTGTCCGAGCGGGGCCCTCTCGCTGCAGCCGCATGCCGCACCGCCTGCCACCCAGCCCAATGCTTCCACCGCCAAATTGCCTGCAGTAAATGCCTTGCCGAATGGCCCATTGGAGGTAAATGGCCACATCCGCATCCAAGAGCAGGGCCGCGAGGTAGAATTGCTGGGCAAGACGTATTTTTGTCGATGTGGCGCTTCGGCCAACAAGCCTTATTGCGATGGCAGCCACAACCGCATTGGATTTGAAGGATGAGCAACCCCCGGCGACTATCGATTGACCCTTTTTTGGAGGCGCTGCCACAGAGCATCTGCCTCGATGTGCGTTCGCCGGGCGAATACCAGGCCGGACACCTGCCCAGTGCCATTTCCTTTCCGCTTTTTACGGATGCCGAAAGGGCTGAAATCGGCACCATGTACAAACAAGTAAGCGCCGAAAAGGCCTTTGAATTGGGTTTGCTTTATGCCGGTCCCAAAATGCCAGCTTTTGTGCGCCAGGCCAAGGCCTTGGCGGCTGGCAGGCCCATTTTGCTGTACTGCTGGCGGGGCGGCCAACGATCGGGTGCCCTGGCCTGGCTGTTGGCGCAAGCCGGAATGCAAGTAGGGGTGCTCGAAGGAGGTTACAAAGCCTGGCGACAATGGGCGCATCAGCGCCTGGAGCAACCCTACCGCTTGCAAGTATTGGGCGGAGCTACGGGCAGCGGCAAAACCGATGTACTGAATGCCATGGCCAAAGCGGGTGCCCAGGTATTAGATCTCGAAACTTTGGCCGCGCACAAGGGCTCGGCTTTTGGGGCCATCGACATGCCTGCACCGCCCAGCCAAGAGCACTTCATCAACCTCTTGGCTTATGCCCTCCTGCAGATGCGTACCGATGAACCCATTTGGGTAGAAGACGAAAGTCGGATGATTGGCCTGCTCAACATCCCCACCCCCTTTTTCAAGCAAATGCTCAATGCCCAATGTTGGTTGCTTCATGTACCGCTCAATGCCCGAATAGCGCGTTTGGTGGCCAACTATGGAAAGGCCGAAGCCCGGCAGTTGCGCATGGCTTTTGAAAAGATTGGGCGAAAATTAGGCGGACAACACCTCAAAGCAGCTTTGAGCGCATTGGATGAAGGCAAGTTGGCGGAAGCCGCACACATCGCCTTGCAGTACTACGATCGCGCCTACAGCCTCGATTTAAAAGAAAGGCCCAGCGAACGAATTTCTACTTTGCATGTTGATGTGCCAAGTCCACACGAAATTGCCCAGCAATTACTCCAAATGCCTACACCCACCCATGCATGACCTCCAATTAACCCATTACAGCAGCGCCTCGGGCTGTGGTTGCAAAGTGGCACCGGCTGTGCTCGATCAGATTTTGGCGGGACTCAGTCCGAGCCATTTCCCCAACCTGCTGGTGGGCACCGATCAAAAAGACGATGCCGCCGTTTTGAAGTTACCCAGCGGCGAGTTGCTGGTATCGACCACCGATTTTTTTACGCCCTTGGTAAACGATGCCTACGATTTTGGCCGCATTGCCGCTACCAACGCCCTCAGCGATGTGTACGCCATGGGAGGCACGCCCGTAATGGCTTTGAGCATTTTGGGCTGGCCGGTCGACAAATTGCCTGCCGAAATGGCGGCTGAGGTTTTGCGGGGGGCGCAGGAAGTGTGCGAAAGTGCGGGCATTCCGCTGGCAGGCGGACACAGCATTGCCAGTGCCGAACCTATTTTTGGCTTGTCGGTAAACGGCTTGGTTTCGCCAAGTGATTTGCGCACCAATGCCATGGGCAAAGCGGGCGATGTACTTTTTCTTACCAAACCCTTGGGCACGGGCATTTTGGCCAAGGCCCTCAAAGTCGACCAGCTGGGCACGCCCGATTTGTTCCGTTTGCTGCAAATCACCACCGAGCTCAACAGCATTGGCCAACATTTGGGTAAATTGCCCTATGTGCACGCCCTTACCGATGTTACGGGCTTTGGCTTGCTGGGTCATTTGCTTGAGCTTACCGATGCTTCGGGCTGTGGGGCCGAATTGCAGTTAGAGAACATTCCGCTCATCCCCGGCCTGCAAGCCTACCTCGATGCGCAGCTCGTTCCCGATCAAGTGTACCGCAACTGGAACAGCTACGGCAGCAGGGTAGAAGGCATCACCGGGCCCGAATTCATGTATTTGTGCGATCCCCAAACCAGCGGGGGCTTGCTCATCAGTGTAGATGCCCTGGCGGTTGATACCTTCTTGCACAAAATGCACCAGCACCAACAAGCCGTGTGGCCCATAGGTATATTAACGGCAGAGAAGGGGGTTGCAGTGCGGTAATTTGGGCGTTCAGTAAACTAGGATGGCAGAAAGCCCCTTGCCAAACCAAGTCAGGGGCGCCTTCTTTCAACCATAACCCCAAACCCTAAATCTATTTTCCAGAGGTGCGGCGCTTGGCCTCTTCGGTGAGGCTCATGTTTTTGCTGCGGGTAAGTGATTTGATGTAGCTCACCCTGCGGAAACGCAAGGCACTCCAATCGTCGTCTACGGCCACTTGGCGCACGGGTTCAAAGCCGAGCGCACCTAAAACGGTCCAGCCGGTATCGCGGTTGAATTCGCATTTGTACTTTTTGCTGCTGCCTTTGGGGTAACAAATCCAGAGGATGCCATCGCCCGGAACAGCTGCGGCCAATTGTTGCGATAGGGCGTCTAAACCCGCTTGGGTGGTGGCAAAGCCCATGGCGAAATCGCAATCGGTGGCGGTTGTGTCATCGAGCAGCACCTCGGCCCGACTGCGCATCCAGCCAATGGCCTCGGCCATGCTCTCAGGAGCAGCCGCAAACAGCACCTTGCCCTGCTCCTTGAAGTTGAGTTTTTTGAACAGGGCTTCCATCAGTCATCGGTTTTGGTCCAGGGCACAAAATTTTCAATTTCCTGCAACGAACTGTTCCAGTCGCCACGGAAACCAATGGCCCGGTCGTCGAGGTACACATCGGCCATGGGCTTGCCAAAGGTCCAAATTTTATCAAACGGAATTTGGTGTTCGGCCAACCAGCGTTTCATGGCCACTTCCTGGTCTTCCTCGTCTTTTTTGCGGAACATTTTGTTGGTACGCGTACTGAAAATGTAGATTTTCCAGCCTTTGTCTTTTAGGGCTTGCAAGGCTTCGCGGGTGCCGGGCACGGGCGGGTCGTAAATGGCACCGCCGTTCCATCCCTTGCTGTAGGCGTGTATTACGCCATCAAAATCAACTGCTATGGTCATGCCCAAAGATGCTACAAATGCTCGAAATGCGGAGACGAAAATGGGGGAATTTACCGTGCCGGCAGCGCCTTTTTGTTTTGAACTGCACATAACGCCAACGGAGGTACTGCCAACTTGGCTTCTACCTTGCCGAAACGTTGGTGCATGCAAGCTGCTTTTGTGAATGGAGTGCAACCTCGCTTCACTTGACGCGGGAAGCGTAGCTGTGACGGTTGTGAAGCCTGGTTTTGGGTCCTACTTGCAAATGCCGTTGAACAACATTGTGGAATAAAATCACCCCTCTACCAAGCCCAATTTTTTTACCCGACTGTAGATGGCAGAAGGCGTACGCCCGAAATGATTGGCCAAAATTTTCAGGGGAATGCCTTTTTTATACAAGGTACGCAGCTCTTGGTCGTGCGCTTTCGACCAAGCTGCGCCAGCTGCTTGCGCTGTTTTGGGTGACTTGGCGGCAAAAGCGGTTTGGGTTTGAACCTGCTTCTTGGCTTGGGCAAAGGCCCTCGAGATGTCTTTCCCCGCCCGTGCATTTGCTTCGAGCTGGGCGGCGGGCAGCAGTACTTTAATAGCGTTTGATGGGGAAATATTGGTGGGCAACAAAGCCTGCGGAATAAATAGCAGGCTTTTGGCACGGGTTACGGCCACATACAATAAATTAATTTCTTCGGCCAAGCGCGCTCTTTGCAATTCGTTGAACGATTCGTCTTCAATGAGTTTTTCGAGCTTTTCTTCGCTCATAAAATCGTCAACGAGCTGTACTTGGTCGTATTCCATGCCCTTACAGCGGTGCACAGTAGAAAAAATTACATCGGCCTCGGCAGGGTTGTCAACATGCCGGCTTTTGAGTTTTTGGAGCAGATCGGGAATTTCGGAGCCGTAGGCCTGTACAATTTCCACCATCATGGCCAATTGGGCGTCTTCGGTTTGTTCAATATAGTCTTCGAGCTCTGCCAGGTCTTTCATTTGCTGCAAAAGCGGATCGCGGATGTAAGCCGTATTGCCACGCGATAAGTTGAGCACATCGTACAACGAGGCCCCTTCATCGGCATAGGTATAGGAGCTTATTTTGCCTTCGAAATGGATTTTTTCGGGTTTGTTTTTATCGTTGATGTACGAAATGGCTTTGAGGAGCAAGCCCAAATTGGTGCGGGCAATGATGGCTTTGCTTTGAATTTTGCCGCCCTTGCCTTTGCCTTGCAGCTGCAGGTTCGAAGGCAGGTCTAAATGCGCTTTCCAACGCAAAACGTTTTGGGCCAAACGGGCAATGTCGCTGCCAAACCTAAAGCTGCTCGACAATGAAAAGGACTCAAAGTCGACTTTATCGAGCGAATTTACCGCATGCCGCCAGCCGTAAATTTGTTGATGGGTATCGCCCACAATCACCTTCACGGCCTTTTGTTTTAAAAACACATCAAGCATGGCAGGTGAGGCGTCTTGCCCTTCGTCGAAAAGAATATAATCGAAGGGCAATTGCGGCTGCATCAGCTGAAATTGCTTGAGGTAGAAATCGTGCGTTATTTCTATCTCGGCCCGGTGCATTTTGGCCAAAAAGAGCCGGGTTTGTGCCAGCAGCAGCTCGTAATGTTGGGTTACAAATTCACGCGAAGCATCATCGCTTAAATAATCGAGGTATTGGAGCTCGCTTACCTTGGCCGCAGTACTGTTACAAAAAAGTGCTGCCAATTTGTTGATGTGGTTGGCCAGCACAAAGCGGGCATGTTTATCGCCAGAGCCTTGCAAGCCCAATAAAGCCGCTAATTCGTGGGTTTTGTAGCCCGCAGCCCGCACCACATACCTGCTGTTGTGTACCACATATTTGTATGCCAGCGAATGGGCGGTTTCGGCGCTTACCTGCTGAAGTTGCAAGGCAGAGAATTTACGCGCTGCTTCCAAACGTACCGATTTGTTAAAAGCCAGGTACAAAATGCGGCTGCCAGGCTTACGGCTTTGCGCATAGGCCATGAGCGTGGTTGTTTTGCCTGAGCCTGCCACCGCATTGATTTTGATGGCCTTGCTGCTGGCTACAATGGCTTGCTGTTCGGGCGTAAGTGGTGGCAGTTGCAAAGGCTGAATTTGAAAAATTAGATTCGTGCCTAGCAGCTGCCTGCCAGCCAAATCAGCCGTAAAATTAAAAAGCCCATCGCATTGCGACAGGCTTTTATTTGGGTTCGACTTATTTATTACTGCTTCAACAACCGCAGCTGCCCTTTGCCAGGCACCAGCAGCCAATACAGGCCGGCAGGAAGCTGGCTGGCATCGATACTTTGCGTTCCGGCACTCCAGCTGCCCGCTGCCAAACGTTGGCCTTGCCCATTGAGCAATTGCCAGTGTAGCAATTCATTGCTTTCGGGTACTTCTATCAACCACTGCGCTTGGGCCGGATTGGGAAAAGCCTTCCAGCTTAAAGCTGCCCATTCGCCAACCGAGGTAGTGTTAATAACGCTGAGCAAGGCAAAAGAGGAGGTGTCGGAACAAGGGGCTCGCGAAATGATGCAACGAAAAACATCGCCATTTTGGCCCAAACCCACGTTGGATAGTCGGAGCGTGTCGTCTTGCGCCCCTTGTACATTGGGACCGTTTACCACATTGGTGAAGCCGGTTCCATTGTTTACCTGCCACTGGAAAGTGGCTGCTGCGTCGAAACTGCTTACCCTAAATTGCACGCTTTCTTGCATGCGCACCGAAGCTGAAAGTGGCTGGTTTTCGAGCATGTTGTTGCACCGTACGTTCAAACTCACTGTTTGCGAGGTATCGGCACAATTGGTTTCGGTAACCACACAGCGAAATTGGGCCTGGTTAAGGTCAAAATCAACGTTTAACACCCGCAAACTATCGCTGTTGGCGCCTTGGTAGCGGCTATTGCCAGCGGCAATGTTGCCAAAGCCCGAGCCGGTATTTACTTGCCACTGTCGCTGGGCCGTTGGGGCCGCACCTCCGGTTACGAACAGTGCACTTTGGTTCCTGATGATGTTTTGATTGGCGGGCTGTTGGCTCATCCGGGCACCACAGCCGGTGAATAACAGCGCTACCTCTGAACTGTCGAGCGCGCGGGTCCAAATACCCACTTCGTCTATGCTGCCTACAAAATTGCCCCCGCTTACCCCGCGCCCAATCCACAGGGGCAAATTGGCCGATAAAGTATTGGTGTGGTTAAAGGTGTTGGTAGCCACTTGAACACCATTGCGGTATAAAATCATATTGGGGGCATTATAAACGCACACATAATGCTCCCAGGTATTGGCCACCGAAACAGCTGCCTGTGCCCAAATCCAGGCCGATTGCTGTTTGTTGGTGCCAAATTGCACATTGGGTGAACCCATCTGAAAATTGGTGATGAAATTGTTGGCAGCAGTGGTGCCAATCATCAAAGCAACGGTTCCGCTGCTGCGATTGGTCCACAAACTGAAACTGAACGACTGGGTTGGGCTGAGGGTAAAGCTGGGTGCTGTATTTGTAAGATATCCGACGGCATTGGCTGCAAAAGCGCTGTTCTGATTGCCAAACCGATCGGTGGTTCGGTTGGCCGTACTTACTGCACTCAGGTGGTTGTTTTGTCCCGACGCATCCTGGAAATCGCCATTGAAACCATACCAAGCCACCAGGTTTTGGGTGGGGACGTTGGAAGGCAATTGGGCCCAAACAGACGTGCTCAACAATAAATTAAGGAAGAATAGCCTCTTTTTCATGAAACAACAGGTTTTAGGTAAGGCAAGATGCACTAAAAATCGCTCAATTTCAAAACCTGGTCGGCTTTTACGCCCTTTTCGCCTGCCTGTAAGCTGCAAAGTTCAATTTGCGGATCGTGTTCAAAGTAAAGCAGCCAGTTATTGGCAGCGGCCACTTGCAAAATCTCGGTTTTTTCACGCAGGGTGTCGAGAGGACGCATGTCATAGGCCATGATCCAAGGCAGCGGCAGGTGGGCAATCGATGGCAGCAAATCGGCACAGTACAAAATCGTATGGCCTTTGTAAGTGATTTTGGGCAACATCATGGCTTCGGTATGGCCATCTACGCGCAAAAAATCGAGGCTGGCAGCCTTTTCGCCATCCCTGATCAACTTGGCATGTCCGCTTTCAACAATGGGTTGGATGTTTTCTTTGAGAAACGAAGCCTTTTCACGGGCGTTAGGAGCAGGGTAAGCCCAGTGGTATTGATCGTGGTGCATCCAATAAGTGGCATTTGGGAACACCAGCTCAAAGCCCGAACGGTCGGCTTTCCACTTTACCGAACCTCCACAATGGTCGAAATGCAGGTGGGTGAGTACCACATCGGTAATGTCGGCTGCAGTAAAGCCATGCTTGGCCAAACTTTTATGCAGCTCGCCTTCGCCGTGCAAGTAATAAAAGCCGAAGAACTTTTCGTCCTGCTTGTCGCCCATGCCATTGTCAATAAGGATGAGCCGGTCGCCATCTTCTACCAACAAGCAACGCAGCGCCCACGAACACATGTTGTTGCTGTCGGCCGGATTGTGCTTCTGCCACAGGCTTTTGGGCACCACGCCAAACATGGCGCCGCCGTCGAGTTTAAAATGGCCGGTATCGATGGTGTAAAGTTTCATAGGCTTTTTTTGCTAAAGTAGAAAAAATGGGAGAAAGGGTTCACAGTTCAAGGTTCAAAAGGATCTAAACAGGCTTCTTACCCCCTCCGAAGCCCGAGGGTCAACAGCTGCGTTGCTGCTAGAGGAGCGGTATGCATCATCCACCAACATTGTTTAAAAAGCCGTACATTTGCATTCCCAATAATGGGGCTGACCGGAATCGACAGCTTGAATGGAGGCTCAGGTAAGCATGCCGAGTTTTGTGCGTGACCTCGTAAATCGGAACGCTCGAGCCATAACTGGCGAAAACAACTACGCACTCGCTGCGTAATTCTAGGAATTACGCTTGAGTTGTCTCCGTACCGATGGGTTTCTTAGTCGGTGCAAATGGAGGCATAACCCATAAGAAAATAGACCGAGGCAAGTTGTGGGCCGGAGTTGAAACAACAGCAACTAAGGAAGCAGTTGGTAAGCCGCCGACCTGCTGATTCCCTACAACCAACGGCAGGCTAAGCATGTAGAAAGCTTCAGATCCGCTTGTCTGGACCAGGGTTCGACTCCCTGCAGCTCCACAAAACCCCGCGAAAGCGGGGTTTTTAGTTCAAGGTTCAAGGTTCAAGGTTCAAAGTTCAAGGTTCAAAGTTCAAGGTTCAAGTGGGGTTTCGCTGCGCTCAACCCACAGTTTGCCCTTTGACAGCGGCATCTGTACAGCTCCACAGGAGCGGCATCCGGGTAGCTCCATAGGAGCGTCATCTGGGTAGCTCCATAGGAGCGACATCTGGGTAGCTCTATAGGAGCGACATCTGGGTAGCTCCATAGGAGCGACATCCGGGTAGCTCCATAGGAGCGCCATCTGGGTAGCTCCATAGGAGCGACATCCGGGTAGCTCCATAGGAGCGGCATCTGGGTAGCCCTTATCCGCAGGCCATCAACAGATGCGCAGCATCGTCCCCAATTCCCTATCTTCGCGCCATGCAAAACATCCGCCTGGGCATCCTCCGCGAAGGCAAGGTTCCGCCCGATCACCGCGTGCCCCTCATCCCCGAACATTGTCAGGAATTGCTTCAGCAGTATGGTTTTTTAGAGATTTACGTCCAACCTTCGGCCATACGTTGTTTCCCCGAGTCGGATTACCAGCGGGCGGGTTGCATCATTGCCGAAGACCTCAGTCATTGCCACATTGTGATGGGTGTGAAGGAGGTGCCCACGGCCTTACTCTTGCCCGATACCACCTACCTCTTTTTCTCGCACACCATCAAACGGCAGCCTTACAATCGCAAACTGCTGCAGGAAATGATTCGCCGCCGTATCCGTATGATCGATTACGAACTCATTACGTTCGAAAATGGCAAGAGAGCCGTTGCTTTTGGCCATTTCGCCGGGGTGGTAGGTACGCACAACGGCTTGCTGACCTACGGCAAGCGTACGGGCAGTTTCCAGCTCAAGCCCGCCCACAGCTTCCGCGATTATGCCGAGATGCGTGCCAGTTATACGGGTATTGAATTGCCTGCCATGAAAATTGTGGTGGCGGGTACAGGCAGGGTAGGTGCTGGCGCCATCGAAATGCTGAACATGGCAGGCATCCGCCGGGTGGAGAAGGAGGAGTTTTTGACCGAAACCTTCAGCGAGCCGGTGTATACCGATTTGCGCTCGAAAGATATGTACCGCCACCGCGATGGCCGTGCTTGGGATGGTGCCCATTTCCACGCCCATCCGGCCGAATATGAAAGTACTTTTGCGCCTTACACCCGGGCTGCCGATTTGTTTATCAACACCATTTATTGGGATCCGAAAGCGCCCGTCTTTTTTAGCAAAGCCGATATGCGTGCACCCGATTTCCGCATCAAAACCATTGCCGACGTTACCTGCGACATCGAGGGCAGCATTCCCAGCACCTTGCGGGCAAGCACCATTGCCGATCCGGTGTACGGCTACGATCCGCTCACCGAAAAAGAAACCCTGCCTTTTGCACCCGGTTCTATCGACGTGATGGCGGTAGATAACCTGCCGTGCGAAATTCCGGTGGATGCCTCACGCGAGTTTAGTTACAACCTCCTCAAGCACGTGATGCACCTGCTGCTTACTGCCGACGATCACCCCATGATTGAGCGGGCTACCATTTGCCGCCAAGGCGAGTTGATGCCGGCTTTTGCGTATTTGGGGCCGGGCTATGCGCATGGGTGAATTCAAAGTTCAAAGTTCAAAGTTCAAAGTTCAAAGTTCAAGGTGGGGTTTCGCTGCGCTCAACCGGAGGGGTTCAAAGTTCAAAGTTCAAAGTTCAAGGTGGGGTTTCGCTGCGCTCAACCGGAGGGGTTCA